>Ga0224496_10001093_pt1 | contig 17402 bp, 12 predicted proteins | sample SF_Jul11_sed_USG_2_FD_168127 | JGI IMG/M metagenome (GOLD analysis project Ga0224496, IMG submission 168127) | Sediment microbial communities from San Francisco Bay, California, United States - SF_Jul11_sed_USGS_8_1 | ecosystem: Environmental > Aquatic > Marine > Sediment | place: USA...
GTTTTCATCGCCGGGCAGCGCGCTCCCCTCTCGGGGTTGGGGAATCGCCCGCCCTGCACCAAAGCACCGCCATGGCGGCATCCGAAACGAGGCAAACCAATGACAGGCGTTCCCAACCAAACCGAAAAGCCCCCCCTGCCCGACGACACCGACCGGATCACGGCCCTGGCCAGGGAAATGGCCGACCTCAGGCAACTGCTCGGCACTCTGGCCGGGCGGGTGGCGCATCTCGAACAGGCCGGACCGGCCCAGGCAACCACCGCGGCAAGGGAGGCCGTGCTCTCCCCAGCCGCGGCCACCGACGAAGAAGGGTTCTGGCACTGGCTCGGCACCTCCAGCGTGCTGCCGCGCCTGGCCGCAATCAGCTTTCTGCTGGTGGTGGCCCTGACCCTGCGGGTGCTCACCGACAGCGGCACCCTGGGCCTTGCCTTCGGCTCCTTCCTGGGGATTGCCTACACCCTGGCCCTGATCGTGGCCGGCGACCGGCTGCTCACCGCCGGCCACCGGCTGGGACCGGTCTTTCCGGTGTGCGGCGCCTTTCTCCTCTACAGCATCGTCCTTGAAACCCACGGCCGCTTCGCCACCCTGTCCAGCGGCACCAGCTACGCCCTTCTCGCTCTGTCGGTGCTGCTCATCGTCCGGCTCGGCCTCCGCCACCAGCTGGCCGGGCTCACCGCCCTGGGGCTGCTGGGCGGCTGCTTCTCGTCGCTGGCCATCGACTTTCTCTATCCCGACTTCCCGGCCCTGCTGCTCTTTCTGCTCTTCGTCCATATCGTCGCGTCCCTGGCCGCCGCCCGACAGCCGGCCAGCGGCTGGACCCGGGGGCTGCTCTTTTTCGCCACCGCCGTGGTCTGGCTGCTGTGGACCAGCCGCTTGCGGGTGGTGCTGGCCCGCCACCAGCCGGTGCCCGCCGAACTCTTCGAGCCCTGGTTCCTGCCCCTGGTTTTTGCCTATGCCGTCACCTTTCTCACCGCCCCGGCGCTTGCCCTGCGCCGCCGCGAGGTCCAATGGGCGAGTATCTACGACATGTTCCTGCCCACCGCCGGGGTTATCCTCACCCACGCCGTGGCCTGGACGGTGACGACCCACCTGCTCGGCCACGCCGTACCGCTGGGGCTGGTGGCCACCGCCATGGGTGGAGCCCACCTGGCCGTGGCCGCATGGCTCTACCGCCGGGGCCTTGGCAATGGCGGGGTTTGCGTCTTCACCTGCAGCGGCGCCATCCAACTGGCCCTGGCCCTGCCGGCGGTCACCGGCAGCCTGATCACCGCCCTGCCGGTCTGGGCGGTGATGGCCTTCGGGCTCACCCGTCTTTCCGGGATCTGCGAAATCGGCGGCATCCGCCTCCTTTCCTATTTTCTCCAGGCGGCGGCCTGCGTGGTGGGCGGCTTTGCCGGCCTCTTCGCCGTTTCCGGGCCGCACCGGACGGCGGGCATGGTGGTGGCCGCCTTCCTCGCCATGGTGAGCGGCCTGCAGCATCGCTGGGTCCGCCACCACCCCATCTCCTGCAGCCGGGGCTTCTTCGCCCGCGTCGATCCCCGGGACCGCAGCGCCACCCTCCTCTTCCTGACCACGGTGCTGAGCGCCTTTCTGTCGCTCCAGATCGCGGCGGCCCTGCTCCTCGCCTCGGCCGGCGCCACCGCCGGCAGCGATGCCCTGTCAGGAATCCAGTCGGTGCTGATCAACGGCAGCGCCATCGGCCTGATGCTTTTCGGCCTCAAAAAACGCAACAGCGAGTTCATCATCGCCGCGGTGGCGGCCACCCTGCTCGGCGCGGTCAAGGTCTTCGGCCACGACCTGTTGCAGGATCACGGCATCGCGCGGGTGGCGAGCATCTTCACCTTCGGCCTGGTGGCGGCGGTGGGCTCCATGGTGATGAGCCGCTGGCAGCAGCTCCGCCGCGACGGCCTCACCGATCCGGACCTGGCAACAAGGCAACGGCAACGACAACGGGTGCGGGCCGACTGAAAGCTCAGGCGGCTGACCGACACGGTGGCAACACCGCCGGCGTCGGTCAGCCGCTCCCACCACCGGCCCTCTTTTCCCCTTTGAATGGCCCGCCGTTTCAGGTAGGTTGTTGGCCATGCCCGCCCCGCAGAACAACCATCAAGACCCCAGCGACCCGTCCCGCTTCGTCAACCGGATCAGCGTCGAAGAAAGCTGCCTCGACCTGCCCTACACCCGGGAGATCCTTGCCCGCGCCGCGGGGCTTCCGGTGACGGTGCTGCCCGACCGCGCCGTGCCCGCAGCCCAGTCGCCCTACCCGGCAAGCCTGGCCGCGGGCAAGCGCCACCTGCTGCTCTGCCGCAACCGGGGCCGCTTCTTCAAGCCCTGCCCCGCCACCCGCGAGTACCGCTGCTGCGACTATCAGGTGCTCAACATCGGCATGAACTGCCCCATGGACTGCGTCTACTGCATCCTCCAGGCCTATCTCAACAACCCGCACCTCTCCTTCTTCGTCAACATCGACGACCTGTTCGCCGAGTTGCACGAGGCGTTCGCGGCCGAACCCGAACGTTTTTTCCGCATCGGCACCGGCGAATTCACCGACAGCCTGGCCCTGGATCGGCTCACCGGCCTCTCCCGCCGGCTGGTGGAATTCATCGCCGGACAACCCCAGGCGGTGCTGGAACTCAAGACCAAGAGCGCGGCCATCGGCCATCTCGAAGGGCTCGCCCACCAGGGACGCACCGTGGTGGCCTGGTCGCTGAACAGCCCCGCGGTGATGCAGCGGGAGGAACCCCGCACCGCCTCCCTTGAGCAACGGCTGGCCGCGGCGGCGCAATGTGCCGCCTGGGGCTACCGGCTCGCCTTTCACTTCGACCCGATCATCTTCCACCACGGCTGGCAGGAGGGGTACCGCGCCACCGTTGCCCGGCTGTTCGAGGCGGTGCCCGCCGAGGCCATCGCCTGGATCAGCATGGGGGCGCTGCGCTTCCTGCCGCCGCTCAAGCACATCGCCACCGGCCGCTTCCCGGCCTCCCGCTTCTTTTACGAGGAGTTCGTGGTGGGGCTCGACAACAAGTACCGGTACTTCCGCAGCCTGCGCGAGGAACTCTACCGTCACCTCGCCAACGAACTGGCCCGTCGGGCCGCGCCCCACACCGTGATCTACTGCTGCATGGAAAGCGACGAGATCTGGCGGGCGGTGTTCGGCTTCACCCCCGAAGAGAAAGGGGGACTGCCGGCGATGCTCGACCGGGCCGCTCGGTTCGCACCCTGAGCCGCGCCGCTCTCCCGACGGGCAGGCAAAAAAGGTATGGAAGAAGGTGCAAGAAAAAAAAATTCCCGGTATTCTACCGGGATGATCCAGGCGGGCAATCGCCTGAAAAACAGTGAGCAGGTACAGCGACTTTTTTTTGAGGAGAAACAATGATTAACAAGGTTATTCTCATCGGCAATCTTGGCGCCGACCCCGAGGTGCGTTACTCCCAGAACGGCACGGCGGTGGCCAACTTCCGCATCGCCACCACCGAGACCTGGAAAAAACAGGACGGCAGCAAGGAAGAACAGACCGAATGGCACCGTATCGTCGCCTTTGCCCGCCTGGGCGAGATCTGCGGCGAATATCTTTCCAAGGGCAGCAAGGTCTACGTCGAAGGCCGCCTGCAGACCCGCAAATGGCAGGACCGTGACGGCAACGACCGCTACACCACCGAAATCGTCGCCCGCGAAATGAAAATGCTCAGCTCGCGCGGCGAATCCGGCGGCGGCAGCGGCGGCGGTGGCCGTACGAACGATGAACCGCCGTGGCCGGAACCGGCCATGGGCGACGACGTGCCGTTCTGATCCAGCCGTACAATCGGGGGGGGACAGGAGTCGGGCGTCGGGCAGAATTCACTGCCGCCAAAGTGAATCCAGCCCCCGACTCCTGAAATCCCGGCGCCGACTCCCCCCTTTCCCTTGCCTTTCGCTTTCCCACGCACCGCCATGAGTAAACTCAAAATCCTCATAGCCGAAGATGAAGAAGTTACGCAGCAGCTCTATGCCATCGCTTTTCGTGGCGAGGAGTTCGACCTTCGCCTGAGCGACAACGGCGAGGACGCCTTGGTGATTTACAAGCAATGGCAGCCCGATATCGTCATCCTGGACATCATGATGCCGAACATGAACGGCTTCCAGACCCTTGAAGTCATCCGCCGAATTCTGGCCGACACCAACACCACGGTGGTCATGGCCAGTGCCATCTCAGACAAAAAGGAGATCATCGCCTGCGCCAAGTTGGGCATCCATGGCTATATCGTCAAGCCGTTCAGCACCAAAAATCTCGCGAAAACCATTCTCGGCTACCACCGGCCCGGCAAATAGAAACCCGCCTGGCCACAACCGTCGGAGCGGACCATGCCAACGCCTCCCTCTGCCAATCCCCCCACGCCGACGGCCAGGCGCCGCTGGCGATACCTGGCCGGACTGGTGCTGTGCGCCATCCTGCTCGGCCTCGGCTGCGCCTCCTCCACCTACCTGCCCAGCGCCAAGGAATCCGTCCAGTCTCCCTGGGAAGATTTCAACGCCGTCAAAACAACCTTTGACCGAATCACCCCTCACCGTACCACCGGCAAAGAGTTGAACGAACTGGGCTTCGACCCCTTCACCACCCCCAACATCGAGCTGCTCAATTATCTCGACATCACCCAGCGGTTCATGCCCAACCAGTCGATCCGCAAAGAGGATCTGGACGAGGGGCTGCGCACGTGCCTCGACGACCGGCACCACTGCCATGCCTACGAGATCAGCCTGAGCAGGATGGACCAGGATCGCTACGGCAATGTCCTGCTCGACATCTTCAACTTCCGGCGTAAAACCAAGGTCACCGGCTGGCAGTTCAAGGCCATCGTGATCCTGCATGACGACATGGTCACCTACAAACTCTGGAGCGGCAGACCGAAAATCGATGAGAACCGGGACCACAAAAATCCCCTCGGCCCGCTGCAGAGTTCGGAAAGAATCCTCTGGTCGGTGGTGGATCGCCCGTGAAATCCAGGACACGGAGCAGGCGGTTGTCGGCTGACGCCGGCAAGAGATTGCCTCCGCGCCGTTTATTGAGTAAGAATAACTACAAACCTTGAATCCGTGCGTGTTCGCCAGTGGTGGGGATCAGGCGGCCAGTAGATTGTTGGCGGAAACGGAAACGGCATGGCACGGCCAGAAATTTCCATACCGCTCCGTCCGCCAGCCGCCCGCTAAAAGGACTTCAGACTCCCCACCCGGACAGCCTGTTTCCGAATTGGCAACAACCCCGCAGAACCCGTCCGGGACAAAAAAATCCGGACGGACGCTCGTTCGTTTCCAGCCAGGAAAAGAGAAACCATGCCCAACACCATGACCGAACGGAAAACGCAACCCGGACTGATGAAAACCGCCCTCGGCAAGGGCTTTTTCCGCACCCTGCTCCTGTGGTTTCTGGCCGTCTCGCTGATTCCGCTGACCGTGGACAGCCTTATCAACCACCTGAACATCAACAAAAACCTCCAGAAAGAGATCACCGGCCGCCTGGAAGACTCGGCCCGCCACAAGACCCACGAGATCGAGACCTTTTTTGAAGATGCTCTGCGCACGCTGGTGCTGGAGGCAAACCGGGATGATATCCGCGGCCAACTCCAGGCGCTCAGCGCCGCCCGTAACGCCGCCGGCGTTGCCCCCGAAGCCTTTGTCGGCAGCAAGCAGTGGCAGGACCTGGCAGCAAAATCCCGCACACAACTGGCCTTTCTCAAAAAGACCAACGAACTCTACGACGTCTTTCTCATCGATGCGCAGGGCAACATCCTCTTCACCCTGGCCGGAGAAAAGGATCTCGGCACCAACATCTTTACCGGCCCATACTCGGCCAGCCATTTCGGCCAGGCCTGCCGCACCACCTTCGAGAAAGGGGAGCCGCATTTCTCGGATTTTTTCAAGTATGCCCCCTCACACGACACGGAGGCCTGTTTCCTGGTGGCCCCGATTACCTCCCCATCCGGCGCCAAGAGCGGTCTGCTGGCGATCCAGCTCAGCATCGCCAAGCTCGACCGGATCCTGCAGTGTGACGATGTGAGCAACAACGACATCCACTCCTTTCTCGTGGGCCATGATCTGCTGCTCCGCTCCCATTCCGGCCATGCCACCGAATCGGTGACCCTGGAGACCAAGGTCGACACTCCCCAGACCAGGGCCTGGCTCCGGCGCTATATCCTGCAGGACACCAGCCAGCCCCGGCAGGGGCAGGCGGCAAGCTATCGCAACCATAACGGCGTGCCGGTGCTGGGCCTGTACCATAACCTGGATGTCGGTGGCGTCCGGATGGCAGTGGTGACCGAAATTCCATCGGCCCTGGCGTTCCGTGCCGTTCGCCAGCAGATGTGGATATCTCTGGCCCTGTTTCTCATCGTTGCCGCCATCGTGCTGATCTTGGCCCTGTGGGGAGCCCGGCGGGTCACCCGCCCCATCTACCGCCTGACCGAACAAGCGGAACGGATCGCCGCCGGCGACCTGGAAATCCCGGCGGCAGACCCCGACGAGCGCAGCGACGAATTCGGCCTGCTCGCCAGAAACTTCCGCGATATCACCACCAACCTCCGCGATGTCGCGTCGGTGTGCGGCGACATTGCCTTGGGGGTCTTCGACCGCACCGTCACCCTGCGCAGCGACAAGGACCTCCTTGCACAATCGGTCAACAAGATGATCGACAGCTTTCAGGGAGTCATCACCCAGGCCAACAACATCAGCAAGGGGGATTTTGCGATTACGGTCACCCCCCGGTCCAGCCGCGACACCCTGAGTATCGCCCTGCGGCGCATGGCCGTCTCCCTGGGCGAACAGGACTGGATCAAATCAGGAGTGGCGGAGTTGAACAACCGCATGCGCGGCGAGCAGAACCTGTCTACCCTGAGCCAGAACGTGCTCAACTTTCTCAGCGGCTACCTGGGCGCCCAGGTTGGCGCTTTTTTTCTCCAGGAAGGCCAACGCCTGCGCCTTGCGGCAAGTTACGCCTATAAACCCAACCGCCCCGAGGACGCCAATTTCGCCATGGGCGAAGGGCTGGTCGGCCAGGCCGCCCTGGAGAAAAAAACCCTCCGCTTCAGCCGGGTGCCAGCCAACCACGTCGTTCTCACCATCACCTCAGGCCTCGGCGTCTCGCCACCAAGCTCCATTCTGGTACTGCCCCTGATGCGGGGAGATAAAGTCGAGGGAGTAATGGAGTTCGGCTCCAGCCGGGAGTTCTCCTCCCTTGAGCTCGCCTTTCTCGAGCAGGTGCAGGAAGCAATCGCCATCAACATTCAAACCGCGCAGTCCCGCCAACGGGAGCAGCAACTCCTTGAAGAAACCCAGCGCCAGAGCGCAGAGCTGCAGAGTCAACAGGAAGAACTCAAGGTGAGCAACGAGGAGCTGGAGGAGCAGAGCGAAGAGCTGCGCGCCGCCAACGAGGAGCTGGAGGAAAAAACCGAGCATCTGGAAAAACAACGCCGGGAAATCCAGCAGAGCAAGGAAGAACTCGAGGTAAAGGCCCGGCAACTGGCCCAGGCCAGCCGCTACAAGTCGGAATTCCTCTCCAACATGAGCCACGAGCTCCGCAGCCCGCTCAACAGCCTGCTGATCCTGGCCAAAAGCCTGGCCGACAACGAGGAGGCCAACCTCACCGCCGAACAGTTGGAAGCGGCCAGGATAATCCATAACAGCGGCCAGGATCTGCTCACTCTGATCAACGACATCCTGGATCTTTCCAAGGTGGAAGCAGGACGGCTGGAACTCTGCCCGGCCCCGCTTGGCATGGCCGCGCTCCAGCGGGAACTGGAAGACCGCTTCGGCCGGCTGGCACGGCAAAAAGGTCTGACCTTCTCCATCCTCTTCCACGCCGAACTGCCGGCGAACATGATCACCGATGCCCAGCGGCTGAAACAGATCCTCGCCAACCTGCTCAACAACGCCATCAAGTTCACCGACCAAGGCTCGGTGACCCTGGAGGTCCAGCCGGTTCTGGGCAGGGTCGACTTTCACCGGCCGGAACTCAAGGACACCGAAGTCATCGGTTTCACGGTGATCGACACCGGCATCGGCATCCCGACCGACAAGCAGGAATCGATCTTCGAGGCCTTCCGGCAGGCCGACGGCTCCACCAGCAGGCGCTACGGCGGCACCGGGCTCGGTCTGACCATCTCCCGGCAACTGGCCCAGCTGCTCGGAGGTGAAATCCGCCTCACCAGCGTGCCGGGCGAGGGGTGCACCTTCACCCTCTACCTGCCCGCCTCCATGCCGCTGGCAGCCGCTCCGCCATCCGCTGCCGCGCCCGAACCCGGCGGCGGCGAAGCAAACCCGACCGCGACCGGTGCCGAAGCCCCACCGGTGCCGGAGCCCCCCCCCAATCCGGCCGCCGGGCCAGCCACCTCGTTCGTCCCCGACGACCGGCTGACCACCCAGCCCGGCGACAAATCGCTCCTGATCATCGAGGATGACCCCATCTTCGCCAAGATCCTCGTCCAGATGGCCGGCGACAAAGGTTACAAGGCCATTACCGCCGGCAACGGCCGCAACGGCCTTCTGGCGGCAAAGGAATACCGGCCCCGGGCAATCATCCTGGATCTCGGCCTGCCGGACATCGACGGCGTGAGCGTCCTGGAAAACCTCAAAAACGATTTGGCCACCCGCCATATCCCGGTCCACATCGTCTCGGCCAGCGACAAATCCTCCCTGCCCCTGCTCAAGGGCGCGGTGGGCTATCTCACCAAGCCGGCCACCAGGGAAAATCTGGAGCAGATTTTCACCCAGTTCGACCAACTGCTCCAGGGCGGGGTCAAAAAACTGCTGATCGTTGACGACGACCCGGTCAGCCTCGCCAACCTCCGCAACCTCCTCAAGCACCAGGGCATTGAGATCCATGCCGCCGCCACCGGCACGGAAGCCCACCAGCTTCTCACCACCCAGCCCTTTGATTGCATCATCCTCGACCTGGGGCTGCCGGACATGACCGGCTTCGATCTTCTGGCCCGGCTGGACCAGGCAGGCGAGTCCCCTTCAGTGCCGGTGATCGTCTACACGGGCCGGGAACTGACCGAAGGGGAAAACGAGGCCCTGCGAAAATACGCCCGCACCGTGGTGGTCAAGGGAGTGGCATCCAACGAGCGGCTGCTGGACGAAGTATCGCTGTTCATGCACAGCATGACCTCGAGCCTCCCGCCCGACCAGCAGGACGTCATCCGGATGATCCACGACCGCGACCAGATCCTGCGCGACAAGAAAATTCTGCTGGTTGATGACGACATGCGCAACACCTTTGCCCTCTCCGGCCTGCTGCAGAAATTCGGCATCCGGGTGGTGATGGCGGGCAACGGCCGGCAGGCCCTGGAAAAACTCGCCAAGGAAGACGATATCGATCTGGTGCTCATGGATATCATGATGCCGGTGATGGACGGCTACCAGGCCACCCGCCGGATCAGGCAACTGGACCGTTTCCGCGACCTGCCGATAATCGCCCTCACCGCCAAGGCCATGCCCGAAGACCGGCAACTCTGCCTTGAGGCGGGCGCCAACGATTACCTGGCCAAACCCATCGAGCAGGAACGGCTCCTGTCGCTGCTCCGGGTCTGGCTGTACAGTTAAGGGCCCTCGCCCCCGGGGTTGACCGGTCAGGAGCCCCCTGATCGGCAAGGAGAAAAATGGTCAGGCTGGACAGGGAACAGGCAAAACAGGTGGAGATCGACCTCCTCCAGGAGGCACTCTTCAGGTTCCACGGCTACGACTTCCGCCATTACGCCCGGGCCTCGCTGACCAGGCGCATCGATCTCCAGCTGCGGCGCAACGGCCTGCGGAACGTCTCCGAACTGATTCCACTCCTGCTCCATGACGAAGCGGCATTCGAACGGTTTCTCAGCGACATGTCCATCTCGGTGACCGACATGTTCCGGGATCCCCAGTTCTTCAGACAACTCCGGGAAACGGTGGTCCCCAAGCTCAAGACCTGGCCATTTATCAAAATCTGGTGTGCGGGCTGCGCCACCGGCGAGGAAGTCTATTCGCTGGCCATTCTGCTCAGCGAGGAAAATTTTTACGACCGCAGCCTGATCTATGCCACCGATTACAACCGGCGCTCCCTGGCCGCCGCCGAGGAGGGGATCTACTCCTCGGCAAAAATAAAAAAGTACACCGCCAACTACAACAACTCCGGCGCCCGGGACTCCTTCGCCAACTACTACCACGCCAAATACGACCTGGCCCGAATGAACGAAGGACTCAGGAAAAATATCGTCTTCTCCCACCACAATCTGGCGACGGACTCGGTCTTCGGGGAGATGAACCTGATTCTCTGCCGTAACGTCCTGATCTACTTTGACCAGGAACTGCAGAACCGGGTTCTCGAGCTGTTCAGCGCCAGCCTCTGCCCGGGCGGCTTCCTCTGTCTCGGCAGCAAGGAGTCGCTCCAGTTCTCCAGTGTGGCGGATCAATTCGAGGCCATTGCCAAAAAGGAAAACATCTATCGCAAAATCTACCCCCGGCAGGAGGGAGAGCCATGACCGATACGGGCTGGCAGGCGGTGGTGATCGGCTCCTCCAGCGGCGGCCTGGCGGCACTGACCACCATTGCCGCGATGCTGCCGGCAGACTTCCACCTGCCGGTGGCCATCGTCCAGCATCGCCAGGAAGAAGACGCCACGGGTTATCTGCCCACCCTGCTGGAACACCGGTGTGTCCTGCCGGTCCGCGAGGCCATGGACAAGGAGCCACTGGTGCCCGGCACCATCACCCTGGCCCCGCCCGGCTATCATCTGCTCATCGAACGCAGCGGCACCTACTCCCTGTCAGTGGACGCGCCGGTAAACTTCGCCCGCCCCGCCATCGACGTGTTGTTTGAAAGCGCCGCCACCGCCTTTGGCGCCGGACTGCTCGGCATCATCCTCACCGGCGCCAACCAGGACGGCAGCCATGGCATCCAAAAAATCAAGGCCGCCGGCGGCACCACCATTGCCCAGGATCCCGCCGAGGCCGAGGCCGACACCATGCCCCGTTCGGCCATCGCCACCGCCGCCGTTGATCACGTTCTCACCCTTCACGGAATCGGCACTTTCCTGGCTGCCGCCGGTCAGCCGGCGGCAGCCAGGAATAAAAATCCTCATCCGAGAATCTCACCATGCCTCTAAGACAGCGACACTCCACGCCAACTGCCGACTATCGGTCCAAGATCCTGCTTGTCGACGATCGACGGGAAAACCTCGTTGCCCTGCAGACAATCCTCGCGCCCCTGGAGACGGAACTTTTCCTCGCCACCTCCGGCAACGCGGCCCTGGCCCTGACCCTGGAGCATTCCTTTGCCGTGGTCCTGCTGGACGTGATGATGCCGGGAATGGACGGCTTTGAAACCGCTGAACTGCTGCGCCAGAACGCCTCCACCCGCCACATCCCGATTATCTTCGTCACCGCCATCGGCACCGACGAAAAACATGTCTTCAAGGGCTACGAGGCCGGCGCCGTCGATTACCTCTGCAAGCCCCTCGATCCGGACATCCTCATCAACAAGGTCAGGGTCTTTCTCGAGCTGCACGACCGGCAGGCCGCCCTGGACCGCGCCAACGCCGAACTGCACCAGGCCAATCAACGGATTCTCGCCCAGCAGAAAAAACTTATCGAAGAAGAGCGCCTCAACACCCTGTTCAGGATGGCGGCCGCCACGGCCCACGAATTGAGCCAGCCCCTCACCGTCCTCCTCTTCGGCATCAACATGCTGGAAATGGACCGCAAGGACCCGAAAAAAACGGACCGCCACATCGCCGACATCCGTAAGGCGGGAGAGCGTATCAGCGAAATCGTCAAAAGGATCAAGACGGTAAACCGCTACGAGATCACTCCCCACGACCGGGACAATGACATTATCAACTTGGACCAGACCCTGAAGATCCTGCAGATCGAGGGGGACCGTTCCTTTGCCGCCACGGTCCGGAAGCTGCTCCGCCACGAGAACGTCGAGCTGACCCAGGCCGGGAACATGCGGGAAGGACTGCAAAAATTCCGCCAGGGTCATTTCGACATGATCTTTCTCGACTACCTTCTCCCGGACGGCAGCGGCCAGGAGTTTCTGACCAACATGGGCAACCTGGTCCAGGAAATCCCGGTGGTGGTCATGGCCGGCGAGGAGGATGCCGTGACCGCCTCGAAGCTGCTCCGCGCCGGCGTCTACGATTACCTCCACAAGAAAAAAATTTCCATCCAGTCACTGAAGCGGGTGCTGGCCAGCACCTTGGAAAAATTCCACCTGCATCAGGAGGTCCAGCGGGCCAAGACCAAAATGGCGGAAATGCTCAACATCGACCAGCTCACCGGCATCTGCAGCCGCCAGCATTTTCTACAGGAACTGGAAGAGGAGTGCGAGCGGGTCAACCGGTACGGCAACGAGCTGTCGCTGCTGATCATGGATCTGGACGAGTTCAAGGAAGTCAATCAGGCACACGGACATGCCATGGGCGACGAGGTATTGACCCGAATCGGCCAGATCCTCCAACAGAACAAACGCTGCAACGACCAGACCTGTCGTTACGGCGGCGAGGAGTTCGCCATCCTGCTGCCCAACACCCCCCTCGACAGTGCGCAGACCGTGTGTGAAAAACTCCGGCAGCTGATTGCCGAGCAATCGTTTGCCGGTGCCCCCCACCCCTTCAACGTCACGGTGAGCATTGGCCTGGCCACGGCCCACCGGCGGACAACCCCCGAAGAGCTGCTCCAGCAGGCCAAGGAAGCTCTGACCAATGCCAAGGAAAAGGGCAGAAACATGGTCAGCGTCTACTCCGCCGACTGAGAGCCGTGCCGCGCCCGGGAGAAACGACAACGGCGCAAAAGCAGGGGACAGGAAAACAAAACCACGGGGAAGAGCCGCCGGAAGAAGTCCGGCAATGCCGTCACCTGCAAGGCCGGATCGGTGGTCCGGCCTTGCAGGTGAGGAAGGGAATTAGAACTGTGGAGATTTCATCAACCGCACAATGGCCTTTTTCTGGGCCGTGGTGATGGCGGCCAGCGCGGGGTTGGTCCCGCTGATGTTGCCGGCGATGGTGTCCAGGGCATCATTATAAGCCTTTTCCATGAGCTGTTGATCGCCCAGATCGTCGCCAGCGGCGGCTTGGGCGTCGTAACGGATGAACTCGCGGATCATGATGTCCTCCTGGATGGCGAACATGGCGGCAAAGGAGCCTGGAATGCCGAGACCGGCATAGTCGGTCCGCCCGGCGGTCCAGGTCTCACTGGCGGCCTCGCAGCTCGTCTTGTCATGGTAGCCGTTGTCGCTACAGGTGCCGAGCCAGGTGATGGCGGCCGGAATAGCGACGGTATCGCGAGTATAGGCGACGGTGCTGGCAAGGTCATAGCCGTTGGCAACAACGGCGCTGTTGATCCAGGTGGCCAGTACCACATTCATGATCGGCCAGTTAACCTCTCCGGCCTCGGTATAGGTTGTGAAATCTGCGGCCGTCACATAACTGCCGCCCAGAGTCGTATTGAGGGCGGTCACCAGGGTAGTGAGCCGCGGGCCATCGGCGGCAACTGCGGTCATAAAGGCAGTGTAGGCGGCATTCATGGCGGTATTCAGTGTCGTCTGCGCGGCAGCGACCTGCGCCTCGGTTTCCGTGCCGGTAAAAACGGTGTCAAAGGTTTCAAAGGCGGCGCGCATGGCGGTGGTCATGGCAGTGGCGGCGTCGGTGAACTGGGTGACATCGTCGCCCGTGGCGCCCAGTGCGGTCAGGGCCTCGGTGTAGGTGGCAAGTTCCTTGTCGACCCGCAACTTGTTAATGGCGCCACCCACGGTGGAGTTGACCGTCTGCATGGTGCCGGCAGAGATGTCGCTGGCGGCTTGCGCGGCCTGGAACAGCGGCATGACCACGTCCCCCATGCCATTGAAGGCCTGCAGAACCAGGGCCTGATCAAAACCCGCGGTGGTGGCGGCCTGGACCAGAACATTCATCAACAGCGCCGCGGCCTCGCCCTGTTTCTTGCGGGCTTCCTCGTCGGAGACGCTGAAACCGTCGTCTACCGACTCCTTCATGATCTTGCTGTAACCGGCATTGGCATCGGCCAATTGGGCGATGATGGCACTTCGATAGATGGCGAGTTGGCTGGCAGTGACGCCATTGTCGGTCAACGTCGCGACAAAACCACCGGCGTCATTGATCCCATGCATACAAATGGTGGCAATCTCGGCAAGCTCGCCGACGGGGATGCCGGTGGAACGGACAACCGTGTTGCCAAACACCGCCAGGATCGGATCATCGGAGCCAGCGGCAGCAAAACCGGCCAGCAGGGCGGTGGCCTGGCTGGTGGTCATGCCGGACACGCCCAGAGGCATGGTGCTGCTGGCGTCCGGGCAGGGGGCAATGCTTTTCCGTTGCGTGACCCCGTCCCCGTCCTCAATGGAGGTGACCATAAAGTTACAGGTGTCGTTGTTGGGCACATTGTTCAGTGAAAAAGAGAGTTTGCCGTCAGCATCAGCGGTGGCGGTGGTGGAGACCCCCAGAGAGGTGGCGCCGCTGGTGACCGTGCCATCCGTATTGACCTTTTCGATGCGCACCGTATACGTTGCTCCCGCAATGAGAGCAGCGTGAGAGTTGATGGCCGGAAACAGGGCCAGGGCCGCCAGGGCGGCACCCATGGAAAATATTTTCGCAATTTTCATTGATTTTCTCCCCGTCAGAATGATCTTCAGCCGCCGCTACCGTCTACCGCTCCGCTGGTGCTGGTACCGCTGCCGTTACCGCCGCCACCGCTGCAACCGGCACAGGCGGTCAAAGCCATCAGAACAAACGCCGCTGACGCAAGGCGGATCAATTTCTTTCGCATTATTTCCCCTCCAAACGTTAATTTGCGTGATACCGGACCAACGGTTGCCGTTTCCGATGCGATGCTGGCCAGAAAGCCCCATGGCTTGGCCCATGAACATCCTAACCAAATAATACTTTTATCAACATCTCCCATGACAAATCAATATCAAAAGATGGCCTCGCAAAAAACGAATCGTACCCCTGAAGGGTGTCTTGAAAAATTAGGATTTTCGTTCGAGGTCAAGGAATGTGAAAAATTTTACCGCAGGCATATAATTGATATCGGAGTCTTCACTTCGTTTCGCTTACCTCCGAGGATAAAATTTCTCGCGTGACGCAGAGATCGGGCGAAAAGACAATTTTTCAAGATTCCCTGAATATGACCAAGCCCAAAAGTTCGCTATACCGAGGAGTGGCGCTGTCGCGCAGGGGAAAAAGCCCATACTCCCCTCCGAGGGGAGAGACTGTGCCGGGGGAAAATTTATCCCCTTTCCGCGCTCACGCCGAAGGTGGCCACAGGGCCGCCGACGCCTCCGGGTCGTGAGCCTCGAAAAAGGCCCGGACGCGGCCCAGGGCCTCTTTCACCGAGCCACTGGTCTGCACCGCCGATGCCAGGTGGTGGCCAAAGGCGTAGTTCTTGGCGAAGTAGTGGGTAAATTCCTTGAGCCGTCCCAGCCGCCGCTCCGGCACGAACCGTTCGCCGAGCAGTTCAACGAATCGCTGGTAGATGGCGGGCCGGTTCACCTCCGGCATGGGAATGGCGGCACCGTAAACCTCCCGGGCGATCTCGGCAAACAGCCATGGGGTGGTGGGGGCGGCCCGGCCGATCATCAGGCCATCGGCCCCTGACTCGGCGAGACAGCGGCGGGCATCGGCCACCGAAAAGATGCCGCCGTTGGCGACCACCGGCACCCCCACCCATTGCTTCACCTTCCCCACCCATTCCCAGCGTGGTTTACGGCCAAAGGGCTCACCCCGCAGCCGGGCATGCACCGAGAGCATATCCACCCCCTCGCCTTCCAGCATCCGGCAAAAATCCCGCAACCGCTCGGCGTCCAGGGTCTCGCCCAAGCGAATCTTGGCGGTCAGCGGCACCGAGGCGCACCGCCGCGCCGCCACCACCACCCGCCGCACCAGATCGGGCTGCTCGGAAAGCCTGCTGCCGCCGCCCCGCCGCCGGACATTGGGGGCCGGACAGCCCAGATTAAGATCGATCACCTCGGCCCCGCAACGGAGCAGCACCTCCACGGCCGGCGCCACCTCGGCCGCATCGCCCAGAAAGATCTGGTGTGACAGCGGCCGCTCCACCGGACTGCGCTTGAGATAGGGAGAAATTGCCGGATTCTCCTGGGGCAGGCTGCGGGCCGAGAGCATCTCGGTGGAAAGCAGGCCCACCCCGCCCAGCTCCATCAACAGGGTGCGCAGGGCGGTATGGGTGAGCCCGGCCATGGGGGCCAGCAACAGGGGGGGATCGATACGCAGCGCTCCCAGACGGAGCAGCGGCAGATGGTCAACGGGCATGACAATATCCTGGACGGGGTGGCGGAAGAAGAAACGGAAGCTCTCTCGGGACGAATGTCCTGGATCCGTAACGGCATGGGAATGCTGCAACCATTAAACCTAATTCAAACAAAACGCAAATGTAACTATCCAGCAGCACCGCATCTGCTTCGGAGTCTCCCCTGCGGTCGCTTATCTGCGGCCAGGCATCTTTCGCGCATCCGGAGTCTCGCAGGCTCGCTTACCCGCGGCACTGCTGAACAGTTACAGCGCCGGGGCGATTTGGTCACTTTTCGTCCCAAGCTGGATAGTTACACGCAAATAGCTATTAAAACCCGCCGGCCCGCGCCGGCCGGCCGAGAGCGGGAGAGACAAAAAAAGCAAGTTATTTAATTAACTTAACGTCAAATATTTCTCTTTACACACCCCAGTCCCGGAGGTAGAGTCCCGGCGATTTTGGCCCCACTCAGGGGATAGGACAAATTCATCTTGGAGGAACCAACGTATGTCGTCCGTCAAAAAAATCATTGCCCTGGCAGTCGTCGCCTTGCTTGGCTGCAGCACCATGACTGGCTGCAAACAGAAAGAAGAACCCGTATCCATGACCCCGGCCGGCCAGATCTTCGCCGCCGACGAGGCGGGGGCGCCAGCCGACGGGACCATGACCGGGGAGCGGACTCCCCTCGGCAACGAGGAAGAAGGCACCTTTGTCCAGCCGGAGGACAAGATCGACGATCCCGCCGCTGTGGACACCGGCGTAGCCGTCCAACCCAACCAGGACGAACAGAATCCCGCCGATCCCGATACCAACCCAGTGGATCAGGGCCAACCCGGCCAGCAGCAGTAACAGGAGCCTCCGGAATCGGTCCGGCCGGGGGCGGTGCGGGGCAATCCCGCAACATGCCCCCGGCCCCTCATCCCCTCTGCCCGCACGGCCCACCCTTGCGGCTTTTCCCGTCCCAGTACCCGGCACGGCAACAGATGCCGCGACCGCAGCCGCAAGCGGACTACGACCAGAGCACGGTCCGGTTGCGCCCCTCCTCCTTGGCCCGATAAAGAGCCTGATCCGCCCGGACGATGAGTTCGGATTTCTCGGTGCCATCCTTGGGGAAGCAAGCCAGACCGATGGAAAGGGTAACGC
>Ga0224496_10001094_pt1 | contig 17396 bp, 12 predicted proteins | sample SF_Jul11_sed_USG_2_FD_168127 | JGI IMG/M metagenome (GOLD analysis project Ga0224496, IMG submission 168127) | Sediment microbial communities from San Francisco Bay, California, United States - SF_Jul11_sed_USGS_8_1 | ecosystem: Environmental > Aquatic > Marine > Sediment | place: USA...
GATGCGGGCAGCTTCAGCCAGGTCTGGAACTTGATGGAGACCAACATCGAGAGCACGATGGTCAGCCAGAACAAGTATTTCAGCTCCACCGCCAACGGGACACTGCTGGCGGCGCTTGGCTGCAATTCCGAACTCCAGGGCTGCACGGTCAATGGCGGCGGCGATCAGGAGCCCGTGATTCCCGAGCCGACGGGCCTGCTGATGTTCGGCCTGGGCACGCTGCTCGTGGGAGGCTATAGCCGCCGGCGACGCGCCTAGCGAGTCGGCACCGCGCGGACACAGACCCGCGGAGCAGCCGCACGACCGGCTGCTCCGCGGCATCACGGCGCAGCGCGTGCGCCCATGACCGGCCCTGCACTGTGGCCGCGGCGGGTCTCGTGTATGCTCCCGGCGCTGCGAGCAACGGGGGCAGAGATCATCGGGCATGTCCGGACCGGAAGTGCGGACGCAGGGCGGCAGCCTGCATGGCAAGAGCGCACTCGTGACCGGCGCCGCCTCGGGCATTGGTCGCGCCACCGCCCTGCTCTTTGCGCGCGAGGGCGCGGCGGTGACCGCGGTGGACATCGACGCGGTGCGCGGGCGCGAGGTGGCAGACGCCATCGCCGCGCAGGGCGGCCGGGCGATCTTTGCCCAGGCGGACGTGACCCGGCCCGACGATTGCCGGCGCGCCGTCGAGGAGGCTGCGCGGGAGTTCGGTGGGCTGCAGATCCTCTTCAACAACGCCGGCATCATCCGACGGGCCAGCATCCTCGACACCAGCGAGGAAGACTGGGACCGCACCATGCAGGTGAACGTGAAGTCGATCTTCCTGATGTGCCGCGAGGCGATCCCGGTGATGGCCCGGGCGGGCGGCGGCTCGATCGTCAGCACCGCCTCCGACTGGGGTCTCGTCGGCGGCGAGAAGGCGGCGGCCTACTGCGCGTCGAAGGGCGCCGTGGTCCTGCTGACCAAGGCCATGGCGGCCGACCACGCGGCCCAGAAGATCCGCGTCAACTGCGTGTGTCCGGGCAACGTGGACACCCCCATGTTGCGCGACGAAGCCCGCCAGCTGGCGGTGTCGGAGCAGCACTTCCTCGGCGAGTCGGCCGAAGGCTTGCTCGGCCGCGTGGCGCTGCCGGAAGAGATCGCCCAGGCGGTGCTCTTCCTCGCCGGCGACGCCGCCGCCTTCATCACCGGATCGGCGCTGGTGGTGGACGGCGGAAACACCGCGGTCTGAGCGGCGACCCATGCGCATCGCGTTCGTGGCGGCCAATCGCGAGAACATGCCCGACGCGGTCATTCCCCTGGGTCTGCTCTACGTGATGGAGAGCGCGCCGCCACACCACGAGCGCATCCTCATCGACCTGTGCTTCGAAGCGGACCCCCTCGAGCACCTCACCGCACGCCTCGCCGGATTTCGGCCCGATCTCATCGCGCTCGGCATGCGCAACATCCAGAGCAACGACTACGCGCACAGCGAACGCAATTTGATCTGGTACGACCGCTGCGTCGCAACGCTGCGCCGGGTCAGCAACGCGCCCCTCGTGGTCGGCGGCGGCGGCTTCACCGTCATGCCGGCCGCGCTGATGCGGCGCCTGCGGCCCGATTTCGGCATCGCCGGCGAGGGCGAGCGCCCCTTCGCACGCCTGCTGGAGCTGCTCGAGGCCGGCGTCGCCAGCAGCGACGGTCTGCGGCAGATCCCGCGCATGCACTTCTTCGACCCCGACAACGGTGAGCTCGTGAGCGTACCCGAGGCCGGCAGCTTCCAGAAACTCGACGAGCTCGCCGCTCCCGATCGCAGCATCTTGGATCGGCGCTACTTCTCGGAATACGGGACCGATTCGGTCCAGACCAAGCGCGGTTGTCCCCTCGGATGCCGCTACTGCACCTACCCGCGCCTCGAAGGGCGCGCGCTGCGACAGCGCGATCCCGCGCGCGTGGTCGACGAGCTGTTCGCGGCGCGCGAGGGGCAGCCCGATCTCAAGCACGTCTTCTTCGTCGACGCCGTGTTCAATCTGCCCGCGAGACACGCCAAGCAGATCTGCCGGGAGATGATCCGGCGAGGCTACAACGTGCCCTGGACCGCCTACGCCAACCCCATCGGCTTCGACGCCGAGCTCGCCGACCTGATGCGCGAAGCCGGATGCGCGGGCCTCGAAATCGGAAGCGACTCGGGCTGCGACGCCATCCTCGCGCGACTGAGGAAGGGCTTCAGCACCCAACAGATCCGCGCCATCCACCGCAAGTGTGTCGCCGCGGGCCTGCCCGACTGCCACGCGTTTCTCCTGGGCACCGAAGGCGAGACGCTGGCCGACGTGCGGCGCACCCTCGACTTCGTCACGGATCTCGATCCGTACGCGGCCATCCTGATGGTGTGGACAGACGACCAGGAAGCTCTCGGCAGCGAGGCGAACGACGGCAATCACGCGCCCGCGGAAGCCCGGCGTGAAGTGCGGGAGAGCATTCTCGAGCTGCTGCGCGCCGCAAAGGACGACTTCCCACGCTGGATCATTCCGCCCGTCGGCACCAACTTCGATGCGCGCCTATTCGCCCGGCTGCGGCGCCGCGGACTCACGGGACCCCTGTGGCAACACCTGCAGCGCAAGGGGCGCGATCTGCCCGGTGAGAGGGTGCGGCGGCTGTTTCACGGCGCCTAGCGAAGCCGGGGAGGCGAGCGCACCGCACGCCGCGGCGATGCCCCGCGCAGCTACGCGAAGCCGACGAGCGCCCGGAGCCAGCGCCAGCCCGCAGCCGGTGTCGGGGAGAGCCAGAAGAGCCGCGCCCGAGCGCGGCGTCGCTGGCGCGGCGTCGCCGCGGCGACGAGCGACTCGAGCAGGCGCACCGCGCGCTGCCGATTGCCCGTTCTGGCGAGCAGGCGCGCCAGGTCGTAGCTCGCGGCGAAGTGCGACGGGTCGATCTTGCGGGCCTGGAGCAGCAGCAGCAGGGCCTCGCGGCGATACCGCCGGAAGCGGAAGTGGCGCCGACCTTCGAGCAGCACGTTGACGGCATCGACACGGCGCCCGCGGCCAACCTCGAGATCCGCGAGTGCCCGCCACACCTCCAGCTCTCGCGGCAGATAGCGGCTCGCCTCCCGGTAGACGCCGATCGCGCGATCGACGAATCCTTCGCGGACGAGCCCTTCGGCCGCCCGCTGATAGCTCGCCCACGCGTCGCCGTGCTGCCGGGTCTTGGCAAACAAAGGCGCAACTCGTCTGTGCAAGTCGGGATTCTTGGGCTCGACTTCCAGGATCCGGCGGTAGAGCCCGATCGCCTTCTTGTAGCGCCGCCGCTTCCGAGCCCGGGATGCAGCCGCCAGGATCCGCGAGCGGTCGTAGCTCTTGTCTCGCTTGAGCCATGCCATGCGCAATCCGCTCTCCGACGCGCAACACGCCCTTCTCCGCGAAAGCGCATGCGCAGCTTCCTTGTATCGGAATGCCCGACGCCGCTCTCAAGCCGCATTCCCTGCGATCCGATCCATTGCGCAGGGACTCTTCGCGGTCCGGCAATCCGGTCGCATCGCGAACGCGAGGCTGACGCATCATGCACCGATCGGGCAACCGCCGCGGCACGCGGATCAAGACGCGCTTCCAGACCCTCTACACGGCGAAAGGCCAGGAGGGCTCGGCGCTCCTCGCCGAAATCTCCTACTCGGGGGCGAGGCTCGAGGGAACCGCATTCAAGCCCGCCCTCGGCACGCGCGTGTGCATCTACGTGTGGCTCCAGAAGCACGCGGAGCCCTTCGAGCTGGCGGGCAAAGTGGTGCGTCACACGGAGCAGGGCTTCGCCATCGAGTACGAGAAGCCGGGGCAGGATATCTGTCTCATGGTCGACGCCGCCGCCGCTCTCGTGACTCAGCTCGACGAAGCGCAACTCGAGAGCGCAGCGCGGGCCGATCCGAACGCGCGACGCCCCGAGCCCACGGCGTGGCGCGTGGAGCCCGCGGCGCCGTCTCCGCAAGCGCCTCGCCTCGGCGCGAGCCTCGCGGAACTCGACCTCTCGCGCTACGGCATGCAGGAGCTCAAGGAGCACGCCGCACGGCTCGAGGCCGCGATCGCCCGCAAACAGGTCGAGGCGAAGGAACGCATCCGCAGCGAGATGGCGAAGCTCGCGTCCGAGGAAGGCCTGACCCTCGAGGAAGTGCTCGCCGCCAAGCGCGTCGACCCCGGCTGAGAAGGCCGGCGCGCGATTCAATTCGCGCGCGCGATCAGACGATAGAGGGGCCGGGTGGAGGAGGCACCATGCAGGGCATCGCGGGCCTGCTCGGGCTCGTCCTCGAGAACCTCGTCGGCATCGTCCTCTTCTTCGTGTCGCTGCAGCTGATCTTCTGCTACGCGGTCCAGACCATCGCCGACAAGCAGGACGTCCCGCACTCCTGGATGGCATGGGTTCCGATCCTCCAGCTGTATCCGATGATCAAGCCCGGGGGCTCCTTTGCGCACTTCCTGCTGCTGATCGCCGCGGGCATCGCGGCCATCGTCGCGGGCTCGCTGCTCGGCCCGTTGGGCGCCGTGCTCGTCGTGGCCTGGAGCGCGGGGGCGCTGGTCTACTTCGTGCAGCTCGTCTGGAACACGGCGGAGAACCGGGGCGTCCCGGGCTGGGTGGGCCTGCTCGCCTTCCTGCCGCTGGTCAACGTCGCGGCCTATCTCTTCATCGCCTTCCACGACGGCCTCGTGGCGCCGAGCAAAGTGGGCCTGCTGCTCGGCGTGCTGTGCTTCGTCCTCCCGGCGCTGCCCGAGGCGCGCAAGGCGCGCGAGCTGGCGCAGCTCGGCAAGCACCTCGGACCCATGGCAGCCGCGGCGGAGCGGGAAGACGAGGCGGCAGTGAAACGGACCCTGCTCGAGATGATGGAGACGATGCAGGGCATGGAAGGCCTCGAGCCGAGTGGCGCCGAGGCGGAAGCAATGGCACAGGCGCTGGAGGAGCTCTCCGCGACCCTGCAGCAGGAGATCGAGCGCGCACCCGACGCGCAGACGGCTCCGCCAGGCGAGCGGGCGCTACCGCCCGTCGAGGACATCCCCGCGCTGGAGTCCGTCTCCGAGCTGTTCAGGTGTCCCGAAGGCACGCGGGAACGAGGCGCCGCGCCGCCCCGCGGCTTCGAACGCTGGTGCGAGCGCGTGGACGCGTCGCGGGGCCGGCTGCACCACGGCGGCTACGCCTCGTGGCATCCGAACGGCCAGCTCCAGGAGGTCGGAATCTATCGCGACGGCGAGCGCGTCGGCGTGTGGACGCGCTGGCACGCGAGCGGCGGAAAGCAGACCCAGGCCGAGTTCGAAGACGGTGTGCAGCACGGGCTGCTGCTCCGCTGGGACGAGTTCGGGCGCCAGCTCGATCAGATCCGCTATCGCCAAGGCACGCCGCTGGGCAGCTAGCGCTCCGCCCGCCCGCGCCGTCGCGCAAGCGTCGCCAGCAGCGCCGCGCCCGCCGCGAGCAGCAGCGCCGCGCCGGGCTCGGGCACTTCGATCGTCTCCGTCGCCATCGTGTACGGAGCGGCCATGCCCGTCTCGATCCAGGCTTCGAGCATGAAATCGCCCTCGTTGGCGAGGAAGGCGTTGCTCTTGTCGTTGGCGAGCGCCAGGAACTGGATGTACTCCCAGCTGGTCGGCTGGTAGAGCAGCGAGACGGTCGCGGACACCGCGCCCGCTGGCGGCGTGAGCGCGAACTCGTCCCAGTGCTGGTACTCGCCGCCGGGCCCCGGATTTCCGTACTGATCGGCCGGCACCGGCAGCGCGTTGCGCTGCCGCGCCACGTCGTAGCGCATGCCGTAGGTGGGAATCCGGTTGTCCGACACCACCTTGTTGTTCAGCGCGAAGTGGAAGGTCTCGTGGTAGGTGCCGGGCGCCTGCGCCGCGAGATCTCCCAACGTGGCCTCGACCGCGCCCGTGTTGCGATCGAAGCCGAGCGGCAGACTCGTCGGGTAGCCCAAGCCGACCAGCTGATTGGCCCACTCCTGGGTCATGGCGTAGTGCGCCTCGTAGATGCGCGTGTTGGGATCGTCCAGATCGAGGATCGACTGCACCTGCACGGGCAGTCCCGTGGCCGGATTCACCACCTCGACGGGTACGCCCACGCCGTCCACCAGCGGTCCGTACGCGCCGTCCTCGCGCAGCAGCACATCGCCCTCGCCGAACCAGCGGATGTTGAGCCACATGCGGCGGCCTTCCGGATAGCCCGAGATGAGCTTGTGGCCGGTCAGGTTCGTCACACGCAGCGTCAGGTCCGTCACCTCGAGATGCGCCGCAGCGCTGAGCTGGTGCTGCGCGCGCAGCGCGCCGTCGTTCAGACCGGAGATCTCGTCGGCGCTGAGTCCCCCGCCGAGGCGCAGCTTGCCCTGCGCATCCAGGTACTGGACGACCGCGGGCATCCAGTAGTTGCCGCCGGTCAGGTCGTGCCGGGGCAGATCGAGCCGCACCGGTACGCCGGGCTTGTTGCAGCCCACGCCTTCGGTGGGGCCCATGTGGCAGGTCTGGCAGCTGAAGTAGCGCGGCGCGCCGTCCGCGTAGTCGCCTCCGGTGCCGGCTGCGATGGAGCGCTGGTATGCCTCCTCGATGGCGCCGTGCTGGAGATCCGCGGGCAGCGTCGGGTAGTCGCCGACGCGCGTCTCGATCAGCCGCCCGGACTTCGCCTCGCTGAAGGTCCGCTCCACGATGCCGTACTGGGCCGGGAGGTTGTTGAAGGCCGCCTTGTTCGTGACCGGGGCACCCGGGACGCCGCTGGCGACCACCGGATCCGCCGTGTCCTGGGTGCCGTGGTTGTGGGCGAGATCGCCCACCACGGAGTTGGACACGTCGTGGCAGGTGCCGCAGAAGTCCACGGAGCGGTGGAACTGCGAGGCGAGGAACTGGTGCTTGGGCACCGCGTCGCTGTAGGGCCCGAGCTTCTGATTGCCGCCCCACAGCACGCCCATGCCGCTGCCGTAGTAGCCGACGGCGGGGGAGCCGCCGTCGTTCGCGACGTAGGGCGCGAACTGCTCGCCCAGGTGCTCCGAGTTGTCCGGATTCGTGAGCGAATGGCAGTAGCTGCACTCGACCCCGTCGTCGTCGCCTGCCGCCAGCCCGGAGCCGTCGGTGGGGGTGGAGCGTCCGGCCAGCCAGCCCGCCGTCGCGTGGCAGCGCAGACACAGATCACCGGAGCCGTCGAAGTCCTGCTCGGCGATCGCCATGGTGGCCCAGAAGATCGGATCGCGGCCAGCGTGGGACATCATGCTGCCGCGCCACTCGTGCGAGATTTCGACCCCGCGCGTGCGGTCGCCGTGGCAGTTGTCGCAGTTGGTGGCCGCATCGAGCGCGCCGACCTCGCCCGGCTGCGTGCCGGGCAGCTCGATGTCCGTGGGAACGGTCGTGGCAGCGAGGCACGCGACGGCCCATAAGAACCCCGCACAGCCGACCAGCAGGCTCGCGCCTCGCAGCATGGCCCGGGCACTGGCGTTTCGGAGATCGCTTCTCGTGCTTCGCATCGACGTCCTCCTGACGATCCCCCCTGGATTTCGTTTCGATGTCCTGGTGCGAGTCTGCAAATTCTGGACCGGCTGCAGCGCGCGGCGCGCAGGCACGAGAGCGCGTCCCACGCCGATACTCGGGACTGCATCTCAATGAGCGGCGGCGCACTGAGGCACTCCGCCTCTATCTCTGAGGCAGATCGACTCACAGCGGCCACCTCGGGGCACAACGGGACCCGAGTCGACAGCAGCCGAGCCTGCGCGGCCCCGCCGGAGCGGCTGCCTACAGCGAGGCTTGAGCGCCGCGACAGCGCCCACTGCCGGGTCCGCAGAGAAGCGGACCCGGCACTCTCGAATCGGCCGGCCCGCCCAACACGGCGGGCGCGCCGCGCGTCAGGCGCCGGCCGACAGGATCTTCTTGGCGACGTCCACCATGTCGGCGGGATCCACGAACTGCACGATGTCCGGCAGCTCGTCGAAGAGCTCCCGCGCCTGCGCGTGGAGATCCGCCGGGACCTCCAGCAGCAGCGGCACCCGATAGGTGCGGCACACGTGGAACACGTCCTGCGGGCTGGTGTAGTTCGGATCCTTGCTGCCCGGCGCGAAGATCTTGTGCAGGTAACCGATCAGCAGGTCGTAGCGCTTCTCTTCATTGATCAGCCGGACGTGCCGACCGTGGCTGTCGTAGCCGTTCGAGACCGGCAGCGTGTCGTGGCCGTCGCAGACGAGCCGCGTCAGCAGGGCGGAATCGGTGCCCTCGAAGTATCCGATCGATTTCTTCTGCATTGCGTCTCCCGTTTACACGACGCCTTGATCCAACATCGCCCGGGCCACCTTCAGGAAGCCGGCGATGTTGGCGCCGTTTACGTAGTTTCCCGGAGTTCCGTACTCCTCCGCGGTCTGCTGACAGTTGCGGTGGATGTTGACCATGATCTTGAGCAGCCGCTGGTCGACCTCGTCGCGGGTCCAGGTGGTGAAGCCGGCGTTCTGGGCCATCTCCAGGCCGCTGGTGGCGACTCCGCCCGCGTTGGCGGCCTTGCCGGGGCCGTACAGGATCTTCTGGTCGACGAACTGGCGAATCGCGTCCGGCTCGGACGGCATGTTCGCGCCCTCGGCCACCACGTACACACCATTTGCGAGCAGCCGCTTGGCGTCCTCGCCGTTGAGCTCGTTCTGCGTGGCGCACGGGAAGGCGCACTCAGCCCCCTCGACGCCCCAGGGGCGACGGCCCTCGTGGTACTCGCAGCCGAACATCTCGGCGTACTCGCGGATGCGCCCTCTGCGGACGTTCTTCAGCTCCTTGACCCACTCGATCTTCTCCTGATCGATGCCGTCCTCGTCGTAGATGAAGCCGTCCGAATCCGAGAGCGTGACGGCCTTGCCGCCGAGGCGATTGATGTTCTCCACCGCGAACTGGGACACGTTCCCAGACCCGGAGACGATGCAGGTCTTGTTGGAGATGCTCTGATCGCGGCTCTTCAGCATCTCCTCCGCGAAGTACACCGTGCCGTAGCCGGTGCTTTCGGGTCGGATCAAGCTGCCACCCCAGTTCACGTTCTTTCCGGTGAGCACGCCGGCGAACTCGTTGGACAGCTTCTTGTACTGCCCGAAGAGGAAGCCGATCTCGCGACCGCCGACGCCGATATCTCCGGCGGGGATGTCGGTGTGATCGCCGATGTGGCGAAAGAGCTCGCTCATGAAGGACTGGCAGAAGCGCATGACCTCCATGTCGCTCTTGCCCTTGGGGTCGAAATCCGAGCCGCCCTTGCCGCCGCCCATCGGAAGCGTCGTGAGCGCGTTCTTGTACACCTGCTCGAAGGCGAGAAACTTGAGCAATCCGAGCGTCACGGAGGGGTGGAAGCGCAGCCCGCCCTTGTACGGACCGATCGCGCTGTTCATCTCGACCCGGTAGCCCCGGTTGACCCGGACGACGCCTTGATCGTCGACCCAGGGCACCCGGAACAGGATCACCCGCTCCGGCTCGACCATCCGATCCAGGACGTTGGCCTTGCGGATCTCGGCATGCCTCTCGAGGGCCGGCCAGACGGACTCCACTACTTCATGCACTGCCTGATGGAACTCGGTCTCTCCCGAGCTCCGAGCGACCACACGATCCATGAATGCCGCGACAGACTCACTCACGATCTACACCTTTCTGATTCCGGATGGAGATCTCCAATGGGCAGAGGAGGTCCCAATCCGAATTGCGCGTTGAATGCGACGATTGGTTGGTGATTCTAGAAGCGATTCTGCTGATATCGCCCTGCTGCGGATCGTCGTGCGGCGGCCCGCAGATTCCCTTTCGACTTGCTGCGTTGGGCTACGAGCGCAGGCGGTCGTTGCCTGGATCGTACGGCGTCTCGCTGAGAACCGTCGCCTGGCAGCGCCGGTTGAGAATCTCCACGGACAACGTCGTTCCAGCTTCGGCCAGTCCCGGCGGTACGTAGGCCAAAGCGATGCTCTTCGCAAGTGTATGGCCGTAGCCGCCCGAGGACACCATGCCCACGACTTCGTCTCCGTGGTAGACCGGCTCCCGACCGTAGGCGTCCGCATCGTCGGCCTGCACCTCGAGACACACCAGGCGCTGCTTCAGCCCCTCCTTCCGCTGTCGGAGCAACGCCTCGCGCCCGATGAAGTCGCGGCCCTCGAACTTGACGAAGCGCTCCAGCCCGGCGTCGAGCGGGGTGTACTCCGTGGTCAGCTCGAGGCCCCACATGCGGTAGGCCTTCTCGAGGCGCAACGACTCCATGGCCCTCAGCCCGAAATCGGCGAGGCCAAATTCCCCACCCGCCGCCACCAGGGCGTCGTAGATGGGGCACATCTGGGCCACCGGAACGTGCAGCTCCCAGCCCAGCTCGCCGACGTAGTTGACCCGCAGTGCCCACGCCTGGGCAAACCCGATCTCGATCTTCTGGCCGGTCAGCCAGGGGAACGCTGCGTTGGAGAGATCGGCGTCGGTGAGCTTGGCCAGCAGCTCTCGTGAACGCGGGCCGACCACGATCAAGGTGCCGTAGGCTCCGGTGACATCTTCGACGACCACCGAGCCGTCGTCCGGCAGGTGATCGCGGAGCCAGTCCAGATCGTGAAGCTCGGTGAACGCCGCGCTCACCAGGTAGAAGCGATCCGGGCCCTGGCGGGTGATGGTAAACTCGCAGGCGACCCCGCCCCGCTCCGTCAGGAAATGCGCCAGCACGATGCCGCCGACCTTGCGCGGAATGCGGTTGGCCGAGAGTCGCTCCAGATAGGCCTCGGCGCCGGGGCCGGAGACGACGAACTTGGAGAATCCCGAGAGGTCGAGCACGCCGACCCGCCCGCGCACGGCCCGGCACTCCTGACCGACGGGCTCGAACCAGTTGGTGCGCCGGAAGCTCAGCACGTCCTCTGCCTTGCTGCCCTTGGGCACGAACCAGTTGGGTCGCTCCCAGCCGAAGCGCGCGCCGAACATCGCGCCGCGCGCCGCCAGCCGATCGTGGATCGGACTCATCTTCGCGGGCCGTCCGGGAGGCCGTTCCTCCCCGGGATAGCCGATCGCGTATTCCTTGGAGTAGAAGTCGGAGATCCGCTCCACGCAGTAACGCTCGGTAGCGTAGGGCCCGTAGCGGCGCGGATCCGCCTCCCACAGATCCACCTCGGGCTCGCCCTCGATGATCCATTGGGCGGTGTACTTGCCGGCCCCTCCGGCCTGGACGATGCCGAAGCTGAAGGCGGTGCACAGGAAGTAGTTGGAGATGCCGGCCTCGGGGCCGATCAGCATGCCCCCGTCCGGAGTGTAGGTGATGGGACCGTTGACGATGCTCTTGATGCCCGCGTTGGCGAGAATCGGCACGCGCTTCATGGCCTTCTCGACGATGTACTGGATGCGGTCGAGATCGCCCGGCAGCAGCTCCTGGCCGAACGCGGGCGGCACGCCCCCGACCGCCCACGGGCGACTGTCTTCCTCGTACGGGCCCACGATCAGGGACTGGCCTTCCTGGCGCATGTAGTAGGAGATGTCGGGCTCGCGCAGCAGCGGCAGGATGCCCTCGCGACCCTCGAGGTCGCGGATCGAATCGGTCAGCACGAACTGGTGCTCCATCGACACCATCGGGATGCTGTGCCCGACCATCGCCGCCACCTCGCCGGCGCGGAAGCCGGCGGAGTTGACCAGGATCTCGGCGGTGATCGGACCCTTCTTGGTGTGAACCACCCACTCGCCGTTGGTCTTGCGCTCGATCGACTCGACCGGATTCTTGCGGTAGATCTCGGCGCCGCCGTCGCGCGCGCCCTTGGCCAGGCCCTGGGTCACGCTGGACGGATCCACGTGACCGTCGGCGGGGTCGTAGAGCGCGCCGAGGATCCCCTCGGTATTCACGAAGGGGTGATGGTCGCGGATGTGCTTGGTTTCGATCAGCTCGAGATCGAGGCCCATGGAGTGCGACAGCCCGACCACCCGGCGGAACTCGTCCATGCGCCCGGGTGTGTTGGCGAGGCGCAGCGAGCCGGTGCGGTGCGCGTCCACCGCCTGTCCGGTCTCGGACTCGAGCCGGTGGTAGAGCTCGATGCTGTAGCGTTGCATCTTGGCGATGTTGTAGCTGGTGGAAAACGTCGGCGTGTTGCCGGCGGCGTGCCAGGTCGATCCCGAGCTCAGCTCGTCGCGCTCGACCAGCACGACATCGCTCCAGCCCATCTTGACCAGGTGGTACAGTACGCTGCAACCGGCGATGCCACCGCCGATCACCACCACACGAGCATGGCTCTTCATGAATACCTCGTCCGTGTCTTCACCTGCCTGCCCGAGCGCAGGCCGCTGCCGAGGACGCGGGTGTCCATCGGAAGCCGGATGTGGAAAGTTCGGCGGATGCCGCGCGCGATTCCTGGGACAGTCGCGTCCGGATCATTTCCTTCTCGAACTTCCCGGGCGCGCTGAGCGCGCGGCGGCGCCCGCCGAATCATATCGGTGGGGTCTATTCCCGGCCACTTTCCGCTGACTCCGCGGCGCTGCAAGCCGATGGCTTGTTTGCGCCCCGCCATCCACAGGAGCGAACCCGTTGGAACCGCATCGCCGAGCGCTGGCCGATTCGAAGTTTGCCTGCTTCTGGCTCGATCAGGACGCGCGCCCCCCGCGCCTCGAGGCATTGCGCGGCGAGCAGCGCTGCGAGCTCTTGATCGTCGGCGGCGGGCTCACCGGCCTGTGGGCGGCCGTGCAGGCGCGCGAAAGGCGGCCCGATCTGGACATCCTCCTGATCGAGGCCACCGAAATCGGTGACGGGGCCTCGGGGCGCAACGGCGGCTTCTTGAGCGATTCGCTCAGCCACGGCGCGAGCAACGCGAGCTACCATTTCCCGGGTGAAGAAGAGAAGTTGACCCAGCTCGGTCGGCAGAACCTGCGCGAGCTGCTGGCTTCCCTCGAGCGCTACCAGATCGACGCGCGTTACGAAGGCACGGGGTTCATCGAGGTCTTCACCCGAGCCGAACACAGCGAGGGCATGGCGGACTGGGCCGAGCAGCAGCGGCGGGCCGGCGAAGACGTGGTCTGGTTCGACCGGGACGCCATGCGGACAGAGATCAACTCGCCCACCTACAGCGGCGGACTCTGGAACCGCGGGCACCAGGTCGGCTTGGTGGACCCCGCCTACCTCTGCTGGGGCCTCAAGAAGACGCTGCTCTCGCTGGGCGTGCGAATCTTCGAAGGCACGCCCCTGCTGCGCATGGATGCTCAGGGCGACGGCATGCGGGTGACGTGTCCGGACGGGAGCATCCGCTGCCAGAAGATCCTGCTGGCCACCAACGCCTTCCCCAATCCCGTCGGCGCCGCGCGCCGCTCGATCATTCCGGTCTGGGATTACGCGCTCGCCACCGAGCCCCTGAGCAAAGCGCAACGCGAGAGCATCGGATGGAAGCGCCGCCAGGGCCTCGCGAACAAGGCCAACATGTTCCACTACTACCGGCTCTCCCACGACAACCGCATCACCTGGGGAGGCGGCACTTCGGTGCGTTACTTCTATCGCGGCCGCACCGACGCCGCCGTATCCGACCTGCGCAAACGGATGGAGAGGCTTTCCGCGGATTTCTTCCACACCTTTCCGCAGCTCGAGGGGATTCGCTTCTCCCACCGATGGAGCGGCATCATCGCATCGACCACGCGCTTCTGCCTGGCGCCGGGAACCGCCTGCGGCGGGCGGGTGGCCTGGTCGATCGGCTACACGGGCCAGGGCGTGAGCGCCACGCGCTTCGGGGCGCGCATCGGGCTCGAGCTGCTGGGATACGATCCCAGCGATCTGCTCGAACTCGCCCTGGTGCGCAAGAAGCCGCTTCCCTGGCCGCCCGAGCCCCTGCGCTGGATCGGAGTCACGCTGACGCGCAAAGAGATGGAGCGGGCCGACCGCAACGGCGGCAAGCGGGGGCTCTGGCTCAAGCTGCTCGACCGCCTGGGCCTGGGCTTCGCCTGCTGAGCCGCGCTGCGCGGCCTCAGCCCAGCAGCCGCTCGTTCTTGGGGTCGTAGAGCGGCTGCTCCACCACCCGCGCGGGGCAGCGCACACCGAGAATCTCCACCTCGAGGTCGGTCCCCGGTGCGAGATGCGCGCTGGGCAGATAGGCCAGCGCGATCGTCTTCTGCACCGTGTGGCCGTACCCGCCGGCGGAGACGTAGCTGAGGATCTCGTCGCCCGCGTAGATCGGCTCGTAGCCGTGCGGGTCGGCGTCCCTCGTGTCGATCACGAGGCAGGCGAGTGACCGCGCGACGCCCTGCTCGCGCTGACGCACGAGCGCGTCGCGGCCGATGAAATCGCCCTTGCCGAAATCGACGAACCGGTCCATTCCCGCCTCGAGCGGGGTGTAGTCCGCCGACATGTCGACGCCCCAGAGCCGATACGCCTTCTCGAGCCGCATCGAGTCGAGGGTCCGGTAGCCGAAGTCGATGATGTCGTGCGGCCGGCCGGCGTCCATCAGCAGATCGTAGAGGTGCCGCTGATATTCGATCGGGTGGTGCAGCTCGTAGCCGAGCTCCCCGACGTAGGAGATGCGGAGCGCGCGCACCGGTGCCATGCCCACGTGCAGCTCGCGGCAGCTGAAGAACGGGAAGGCCTTGCGCGAGCAGTCGCTGTCGGCGAGCGCCGCGAGCACGTCGCGCGAGCGCGGGCCGGCCAGCGTCAGCACGCCGATGCGGCTCGTGACGTTGTCGAGCCGCACGCTGGCATCCTCCGGCAGGTGGCGCGCGATCCACGCCAGGTCGTGACACTCGGTCGCGGCCGCGGAGATCACGTAGAAGCGGTCGGCGCCGAGCCGCGTCACGGTGAGGTCGCACTCGATTCCGCCCTTCGGCGTGCACATCTGCGTCAGCACGATGCGGCCGACGCGCTTGGGAAGCGCGTTGGCGCAGAGCCGGTCGAGGAATGCCTCGGCGCCCGGCCCCGAGACTTCGTACTTCGCGAAGCTCGTCTGGTCGAGGACGCCGACGCGCGACCGCACGGCCCGGCACTCCTCACCGACCGGCGCGTGCCAGTTTCCGCGCCGGTAGGAGTATTCGTCTCGCGCCGCGCCGGCTCGGGCAAACCACAGCGGGCGCTCCCAGCCGAAGCGCGCACCGTAGACGGCGCCCTTGGCGAGCAGCCGGTCGTAGAGCGGGCTCGTCTTCAGGGGCCGGCCCGCCGGGCGCTCCTCTTCGGGATAGTGGATGGCGTACTCGTGCCCGTAGACCTCGCACGCGCGCTCCGCCACGTATTTCGTGGCGTTCGCGTACGCGGCGAACCGGCGCACGTCGACTTCCCACATGTTGTCGCTCGGCTGTCCGTCGACGATCCACTCGGCGGCGTACTTGCCGGCCCCGCCGCCGAAGACGATGCCGAAGATGCTGAATCCGGCGAGCACGTGGAAGTTCGGCAAGCCCGGCACCGGTCCCATCAGGCAGCGTCCGTCGGGTGTGTACCCATCCGGCCCGTTGACGACGGTCTTGATGCCGGCGTTCGCGAAGGCGGGCACGCGCTTGGCGACGGCCTCGAGTACGTCCTCGAGCCGCTCGAGATCGGGCGGAAGCAGGCTGCTGTGGAAATCCCCGGGGATCCCGTCGAGCGCCCACGTCTTGGTGTGGCGCTCGAAGGGTCCGACGAGCAGCGCGCCGCCCTCGCCGCGCACGTAGAAAGACGCTTCTGCGTCCCGCAGCACGGGCAGGTCCGTGTCGCGGGTGCGGACCTCTTCGACGACTTCGGTGATGAGGTAGTGGTGCTCGAGCGGGACGATCGGGAGGTCGCTTCCCACCAGCCGATTGAGCTCTCGCGCCCACTGGCCCGCCGCGTTCACGACGATCTCCGCCCGGATCGCGCCCTTCGGCGTCTTCACGAGCCAGCGCCCGCCCTCTCGCTCGAGCGCCTGGACGGGCGCGTGGCGGACGATCTCGGCGCCCGCGGACAGCGCGCCCTTCGCGAGCGCCTGCGTGACGCCGGTCGGATCGACGTAGCCGTCCGTTGGGAGGTACGCAGCGCCCAGCACGCCCTCCAGCTCGATCAGCGGGAAGAGCTCCCGCGCTCGCTCCGGAGACACGATCTCGCAGGGCACGCCGATCTGGTCCGCGATGCCCTTGCGCTGATGGAACTCGTCGAGGCGGTCCTGGGTTCCCGCCAGCCGCACACTCCCGCAGCGGTGGAAGTCGACCGCCTGCCCCGTCTCCGCCTCGAGCGATGCGTACAGGTCGAGGCTGTACTTGAGCAGCTTCATCAGGTTGTAGCTGCCGATGAATTGCGTGCAGAGACCGGCCGCGTGCCACGTCGAGCCGCTGGTGAGTTCGTCCTTTTCGAGCAGGACGACGTCGCTCCAGCCGAGCTTCGTCAGGTGATAGAGCAGGCTGCAGCCCGCCACGCCCCCGCCGATGACAACGACCCTGGCCTCGCTTCGCACCGTTCCCGCCCTCCCTGCTTGGGCCCGCGCTGCGAACTCTAGTCAGTTTTCCGGCGCCGCTCAATCGGAGTGCAGCCGCCCATCTCGTGGGGACGAAAAGATGCAGCGTATTGGCAGCGGGTGTCCCGCGCGTCCCGGGAAACGCCCTTCAGCCATGAGGGGCTCTGACCGATCCACCCATTGCTCGATTTCGGCCGGCGCACTCATTGGATGGAACATGCACGCGGAGCTGCTGACCCACGTCGTCACCATTGCTGCGAGCTTCGGCATCGGGCTGCCCATCTTGCGCAAGGCCTGGCGGGCCCAGGACCGACTGGCGGCCCTGCTCGCGGCATCCCTCGTGCTCGACGGGATCGAGTGGGTGTTCTGGGCGGGTCATCTCTACTGGCCGGCCTCGAACCCCGCCGTGAGCGACGGCTTCGCCACGGCCTGTCGCCTGACCATCAGCGCGGCCGTTCTCTGCATGGGTTTCTTCACCTGGCTCACCTTCCGATCCGAGAGCCGGACGGCCGCGATTGCGTTGTGGGCCTCGCTGGCGGCGATGGCGGTCGGCTTCTTCGGCAGCGGCACGCTGGGCGACTGGCGCGGCTTCCGCAGTGACCACCCGTGGATCTGGATGGAAGTGACGGCGCAGATCTTCATCTACGGGTGGACCTGCATGGAGTCACTGCTCTACCACCATAAGCTGCGCAAGCGCGTGGCGCTTGGGCTCACCGATGCGGTGCTCGCCAACAAATTCCTGCTCTGGGGGTTCTACGCCGGCGGCTACTTCGTCTCGCAGACGCTCTTCGGCGTGGCCCTCGCGGGCCCGGACGGCTACACGAACCTCGACCCCCTGAGCATCGTGCTGACGCTCACCGGCATGGGTGCCCTCTGGCTCGCCTTCTTTCCGCCCGACGCCTACGCGGCGTGGCTCCGCTCCGAGCCGCTGAGCCGCGACACCTAGAAGCGGAAGCGGAGCCCCAGGCTTCCGGAGATCCCACCGAGATTCTCCGACTGGACGCGGTCGGTGTCGTTACGGCCGTACACCGAGAAGCCAAAGCCCACGCGGCCCTCGCCGTAGACCGACAGGTAATCCGTCCCCGGAATGGCCGCCTGGACGCCGAACAGGAAG
>Ga0224496_10001096_pt1 | contig 17374 bp, 20 predicted proteins | sample SF_Jul11_sed_USG_2_FD_168127 | JGI IMG/M metagenome (GOLD analysis project Ga0224496, IMG submission 168127) | Sediment microbial communities from San Francisco Bay, California, United States - SF_Jul11_sed_USGS_8_1 | ecosystem: Environmental > Aquatic > Marine > Sediment | place: USA...
TGACGAATATCCTTCGCCACCTTCGCCGAGACCCGAAAAGAACGATCCGTTCGCCACGAAGATCGAACAGTTCATGGCTCGAGCCATCTTGGTGATCGTCTCCACGTTCGTCGAATGGATGCCGGCCGTGTGACGAAATCCGTGCTCGGCGCGGACGGCCAGATCGATGGCGGCATCGACGTTGCTGACCCGGGTCACCGGGAAGATGGGCATCATCTGTTCAGTCCACACCAAACTGTGGTCGTTGGGAACTTCGGCGACCGCCAAACGAATATCTTTGTCCGATTGAATGCCGATCTCGGCGAGGATCGTGCCGGCGTTCTTCCCGATCCAGGCCGGGTTGATCACCCCTGGCTTGTTGGGCGCCCCCATCTCTTTGAAAATGACCCGTTCGAGCCGCTTGAGTTCGTGGGCTTTCAAAATGTAGGCACCGGCGTCGGCCATGGAGCGGATCAGACGATCCCCGACCGTGTCGACCACGATGCCAATCTTTTCATCGGTACAGATGATGTTGTTGTCGAAGGATGCGCCCGCGACAATGGCCCTTCCGGCCCGTTCAATGTCGGCCGTTTCGTCCACCACTACCGGAGGGTTGCCGGGCCCGGCAGCGACTGCTCGTTTGTCAGTCCGGAGCGCTTCACGAACCACCGCCGGACCACCGGTAACGAGGAGCACCCGAATGTCGGGATGCACCATGAGTTCTTTGGCACTGTCGATGGTCGGGTTGGGGATGGCCGTCACCAGATTGGCCGGTCCACCGTTCGCCACGACTGCTCGATTGATCAGCCGGATATTCTCAGCCGAGACTCGCTTGGCCCCAGGGTGGACGTTGAAGACCGCCGCATTCCCGCCTGACAAGATCGAGATGCTGTTGTTGATGATCGTCGACGTCGGATTCGTGGTCGGGGTGATCGCCCCGACCAAACCCATGGGCGCCCACTCCGTGACAGACATGCCACCATCCCCGGTTACCGCTTGAGGTTCGAGGTCCTCGGGACCGGGAGTCTTCGTTGTTACGAGCAGGTTCTTCTTGACCTTGTCCTCGTACCTACCCAGGCCGGTCTCCGTATGGGCGAGTCGAGCCAAGGACTCGGCGTGCTCGAACATCGATCGGCGGATACCGTCGACGATGTCGTGGCGGGTCTTCAATCCCATCTTGGCGTACTCGACCTGAGCCCGTTTGGCGGCACCCACTGCGTCGTCAATCGTGGCGAATATTCCGTCCCCGAGATCCATCTCGACGTCAAGATCGGCCCGGGCGGCCAGGGTTACTCCGGGCCGACTCCCCTCGGGAACGTCACCCATCCGCCGGTGCACCCGGTCAATAATCTCCTGGATCTCCAGATCAGAGAGGCTCATCGGTCGGTTGACCTACTTCGTGTAACGATCATCACCGCCCACCTCCCAGGAATCGACGATCGCCATCACCACGGCGTCGCACGGACGCTCAAAGGTGTATTCGGTCTGGCGGGCGGAGCTGCCGCTGGCATACATCACGACTTCTCCGACACCAGCCCCGACCGCATCCGCGGCCACGACGTAGCCGCCGGTCCCTTCGTTATCGATGTCCAGCTGTTCGAGCAGGAGAAAGGTAAGCCCGTCGAGACGCGGCTCCTTACGACTGGCAACAACCGTTCCCGCGACTCGTGCGAGAAGCATGGTTTCCCCCGTCTACTTGGTGGCCTCTGAGCGGCCCAGCGGTAGCACCGCATCGATCGAGTCGTGCGGGCGGGCGATAACGTGGCTGGCGATGATTTCCCCGACGCGTTCTCCACCCCGAACTCCGGCTTCAACCGCAGCTTTCACCGCAGCAACATCACCGCGCACGACCGCCGTCACATAACCGCCGCCGGTCTCTTCGTAAGACACGAACTCCACCTTGGCGGCCTTGACCATCGCATCGGCAGCCTCAACCATCGCTGCGAAGCTCCGGGCCTCAATCATTCCTAGTGCATCTGCCATTGTTTCCTCCTACTGATCTTCTGGATCTTTCTTAGTGTTCGCGTCCTTCTAGTCCTTCAAGTGCGGCGACCGCCGCCCGCCAGCCAACGTCGATGTCTGCCTCTTCCCCGCCGAGATAGACCCGCCCGGCAGCACCGAATGCACGGACCTCAAGAATGTTGATGTTGGCGGCCTTTTCGGCCTCGTTTGCAGCCAGGGCCGCATAGGCGGCCGGAACACATTCCATGACATAGAGCGTCTGGCCGGGCGTAATCATCTGGCCATGGCGCATCTTGTTGATGAGCTGTGCCTGATGATCGTCGATATTGCGAACGATCTGACTCGAGAGAATCTTGGGCTTGAGGCGGTCGGTTTCTTTCAGTTCCATCGCCTCGAGAATGGCGTTACCGGCACCACGGGTCTCAGCTTGTTCTGGAGAATGGATCTCCAGCAAGCCAAAGACTCGCTCAACAATCTGCATACCCGGCTTGACCGCGTTGGATTTGAGTGCAATATCCGTCAGGCGGTTGATCTCGATACCCGGCGAAATCTCCACATAGAGCGCGGCTTCCTTGGCCAGGGGGAGGAACCCGCTGGCCGTCGTGCCGATGAAGGCAGCATGCTGGGGTTGCAGACTGTCCAGGAAGACAAACGACCTCAGCTCAATATTGCTCACTTGATACTCCTCCTGTGACGATGGCAATCCCTGCTGAAGCACCGATTCTGGTGGCTCCGGCCGCGATCATCTCTTCGGCGTCTTCCCGGCTGCGTACGCCACCGGACGCTTTGATGCCCATTTTCGGGCCAACGGTTTCTCGCATCAGCAACACGTCGCCGACGGTCGCTCCACCGCCTGCATATCCGGTGGACGTCTTGACGTAGTCGGCTTTGGCAAGTCTGGCCAGATGTGACGCCATCACTTTCTCGGCGTCATCGAGCAACGAGGTCTCGATGATCACTTTGTTGAGCGCTCCGACTTCGTGGCAGGCGTCGGACACCTTGGCGATGTCTTCCTGCACCACATCATGTTGCCCGGACTTGAGGGCACCAATGTTGATAACCATGTCGATCTCCCGCGCCCCATCGCGCAGAACCCGGCGGGCTTCCATCGCCTTGATTTCGGACAGTGTCGCCCCGAATGGGAACCCAACCACCGACGCCACCCGGACATCCGACCCTCGCAAGGCGGTGGCGGCCCGCTTGACCCAGGCCGGGTTGACACAAACCGACGCAAACCCGTACTCGCGCGCTTCTGCACACAGCACGTCGATGTCATTGGCGGTGGCGTCCGGTTTGAGGAGCGTGTGGTCGATGTACTTGGCGAGGTCCAACGGAACTTCGGCGCCTTGGCCCCGGTAGCTGACGCGATCAGCCCCGTTGGCTACGACATTGCGAACCCGGTCAGGGCTATGGGCGGCGCACGACCCGTGACAATCAGCACATGGATCCCCACCATTGAGGGCAGCGATGACTTCCTTGGTTACGGCTTCAATCAGTTCTTGCTGATTCATGAGTTGCTCCGGAGGTATTGCCGTTCGATGGCGGTGATCTTCTCAACGCGATTCGCGTGCCGGCCGGGCCCCCACGGCGTCTCGAGCCAGGTTTCGGTGATTTGAAGCGCCAGCGCAGGCCCAATCAAACCGGCGCCGAGCGTCAGCACGTTGGCGTGATTGTGCTCTCGGGAATTACGAGCGCTAGAGAGGTCATAGCATAGGGCGGCCCGGATGCCCGGAACCTTGTTGGCGGTCATCGCCGAGCCGATGCCTGCGCCATCAATGACGATTCCGCACGAAGCCTCACCCGATGCGACCTTCTGAGCCACGGCTAGAGCAAAATCGGGATAGTCAACCGCCTCCGCACTGTTCGTCCCACAATCGAGCACCGCGTAACCCTGCTCTTTGAGCCGGAAACCGATCCGTTCTTTGAGGGAAAAGCCGCCATGATCGCACCCGATGGCAATCGTGGTCGTTTGGGTTGGTCCGCCGTTGGAAGCGGGGGCCTCCGTAGGAGCGTGATCCCGCTCCGTCGTGAGCGTCATCCCCGACACAACTCGTTGGACAACTTCGCGTATCTCGGCTTCTGATGGCATTGATGCGGACACTAGCGTCGGGCGGGACGGCACGATCCTGCGTCTGCGATGAATCCTCTGCCGACTCTGCCGGGTTGAGGGACGTTCGATCACTGTCGCCTCCTCGACGAAGGCAGCGGTCGCCGTTCGTGCTGGCCCGGTTCGGCAGCCGGAAAAGCGTGCCGACTACGCAGCAAGCGGCGCTGAGCTTCTTGAGGAGCGTCGAGGGGCTGATACACCACCCTGATCATCTGCCGCAGCGGCCCAGCGAATGGGCTTGCCTCATTAATGGCGACGGTCCGGGCCCGTCCCACCTTCTGCTCGACCACCACACCACTCTCCAGCAGACGATTGACCTCTCGCATGACGGTGGTCTGGTCCACGCCGATGGCTTTGGCAAGGTCGGACAGCGTGCGCGGGCGATCGGTGAGGAAAAACAGCTCGATCAAAAGGTCCCGCTGGGTATCAGTTCGCAAGATCGGCAGGATCGAACCCGTCATATTCTGCATAAATCGCAGTATATCATGCGAAGTACGAAGGACAATGTCCGCGATACTTCGAGCATTAGCGTTCAAGATGAAATGCGGGACTCGGGCATCCCCAAATCCCGCATTTTTTATCGCGGGCTTCCTACCTCAGGCCCACACACTCGGCACCCAACAAACGGGTCACCCGGCGCCAACCCTAAGCAGGGATCAGGCCGAACACCGAAGCTATTGGCTAGCGCCGCCAGAGCTGACCCGCGTTGAGCGTCAGACGCCGCGGTCGGCCATGATTTGAGCGTCGTACGGCTCGATCATGATGCATTCGCCGGGACATTCCTCAGCCGCTTCGATGACGTCTTCGATCTGGGAGTCCGGCACGCGGGCAACTCCGCGCGAACCTTCCGGGCCGTGTCCGGGACCTTCTCCCGCGTCGAAGACAATGGCGGTGCCGAAATGATTGGCGGATTCTTTCACCACCCAGAGACCGTCGTCTCTCGCTTCGAACACATCGGGGGCGATTTCCTCGCAGATCCCATCACCTGTGCATAGGTCCTGGTCGATCCAGACCATCAGTTTCGTGGCGTCCATCAATCCATCCCATCCCTGTTCCGGCTAAGTATTTCGGTTCCTTGACGATAGTGTGCCAGTCCCTCGACCTGCCGGATGTATCGAGCTGACCTTCGGAAACGCCGTCCGATTCGCTCGTGGGTTTCCCCGTCTGCCAGAAGCGCAAGAACTCTCGACTCGACCGGACTCGGAGATCGTCGGGTGGCCGGCCGACTGCGAGGGATGTCGGTCCACGCAATGATGCTCTCTACACGATCGGGCGTCTTGCGAATTCGTTTGGCGATCTCGTCAATCTCGACACCCTCGGCGGACATGCTGAGCACGCACCGTTCAATGGGACGCAAATGTTCCATCAGACTCCAGTTCTTCGTCGCCTCCACCCTACCTACCCTGGGCGCACTCGGTTGAAACAGTGTCCCGGCAGCCTCCGGGATCATCCAGCCGAGCGGTATCGGTCGACGCTCTAACCTGGATCTATGATTCCGCTCCCCCGCCACCGGCCGTTCCCTCCAACCGACCTCGATGTGGCCGCCTCCCTGATGGCGTTTCTGGACTTTGTACACACAACTGCAGTCAACAAGGTGGCGGGCCTCAGCGAGTCCCAGGCTCGGTCGAACCCGATTCCCACTTCGCCGCTGATGAGCCCGCTCGGAGTGATCAAGCACCTGACTGCGGTCCTCCGCCAGCATGTTCAGATCCACATCGGAGGGCTTGAAGTGCCCCCACTGTGGGACAGCGCTGATCACGACTTCGAATGGAGGTTGGGCATCGACGATACCATCGCCACCGTCGTCACTCGCTTCGATGAAGAATGCGGATTAACTCGAACAACGTTGACCGGACTGGACCTGGAGACCCCGATCGTGTCCCACGGAAAGCCGAATCGGACCGGGCGGTTGCTGGTCGACGTTCTTCAGGAATGCGCTCGCCACCTCGGACACCTCGACATCGTGCGTGAACTCATCGACGGGACAACCGGGGAATAGCTTTTGGACGCGTCAAGTCACGTACCGGAAGGTGCGCTTCCCGTCGACCGTGATCGCGTACCCCAAACTGGGAAACTCAAAGTGCCCGCCGGCTAACAGTGCATTCTCGCGTTCGGCCCTATCAAGGATCATGCGCCGGCTCCTGGTTGACTCGACTGGATCCAGGTCGAAGCCCGGATACCAACCAGGCTCGCTGAGCTGGACCGGCTTATGCACCGAATCGCCGAGGATGAAGGCGCTCTCGGTGCCACTGGCGATCCGAAACGAAACATGACCGGGAGTGTGCCCCGGCGTCGGCACCGCCGAGACCTCACCGCTGGCGCGGTAGTCATCGCCTACCACTTCCAGGCGATCAGCCGCCATTACCGGCGCAACCACCCGATCAAACTCCGGACCGTTGGCGGGCTTCTCGCCCGGGCTCATCCAATAGTCCAACTCTTTTTGCTGGATCACATATCGGGCGTTTGGAAACGTCAGCTGCCACGCCCCTTCCGCGCCAACAGTATTCCAACCGGTGTGATCCCAGTGGAGGTGCGTGAACAAGACAAGGTCAATGTCGGTCGCAAGAATCCCAGCCCGCTCCATGTTGACGAGGAGCGATGGTGGCTGTTTGAGGACGGACGGATCTGCCGCCTCACCGAGGCCGGTGTCGACAAGCATCGTCTTGCCTTCACTGCGGATAATGAAGCTGCCGTAGTTCTGAACGAGCAGGCCATCATTGTCCAGCCACTCGCGGTACGGTGCCCAGGCATCGCTCCCGACCCCGGCAAAAAACGTGCCCGGATCACGCGTCACCCACGAATCCTGTAGGGCGAACAGTTCAGCATCGCCCACGTTTACCTTGTGAAACCCAACCATTTATCTGACCTCCCGGGAACCAACCCGTCAATACACCGGCGGCACAAACGTCTGTTCCTGCATCGGGGGACGGACGTAGGGGATATCTTCTCTGCCTGGAAGCTCGACCGGGTCAGGCAGCACATCGGCGTACTCGAACTGCCCCAGAATGTGGCTTATGCAGTTCAGTCTTGAACTCCGTTTGTCATCAGAAGGCACCACGTACCACGGGGCTTGTTTGATATCGGTGAACTGAAACGTCGTGTCCTTGGCCATCGAGTACTTGACATAGAGGCGATGCTCCTCGAGGTCGATGTCGGAAAGCTTCCACCTTTTGAGCGGCTCCTCGTTGCGAGACTCGAATCGTTTTCTCTGTTCGTCCCAGCTCACCGAGAACCAGTATTTGAGGACGATCATGCCTGATCTGACCAGCATTCGTTCGAACTCCGGGCAACTCCGCAGAAACTCCTGATGTTGCTCCGGTGTGCAGTAATCCATAACCCATTCGACGTTGGACCGGTTGTACCAACTCCGGTCGAACATCACGATTTCACCGGCCGATGGCAGATGTTCGACATAGCGTTGGAAATACCACTGAGTCTGCTCACGCTCGGTTGGCTTCGGTAGGGCGACGAGTTTGACGATCCGGGGACTGGTGCGCTCCGTTATCCGCTTGATCACGCCGCCCTTGCCGGCCGAGCCGCGTCCTTCGAAGATAATCAGGACTTTGAGTCCCTGGTCCTGGACCCAGTACTGAAGCTTGACCAGTTCCTCTTGGAGAAGGGCGAGTTCACGCTCATAGAACTTTTTCTTCAATCGACCAGCGGCGGTGTAGCGCTGATCATCTGCCGTACGTGCCACCGCCGCCTGGACCGCATCATCTGCACCGGCCGGCAGTGCTCCACCTGGCCTTTTGGTCATCTCCACTCACCTGCTGAACTCATGGTCTAGAACCTACCGAATGGTTGCCAACGATGCCCAGCGTCCAGCTGTACTGTTGGCCGCCTAATCTTCCGAAATGGACACCGCCTTTCAGATAGCCGTCGTGGCACTGGCGAACATCCTGGGCGGCGCGGTGGCGATCCCCCAGGCTTCTCGACTCATCCGCCATCGGAGAGTTGACGGCGTTTCGACGTTGTGGGCCGGATCGAGTGTTGGCATCAACCTGTGGTGGATCGCCTACGGATTGGGAGCCGGCGATTCGAGTTGGGCCATCATTCCGGTCGGAGTCATCTCAACCATCGCCTACCTGCTCATTTCGGTCAATCTCGTTCGATTCTCCAGTCGGCCCCGAGGATCGGTCGTAGCGTCATTGATCGTCCCGGCTGTGATTGGCGTTGCGCTGCCCGTTCCAGCTTTCGCCCTCGGGGGCTGGCCGGCGACTGGTATCACGCTCGGTACGATTTACGGATTCCAGTTGCTCCCGGCGGTTATCGCGGTATACCGATCTCGCGATACCAGCGGCGTATCCGTACCCACTTGGATCATGGCGTGGACCGAGGCATTGCTGTGGGGGATCTACGGGTTCGGGCCGAGAGACCCCGGCATTCTTGCCTTCGCCACGACAGGCTTGGTGATGTCATCAGGCGTTTTACTCGGACTATTCATCCGGCGCTCGCCCGACAACGCCATACCCGACCCCGATGCTCGCGACGAGCTCATGGATCCGGCGTGGCCGGGTGGGTACTGAAACGAACAGAGATGGCCCTCTCGCCGCGCCGCTTCGTGCCAATATCGGTGAGATGGAGCGACCTTGGCGATGATTGGCGATACGCACAGGCGTCGGGTCGCGGAACGTCTCTTCATTCAGTCCGGAGTCGTCTGGCAATTAGGCACCCAGGGATACTGGCTTTTGTTCTTCGTTCGCCTGGTGGTCGACGTCGACCTGAATCCCCTCGAACTGGTGCTGCTCGGCACGGCCAAAGAGATCACCGTCCTGAGCTCGGAAATCCCGACCGGAGTCATCGCTGACCTCTACAGCCGTAAGTGGTCCGTCGTCCTTGCTTTCCTTATCTCAGGCACTGCCATCATCCTCGCCGGGATTCTCGACACGTTCCTCCTGTTGCTCATCAGTTCGGCCCTGTGGGGATTCGGCCTGACCTTCCGGAGTGGGGCCGAGACCGCCTGGCTAACCGACGAGTTGGGTTCCTCTGGTACAGCCGAACCGATCATCGTCAGACGAGCCAAAATCGAGTTGGTCGCGGTGATTTTCGGGGCGCTCGCCGCCGCCGGCCTGGCAACTATCACGTCACTCTCAACGTCCCTGATTGTCCTCGGGTCTGCTTTGGTTGCCGAGGGTGTCTACCTCGCCGTGGCTATGCCAGAAACCGGGTTTGTCAGAGCCAAGCAAAGGAAAGCAGCAGAACTCCAGCAGATTCTCGGCGAGGGCTTCCGGTCGGTTCGGAGGGTTTCGCCTCTGCGTATCTTGTTCATCGCAACGGTTATGGCAGGATTTGGTAGTGAGGCAGTCGACCGGCTGTATGTACGCCGACTCGACGACCTATCGGCGGTGGTGTGGACCGGACGGGAGGTGCTCGTGGTCGGCATCATCCTGATCGCCCAATCGCTCGGAGCGGCCTTGCTGCTGCGAACGTTCGGTCGTCGCCTTCAGGGACGCGTACTCATTCCGGCGCTTTCGCTCCTCATGCTCGGAACCGCCTTGGGAGTCCTCCTGCTCGCCCGGATCGACCTGCTTGTCATCGCCGCGATCGGTCTCGTCCTCCAGGGCACCATGCGGTCGATTGCCAAACCCGTAACAGTCGTATGGGCAAATGCCTATGCCGAAAAAGAGTCGAGAGCGACCGTCCATTCATTCATCGGGCAGGCCCACTCCCTCGGGGAGATCACCGGGGGTGTCGTCCTCGGCGCGATCGCGACGGCAACCAGTCTAAGCACGGCCTTGACCGGATCGGCCGGCCTGTACGTTCTTGCCGGCTACACCGCTTACCGGGCGAGGCACTCCCCGCCTGCCACCAAGATTGCTCTATCCGGCTCGAACTAACGGCGCTACTTCGGTGCCGAGAAGCTCAATCGATCGGAGGACCTGACTGTGGGGCAGCGACCCCACGCTGATGTGCAGCATGAAACGCTCGATCCCGAGCGTCTTGCGCCAGCGTAGGATCGTCTCAGCCACTTCTTGAGGATCGCCAAGGACCAGCGAACCTTGCGGGCTGCGCATCGCATCGTATTGGGCTCGGGTCATCGGACCCCACCCGCGTTCGGCCCCGAGTCCCGTCATGGCCTTCGCGTAGGCCGGGTAGAACTCTTCCGCTGCCTGGTCGTTTGATTCCGAGATATATCCGTGGGCGTGAACCGCCAGGGGCACGTCCACCGGATCGAACCCGGCCTCGGTCACTGACTTGCGATGGAGGTCAGCGAGACCCGAGAACCTCATCGGGCTCCCGCCGATAATCGCTAGGGCGACGGGTAACCCGCGCACCCCGGCCCGGACGATCGAACGGGGATTGCCGCCGACTCCCACCCAAACGGGAAGCGGGTCCTGTTCGGGCCGCGGGTATATCCCCTGGTCAACCAGCGGCGATCGAAACTTCCCCGACCAGGTCACCTTCTCGTTGTCACGAATCGCCAAAAGAAGATCGAGCTTTTCGGCAAACAGGTCGTCATAGTCGTCGAGGGAATACCCAAATAGCGGGAACGACTCGATAAACGAGCCACGTCCGGCCAGCAACTCGGCACGCCCACCGGACACCGCATCGAGCGTGGCGAACTGTTGGAAAACCCGCACTGGATCATCCGACGACAGGATCGTTACGGCTGAGCTGAGACGGATTCGTTCGGTTCGTCCGGCTGCTGCTGCCAGAACGACCGTCGGCGTCGAAGCCGCAAAATCGGGCCGATGATGTTCACCAACGCCGTACACATCCAGTCCGACCTGATCGGCGAGTTCGATCTCTTCGACGACCTGGCGAAGCCGTAGCGCGTGACTGACCGCAGGACCGTCGACCGGAATGGTCTCGGCGAACGTCGTGATCCCAAGTTCCATGCTGTCTCGCTCTCGTGGTGGCAGTGGGACAAACTACCGCAGGATGGGGTTAACCCCACGTCGGAATCGGGGCGACACGCCTAGGCGGGAAGCCCACCAGGAGCTTTGGAACGCAGGTGACGCCATACTTCGTAGCCCAGATAGAACGCTCCCGCCGCAGCCGGACCACCGATTTGGCGGAAGCTTGATACGAATGCTCCGAGGACCATCTGAAGAACCGCCAGGAGGCTGGTCACGGGGGCCGGCAACCGTGAGGGTAGGTTGGCTGGCTCATAGGGGATCAACATCTGCTGAGCCGATGCCACCTCAGACGGCTCAACGTTGAAGAGGAACTGGCTACGTGGGACCGATAGCGATGCCAGTTCCGAAAGAACCTGGCTACCTGCTTCGCCTCCTTCGGCGGCGATCGTGGCTTGGACGACGGTCACGTCTTCGGGTGATACCGCCGGTCCGGCTGAGGACGAACCGCCCGCGCTTGGCGGTGGGGCTGCCGTCGCCGAGCCGCTCACGGGGCGGGTGGTCGGTGTCGTAGCTGCCGGCACGGTCGTTGTGGTCGTGGTCGTGGACGTGGATGTCGACGTCGTCGAAGTCGTCGTTTTCGAAGGCAACGTGGTGGTCGTGATCGGGGGCAGTTGCGGTGTCGTAGTCGTGATGGGCGGCAGGGTCATGGTCGTCGTCACCACCGGCTCGACATAGGAGTTGTAGGTATCCTCGACTTCTTCAAGGAACTCGTGTTCCAGGTCGGCAATTTCCTGTGCCAATCCCGGCACCTGTGCCAACAGAACTGGATCGTTGGCCGCCGCAGTGACCAGGTCTTCGAGCGTATCGTCGGCTTTCTGAGCCAGCCAGGTCAACGTTTGCTCGTACCATTGGCTCCTTTGTTTGGCGCTTGCCGAGCCGTCCATCTTGGTCTCGAACCAAGCAAGTTTGGCTTCAGAAGCGGCTTCGTACTCGGCAACAATTGCATCGAGGGGTCCGCTGGCGGCCATGGCAGGAATGGACGCCACAGCCACGCCAATGAGCACTGAGAAGAGCAGCGCGAAAGCCCGATGGCGCAATACCGAATCCATACCGAAATCATCGGCAGAAACGCCGGCTTTCTTGAACGTCGTATCTTCTCAAGCGAGGCGCCCTGACCGCCGATATTGGAGAGATGGGTCGCTTCGACAAGAAAACCGTAGCGACCGCCTTATTGGCGGTGGCAATAACCGCGCTCACCGGCGTCCTGGCCGTCATCTTCGCTCAGACCCAACAAACCGAACGCGTGGCCGAAGCAGCCGCGCTCCAGGCCGACGCTTCCAATGCGTTCGTGTTGATCGACAGTCTCGACAGCCGGGCCGAAGGAGCCCTCATTACGGTGGCCGCGTACAACGCGGGCCTCACCGGATCGACCGAGCGTGACCAGGCCATCACGTCAGTCGCCGAAGCCCGTGATGCGCTGGAGGCCTCGTCGAGTACCTTGTTCAACGGTGAACTCGCTGCGCATGTCGACGTATTCATCGAGTTTCTTGAATCGGGCGACACCGATGGCGCCCGGCAACATCTCGACACGACGATCGACCCACTGGCAGACGCCCGTCGGGTCCAGTCAAGGGTCGTCGCCCAGGAGGCGGTGAACGTCATCGGCGTCGAGACGGGCGTAGCCGGCCGATGGGGCCTCGTCACCAGCTTCGGGGTCGGCTTCCTCGCTCCGCTGCTCGCGCTGGGCGTGTTTCGGGCCTTCGTGAATCGTCGCCGTCGGCAGGACGCCCTCGAGCAACAGCTCATCCGGACCAAGGAACTCGGGCAGGCCAAGGACGACATGATCGCCAACCTGAGCCATGAACTGCGGACTCCCCTAACGGGTCTCTACGGGTTCGCGCTGGCACTGGAAGACCTTGGATATGGAGACGCTGATCTGGCCGCCGAAATGAACGGCTACATCATCCGAGACGCGGCCGACCTCAGCCGTATGGTTGACGATCTCCTCGTGGCCGCCAAGGCCGAGAACGACGGTCTTAACTTCCTGGTCGAGTCAGTCAGTATCGAGCGAGAACTCGACGAAGCGCTGGTCTCGTTCAAACGAACCGAAAAGACCTTGATCAAGAAAGTCGAAGACGCGCACGTCCTCGTCGACCGTTTCCGAATTCGCCACGTCATCCGCAACCTCATCTCCAACGCCGAAAAGCACGGCGGAAACACGATCACGATCCGCGGATATGCCGAACGCGACCGCTACTTGCTCGAGATCATCGACAACGGTCTCGGCGTTTCAGAGGAACTGTCAGCTCGTCTGTTCGAACGTTTCGTCCATGACGGAGATGCCCCCTTGACCACCGGAAGCGTCGGTGTGGGATTGTCGGTAGCCCAGGCCCTTGCGGTCGGAATGGAGAGCCAGGTGAAACACCAACAACGAACCGATGAAACCGTGTTCCTCATTGACATGCCATTGGCAATGTTCGACGACTCTGACATCGTGCCGATCTCTTTCCAAGACGATGAGGACTCACAGATCGACGACGCCACCAATGTCGACGTGTCGGAGCTTCAAGCGCCTGAACCAGGATTGGTGCGGCATTGCGCTCCGCCCGGAAGAGCAGCGATCAACCATTCGCGGTCTTTCGCTCCCGAGCCGAACCCGGTTAAAACGATTGCCGTGTTGAGCGAGCCACCGCCGTCGAGCCCACCCCGACCGGATCTCGCAGTGCCTGTCTCACGCTAAAGAACGAGCCCCAGGTGGGGGCCACCGCCAATATGATCGGCATGGCCCGACAATTCTGCGTAGGGTTGGGCTTCTAACGCACAGAGAGGTCCCCCTATGACGATACGCTCCCGCATACTCTGGATCCTGCAGTGGTTCTTCGGTTTGTTCTTCATCTACGCCGGTGTCATGCACTTCATCCTGCCGGACACCCTGCCGGCTGCCATGGGCTGGATGTATGACCTCACCGACACTCAGCATCTGATCAGTGGAATCGCCGAGATCCTTGGTGGGCTCGGTTTGATCTTGCCTGGCGTGACCAAGATTCGCCCCATGTTGACGAGCCTGGCCGCCGCCGGCCTCGTTCTGGTCATGATCGGAGCGATCATCTGGCACGCCGGCCGCAGCGAAACGCAGCAGATCGGCCAGAACGTTTTGTTCGCCGTTTTGCTCGGATTCATCGCATACGGGCGATGGAAGCTGGAACCACTCCCGGGCAAGTAGACCGATGCTCTAGTTGCGGATGTCGCGCCGTTCGAACGCCACGCTGGCTAGTAGGACCAGCAGCAGACTTACGCCGAACAGGATACCCATATATCCCCAGCTGATCCCGTTCTCAAGCGGGGAATTATCGGCGTAGTAATAGAACGGAGAGAGCTTCGCCCACCCGGCAAGATTCTCATTCACAGGCAAGAACGAGTACATGACAAACCCGACCAGCCCAACTGCGATGCCCGAGTAGGCGGCAGCTTTGGGGCGGCCGGTGACAGCTCCCCCCAGGAGGGCCGAAGCACCGAGAAGAACGGCCAGTCCGACGCCCTGAAACGACGCCGCGGCAATATTCGCGATGGAAAGATCAAGTCCACCCAGCAGAACCCCACCTACCGACCCGACGAAGGTTGCGAAGCCGAGCAGAGCCGCCATGGCGACCAGCGCGACGAATTTCGATACTACAACTTTGGACCGAGTGATCGGGTTGGCCAGTAGTAGGTCCATCGTGGTCGCATCCTCTTCCCCGGCCAGCGCCCGTGAACCCATCATGATGGTCAAAGCTCCGATGGCCGCCGGAATGACCAACGAAAAGACTTCAGCGTGGTACCAACCGGCCGGGGTTGACATATCGACGCCGCCAACAATCCGCAGCAAGGCCTCCGGCAAGGCGCTCGTCAGTTCCCCTAGCGTCGAACTGAGCCCATTGAACATCGGGCCAACCAGCACCGCAGTGTAAAATATCGCAGCCGCCGAGATTGTCGCCGCGAACTGATGGTCGGTAACGGTCTTGATCGGGATGTTGGCGACCATAGGCTTCCCGGCCATCCGCTCAACATATCCAGCGACCCTCGGATGGTTCTTGAACAGGCGTTCTACCAGCGTTCCACCCGCCCCCGCTCGCAGATCCCGTCGGTTCACGCCGATCAGCGCACCACCGATCAGGATCGCCGTAGCACCCACCAGAACGGACAGGTCCAGTCCGTCGATACCGCTTTCGATCGGCTTGCTCGAGTTGAAGTAGTACCACGGAAAGATCTTCGCCAGGTTCTCCAAGCCGTTGACCAAGGGCAGGAGACCAGCCGCAAGAAACGAGAATATGAGGACACCCACCGACACGCCCGACGCCACGGCGGCATTCCCGGTCCAGGATCCAATGAACAGCGCCAAACCACCCATGAACATGGTGAAGGCCATGAGATGCACGGCCATGGCACCCAGGGTGAGATTACCGATTTCACCACCCACCAGGCCTACCGCTACCACGACCGCGCCCCATAGAAAGAGCGAGCCGACCACGCTCATGGCCAGTAGGGCCCCGGTCTTTGAGAGTAGAACCGACGTCCGACTGCGGGGATTGGCAAGCAGCAGACCGAGCGTGCCGTCTCGTTCTTCGCCGGCGATGGCCGAAGTCCCGATCGAAATGGCGATTCCCCCGAGCACCATCGGGGCAATCAGATTCAGCATCTCCCCGAGAACGAACGTGGTGCCGGTTCCTGCCCCGGAAAGCCCGACCGCCGAAACGATGGTCTCGGGCATGCCGGCCACAAGTTCGGCGATCAAGTCTCCGACGTCGCGATAGATCCAAACCGCGCCAGCACCGAGAAGCGCTACTGCCAGCGCCGACATGACCACCCCGACCGACCTGTCTCTGATGGCTTTGGTAAAGATGGTGGCAAGCATCAGGCACCAACCTGTTCGGCGGGCTGCCCGTTGCGATAGTAGGCGAGGAAGATCTCCTCCAGGTCGGCCTCCGAGTGCGTGAGGTTGACTACGTCGTGATCGGTAGCTGCCCGGAGCAACCCGGACATGGGCCCTTCAAACGATACCGTGGCGGCCGAGCCGACGATGTCAACTTCTCGAACTCCTGGAACGGTCGAGAAAACCGACTCGGCGACGGGAGAACCGAAGTGAAACGTGACCGTGCGGATCGCCTTGGCCTTGAGGGCGTCCATCGTGTCGACGACCACCAACCTTCCCTCACGGATGATCGCTACCCGATCCGCAACTCTCTCTACTTCGCTCAGAGTGTGACTCGAGAGAAACACTGTCCTGCCTTCGGCGGTCACTTCTCGCAACATCGCCTGGAACTCCTGTTGAACCAGCGGATCAAGACCGGTGCTTGGTTCATCCAGGATGAGTACCGATGGCTTGTTCATGAAGGCCTGAATGAGCCCGATCTTCTGGCGGTTACCAGACGAATACTCACCGATTCTTCGACTCAAATCGCTCGTCAAACGATCTGCCAGTTCGTCGACATACGACCAGTTCACGCCGCCCCTGAGGTTGGCGAAATACTGAAGAAGCTCCCGTCCCGTGAGTCTCCTATAGAGCGCCAGATCCCCCGGTACATATCCGATGTGTTTGCGAATCTCGACCGAGTCCTCATGCGAATCGAGGCCCATGATCTTCGCCGTGCCGGCAGTTGGTCGGATGAGGTCGAGGATGGTTCTCATGGTGGTGGTCTTACCCGACCCGTTGGGTCCGAGGAATCCGAAGATCTCGCCCTGGCCGATCGTGAGATCAAGATTCTCCAGAGCCCGAACGTCGCCGTAGTGCTTGGTTAGGCCTTCGGTCACAATCGCGGGAGCGTCACTCATGCTTCTACCTTCGCTAGTCGTTCGGCCAGGCGTTCTGTCAGACCCTGCCACTCTTCAGCAAAAAACTCAGCTACCAAAGCCAGCTCGCTCACTCGCTCAGGCCGCTCGGTCGGGAGAACCTCGACGGCCGAAGCCGCCAAAGCACGCATGTCAGCCAGCCTCTCAAACTCAGTATTCATGGACTTCGACCACACCGACTCAGGCAACTGGTAGTAGCTGGCTCGGTCTCCCGGAAACGTCAGTCTTTCGACGAGTCCCATCCGTTGGAGTTGGCGGATCTGCGTTGAAACGGATCCAGTACTCATCCCGAGCGTGCTAACCAAATCGGCGGCCGATTGGTGAACCGGTTCACAAATCATCAGCCATCCAAGAATCCGCCCGGCCGACCGGCCCATCGCAACGCCTTCCCAGAAGCGACCAACCCTTTCTACGAACTGGACCTGCGGTTCGGAAAGCTTCATAAGTTTCAGGATATCATGAAAGTTACGAAACACGTCGGGAAACCCAGTCAATCGGTTAACCAGACTCGCGCAAGGGTTGCCTCCCGGTTATCCCCGGCTTATCAGTCGGTTGCGCACTATGGAGGGCGTGAGAGAGCAATATGCACGCGAGTAATCGATTCGGGCCCCCCGCCTTACTGAATCCGTCGCTCGTGCTGAGCGCCCCAACCAGAGTAGCTCAAGCTCTCCCCACCCAGCCAGCGTCCCAGCGGACCATC
>Ga0224496_10001097_pt1 | contig 17364 bp, 28 predicted proteins | sample SF_Jul11_sed_USG_2_FD_168127 | JGI IMG/M metagenome (GOLD analysis project Ga0224496, IMG submission 168127) | Sediment microbial communities from San Francisco Bay, California, United States - SF_Jul11_sed_USGS_8_1 | ecosystem: Environmental > Aquatic > Marine > Sediment | place: USA...
TAATGCCTGGTGATAACGTGAAAATGGTAGTTACTTTGATCGCACCGATTGCGATGGAAGAAGGTCTGCGCTTTGCGATCCGTGAAGGCGGTCGTACAGTAGGTGCAGGTGTTGTAAGTAAGATTATAGAGTAAGACATATGTCAGCAGCTAATCAGAAAATTCGTATACGTCTCAAGTCCTTTGATCATCGCCTGGTCGATCGTTCAGCGACTGAGATTGTAGAAACAGCAAAAAGAACAGGTGCTCATGTATGTGGACCTATTCCTTTGCCAACAAAGAAAGAGCGTTTTACAGTATTGATTTCGCCCCACGTGAATAAAGATGCACGTGACCAGTATGAAATCCGTACCCATAAGCGTTTACTGGATATTGTTGATCCTACCGATAAGACAGTTGATGCTTTAATGAAGCTCGACCTGGCGGCCGGTGTGGATGTTCAGATTAAGCTGAACTAGTTTCTGAGATTAAAAATGAGGGTATAAGGCATTCCCGAGAGGGCTCTGCCTTTGCCCGGTATACATGAATATGGTGGTATCCCTGCTTTCGAGTCCGGGCTGCCACTTACTCATTTCCGAAAAAAATGAGCCTTCATGGTAAAATCATAGCTACAAAATGTAGTTATGATCAAAAAAGCATGTTAGAATACGTGATTCACTTGGCCCGACTTATTTTATGGTTGGGCCAAGTTTATAGAATTACGTAGAATTGTATTAACGAAGTGGTTTTCACTTCATTGAATAGACCCGGAATGCAGACATGGCTATCGGTTTAGTCGGTAAAAAATGCGGAATGACTCGAATCTTCACTGAAGATGGCGTATCAATTCCCGTAACAGTTATAGAAGTGCAGCCTAATCGTGTAACGCAGGTTAAGACTCTTGAGTCTGACGGCTACGAAGCGATTCAGGTGACTACAGGCTCACGTCGTGCCTCACGTGTAACCAAGGCAGCGGCTGGGCATTATGCGAAAGCAAATGTCGAGGCAGGCTCAGGTTTGTGGGAGTTTCGTCTTGACGGTACTGAGAATGCGACATTTGAAGCAGGCTCTGAATTGACGGTTTCATTATTTGAAGCGGGTCAGAAGCTGGATGTTACAGGCAAGACTATTGGTAAGGGTTTTGCAGGTGGTGTTAAGCGTTGGGGTTTTGCAATGCAGGACGCTACCCACGGTAACTCGCTGTCACATCGTGCGCCAGGTTCAATCGGCCAGTGTCAGACGCCAGGTCGTGTATTCAAAGGCAAAAAAATGGCCGGTCACATGGGTGACAAGCAGCGTACTATCCAGACTCTGGAATTGGTGCGAGTTGATGAAGAGCGTGGCCTGTTATTAATTAAGGGTTCTGTGCCTGGGGCTAAGGGCGGTGACGTTATTATACGTTCTGCAATTAAAGCCAAAGCAAAAGGTTAAAGAGGTTTAGATTCTAATGGATCTTCAATTACATAAAGCTAGCGATAAAGTTTCAGTATCAGATGCTGTTTTCGGTCGCGACTTCAATGAAGGACTGGTTCATCAGGCGGTAGTTTCCTACCTGGCTGGTGGTCGTGCTGGTACCAAGGCGCAAAAGAATCGCGCTGCAGTAAGTGGTGGCGGTGCCAAGCCCTGGCGTCAAAAAGGCACGGGACGTGCTCGTGCAGGTACCATTCGTAGCCCGATCTGGCGCAGTGGTGGTAAAACCTTCGCGGCAGAGCCACGTGATCATTCTGTTAAAATGAACAGGAAAATGTATCGTGCCGCAATGCGTGCCATGCTCTCCGAGATGGTTCGCCAGGAAGCATTACTGATTGTTGATGACGTTGTAGTTGATGCGCCAAAAACGAAGCAGATGATTGCAAAACTCAACGAACTTGAGCTGAACAAAGTGCTAATCGTTACAGAGACAGGTGATGAAAACCTGTACCTGTCGGCACGTAACCTGATCGGTGTGGATGTGACTGATGTTGCAGGCCTGACACCTGTTGATCTGGTCGGTTCTGAAAAAGTTCTAATGACCGTTGGTGCTGTACGCGCCATAGAGGAGTGGTTGGCATGAGTCAGGAACGAATCTTACAGGTTTTAGTTGCACCCCATATCTCTGAGAAGAGTTCAATGGTTGCTGATGCAAATACACAGCATGTTTTCAAGGTGCTGACAGATGCTACTAAATCTGAAATCAAGCAGGCTGTAGAGCAGTTGTTTGAGGTAAAAGTGTCCCAGGTAAGGGTCATGAATGTAAAAGGTAAGACCAAACGCTTTGGTCAACGTAATGGTAAACGTTCAGACTGGCGTAAAGCCTATGTCTCTCTGGCTCAGGGCCAGGACATAGATTTCGCTGGCAGTAACTAGGCTAAAGGCAGCGTAAGATAATGGCAATTGTAAAGACCAAGCCGACATCACCAGGCCGTCGTTTTGTAGTTAAGGTTGTAAACCCTGATCTGCATAAAGGTGCTCCGCACCGCGCGCTGGTTGAAAAGAAATCAAAGAATGGTGGCCGTAATAATGCTGGTCGTATCACAACCCGTCATGTGGGTGGTGGTCATAAGCAGCGTTACCGCGTTATAGATTTTAAACGCAATAAAGATGGTATTGGCGCAGTTGTTGAGCGTCTCGAGTACGATCCAAATCGCACCGCGAATATTGCACTGCTGAAATATGCTGACGGTGAGCGTCGCTATATTATTGCGCCGAAGGGTGTAAAAGCAGGTGATGTTATTGCTTCTGGTCCAGATGCGTCGATCAAGGCTGGAAACACGCTGCCAATTCGCAATATACCTGTAGGTAGTCAGGTGCATTGTATCGAGATGAAGCCAGGTAAGGGTGCGCAGATTGCGCGCAGTGCAGGTACATCGGCTCAGCTGGTTGCGCGAGATGGTATTTATGCCACCTTCCGTTTGCGTTCAGGTGAGATGCGTAAAATTCATGTTGATTGCAAAGCCACAATTGGTGAAGTAAGCAACAGTGAGCATAGCTTGCGTTCATTGGGTAAAGCGGGTGCCAAACGCTGGCGCGGTGTTCGTCCAACAGTTCGCGGTGTTGCAATGAATCCGGTTGATCATCCACATGGTGGTGGTGAGGGTCGTACATCAGGTGGTCGTCATCCTGTGTCACCTTGGGGTGTTCCAACTAAAGGTAAGAAGACGCGTAGCAATAAACGTACTGATACAATGATTGTACGTCGTCGTAACCGGAAATAATTGAGGGTAATAGCGTGCCACGTTCATTAAAGAAAGGACCATTTATCGACCATCATCTTTTGAAGAAGGTTGAGGTTGCAGTAGAAAAGAATGACAGACGTCCAATTAAAACCTGGTCACGTCGGTCAACAATTTTCCCTGAAATGGTTGGTTTAACAATTGCGGTCCATAACGGCCGCCAGCATGTACCAGTTCTGGTTAACGAGAATATGGTAGGTCATAAGTTAGGTGAGTTTGCTTTAACGCGCACCTATAAAGGCCATGTTGCTGATAAGAAGTCACGGTAAGGTATTGATCGATGGAAGTTGCAGCTAAACATAGAATGGCACGCATTTCACCACAGAAAGCCCGTTTGATCGTTGATCAGATTCGAGGTTTACCTGTTGATGAAGCGTTACAAACATTGATGTTCAGTAATAAAAAAGGTGCGCAGCTTGTACGTAAAGTACTGGAATCTGCGATAGCTAATGCTGAGCATAATGAAGGTGCTGATATTGATGAGTTAAAAGTATCACGCACATTTGTTGATGAGGGTCCGACCATGAAGCGCATACAACCGCGTGCAAAAGGTCGTGCTAACCGAATTTTAAAACGTAGCAGTCATATTACTGTTGCAGTTGCGGATCGTTAAGAGAGAGCTGCGGTATGGGACAAAAAGTACATCCTGTTGGTATTCGTCTGGGTATTTCAGCTGACTGGAATTCTAAATGGTATGCCAGCACAAAGGATTATCCAAATTTACTGAATGGCGATATTAAAGTTCGTGAGTTTCTGAAAAAGAAACTGGCTAGCGCGAATGTGAGCCGTATCCAGATAGAGCGTCCAACGCGTGCAGCTGTGGTAACTATCCATACAGCACGACCTGGCGTTGTTATCGGTAAAAAAGGTGCGGATATCGAAATCTTACGTGCTGATGTTGCAAAGATCGTTGGTCTGCACATCAATAACGTGAAAATCAAGATCGAAGAAATTCGTAAGCCTGAACTGGATTCACAACTGGTTGCAGAGAGCATAGCTCAGCAGTTAGAACGTCGTGTTATGTTCCGACGTGCCATGAAGCGCGCCATGCAAAATACAATGCGTATGGGCGGTCAGGGTATAAAAATTAAAGTCGCAGGCCGACTAAACGGTGCTGAAATTGCGCGAAGTGAACAATATATGGAAGGCCGTGTGCCTTTGCATACATTACGCGCAGATATCGATTATGGTTTTGCAGAAGCATTAACAACCTACGGTATCCTTGGTATCAAGGTCTGGATCTATAAAGGCGAAGTATTTGACCTGGAGCAGAAGAAAAATGCCCAGTCAGAAGCTAATGCCAAAAAGTCCGGTAAGGGTAAATAGGGGATAGGCATGCTTCAGCCAAAACGTACAAAATTTAGAAAGACACAGAAAGGCCGTAACCGTGGTCTGGCCCAGAATGGTAATCAGGTCAGCTTTGGTGAATTCGGATTAAAAGCAACGGGTCGTGGTCGTATTACTGCCCGTCAAATCGAAGCTGCTCGTCGTGCAATGACTCGCCACATTAAACGTGGTGGTAAAATCTGGATCCGAGTTTTTCCAGATTGCCCAATCTCTACCAAGCCCCTCGAAGTTCGTATGGGTAAGGGTAAAGGTAATGTGGATTACTGGGTTGCAAAAGTACAGCCAGGTTCCGTCTTATATGAGATGGAAGGCGTATCAGAAGAGCTAGCAAGAGAAGCATTTAAGCTGGCAGCTGCAAAGCTGCCAATTAGTACAACATTTGTTAGTCGGACGGTAATGTAATGGCTAGTGCAAAAGATTACAGAGAAAAGTCAGAGGCAGAGCTGAATACAGAGCTACTAAATCTGCGTAAAGAGCAGTTTAATCTGCGTATGCAAAATGCTGCTGGTCAAATGTCTAAGCCGCATTTGTTCGAGTCTGTACGTCGTGATATAGCGCGCTTGAAGACTATATTGACTGAAAAACAGCAAGCAGGTAAAGCGTAATGAATACAGCAGAAAAATTGCAGCGCACACTTACGGGTGTAGTTACCAGTAACAAAATGGATAAGTCCATTACTGTAATGATAGAGCGTCGTGTTAAGCATCCGCTTTATGGTAAGTTCATCAAGCGTTCAACAAAGTTGCACGTCCATGATGATGCTAACGAGTGTGCTATGGGTGATACCGTTACGATAGAACAGTGTCGTCCGATTTCGAAAACCAAGTCCTGGAGACTTGTTTCGATAGTAACCAAAGCCAACTAGGCTTTACTAATTAATTTAGAGATATTGGTACTACGTCATGATTCAGATGCAAACCGTTCTCAATGCAGCAGATAACAGCGGCGCCAAAAAAGTACAGTGCATTAAAGTGCTGGGTGGCTCGCACCGTCGTTATGCTTCTGTAGGCGACGTGATAAAAGTAAGTATTAAAGATGCGATTCCCAGGGGAAAAGTGAAAAAAGGTGAAGTATACAATGCTGTCGTAGTGCGAACTGCGAAAGGTGTACGTCGTCCTGATGGATCACTTATCCGTTTTGACAGCAATGCTGCGGTATTGTTGAATAACAACCTGCAGCCTATTGGTACACGTATCTTTGGCCCGGTAACTCGTGAACTGCGAACAGAGAAATTTATGAAAATCATTTCTCTGGCTCCAGAAGTACTGTAATTCGGAGATTGAATTATGCGCAGGATTAAAACAGGTGACGAAGTAATAGTAACTGCTGGCAAAGATAAAGGCCGTCGTGGTGCTGTACTTAAGATTTTAGAAAACGACCGTGTAATGGTAGAAAGCATCAACATGGTTAAGAAACACACTAAGCCAAATCCAATGAAAGGATCAGAAGGCGGTATAGTTGAGAAAGAAATGCCACTGCATATCTCAAATATAATGCTGTTTAACCCTGCTACTAGCAAGGGTGATCGTGTTGGATTCAAGGTTTTGGATGACGGAAAAAAAGTACGTTATTTCAAATCCAATGGCGAAGTCGTAGACGTTTAATATAGGCGAGCAGGAATATGGCAAGGTTACAAGATTTCTATCGTGACACAGTTGTTAAGAAGCTGATGGAAGAGCAGGGTTACAGCAACGTGATGGACGTGCCGCGTATCGAAAAAATCACCCTTAACATGGGTGTTGGCGATGCTATCGCTGACAAAAAAGTTATAGAGTCAGCACGTTCAGATATGCAGAAAATAGCAGGTCAAAAGCCTGTTACTACACTGGCAAGAAAATCGGTTGCTGCATTTAAAGTACGTGAAGGTTACCCGATCGGTTGTAAGGTTACCCTGAGACGTGAAAAAATGTATGAGTTCCTGGATCGTCTTATTAGTATTGCGATGCCACGAATTCGTGATTTCCGTGGCCAGAGTGCAAAATCTTTTGATGGTCGCGGCAATTACAGTATGGGTGTGAAAGAGCAGATTATCTTCCCGGAAATCGATTATGAAAAGATCGATAAGATCCGTGGTATGGATATCACTATCACCACATCTGCAAAAACTAATGATGAAGCTAAGGCATTGTTGTCTGCATTTAGTTTTCCATTTAAGAATTAAGCTGGAATACAAGGTTATATCATGGCAAAAACTTCAATGATACAGCGCGAAAACAAACGCGCGAAACTGGTCGATAGAGATTTTGAAAAGCGCGTTAAACTGCGTGAAATTTTAAAGGATGCTGACGCCAGCTTTGAAGAAAAAATGGAAGCGTCACGTAAAATGCAGACTCTGCCAAGAGATTCAAGTGCATCACGACGTCGTAACCGTTGTCGTATCACTGGCAGGCCTCACGGTTATTACCGTAAATTTGGCCTGGCACGAAATAAACTACGTGAAGCAGCAATGCGTGGTGATATACCAGGGCTTACTAAAGCCAGCTGGTAAAAATAATTTATTAGGTTTTTTAGAGTAAGGTATCAAGATTATGAGTATGTCAGATCCAATTGCAGATTTACTGACACGTATTCGGAATGGACAGACAGCTGCTAAAGCTGAAGTTGCTATGCCTGCATCTAAAATGAAACAGTCAATTGCCAAGTTGTTAAAAGACGAAGGTTATATTAAAGACTTTTCAGTTTCAGATGATGCAAAGCCCGAATTAACAGTAACGCTGAAATATTTTGAAGGTCGTCCTGTCATTGACACTATCAAACGTGTTAGTCGTCCAGGTCTTCGTATTTACAAAAACAAAGACGAGCTTCCCAAGGTATTAAATGGCCTGGGTATCGCAGTTATTTCTACTTCTAAAGGTATGATGACTGATCGTGAAGCGCGCGCTGCCGGTTGCGGTGGCGAAGTCATTTGTCTTGTTTCTTAAGGGATAGATGATATGTCACGTATAGCAAAAAAACCCGTTGAAATTGTATCTGGCACAGAAGTAACTATCAGTGGCCAAACAGTTTCCGTAAAAGGCCCCAAGGGCGCAATCAGCATGGATCTCCATGAGACTGTAAATATTGCGCAGGAAGGTAACCAGTTACTGCTTACTCCTGCTAATGATGCAGCAATGGCAATGACCGGTACAATGCGTTCACTTGTCGACAATATGGTTGTTGGCGTGAGTGTTGGTTTTGAAAAGAAATTACAGTTAATCGGTGTTGGTTACCGTGCACAGGCTCAGGGAAATGTCCTGAACCTTACACTTGGTTTTTCGCACCCGGTTAATTATGCAATACCAGAAGGTATTACGATAGAGACACCCACCCAGACAGAAATAAGTGTTCAGGGTGTTGATAAACAGAAAGTTGGTCAGGTTTCCGCAGAGATTCGTGCTTACCGTCCACCAGAGCCTTACAAGGGTAAAGGTGTTCGTTATGTTGATGAATATGTTCTGCGTAAAGAAGCCAAGAAAAAATAAATAGGGTACTGAGATGAAATCTAAAAAAGCGAGCCGTGTACGTCGTGCAAAAAGCACTCGTTTGAAAATTCGTGAGCTTGGTGCCCATCGCCTGTGTATTCATAGGACGCCCAGGCACATATATGCACAGGTTATTTCACCTGAGGGTGATAAGGTTCTGGCATCTGCATCTACATTAGATGCAGCGGTTAAAACCTCGATCAAAAATACAGGCAATATTGATGCTGCAAGTGCTGTTGGTAAGTTAATTGCAGAAAAATCTAAAGCAGCCGGTGTGGCTTCTGTTGCATTTGACCGTTCAGGGTTTAAATACCATGGTCGTGTTAAGGCACTAGCAGATGCAGCGCGTGAAGGCGGATTGGAATTTTAAGGTAAATAGATATGGCACAACAAGCACAACAATCACAGCAGGCAAAAGACGATCTAATCGAAAAACTGATCACTGTTAATCGCGTAGCGAAAGTGGTTAAAGGTGGTCGTCAGTTCGGTTTTACCGCTTTGACTGTAGTTGGTGACGGCGAAGGCAGCATCGGCATAGGTTACGGTAAAGCAAAAGAAGTACCTGCGGCAATCCAGAAAGCGATGGATAAAGCACGTAAAAACATGAAAAAGATTCACCTCAATGGTGATACTTTGCAGCATGCTATCAATGGTGAGCATGGTGCAGCGGATGTTTACATGCAGCCTGCATCAGAAGGTACGGGTATCATTGCCGGTGGTGCGATGCGTGCAGTTTTTGAAGCTGTAGGTGTTAAAAACGTACTCGCAAAAATTAACGGAACACGTAATCCAATCAATGTTGTTCGTGCAACAGTGAATGGACTTGCAAATATGCGTTCTCCAGAGCTTATTGCTGCAAAGCGCGGTAAAAAAGTCGAAGAAATATTGGGCTAAGTCATCATGGCACATAAAAAGATCAAAGTTACATTAACGAAAAGCGCAAGCGGCCGCCTTAAGTCACATATTGCATGTGTAAAAGGCCTGGGTCTGCGTCGCACTCATCATACTGTAGAAGTTATTGATACACCTGAAAACCGTGGCATGATTAATAAAGTCGCATACATGGTTAAGGTTGAGGATGCTTAAGATGCAATTAAATACTCTGAAACCAGCGGCAGGTAGCCGTAAGTCAGGCAAGCGAGTAGGTCGCGGCATAGGTAGTGGTCTGGGCAAGACTTGCGGCCGTGGTCATAAAGGCCAGAAATCACGTTCAGGTGGTTTCCATAAGGTAGGTTTTGAAGGCGGTCAGATGCCTTTACAGCGTCGTCTGCCTAAAGTGGGCTTTAACTCACGTAGTGCAAAATACAGTGCAGAAGTTAGGCTTCACGAAATTGAAAAACTGGCGGATGCTACAGTTACTATTGATGCTCTGATTTCCGCAAACCTTGTGCCTGCAATCACCAAGAAAGTAAAAGTTATTGCTTCAGGTGAAATCAATAAGGCAGTTACTTTGAAAGGTATTTCAGTAACTAAGGGCGCTAAAGCGGCTATTGAAGCTGCTGGCGGCAAGATCGAAGATTAAATGGAATCCTGATGTCAGTAGATCTTAGTAAGTTACAGGAACTGCGTAAGCGCATCCTCTTTGTAGTGGGTGCGCTTATCGTTTACCGTATTGGAACATTCATTCCCGTGCCAGGTATTAACCCGGGAATAATGGCATCAATCTTTGAACAGCAGCAGGGCACTATACTTGATGTATTTAATATGTTCTCAGGTGGCGCGTTAGAGCGTATGTCACTTTTTGCATTAGGTGTTATGCCTTACATCTCGGCATCGATTATTTTTCAACTGCTAACTGTGACTGTACCCAGTCTGGAGCAGCTGAAAAAAGAAGGTGAATCAGGACGTCGTAAGATCACCATGTATACGCGGTATTTTACGGTGATACTGGCCACCTTTCAGGCGATAGGCGTTGCCAAAATGCTGCTGTCGCAGACACTCCAGGGCTCTGCGCTGGTATACATTGAATCGACGATGTCTTTTTATGTGATTGCTGTTTCTTCGTTGGTAACCGGTACAGTATTCCTGATGTGGCTGGGTGAGCAGATCTCTGAGCGTGGCATAGGTAACGGTATTTCCATTATTATCTTCGCGGGTATTGTTGCGGGCCTGCCAGCAGCTATAGGCGGCACATTAGAGCTTATACGAACAGGTGAATTACATACACTGACAGCGATTGTCTTATTCATCCTGGCCATAGGCGTAACGGCCTTTGTTATATTCGTAGAACGTGGCCAACGTAGAATTACAGTAAATTATGCAAAAAGACAGCAGGGCAGGAAGATGTATGCTGCCCAGAGTAGCCATTTGCCACTCAAATTGAACATGGCAGGGGTTATTCCGCCAATATTTGCATCGAGTATTATACTGTTTCCTGCTACACTAGGCGGTTGGTTTGGCCAGTCACAGGGAATGGAGTGGTTGCAGGATTTGTCCACTACATTATCACCAGGTCAGCCGATCTACGTGCTTATGTATGCCGCAGCCATAATATTTTTCTGCTTCTTTTACACGGCGCTTGTGTTTAATAGCCGTGAAACAGCGGATAATTTGAAGAAATCTGGTGCATTTATCCCAGGGATTCGTCCAGGAGAGCAGACTGCCAAGTATATCGATGGTGTTATGACCCGGCTTACGCTGGTTGGCGCTATCTATATAACCTCAGTCTGTCTATTACCTGAGTTCCTGATACTGTACTGGAATGTGCCTTTTTACTTCGGTGGCACCTCATTGTTGATTATCGTCGTTGTCGTGATGGATTTCATGGCGCAGATGCAGTCACATATGATGTCTCATCAGTACTCAGGTTTGATGAAAAAGGCGAATTTTAAGGGTCTGGGTAAAAAATCCTGATCGTTTGAATACTTATTAAGCGAGAGCAGTTATGAAAGTTCGTGCATCAGTTAAGAAAATGTGCAGAAATTGTAAGGTTATTAAGAGAAACGGTGTTTTACGTGTGATTTGCAAGGATCCACGTCATAAGCAACGTCAAGGTTGATTTATTTTAATTAAATCGTTAAAATGCCGCGCTTTGCGCGATTCTGGAGACAGATAGAATGGCCCGTATTGCTGGTATAAATGTACCTGATCAAAAACACGCTGTTATAGGCTTGACCTATATCTACGGCATAGGTCGCACCCGTGCACAGAATATTTGTGCTGCGACTGGAATTGATCCCTCGACAAAATTCAGGGATTTGAGTGAAGAGCAGTTAGAATCCTTACGTACAGAAATCGGCAACATTAGTGTTGAAGGTGACCTGCGTCGTGAAGTTTCAATGAATATTAAGCGTTTGATGGATCTTGGTTGTTACCGTGGTATCCGTCACCGTCGTGGTCTGCCATTACGCGGACAACGTACTAAAACAAATGCACGTACACGTAAGGGCCCTAAACGCCCTATTCGTAAATAGATAGGCCGGGATTAAAGACTTATGGCTAAACCAACAGCTAAGAAGAAAGTTAAACGTTCGGTTACCGACGGTATTGCGCATATTTATGCGTCATTTAACAATACCATCGTAACCATCTCTGATCGTCAGGGCAATACACTGTCCTGGGCAACTGCAGGTGGTTCAGGTTTCCGTGGTTCACGTAAGAGCACACCTTTTGCAGCGCAGGTCGCAGCAGAGCGTGCTGGTACACGTGCAAAAGATTATGGTGTTAAGAACCTGGAAGTTAATGTTAAAGGTCCAGGTCCTGGTCGTGAATCAGCAGTTCGCGCACTCAATAACGCTGGATTTAAGATCACTAACATTAGTGATGTAACCCCAATTCCACACAACGGTTGTCGTCCTCCAAAACGACGCCGCGTGTAATTTCGGAGTAGGCTTGTGGCTCGATATATTGGACCAAAATGTAAATTAAGTCGTCGTGAAGGCGTTGACTTAGAACTTAAATCAGGCATCCGTGCCCTGGATACTAAATGTAAATTAGACCAGGTTCCGGGTCAGCATGGTGCTCGTCGTACACGTTTAACTGACTACGCATTACAGCTCCGTGAAAAACAGAAACTGCGTCGTATCTACGGTATTCTCGAGCGTCAGTTCCGTAACTACTACAAAAAGGCAGCTGGCCAGAAGGGTTCTACTGGTGAAAACCTGCTTCAGTTGCTGGAGACACGTCTTGATAACGTTGTTTACCGTAGTGGCTTTGGCTCAACGCGTTCAGAATCACGCCAGTTGATTAGTCATAAAGCAATTTTGGTTAATGACCAGATTGTTAATATCCCGTCTTTCATGGTTAAGGCGAATGACAAGATTTCAGTCCGTGAAAAGGCCAAAAAACAGGGTCGTATTCAGGATGCTATTGGTCTTGCCAAACAGAAAGGCATTGCTGAGTGGATCAGCCTGGATGAGACTAAAATGGAATCAACATTTAAGTCTGTACCTGAGCGTAGTGATCTGTCCGCAGATATTAATGAATCACTGGTTGTAGAACTGTACTCCAAGTAAAGGATATCTTTTCGAATGTCAGGCACATCAGAAGAATTACTTACACCGCGTAATATCGACGTACACGCGTATAGTGAAACACATGCCAAGGTTACACTTGAGCCACTTGAACGTGGTTTTGGTCATACTCTTGGTAATGCACTACGTCGCATCATGTTATCTTCAATTGAAGGTGCTGCGATCGTTGAAGCCGAAATTGAAGGCGTACTCCATGAGTACAGCTCAATTGATGGCGTTCAGGAAGACGTACTTGAGATTTTATTAAATCTTAAGAATGTTGCTGTTCAAATGCATGCAAAGAATGAAGCGACACTGGTTCTCAAGAAGAAAGGCCCAGGTGTAGTTACTGCCGGCGATATCGGTGGCGATCATGACGCTGAAATCGTTAATCCTGATCTTGTTATTGCTAACATTACAGGTAATGTTGAGCTGAACATGAGCCTTAAGGTGATCAAGGGTCGTGGTTATCAGCCAGCATCACTGCGTAAAGCAGATGCAATCGAGGGTACTACAATTGGTTCCCTGAAACTGGATGCTTCATTTAGTCCGGTCCGTCGTGTTGCTTATAATGTTGAAAGTGCACGTGTAGAGCAAAGAACAAACCTGGATAAACTTATTCTGGACATCGAGACCAACGGTACTGTTGATCCCGAGGAAACTATTCGTACAGCCGCTACTATATTGCAGCAGCAGTTATCAGCATTTGTTAACCTGCAGAGCATCGAAGAAGCAGAGGCTGAATCAGAAGAAGCGGAAATTGATCCAATTCTATTACGTCCAGTTGATGATCTTGAATTAACGGTTCGTTCTGCAAACTGCTTGAAGGCAGAAAATATTTATTACATCGGTGATCTTATTCAACGGACTGAAGTTGAGTTGTTGAAGACACCTAATTTAGGCAAAAAATCGCTGACTGAAATCAAAGACATCCTGGCTTCACATGGTCTGTCTTTAGGTGTTCGCCTGGAAAACTGGCCACCTGCTTCTATCAGAGACAAAATAGCAAGTTAATACAGACAACGAATCTGTGTAAGGTAAAAGAAGATGCGTCATCGTAAATCAGGTCGTCAATTAAATAGAAACAGCAGCCACAGAAAGGCTATGTTCCAGAATATGGCTAACTCGCTGTTTCGCCATGAAATAATCAAGACTACTTTGCCTAAAGCAAAGGAATTACGTCGTGTGGCTGAGCCACTGATTACCCTGGCTAAGGAAGATAATGTTGCCCAGCGTCGCCTGGCCTTCAGCCGTCTTCGTGATAAAGAAATGGTTGCCAAGCTGTTCACTCAACTGGCTCCACGTTATAAAGAGCGCCCAGGTGGTTACCTGCGTATCTTGAAATGTGGTTTCCGTCCAGGTGATGCGGCACCTATGGCCTATGTTGAACTGGTTGACAGGCCAGAGCAGGCAGAAGCTGTGGATGTTGATACAGCAGAATAAGATATTATTTATTCATAAAAAAAGCCGGTTTACCGGCTTTTTTTATGTCTGTTATTTATGCAAAAAGGTTAATCAGTAGGCCGTTGTTATATCGCGGTGGATAGACCTCTCCCGTTAGCTGCAGGCTACGCGGCGAGGCTAATCCCGGCTGGTTTTATCCAGTATATTTTTCAGGTATTGCCCGGTAAATGAACGGCTGTTCCTGGCAACCTCCTCGGGTGTGCCCTCAGCAATTATTTCACCACCACCTGAACCACCCTCCGGTCCCATGTCAATAATCCAGTCAGCGGTTTTGATTATATCGAGGTTGTGCTCTATCACGATGATGGTGTTGCCATGGTCCCTGAGTCGCAGCAGTACCTTGAGTAGCTGGTCAACGTCATGGAAGTGCAGGCCCGTGGTGGGTTCATCAAGGATGTAAATGGTTGTCCCTGTGTCACGCTTGGATAATTCACGGGCAAGCTTAATGCGCTGTGCCTCGCCACCTGAGAGAGTCGTCGCGCGTTGTCCCAGTGTTATATAGGAAAGACCGACGTCCATCAGTGTCTGCAGTTTCTTGTGGGCGACAGGTATTGCATGGAAGAAGTCCAGCGCCTCCTCTATGGTCATATCCAGTACCTGGTGAATATTTTTCCCCTTGTACTTGATATCCAGTGTTTCACGATTGTAGCGTTTGCCCTTGCATATATCGCAGGGTACATAGATGTCCGGTAGAAAATGCATTTCTACTTTTATTACGCCGTCACCCTGGCAGGCCTCGCAACGACCACCCTTGACATTAAAGCTGAAGCGTCCGGGTTTATAGCCGCGTGAGCGAGCCTCCTGGGTGTTGGCAAAGAGTTCTCGTATCGGCGTAAACAGGCCGCTGTAGGTGGCCGGGTTAGAGCGCGGAGTACGGCCTATGGGGGCCTGGTCAATATCGACAACCTTGTCAAAGTGATCAAGCCCCTCATGGCTTTCATGCGCAGATGCGATAACTGAGGAGCGATTAATTTCCTTTGCCAGTAGTCGATACAGGGTGTCATTAATCAGTGTTGATTTTCCTGAGCCGGAAACCCCGGTGATACAGGTAAACAGGCCAACGGGGAATTCAACATCGATATTTTTGAGATTGTTAGCTGACGCGCCTTTGATTTTGAATACCTTGTTGCTGTGTGCCGTGCGCTGTTTGGGTACGGCAATTTCGAGCTTGCCAGCGAGGTATTGTCCCGTTAACGAATCAGGATTGTCCTTGATTGCCTGTGGCGTCCCCTGGGCGACCACTTCACCACCGTGTACACCCGCACCGGGGCCGATATCGATAACATGGTCTGCACTTAATATGGCATCTTCATCATGCTCTACCACGATCACGGTATTACCAATGTCCCGTAGATGAACAAGGGTCGTTAGAAGTCGGTCGTTGTCCCTCTGGTGTAACCCGATCGATGGCTCGTCAAGGATGTACATGACGCCAACCAGGCCGGCGCCAATCTGGCTGGCGAGACGAATGCGTTGCGCCTCACCACCTGACAGGGTATCGGAGGTCCTGTTGAGGGACAGGTAATTAAGGCCGACATTGACCAGGAACTGTAAGCGGGCGGAGATTTCAGTGACAATTTTTTCCGCAATCTCACCCTTGTTGCCCGGCAGTTTTAGCTGGCTAAAGAAGGCATGGCAATCTGATACCGATAAGGCAGTGACTTCAGGCAATGTCCTGTCGGTGATAAAGACATGGCGTGCGGCCTGGTTCAGGCGCGTACCGGAACAGGCAGGGCAGTCCGTTTGTGCAAAATACTTGAGCATCTCATCGCGCACCGCATTCGACTCTGTCTCCCTGAAGCGCCTTTGCATATTGGGGATGATGCCCTCGAAGGGGTGGTAGCGTGAATTATGTTTACCCTTGCCGGTGGCATAATGAAATTCAATTTCCTCATCACCACTACCGAACAGGATGACCTGTCGGATGTCGTCTGGCAGGTCACAAAAGGCGGTATCAAGATCAAATTTGTAATGGCTGGCAATATTTTCCAGCATGCTGTGATACCAGGCATTGCGCCGATCCCAGCCGCGGATTGCACCACCGGGCAGGCTCAGGGTGGGGTGTGTAACCACTAGCTCAGGATTAATATACTGGATGTGGCCTATGCCATCGCATTCCGCGCAGGCACCCGCAGGATTATTGAAGGAGAAACCACGAGGCTCCAGTTCATTAATGCTGTAGCCACAGGTAGGACAGGCAAAGCGTGAAGAAAAGACAATATCGGCCCTGTCGTTATCATCCATCCAGGCCAGTCGAGCGGTGCCATCAGTGAGATTAAGGGCGGTTTCAAACGATTCAGCCAGGCGCAGGCCTAAGTCTTCACGAGCCTTGAAGCGATCAACCACGACTTCGATCGTATGCTTGTGATTGCGCTCCAGTTCCGGGATATCATCCAGTTCATAAACAGTGCCATCGACACGCGCGCGTAGAAAGCCCTGGCGTTTCAAATCATCGATGAGTGACTGGTATTCTCCCTTGCGATCCTGTACCACCGGCGCCAGTAGCATCAGCTTGCTATTTTCGGGCAGGGCCAGCACGTGGTCGACCATCTGCGAGATAGTCTGTGCCTCGAGCGGCAGGTGATGATCGGGGCACTTGGGGGTACCGGCGCGGGCAAACAACAGGCGCAGGTAATCATAAATCTCGGTCACGGTACCGACGGTTGAGCGCGGGTTGTGGGATGTGGTTTTTTGCTCGATCGAGATGGCTGGTGACAGGCCCTCGATATGATCGATATCCGGTTTCTCCATCATCGACAGAAACTGGCGCGCATAGGCCGACAGGGACTCGACATAGCGTCGCTGGCCCTCGGCAAAAATAGTATCGAATGCCAGTGATGACTTGCCTGAACCCGAGAGGCCGGTGATAACAATCAGTTTATCCCTGGGGATATCGATATCGATGTTTTTCAGGTTGTGGGTGCGAGCCCCGCGGATTTGAATCTCGTGTATCATAAGGCTAATAACTGTGGTCGCGCGAAACCAGTAAGAATAACTAATTAACTAACAATTAGCTATGCCATGGCTCATTTAAAATACTAGGCGTTATGCCACCAACACAGTAGAATTTGTGACTTTTATTTCATGGGTAGTCTATGCCGCATTTAGATCGCTGGAGCAAACTGGAGCAACGCGCCGCTTTTTCAATAGCGATGATTTATGCCGTGCGCATGATCGGCCTGTTCATGATCCTGCCCGTGTTCGCCCTCTATGCAGAGACACTACCCGACTCAACCCCGGTGCTGGCAGGTATTGCGCTGGGTATCTATGGGCTTACACAGGGCCTGTTACAGATTCCCTATGGCATGCTGTCGGATAAGTATGGTCGAAAGCTGATGATTACCCTGGGCCTGGTTATTTTTGCGCTGGGCAGCCTGCTCGCAGCCGGCTCAGAGAGTATTTATGGCATTATTATTGGCCGTGCACTACAGGGTAGTGGTGCGATAGCGGC
>Ga0224496_10001098_pt1 | contig 17354 bp, 25 predicted proteins | sample SF_Jul11_sed_USG_2_FD_168127 | JGI IMG/M metagenome (GOLD analysis project Ga0224496, IMG submission 168127) | Sediment microbial communities from San Francisco Bay, California, United States - SF_Jul11_sed_USGS_8_1 | ecosystem: Environmental > Aquatic > Marine > Sediment | place: USA...
GTTTAATATCATTAATAGATACCATTAAATGACCACATTAGATAATATTTCATTAAATAAAATTGAGAACTTTATTTCAAATAAAGATATTCTTAAAAACAAATCTAAAGAAATATTAATGAAGTTACTTTTAGTTATTCTCTTCTTAAGTGTTACTTCAACTGCTTTTGGTCAAGAACTCAGTGATGATACAAATTCAGGACAGGATTCAAACGTTTATCTAGTCTCTTCACTATATTTCTTAGAAGAATTTAATGAGCTTGATACGAATGAAATTATTGAAGCTAGATATGATTTAATTGATGAGAATGGTCACTTTCAACCTTTTGATCAACATAACTTTCCAGAGCCCATGCCTGGTGATTTAAATTCAAGTTATTCAGATGGAGGATGTACAATCTTTGCTTTCACCCATGCCCTGATGATTCTACAAGAAGAGCCATTAGATCCACTAGAAATGGGCAGGACATATTTTCCAGAAAGTGCTTTTGCTATTCCAACAAGAGTAGCTGTAGATAGATTAAGATCGCTAGATTACCAAGTAGAGCCATTAAACTCACAAGACATAGCTAGTCAAGAAAGCATCACAAGAATTTTACAAGAAGAATATACACTGATAATAGCAGGCTTAGATGATCCAGCGTATCCAACTGGACATATTGTAGTATTAGTTTTAGATAATACCAGTGAAGAGCCTTCATTTGTTGCACTTGATTCTGATGGTGGAGTAATTAATAGGAATATTAATCCTAGAGATATTTCAGAAGCGTATGGAGTTAAATCAGGTGAATAAATCTTTAAAATAAACAAATGTGTTACAATACTCTCTAATATATGTTAATAAACATTGCTCTATACCAGAACAATCATCATCACCACGCAATCAGCGAGGTGATTTAACATATTAAAAAAATATAAAAACATAGTCACATCTCGCTGAAAAGCGGGATTTTTTGTTCCCTAAATAAAATGACTATGTTTTTTTATGTAAAGAAAGAATTATGAAAGAAAAATTAAATAAAAAAGAAGGAAAACCTATGAACATAGAATATAAAATTATTCGTCCTGGAGGTAATGATACTGCTCTAGTAATTGGACTCAATGGTGATCCTCAACAAAGAAAAATTATTAACGATGCAATCATGGCTCAAAATCCTAATGTCGAACAAGTTGGCTTTGTCAATTTAGATATAGAGAATGTTGAGTTAATGATGGCTGGTGGAGAGTTCTGTGGTAATGCCACTAGAAGTACTGCTTGGTTAGCATTGAATGGCCAACCTGGCGAACTAGAAATCAAAGTTTCTGGTGTCTGTGAGTTACTCAAAGCTGGAGTCAAGGAAAATGGAGATTCTTGGGCCCAAATGCCTATCTACCAAAGTCCAGACAGAATCACCATTGATGATGATGGCAATGCTATTGTCGAAATGGATGGAATCACTCAAGTGATTATGAACAACCCCTTTGAGGTAGTTGATGAAGAAGAGGTCAAAACCTTTGCCTATCAAAAACTCTCAAAAATGGGCCTGCTTGATTCTGTACCAGCAGCTGGAGTAATGCTAGTCAGTGCAGAAAATGGTGTCACCAAAATTGATCCAGTTGTTTGGGTGAGAGATATCCAAACCCTCTTCTATGAAAGTGCTTGTGGGAGTGGAACCACTGCAGTGGGATTAGTAAGAGCATTAATGGATCAATCTTCAATTAGTCAAAAGGTTCTCCAACCATCTGGAATGGCCATTGAGGTTGTCGTTGAGTTTGATAGTGAGCAATTTAGCTACGCCGCTATCTCTGGCCCTGTTGAACAATTAGCTACAGAAAGGCAAGAGATATGACAGAAAGATATCAAATCAAACGGGTTGAATCCTCAGAAGAACTAGCTCAAGTTTTTTCCCAAGGATTAACTGAGCTCTACCAAGAGATCTTTGCCGATCCACCATACGAGGAATCATTTACCAAAGAAGAGGTCCAAAGTTATTTTGAACTATATTTCCTATCTGGAATATTCCTATCATGTGAAGATATTGAATCTGGTGAAGTAATTGGTTTTGCTGCGGCTATTCCCTTAATCTTAGAGGATGTGATTGCTAAACTGGCTCAAGAATATGACTTCAATCCAGAAACAGATTGGTACTTTGCTGATCTAGGAGTAAAGAAATCATATCGTAGACAGAAACTAGCCACACAACTTGTTTCTCAATTAATTGGAGAAATTTCAGGAAAACAAGTTATTATGCGAACTTCTGAAAACAACATTGCTTCACAAAGAGTTAACCAACAAGTTGGTTTTGAACTAGTTGAAGGGATGGTTCAGGATGTAAAGCAAATGAGACAAGACTGTAGTGAACAAACTGACAGAAGAATTTTTCTAAGTAGGAAGGTAGCATCATGACAAAAAATGATGTCTATCGATCTCTAGAAAAACAAATGGTTAAGTACTCTGATTTAAAGTCAGTGGTAATAAAGGAGTGCAACGAAAATTTCGTTGCACTCCCCTCCACTGGAAAAGGTGTAATCGGAATCTATTCTAATAAGTTAGACGACATGAAAAACGACTTTCCTTTAATCTCAGTTAGAGAAACAGTGTACAAGAAGTTGCAGTTGGTTAATCAAGGATTAAAAAAGATAGATCCTTCATTACAACTCCTAGTCACCTATGGCTATAGGAGTATGGAAGTTCAAGAAAAATATTTTAGTCAGTTCTATCAAAAACTAAAAGGAAAGTACTCCACTGAACTTGAACTATTAGAAGCAGTCCATAAGTTAATTGCTGTACCTACAGTTGCTGGACACCCTACTGGAGGAGCGGTAGACGTTACTATTTTGAAAAATGGTAAAGAAATAAATATGGGAACAGAAATATATGATTTTTCTAGTAAAGATATCTATTCTCTCTCTCCTTTTGTAAGTGAGAAAGTTCAAAAAAATAGGAATTTATTAAGAACTGTAATGATGAAAAATAACTTTGCTCCTTTTGATGGTGAGTGGTGGCACTATTCCTATGGTGATAAAGAATGGGCTTGTTACTACAACAAACCTAATGCAACATATAGGCAAAAGACTGTTCAAGAAGTACTCAAAGAAGTATGAAAAAAATAAAAACAGCTATCTTTGATATGGACGGAACTCTATACCAAATAGATGGGAGTGCTACCGGTTATAAAGATTCTAGCCTAGAGAAAGAAGTTAATAAGAATGCTCTAAAATTTATTTTAGATGCAGAAGGATGCTCTCAGTTAGAAGCTGAGAGCATCCTTCAAGAAGCATTACAAGATGAGATAGGTATCAGTAGTTTCTTATCTGAAAGGTACCAGATCACTCGTGAAGATTATTTCAATACTATCTGGGATATATCACCCGTTGGAATTGTCAAAAATTTTGAAACTGCTATTCAAATAGTAAATCAAATGAAAGAATTAGATTTAACTATGATTCTTCTAACGGCTGCACCTACAGTTTGGCAAAAAGCAGTAATTGAATACCTTGAGTTAATGACTATATTTGATGAGATCTATACAGCTGATTCATTTAAGAATAAAGGAGAGATCTTTAAGCAGCTTGCTCAAAGATTCTCTCCTTCCTCATCAATATCTATTGGAGACCAAGTAGAGTCAGATATAAAGCCAGCTGAAGAACTAGGTTTTTTAACTTTACTCGTTAACTCACCAAATGACTTAACTCAACTATTACAAATGATTAAAGGATAAAATTATGCAAAATAAAAAAATAATAATCGATACAGATCCTGGAGTTGATGACGCTCTAGCCATATCCTTTGCTATTAAAGCTTCATTACCCATTGAAGCAATTACTACTGTCTATGGTAACTCTACAGTTAGTAACTGTACTACCAATGCTCTATCTATTCTGGAACTTACGGGTAGTAATATCCCTGTTTACAGTGGTGTAGATAAGCCACTTAAAGGAAAAAGCGAACTTGCTAACTCACATGGGGATAATGGGTTAGGTGGTTTTAATCTTAAGACAAATAAAAAAATATCTAAGCTATCAGCTCTAGAATATTACCAAGAAATATTAAATAATTCTGAAGATAAAAGTATTACTATTATTGCCATTGGCCCAACAACTAATATTGGTCAACTGATTAAAGAGTCTCCTAAGTTATTCAATAAAGTAGATAGAATAATAATTATGGGTGGAGTTTTTTGTGAGGAAGGTAATGTTACTCCGTATGCAGAGTTCAATGTTTACAATGACCCTTACTCTTTAGACTTAATTTTAAAATCAAACCTACCAGAAATAATTATTATCCCAGCTAATATTTGTCGGCAGGTTACTTTCACCAAAGATATATTTAATAAAATAAATAATCCTAAATTATCAAAAGGATTAGCTAAAATCAGTAAAATGTTTATTGATTATTATTCCAATGATCCTCAATATGGTGGTTTTAAAGGAGGAGTAATGTATGACCTATTAACAACTGTATTACTAGTTAACCCAAAGTTGTTTACTTTAGAAAAAAGAAAAATAACTGTGGAAACAAAGGATAAAGAAAAGTTCGGACTTACTAGAATAGTTAAAGGTGTTCCTAATTGTAAAGTTGTTACAGAAGTAAAAGTTGAGGAATTAAAAAAACTATACATAAAAATAATGAATAAATAATAAGAAATAAGTATGAAAAAAAATAATAAAATAAATAATCTAGCAAAAAAAGACCAAGAACTAATTACTCTACTCCAAGAACTAATCAGAATACCTTCTTGGGTACCTGAAGATCCGAAGTTAAAGAAAGTATATAACGAAAATAAAGTTGTAGACTATCTTGAATCTTGGTTAAAAACTAATACAAACATGGAGGTAATACGACAGCCTTTAAAAGGTGGTAGGTTTAATCTAATTGCAAAAAGAGGAAAACCAGATCTAGTCTTTCTTGCTCACACAGATACAGTTAAACCATCTGAGGATGCTCCATTTGATCAACTTTCTGCAATAATTAATAATGAAGAAATATGGGGAAGAGGTGCTAGTGATATGAAGTCTGGTATTGCGACAATGATCCAAGCATTAAGTTTAAGTCCTGATACTAACAATATTTGGCTGTTTCTCTATGCCGATGAAGAGTATGACTTTCTTGGTATGAAAGCATTGGTTAAAAAGTTTGGTGATATAAAACCAAAGCTTATTGTTTCTTCTGATGGCTCCGACTTACAACTTGGTTATGGTTGTCGTGGCCTGATTGAAATCAAAGCCAGAGTGATTGGAGAAACAGGACACCCTGCAAAAGAAGGTGGTAAGAATGCCATTTGGGAGGGATTTGAAACATTATATAAATTAAAAACCTCTCTGCAAAAAACTAAGCACAAAGTAATGGGCCCTAACTCATTTAATGTCGCTTATACCCTTGGTGGTGCCAAAGAACCAACTTCGATTGATAGTGATAATTCTTTGGTTAGTGTTGGACAAGCTGGAAACGTTGTCCCTGATATTATGGAATTTGTTTTAGATATTAGGCCTTCTTCTCAGGATATTAACTTAGAGAGTATTATAAAATTCATTGAAAAAGACCTTAAGAAAAAAGGCTTAGGTTTTGAAGTAATAAATAAAAAGCATGATTTGGGTGCATGGTTTACACCTGCTAGTAAGATTAAGAAATATGAAGCTCTAGCTTCAAAATACTCAAATAAATCAAAACCTCTTTATAGTAATCCTAAAGATAGTGGTTACCTTGATTTACAAATGTTTTGGGAAGCTGTAGGTAGACCTACAGCATTTATGTATGGAGGAGGGATTGGTGAGACAAACCACAGTCCACAAGAACGTATCTCTATTATAGATTTAATTAGAGAAAGAAATTTTTTCATTGATCTTCTAGAAAGCAGATTAGAGTAGTATTTATTTATTTTTAAATAAACCAAAATTAAACTCTAAGAAAATTATTAAGTATCCAACTAATGAATCTAAAGCCATTTTAATTAATTGAAAATACTGAGTACCTGTACTTTTTGTTGGTCTAGACTTAAATGAAATTGGCACATCAACTATTTTGGATCCTTCTTTATATGCTCTAATCAGTAATTCTGTAGAAATTGTAAAATTTACAGAATTACTGATGGGTAATATGGAGTCTAATACAGACTTATGAATTAATTTAAATCCAGTATTATAGTCATATTGAGGCATCCTAAAAATAATGCTAACAAATAAACGTTGTAAAAAAGTTACAATTTGTCTAATTACTGGGTCTGATCTATTTGATCTATTCCCATTAATAATGTCATAATCATTAGAATATTTTACTAGTTTCCAAAAATCTTTTGCGGCATGTTTTCCAGAGGAATCTGAATAAAAAACCCAATCATTTCGGGCGAAACTCAAAGCTTTTCTTAAAGCTCCTGCATATTTTAAGTTTTTTTTACCTTCGACTATCCTCAAATTTAATTTCTTACTTAATTCCTTTACAATTTGAGGAGTCTTATCTGTTGGCTTATCTAAATAAACAATAAACTCAGATCCTTTTGATAACTTTAAGAAAATATTTTTATAATAATCTTTAATAACCGATTCAATTCCTAACTCTTCGTTATATACAATCATTACTACTGACACAGATTCTAATTGGTCATTAGTTTTAGAACTACTATTTTTTTTATAAATCATTTTAATTTTTGGAGAGGAGAATTTTCATAATGATAGTAATTCATAAAATTATTCGTTTTTTTAATATAACTATCATCATTATCTAAACAATTGTTCGGATGTGATTTAGTAATAATAATACATTGTTCTAGTTCTTGGCAAGGATGCTCACATAAGTCTTTATAAGAAGAAAAAAATGAATAGTTACGGTTGTAAGATTCCATATACCAATAAATAGCTCTAAGCTTAAATTCACTCAATCCAAATTCATCATCTCCAATATATACAAAGTAGTTTTGAGTAGAATTTGATTCTTGAATTGTTTCTTTTAATTGAAAACTAACTTTATTTATAAACAGAGGAACAATTGTTAAACTCCTAGCAATTGTAAAAATAATTAATGAGAACAACCAGAAGTTATATATTTTTGTTTGTGTTTTATTTTTAATTAGCCTTAAGGGATAAATAAACAGTAAAAGATAAAAAGGGACTGTTACAAGTAGATGCCGGTAATCAAAATCAAAGTATCTTTTTTCATACGATTGCCAAATTACAATTAAACTAATAAATACTAACAAAAACAATCCTTTTAATAAATATTTATCGTTAGCCTTTCTTTTGAAGAACAAGTAAATTAATAATAACAAAGTTGAAATATGTTGATATGAAATAAAAATTAAATGATAAAACCTTTGTAAAGCAGTTTTTATTAATTCAAAAGATTCAAAACTTGTAATCATATTATCTTTATAAAAGTTAAGCCTTGGTTCTATCATCAGGTAAAGAATTGCTACAAATAATGGTAAAACATAAATTTTTTCATCTTTATTCTTCATAAGTAATAATAGTATCGGGAATAATAAAACAAACTCAAAGATTGAATTCAAACAAAGTAGTACTAATATCAGGAAAAACTCCCATGAAAAAAGTTTATTTTTAAAATAAAAGAATAGTGTAAGTACGACACCTAATACAGCAAATGAAAAATATCTTATCTCAAATCCATAAAGTAGTAACATTGGATTAAAGAAATATAGAAAAATTGAAAGTAAAACTGGTATATTTACTTCAAAAGGACTACTTATAATATTTAATATTTTTTTTCTGGAAATTAATATTTTAACTATTAACCCAAAAAATAAGGAACTAAATACATGAAATATGAAGTAGGGTATTCTAAAGAGGAACTCATTCAAGTACACCGGATAATTAAAAAAAGATAAGAACTTTAACCAAAGATGTAGCATCCAATAATCAAAAGGCGGGACCACTGCATGCGATATAACTCGATCTGATATATCAAGAAACGAACCTCTCGCTATGTTTAACACCCCAATTTCATCACCCCAGAACTCAGCTCCCATTAGAGATTTTGAAATCAAAAATAAAAAAAATATTTCAACACTTACTGCTAAAGCTAATATCTTAACGTCTAATTCTTTTAAAATATTTTTAATCAGAATATAAAAAAGCAAAAATATTAATACTAAAATACCTAATATTAATAAAAACTCTGTGCCAATTGTATTTAAAAGTGCATAAGATATTCCTAATATTCCTAGCGCAAATATATAATATTTATTTAAACTTTTATCAAACATAATCATGTAAATTATATTAAATTATTGATATAAATGATATGGTACATATAAAGAAATTGATAACTAAAAATCCCAGCCTTCCAGCTGGGATTTTAATTTCTTTATTAATGTTAAAGTTATCTTTAACGCTTTGGAGATTGTCTCTTTCTTCTAGCACTACCACCCATTCCGATTTTACGAGTTTCTTTCATTCTATCGTCACGAGTTAATAAGCCAGTAGGTTTAAGAACAGCTCTGAGTTCAGGATCATATTTAACTAAAGCTCTTGCGATACCTAAAGTAACAGCATCAAGTTGTGATCTGATACCAGAACCTGAAACTTTTACAGTAACAGCCATTGCACCAAGTAAATTAGCAGCAACTAAAGGCTTGTTATATAAAGCTGGAGCATTAGGAATTTCATCAAAATATTGACCAGCAGCTAAACCATTAACTAAGAAATCACCTTTTGTAGGATAAATTCTTACTCTAGCTGTAGCTACTTTTCTTCTTCCAATACCTTCAAAATAGTTACCTGAAGGAATCTTCATAGCTCTATCAATAGAACCTGATTTCTTATTAGATTTAACTCTAACAGGAGCAACCTTCTTGACGATTTTCTTTTTATTAATTGAGTTTTTTCTGAGTTTGACTGCCATATGTTGATTTATTTCTTAAGTTGACTTTCGTGCTTATGATCAGCATTAGCGTAGACTTTAAGTCTATTCATTCTGCCAGATCTTAACTTATTTTTTGGTAACATGTTAAAAACTGCTTTTTCAATGATTCTTGTAGGGTAAGTCTTTTTAAGTTCACCAAGACTTTTTTCTTTAAGACCACCTGGATATCCAGAGTGTCTGTAGTACATCTTGTCTTCTTCTTTATTACCAGTAACAGCAATTTCACTTGCATTGATAACAACTACGAAGTCACCACCATCAATATGAGGAGTATAAGTAGGTTTGTTCTTACCAATTAATTTTTGTGCAATGTCAGTAGCTAAACGACCAAGGATTTGACCTTTAGCATCAGCTAAATGCCAGTCTCTCTTTACGTCTGCAGTCTTTTGCATGTAAGTGTTTTGCATTTTATTTCTTTTCTACTTTCTTTGCTGGAGCTTTCTTAGCAGCAACTTTCTTTGGAGCAGCTTTTTTTGCTACAGTCTTCTTTGCTGGAACCTTCTTAGTATGATCTTGACCAGACTTTAAAGTACCAACTCTATCAATTTTTACAACAAATTTTAATCTAGATTGATTAGCGCTATCACCTCTTCTAATGCCTTCTTTAGCAATAGTAGTAAAACCAGATACTCTATCAGCCATAGCTGGAGCAATTCTGTCTACTAAAGTGTTAACGACGTCTCTACGACCAAAGATCTTGTGTAAGAGTCTTCTGTTTTCAACAGAATCAGTCTTAGCACGATGAACGGTTTTATCCATTAATCTTTTAATTTCTTTAGCTTTACTAGTAGTAGTAACTATTTCACCTTGTTCAATCAATGATCTAAGCAAGTTCTTTAAAAGAGCCTTACGATTATTGGTATCACGGTTAAAGTGTTTTTTTGCAACTCTATGTCTCATATCTATTCACCTAAACTAACTCCTTTTTTTTCAAGAGCTTCGTTGATAACATCAACAGATTTCTCACCTAAGTTTTTAACTTTAGCGATAACGTCTCTAGGAGCACCTTGTAAACTTCCAACAGTTTCGAATCCACCTTTACGAAGTGCATTAGCAATTCTTGTAGGAAGATCTAGCTCTTCAACGGTTAATCTTAAAGCTTCTGCTTCTTCTGGGCTTAGAGATTCTTCTTCAACCACTACTTCTGGAAGTACTGGGTTAAAAATTTGATTAGCTTGTTTAGCTAAAATTCTAGCGGCCTTATTTAAAGCTTCAGCTGGAGTGATTGTACCGTCTGTTGTAATATCAAAAACAATTCTGTCATAGTCAGTTCTTCTTCCAACACGAGTAGCCTCGACTTTGTAAGAAACTTTTGTAACTGGTGAGAATAAAGCATCAACTGGAATTTCTCCAACAACTGCTGTCTCTTTACCAGTAGACATTTCATAACCTAGACCAGATTTTACAGTCATTTCAATATCTAAAGTTTTACCTTTATTTAATGTAGCAATGACTAAATCTTTATTAACAACTTCAAAACCAGCATCACACTTAATATCTGCAGCAGTTACTTCACCAGCACCACTTGCATTTAATCTGATAATACCTTCTTCTGAAGAAGTAGTTGATTTTATTCTTAAAGATTTAATGTTTAAAATAATTTCAATAACATCTTCACTGATACCTTCAATACCTGTGTATTGGTGATCAACACCGTCAACTTTTACTAAAGTTACAGCTACACCTGGAAGTGATGTTAATAGAATTCTTCTTAATGCATTACCTAAAGTATGACCATAACCATTTTCTAATGGTTCGATTACTAAAGTTGCTTGTCTGTCTGTAGAACTTGCTTCTGATACTTCAAAAGTAGGGTTCATGACTGCGTATGTTGTAATGTCTTTCATATTTTTTTTCCTTTGTTTCATCCCTAGCTAGCTAGGTCCGTTACCTGGTTAATAATTTTATTTTGAGTAATACTCAACAATAAGTTGCTCGTTAATATTTTCTCCAATATCTTCTCTAACTGGTAGTTTAGTAACCTTAGCTACAGCACCTTTAGACTCTAACCAAGCAACGCTGGAAGAAGATTCTTTAAGTACTTCTGCTAATAGAGGAGATTTTGTGCTTTTGCCTTTGATGCTAACAACATCATCAACTTTAACTTGATAAGATGGGATATTCATCTTCTTACCGTTAACTTGAATGTGACTATGATTAACAAGTTGTCTTGCAGCTGTTCTAGTTGGAGACCAACCAAGTCTGTAAACAACATTATCTAATCTTCTTTCAAGTAAGCTAAGTAAAGCCGAACCTGTAGCAGTTGGGTTTTTACTTGCTTCGTTGTATTGTTTCTTTAATGATTTTTCTAAAATACCGTAAATGTATTTAACTTTTTGCTTTTCTTTAAGCTGTTTACCGTAATCAGAGATTTTTCTTCTACCTCTTGCACCATGTTGTCCAGGTAAGATCATTAATCTCTTGGCAACTTTTAATGCATTGGTTTTAAGACCTAAGTCTTCTCCAATTTTTCTAGCTAGTTTGTTTTTTGGTCCTGTATATCTTGCCATATAAGTTTATCTATTGTGTTTAGCTTTTCTAGGTCTTGTTCCATTGTGTGGAACTGGTGTCATGTCAGCAATCATGCCAACTTTCAACCTTTGTGCCTTAATAACTCTTAAAGCAACATCTCTACCTGGACCTGGGCCCTTAATAAAGACGTCAATGTTATGCATACCAAAAGCTTTAGCTTTATTTAAAGCATTCTCTACAGTAACTGTAGCAGCATAAGGAGTTGATTTTCTTGAACCAGAAAATCCTGCTCCACCTGTAGATGCCCAACATAAAACATTTCCTTGTTCATCAGTGACACTAACTAAAGTGTTATTGAAGGTAGCAGTAATATAAACTCTACCATTTGGAACATTTCTTAATTTTTTGCTGGTTTTTTTTGTAGTTCTACTTTGTCTTTTTTGCATGTATTAAATTATTTCTTAGATTTTGCTGCTTCTAACTTAGCGGCCATTTCCTTACTCATTGCACCAACAGTACCTCTCTTACCACCACCACGGGCTGTACGAGAGTTAGTTTTGGTTCTTTGACCACGAGATGGAAGTTTAGCAATATGCCTTAAACCTCTATAAGAACGAGTTCTTTTTAATCTTTGGATATTCTCATTGACTTGTCTTCTGAGATTACCTTCATTAATATAGTTTTCAAGAACCTTATTAATCTTACCGACTTCGTCTTGTGTAAGATCACGAGCTCTTTTATCTTTATCAACTCCAGCTTGGTCTAAGACCTTGCCAGCTACATTAAGCCCCACACCATAAATGGAAGTGAGTGAATAAAGTGTTTTTTTGTGTTCCGGTATATCGACACCGACTAGACGTGGCATAATGTTTTATCCTTGACGTTGTTTGTGTTTCTTATTCTTACAAATAACACGTAGAACGCCTTTGCGCTTTACGGATTTGCAGTGAATACAGATTTTTTTTACTGATGCTTTTACTTTCATGTTGTTCTTCTTTTTAATGCGAATTAAGAATAACCAGAGTTGAATTATACCTCAAGTATAATGATTCAACAAGACTAACTTGACTGCGTCTTACTTTTTGTTGATCTATAGGTTATTTTACACTTTCCGAGGTCATATTTAGATACATATCCCTTGACTAAGTCTCCAGGCATGACTCTAATCCTAAAAAGTCTCATTTTACCAGCTAGTGTACCAAGTAGAGTCTTACCAACCATTGGTTTTACTTCAGAATCTGTAACTTGTACTCTGAACATTGTATTTGGTAGACATTGTAAGACTTCCCCTTCGACTTCGAAACGATCTAACTTGTCTGATTTCTTTGTAGTTAAATCAACTTGTCTTCTAGCTTTTGCTGCACGCTTATGTGCTTGTACTTTTCCCATAGTCCTATATTATACCTTATTTTGTTATATATTTCTTAATATCTTTGAAAACATCGTCAACATCTTGTTCTCCGTCAACTCTGATTAAAATACCTCTATCTTGATAGTATTCAACAACAGTTGAAGTTGACTCATGAAAAAGTGAGATTCTTTTTCTGATTGCTTGAAGAGTTTCATCTTCTCTATCAGAGACACGTCCTGAAATTCTCCAGAGAGCTTCTTTATCATCTACATCAATCAAAACAACCTTATCAACACCATTTCTCTCTTTAAAAGCCTTAGCTTGAGCTAAAGTTCTTGGAAATCCGTCTAGAATATAACCATTTGCATATTCAGGTTTATCTAAGTATTCAAAAATAATGTCTAAAGTTGTCTCATCTGGAACTAATGCACCAGAGTTAAGAGTTTCTTTAAGCCATCTACCTAACTTTGTTTTACTTTTAGACATTTGTCTAAAAATATGACCAGAAGAAAGATATGGAATATTGTATTCTTGAGACAATAAGTTTCCTTGAGTTGATTTACCAGCACCTTGGATACCGATTAAGACTATTTTCATAATTTTAAGTTTAGGCGTATTGGTCATAATTTTGACCAACCAGCATACTTTCTACTTGTTTGGTGGTTTCTAAAACAACCGAGACCACAATTAAGACACTAGTACCACCAATAGCTAGTGAGTTTACTCCTGTAAAGAGTTGAGCCAAGGAAGGCATTATAGCAATAAAACCTAAGAAAATCGCCCCCACAAGGGTAATTCTAGTTACGACATACTCTAAATATTTTTTTGTAGGACTACCTGGTCTAATACCAGGAACAAATGCCCCACTCTTCTTTAACTCTTTACTAATATCATCGGCATTGAAAAAGACCAATGCTGAGAAGAAAGTAAAGATAAAGACAATAACAAAGTACGAAATCATATAAATAGGGTTAGTCTGAGCAAACCAAATAGTAAGGTTTTGTCCCCATCCGATAAATCTTTCGTCACCAGAAGAAATTAATAAGTTTCCAATAAATGAAGGAGCTAACATTAAACTAACAGCAAAGATGATAGGCATCACACCAGCCACATTAACCTTAATAGGTAAATGAGTGACTTGTCCTCCAAGAGTCCTTCCACCACGCATTCTCTTAGCATACTGGATTTGAACCTTACGGATAGCCTCACCGACATAAACAATTAAAGCAATGATAGCTAAAAATAGTGTTGCAAAAATTAAGTTTGTAGACCACTGTTCTGTTGAAGAAACTGACATTGCTTGTGCAACGGCAACTGGAAACTGAGAAACGATACCAGCGAATAGAATCATAGAAATACCATTACCAACGCCATATTCAGACAAAAGTTCACCAAGCCACATGACAATCATTGCACCAGCAATTAAACTCATGATCATAGTAATCATAGTTAATGGATCTCTTGACTGAATTAATCCTTGAGAATTGAGTAATGCTAATACTGAAATAGACTGAACTACTCCAAGAGGAACAGATAGAAGCCTAGTATATTGGTTATATTTTTCTTGACCTGCTTTACCATCCTTTTGCATTTCTTTAAGTGCCGGAAATACCATTGCAGACATTTGCAAGACAATGCTTGCAGTAATGTAAGGACTAATACCAACAGCGGCAATAGAGAAATTTGAAAGAGTTCCCCCAGAAAAAATATTAAGTAAACTTAAAAATTGGTTGGAATCAAAAAGTTGTCCTAGCTTATCAATATCAATAGCAGGAAGAGGAATGTTTGCAAGAGTTCTATAGATGAAAAAGATAGCTGCCGTAAACAGGAGCTTCTTTCTTAACTCTTTATTTTGAAAAATTTGTTTTAGTTTTTTTTGTACTTTTTTCACAAAGTAAATTTATACCACTTTTCCACCTGCTTTTTCTATAGCAGCTTTTGCACCTTGAGTAACTCCGATGCCTTCAACGGTAACTTTTCTAGTAATTTCACCAGAAGCGACAATCTTTGCTTTTTTGAATCTAGCATCAATTACCTTTTCTAATTTAAGTGTATCTAAAGTAATAGTATCAGCTTTAATGTTGTGTAACTCTGTTAAATTAATTTCAGCAGTTGGTCTAACAACCTTAAGCTTAGACTTACCTCTTTGCATAGGCATTCTCTTAATTAAAGGTAATTGTCCACCTTCGAACCAGAGAGGTACTCCACCACCTTGTCTTGAGTTTTGACCTTTTGTTCCACGTCCTGCATTATGTCCACCTTTACCTGAACCATAACCACGACCAACTCTTTTTGGTAATGATTTTCTAACGCTAGAAAGTTTGTTAAGTAATGACATGATTATTTCTTTTCAGTTTTCTTAGTAGCAACTTTTTTGACAACTTTTTTAGGAGCTTCTTTTTTTGCTGCTGATTTTTTAACTGCAGGTTTCTTAGCTACTACCTTTTTCTTTGGAGCTGGCTTAACTTCTGCTTTTGTTTGAACTTCTTTTTTCTCTGTCTTTTCAGCTTTAGAAGCTTTTGCGGCTTTCTTAGCTTTTTCTTGTAATTCTTCTAATTTCTTCTTTTCTTCAGCTTCAGTTTGAGCAATAGATCTTAATTTAATATTTTTAATATTAACAAGTTTAGTAATTTGAATTAAGGCTTCAAAAGTAGCATAAACACTTGAAGATTGATTTTCACTTCCCATGATTTTGCTTGAGATATCTCTGATACCAGCAGCTTCTACAACCGCACGTACTGGTCCACCAGCGATAACACCAGAACCTTTAGGAGCAGGTTTTAACATTACTCTTCCAGCACCTTTTTTAACTTTGATAGCAAAAGGAATAGTAGTACCATCTAAAGGAACAGTAATAAGCTTCTTTTTAGCTTTTTTAATTCCTTTTTTAATAGCACCAACGACATCACTTGCTTTACCAAGACCAACACCAACTTGACCTTTTTTGTCACCAACAACCATTAAGACTGAGAAACCAACTTTATTACCACCTTTAGTTTTCTTTGAAACACGAGATATAGAAATGACCTTTTCGTCAAATTCTTTTGGCTCTCTATCTTTTCTTGGTTTGTTATTTCTGTGATTTGCCATAATATTAGACTTCAATACCTGCACCGCGAAGCGTTTCGGCTACTGCTTTTAATCTACCGTGGTATCTGTAACTTCCACGATCAAATTTTAATGCTTTGATCTTTAAATTTTTAATTTGTTTAATTAAATCTTGAGTAATTAAAACAGCTTGTTCCATTTTAGAACCAGTTAACTTGCCACCTGCTTTTACAATACTAAGATTGTTTGAAGAAGCCAATGTCTTTCCAGATTCATCATTGATGACTTGTAGATAAGTGTTTTTATTTGATTTATAAACAGTTATCCTAGGTCTTTCCATAGTACCTGAGATTTTACCTCTGACTCTTCTTTTTCTTTTTTCAGCTAGTGATACGTTTTGATTAATTTTTGGCATTTTATGCTGCTGTCTTACCTTGTTTCTTGATAACTACTTCATCTTCATATCTAATACCTTTACCAAGGTAAGGTTCAGGTGGTCTGATTGATCTAATCTCAGCTGCTTGTTGTCCAACTTTTTGTTTATCAATTCCTTCGATAAAGATTGTGTCATTACCTTGAATGCTAACTTTAACACCTTCAGAAGGCTTAACGTCAACTTTATGAGAGTAACCAACGGCTAGTTCAATACCAGCACCTTTGTTAGCAACTCTATAACCAGTACCGATTAACTTTAAAGTTTTCTTATATCCTTTACTAACACCTTCAACACAGTTAGAAATTAAACTTCTAACTAGGCCATGGTTAGCTTTTGTTTGTCTTGCTTCGTTTTTTGCTTCAACAATAACTTTATTGTCTTCAACTTTAACAACAATACCAGAAGGGATAGAGACTTTAAGTTCTCCTTTTGGTCCTTTTATAACTACTTCACTAGCGTTGACTTCTGCCTTTACGCCTTCTAGTAATTCAACTGGTGTTCTTCCGATTCTTGACATATTATTTATTCTTTACCAAATTTGACAAAGTAGCTCACCACCGACATTAAGCTTTCTTGCTTGTGAGTCAGTGACTACTCCTTTACTTGTACTAACGATTGTAACGCCATAACCACCTAAAGATTTTGGAATATCTTTTGATGTAGCATACATTCTTCTTCCTGGCTTAGAAAGTCTTCTGACTTGTGTAATCGCAGGAATTTTACCGATATATTTTAATTTTACTTCTATGGTTTTTTGAGGAACAGTAGGTTTGACCTCAAAGTTCTCTACATAACCTTCAGATTCTAAAATCTTAGCTACGGCTTCTTTTACTTTAGAGTGCGGAATACTAACATTGGCTTTATTTGCCATGAAAGCATTCTTTACTCTGATGATCATGTCTGCAATTGGATCTGTCATATTATTTGCTTGCTTTCGTCACTCCAGGTAATTCACCCTTCATTGCTAATTCTCTGAACATCATACGGCTTAGTCCAAAATATCTCATGTAGCCTTTTGAGCGACCAGTTATTTTACACCTTAAAACACCTCTAGTCGAGAACTTATTAGGTTTTTTAACACCTGCTTTTAAATAAGCCTCTCTTTTTGCTAGTAGTTTTTTTGCTTTCGCAACTTTTGATTTAAGTCCTGCCATATTAATTATTGTTTAATTTCTTTTGCAAACGGCATTCCT
>Ga0224496_10001099_pt1 | contig 17350 bp, 17 predicted proteins | sample SF_Jul11_sed_USG_2_FD_168127 | JGI IMG/M metagenome (GOLD analysis project Ga0224496, IMG submission 168127) | Sediment microbial communities from San Francisco Bay, California, United States - SF_Jul11_sed_USGS_8_1 | ecosystem: Environmental > Aquatic > Marine > Sediment | place: USA...
GAAGGGCCCGCTGATTTGCGGGACCCGGTCAGACGAATCAGTTGACATTGAAATTTATTCAGGGAAATTCACCGGTCGTGGGGGAGTCGTCCCGTTCAGCGAACGAATATCATACGACAGTTCCGGTTGATGTGGTAGGAGAATCTGGGTTGGTGGCCAAAGGGGAGCGAGCGCAATCCATTGCGGAAACTTCCGTTAAGAGTCTGGGTGTGGATCCCACTAACGGACAAGGATTAGGAAGTGGGATGAACCATTTCTCAAACTCCCAATCCGGATTTCAACAGCCGCACATGTTTTCTGGCCAAGGGGTTGGATTACGGGCGTTTGAGGAACGTGGGGTCGAATTCCCGGCACAGGCCTTACAACGCCTCCAAATGGATGTCCAATTATCTGACAATCAGCGGGTCATGATTGATGTGGGAGTGCAGAACAAACAAGTCTACGCGGGGTTGGTCATGGATCATTCCATTTTGCGAAACCTCGCGAATCAATTCGTTCCTCAACTGGAAAATCAATTATCTCAAGTTGATTTGGAACTGCAAGAATTTTCTGCAGAAGTTCGTGAGGAACGTAAACAAGAGTCTGGCCCATGGTTTGACGATTCGAGGTATCCCGAGGGACAACAATTCGGACGCCGGGCTCAAGATGAACGGCCTTCAACGCAGAATGCGCTGAATCAACGAACAGAGCAAGGATTACATCTCTTGGCATGAGCCCACTGGTCACGTCCTGAAGCATAGAAAAAAGGAGAACGAAGAAATGGATCCGATAACGCCGACAGCATCGACTTCCACTGTAACCGGGCAGGGTAATGTACAGGCGGCGGTATCGGAACTCGGGTCCGATGTCTTTCTTCGTTTGCTGGTCACGCAACTGCAAAGCCAGGATCCGACTAATCCGGTACAAAACGAGGATTTTGTCGCACAGTTGGCACAATTCACGACCCTGGAACAAGCCACTCATACCACTGACCTTTTGGAACAATTAGTGAACCAAGATAGTGAACGGTCTCAATTGAACCTGGTCGGTTTATTGGGTCGGGACATTGTGACTGAAGGAGATATCCTCACATTAGATAAAGAAAACGAGCCAGGATTGTCCTATGTGTTGGGCGATGATACGAAAAAAATGAAAGCCCAAGTTCTTGATAAAAACGGCACGGTCGTCAGAAATTTAGATGTGGATCAGATTCAAAAAGCCGGTCCGCACGAGGTGGCCTGGGATGGTCTGGATGATGCCGGGAAACGACTACCTGAAGGCCCGTACCAATATGTGATTCAAGCGTTGAATGCCAAAGACCAAGAGGTGAAAGTCATGACCTTCTCGAGGGAAAAGGTCGCGAGCCTGCTGCCGGGCACGAAAGAGCCAGTCGTGGTCGCCAGTGGGAGGACCTATAGCACGGATCAAATCTTTTCAATACGGTAATGGCGAGTCATAGATTTTAATGTCGTGGCAGGGATGCCTCAGGAAAGAAGGAGAGCGAATCGATGGGCATTACATCAGCGTTTTTTGCAGCCACCAGTGGAATTAACGCAACCAGCCGGGCACTCAGTGAAATCGGAAATAATATCGCGAATGCGCAGACGGTTGGCTATAAAAGTCGATCGGTGTCCTTTGGTGATTTATTCGGGGCCACGATCGGTGGTGGGGGAACGAGTTCAGCCGTCGTGGAAGGTCGTGGGGTTCGGGTGTTAGGGATTGACCCCAGTTTTACGCAGGGGTCTCTACAAACCACTTCGAATGCCCTGGATTTGGCCATTGATGGGGACGGGTTTTTTCAGGTTAACGATGTGGCAGGGAATACGTTCTTTTCTCGAGCGGGTCAATTTAACATTGATTCAGGCGGCAACATTACGAATCCCGCAGGATTGCGGCTTCAAGGATTCCAAGTGGATGCCAGTGGAAATGTAACAGGTGCGATTGGCGATTTGACTCTGTCGACGACGCAACAAATTGGTATTGCCACGACTGAGGTGGACGTGAGTGGAAATCTTAAGGCAGACGAGCCAATTATTGCTCCAACGATCGCACAAATATTGGCCGATCCTTCAAACCCATCTAATACTCAACATACGACCCCTGTTCGTGTTTTTGATTCACTGGGAGTAGGACATGATGTGAATGTGGTGTATGCAAAAACAGCCAATAATGTTTGGCAGTATAGTGTGCTGGTAAATAATACGGAAGTGACCGTTCTTCCGGCGAATGAAAATACCACGACCGGCAATGCGTTAGTGGCGCAAGGAACTCTCAATTTCAATTCAAGTGGGTTGCTGTTGACCGAAAGTGATCCAGCGGGCCATGCCATCACCTTTTCGAATGGATCGGCTGCAGCGAACATCATTTTCGATTTTGGAACAAGTATTACAACTGACGGCGGAGCGGGAACTGATGGAATGTTGCAGCAGGGATCGGCCTCCGTGAATTTGGCTTTGTCCCAAGATGGATTTGCCAATGGGACGCTAACTGGAACATCGATAGGCGAAGATGGAACGATTACAGGACGATTTTCTAATGGGACAACCCAAGATCTTGGGCAGGTGGCGTTAACCAGATTTATTAATCCCGACGGGCTTGCGCCAATAGGAAGAAATTTATTTATCCAGTCTGGAGACTCTGGAACGCCACTCGTGGGGAATCCAGGTTCCGGGTCTTTTGGAAAGGTTTCAGCCAGTACGTTGGAAGCCTCCAATGTTGATTTGGGTGATGAGTTGGTGAATATGATTACGATGCAACGAGGGTTTCAGGCCAATTCTCGAATCATCACCACGACGAACGATCTCCTCGGAGAGCTGGTGAATCTCGCTCGGTAAATAGGTTCAAAGAGACAACGTTGGAAAAGCCCTCAGTGAGCCTCGGCTCACTGAGGGCTTTTTTTTTGTGATCATGGGAGCGAGAAAGCACATGTCATTGGGCACCAGATCAAAGCGTCAAATGATCCATCGTCATGCCAGGAAAATGACGAAATACTCTCTTGATGATCCTGTGGGTTCTCATGGAATACGTGAATCCAACAGGCCAATGGCCTTGTTTCTCTTGAATTTTTTCAATTGAAAGCCAGTAGGTGTTCCAGTGGTCAGAATGGCATAGAGGTTGCTCACTTTGGATATGGAAGTGTAGGCCCAATAATATTTTTTTGCATGTGAGGTTATGGTATGGCTGACGAAACTGCCACAGAAGCGGCGCCGGCAAAAGCGGGCTCAGGAAAAAAAATGATGGTGTTAGGGCTGGTGGGCGTCCTACTTCTGGGAGGTGGTGGGGGTGCCGCATGGTTTTTTATGGGTGGGCAAAAAGAAGAAGGCGAAAAACATGCGAAAAACGACAATGGAGATGATCATGGAGGGAAACATGCCGAAGAGCCAGGCCCGGTGGTGGAACTGGAACCCTTCCTTCTCAATTTAGCTGATCGTGATGAACTTCGATTCCTCAAAGTCAGTATCAAATTAGAGTTAGATCGACCGGAAGAAAAAACGGATTATCAGAATAAAGTTCCAGCCATTCGCGATGCCTTACTGGTGTTGTTAAGTAGTAAGGAATCACAATTATTGCGAACGGTCAATGGGAAACGGAGAATTCGCGAGGAAATCATGACGCGCGTCAATGGAGTCATGAGTAAAGGGAAAATCTCAAATGTGTTCTTTACCGACTTTATTATTCAGTAATTTCGTGAAAAGGGAAACGTAAAATGGAAAACGTCAAAAGGGAAAAGTAAAAAGAATATAGAACTTAAATTTTTTCTTTTTTTGCTTCTCACTTTTTACTCGCATAAGACCATGGAAAAAATATTAAGCCAGGATGAGGTGGATGCGCTCCTTCGGGGAGTGACGGATGGTGATGTTGAGACCGAAGCGCCCGAGGTTGAGGAACCTGTTGATGGGCCGGTTCCCTATGATTTAGGGAATCAAGAATGGGTGATCCGGGGCCGCATGCCGACCCTTGATGTGATCCATCAGCAATTTTCGCGGCTCTTTCGTCTCGCTCTCAGTGAAATTCTTCGAAAAGCTGTTGAGGTGACCATTACCAGCCAATCCGTCTTGAAGTTTGGTGAATTCACCAAACGTCTTCCCGTTCCGGCCTATCTTCAAATTATTTCTATGGAGCCCCTTCGTGGCACGGCGATGGTGGCCACCGATGCTGCCACCGTCTATCTCCTTGTTGATCATTTTTTTGGAGGAGCGGGACAAACACATGTCAAACCCGAAGGCCAGGACTTTACCCTGATTGAACAGCGCGTGATGCGTAAGGTGATGGCCATGGGGTTAAAGGATTTACAAAAAGCCTGGGAACCGGTGCAAAAGGTGGCGATCAAAGCGCTACGGGCAGAGATGAACCCCCAATTGGCTTCCATTGTGTTGCCGGCGGATGTTGTGATTGTGGTGACGTTGGGCATTGAACTCGGAAATTCTGTGGGAGATCTGCATTTGTGTCTGCCGTATGCCATGTTGGAACCGATTCGGGAACGGTTGCAAGTTAGTTTTCAAAGTGATTTTTACGAAGTGGATCACGGGTGGGTGAAACGGTTTTCCAACAGAATCAAGGATGCCCCGATCAAACTCTCGGTGACGTTGGGGGAAGCGGAGTTATCCGTGGAGGAGTTTATGCGCTTTGTTCCTGGACATGTGGTCACGTTGAATCAATCCACGACGCAACCCTTAACCGCCACAGTGGAAGGGATACCGAAATTTTCTGGTTTTCCAGGGACCACAAAAGGGATGCAATCGTTTCAAATTCAAGACATATTAGTGATTCCTGAATAGAAGTCCGGGTGAATGGGAGATAGGGCATTGGAAAACTTTGGGAACTATGGAGAAGACTTATGAGTGAAGATGATGACACCGTAGACATGGACACATTTGATGCCGAAAAAGAAATGATGGAGGCCCTTGCTCAGGAAGCCGCCGGGAAGAGTGAGAGTTCCGTGAAAACCTCGGTGCAGACTTCGGTACAGACCTCGGCACCCCCAGCTATTTCGGACTCTGTTGGCTCCTCCGATTCCAATCTAGATCGAATCTTAGATATTCCTCTGGTGTTATCCGCGCAGTTGGGAAATACGCGCATGTTGATCAAGGACTTATTGCAGCTAGGGCCAGGATCTATCGTGGAATTAGATAAATTGGCGGGTGAACCGTTGGAGGTGCTGGTCAATGAACGCCTGGTGGCCCGTGGCGAAGTGGTCATGGTTAACGAAAAATTTGGGATTCGTCTCACTGATGTGATCAGTCCGACGGAACGGGTAAAAAAACTTCATTCATAAGGGAAATGTGAAAAGGTAAAAGTGAAAATGACCATGAGATGAATATCTGGAGAATTTCGAGTTCTTCTGTCTTCTGACTTTTCACTTCACCCATTTTACTAAGACATTATGGATTTAACCTATGAAGCGTTCAAAATGGCCGGAGCCCTGGCTCTGGTGGTGTTAGTCCTCCTGTGCGGGTTGGCATGGGTCAGACGCACATTTGGGGAAGTTCCTGGATTAGGTGGAGAACCGGTCATGCGCGTGCTGGGTGGTTTGCGGGTTGGGACGGGGAAACAAATCATGTTGGTTGAGGTGGCAGGGGAGGTCCTCGTTTTAGGAACCACAGCTAGGGAAATGACGCTCTTAACAAAGATCACTGATGAAGAGCGAACCAGTCAAATGCGAGCCCAAGCCAATCCCGTTGCCAGTCGGATCGGTTCATGGATTGGACAATGGGCTCACCCAGGTTCGAATAAGACGGAATCTTCTTCTCTCTCTCAGGCGTCACCGGCAAGGATATCCAAATGTTTATAAATCGTTTCGAGAAAAGCAAAAAGGTCCTGATATTCAGATGGTCCTATGGATTAGGCGTTCTGTGCTTTGCGTCTCTGAATCATGTTCTAGGCGATCTCCATCCGGTGTTGGCACAAGCCACAAAAGACCCAATTATCAGTCTGCAAGTGTCTGGCTTAGACGCCACAGAGCCCTGGACGTTTGGTCTTCGCATTCTCTCCATGCTGACGATGCTCACGGTAGCACCGGCCTTATTAATGTTGGTGACATCGTTTACGCGGGTGGTGATCGTCTTGGGTCTTTTACGACAAGCCTTGGGGACGCTACATGCTCCGCCTAATCAAGTCATGATCGGCTTAGCCTTATTCTTGACGCTCTTCATTATGATGCCCGTATGGGAGAAGGTTCAAACCGAAGCGCTCAATCCGTTCCTCGAAAATCAGGTGACGCAAGAAGTGGCGATGCAGCGAGCCATCCAGCCACTACGAGAGTTTATGCTGAAGCAAGTGCGAGAAAAGGATCTGGGCTTGTTTATGAGTATGGGAAAAATTCCGGATCCACAGAGCGCGAAAGATGTGCCGGTACATGTTCTCGTTCCGGCATTTGTGACAAGTGAATTGCGAACGGCATTTCAAATTGGATTTTTGATTTATGTCCCGTTTTTGGTAATCGATATGATCGTGGCTAGCACGTTGATGTCGATGGGCATGATGATGTTGCCGCCAATCATGATATCCCTGCCGTTTAAGCTGGTCTTGTTTGTCCTGGCCGATGGGTGGTTGTTGGTCGTGGGCTCGCTCATGAACAGTTTCCAATAATGAAATGACGTGAGTCGTGAAGGGAAAAGCGAAAAAAATTATGAAGTATAACCCAAAGGCCATCTTTACGCCTCACGCCTTACGCTTCACAGGTTTTAACCAAAGAGGAAAAAAACGGTGACTCCCGAAAGCGTCATGCAAGTCGGTCAGGAGGCGATTAAAACCATTCTCTATGTGGCGGGGCCCATGCTGGGGTTGAGCTTGGTCGTGGGGCTGATGGTGAGTGCCTTTCAAGCCATGACTCAGATTAATGAAATGACGCTGACCTTTTTACCTAAAATCATCACGATGTTCATCGTGCTGTTGTTCATGTTTCCATGGATGCTTCAAATTCTCGTAGGATTTATGACTGGCGTATGGGGTCAAATTCCCGAAATGGCACAGTGAGGCGAAAAAGGACGTGAGGCGAAAAGCGAAAAAAGCCGTGAAGCGTAACTCAAAGGCAATTTTTACGACTGACGCTTCACGCCTGACGCTTTACGACACTTAGCCATCGTTATGGAACAGACATTAATGGAAGCAAGAAGAAGCCGCAATTTTTCAAGTAGGGAAATCGTCTAACCGGTGTTGCAATGGGATATGGCAATTCAACAGGTCTGGCAATTTCTCGTGGTCTTGGTTCGGACCGCAGTGATATTGGCGGCCTTGCCCTTGCTTGGAGGGCAAACGGTCCCCAGACGTATAAAAATTGGCTTAGCGGCCACCATTGCAGTAATCCTGACTCCCGTCGTGACCTTTACCCTGCCTCCCAATTGGTTAGAACCCGGACATTTGGTCATGGCCTTAGCCGCCGAAATTTTTGTGGGACTGGTTCTTGGGTTTGCCATGCGATTAGTCATGGCTGCCGTCGAATTGGCCGGGAACGTATTGGGATTTCAGGTGGGGTTTGCCATGGCCAATGTGCTCGATCCCGTCTCACAAGTACAAACACCCGTATTTGGTCAATTACTCACGGTGCTCGCCACGCTGCTGTATTTTCAGGTGGACGGGCATTTGTTGGTGTTACTGGCCTTGGGTAGTAGTTTTCAAGTGATTCCTCCGTTTGGGGCGCATCTGGGTGCGGCACTTCTCCCCGATGTGACGGGGTTAATACAAGGGTCGTACGACACGGGGATGCGGTTGGCATTTCCCGTGATGGCCGCCACGTTTCTGGTGCATGTGACGATGGGTGTGTTGGGGCGGCTTGTGCCGCAAATGAATATCTTGCTGACCAGTTTCCCTATTACTATTTCCGTGGGCCTTATTGTCTTGGGATTGGGGCTCCCCTTCATTGCCGTCGTGTTTCAACAGTCAGTCTTAGGGATGGAAACCGTTCTTTGGGAACTCTTACAGGAATTAGGGCATGGCTGAAAATAAAGACGGTGGAGAAAAAACAGAGCAACCGACTGGGAAGAAACTCGCGGATGCGCGTCGTAAAGGACAAGTGCCCATGACGCGGGAATTACCGCCGCTATTCGTGTTATTAGGGGGCGTCGGCGTGATGTCGTTATGGGCACCGCAGATGCTTCGACAATTCTATGAACAGTATCGTCATTGGTTAGAGCAGGCAGGAACGCTACAAATAGATCCAACCTCGCTCTATACCTTACTTCTCAATATCACCAATGAAGCCTTCGTGCCGTTGATTCCGTTTGGACTGATTGTGGCGGCATTAGCGTTGACCGCGATTGTCATGCAAACAGGGCCATTATGGATTGAGGAGGGGTTGCAGCCTAAGCCATCCAAAATGAATCCCATGAATGGTATCAAGCGAATATTCTCGTGGAAAGGGGTGGTGGATCTCTTGAAATCCCTCCTCAAGGTCACCATGGTGGCGGGGATTCTCTACGTCGTACTCTCTGATGGCATGGTACAGCTCGTTCAGCTACCCATATTGGGACTATCCGATTCGATGTCAAAGACCTGGGCATTGGTGGAAGACATCGTGTGGTTCGTGGGTGGCGCCCTATTGATGTTGGCCATAGGGGACTTTGTCTATCAGCGGTGGCAGCACAACGAAGATCTCAAAATGACCAAGCAGGAAGTCAAAGACGAATCGAAAGATGTCGAAGGGGATCCGCAAATTCGGTCCCGTCGATTGAGTTTGCAACGGGAGCGATCACGGCAACGCATGTTACAAGCCGTCCCCAAAGCCGATGTGATTATTACCAACCCGACGCATTTGGCAGTCGCGCTCCGGTATGACACCGGGAACATGGATGCCCCGGTGGTCGTGGCCAAAGGGGCTGGATTCATGGCGGAAAAAATCAAACAAATCGCGCGTCATGCTGGGGTCCCCATTCTGGAAAATCGAAGCTTAGCTCGGGGGCTCTTCAAAGGCACGAAAGTGGGACAGGAAATTCCTGCGGCCCTCTATCAAGCAGCAGCGGAAATCTTGGCCTATGTCTATCGTTTACGAAACAATCACGAGCAGAGCGCGTGAGGGGGTGAGGGGTGAGGCGGAAAAAACGTGAAGCGAAATAGGACGTAAGGTGTGAGAAGTCCGGGATGAAGGGTTGGGTGGTAAAGCGTGGGATTTCCAAGGCAGACGGTTTATCGCCTTACGTTTCACGCCCTACGGTTTTTTACGTCTCACGGGGATTATGAGAAGAATGGGAAAATACATTGATCACATCGGCGATAACCGTAGCTAGTTAAGGCGTCACATGGCATTTGATAGCGGAAAACTGAAGCTTGAACTGACGCCGGCCCATTATGGGGATGTGCTCTTGCCGATTGGTGTCGTGGGCCTGCTGTTGCTCATGCTGCTGCCGCTCCCGTCCTTTATGTTGGACCTGTTCTTGTCCTTTAGCATCACCTTAGCAATGTTGATATTGCTCGTCACGATGCATTCGGGACGTCCGGCCGAATTTTCAGTCTTTCCGACAGTGGTCTTACTCACGACATTATTTCGCCTGGCATTAAATATTGCCTCGACACGAGCTATTTTGCTGCATGGGAATGAAGGTCCGGCGGCGGCGGGGGAAGTGATCCGGGTCTTTGGCGAATTTGTAGTCGGCGGAAACTTCGCGGTGGGGATTGTCGTATTTTCTATTTTGGTCATTATTAATTTTGTCGTGATTACCAAGGGTGCCACCCGCATCGCCGAAGTCGCGGCCCGGTTTACCTTAGATGCCATGCCGGGGCGGCAGATGAGCATCGATGCTGATTTAAATGCCGGCATGATCGACGAAGGCGAAGCGAGAAAACGTCGAGAGATGATTTCGCAAGAAGCGGATTTTTATGGCTCGATGGATGGTGCCAGTAAATTTGTCCGAGGTGATGCCATTGCGGCATTGCTGATCATATTTATCAATGTGATCGGTGGTCTGGCGATTGGCGTGCTAGATCATGGCATGTCGATTGAGGCCGCGGCGAAACGGTTTACGCTGTTGACGGTGGGGGATGCCATTATCGCCCAAATCCCCGCGCTCATTATGTCAACAGCAGCCGGTATTATTATTACCCGAGTTTCCACGGCGACCAGTCTGGGTCGCGATTTAACCGAACAAATCTTTTTCAATCCGCAGCTCGTGGCCGCCGTGGCCGGCATATTGGTCTTTTTAGGACTCTTGCCTGGATTACCCCACGTGGCTTTCTTGCTTCTTGGAACGATGGCGGCAGGTTTGGCCTATGTGCTGTTTCAACATAAACAAGAAGCCGCTGAGGCCGCGTTACGTCCTCAAAAAACTACGGGGGCCAAGGGAGAAAAAGGCGAAATACCCGCGACCGAATCAGTGGATACGGTCACCCCGCCAGATCTGTTGGAACTTCATGTGGGATATGGGCTCGTGCCGTTTGTGGATCATTCACAGGGCGGAGAACTCCTTGAGCGGATACGGGCCATACGAAAACAGACGGCCTTGGATATGGGATTTGTCGTGCCTGCCGTCCATATTCGGGATAACCTCCAACTCAAACCCCACGAATACAGTATTTTGCTCAAAGGGATTCAGGTGGCCAAAGGCGAACTCGTGCCCCGGCATTTATTAGCCATCAATCCCGGCCATGCCAGAAAGGGCTTGGAGGGCAAGCCCAGTCAAGATCCATGTTTTGGGTTGCCGGCGGTCTGGATTGCTCCTAGTGAAAAAGAACGCGCGCAAATGGAAGGGTACACAGTCGTGGACGGGCCGGCCATTATCGCCACGCATTTAACGGAATTGATTAAAACCAATGGGCATGAATTGCTTGGTCGACAAGAGGCCCAGAATTTGCTGGATAACCTGGCGAAGACCTATCCCAAGGTGGTGGATGAGCTCATTCCCACCCAACTTTCTTTAGGAGTCGTCGTGCGAATCTTACGGAATCTTCTACGTGAACGGGTGTCGATTCGGGATTTACGGACGATTCTTGAAACTGTGGCCGATTACACCACGGTGAGTAAGGATCCTGACACCCTGACGGAATATGCCCGGCAAAATCTATCCAGAACCATTTCCATGCAATATGCCAATACTGACGGGTTGGTGCAGGTCGTGAGTTTAGATCCCCTGTTAGATCGGCGCTTGACGGAAGTCATCAAGCCCAGCGGGGGCAATCAAGAAGGGTTGTCTCCAGGGCTCTTTAATCAAGTGATTGGGGCCGTGCGGCAAGCGATTGAGCGGGTGGTCAGTCAAGGGTACCAACCGATTGTGCTCTGTTCGCAGTCAATCAGGTCGCAACTGTATCGGTTGGTGTCGCCAGGTGTTCATGCCCTGGCAGTTCTTTCGCCCAATGAGCTGGATCCAAAAACTAAAATTCAAGCTATTGAAGTTGTGAGGTTACCACATGAAGCTGAAACGATTTGAAGCTCTCTCGTTACAAGAAGCTCTCCAGGCGGTCAAAGCCGAACTGGGTCCGGAGGCCGTGATTGTCTCGTCCCGCCGCATACAAAAAGCGGGGGGACTGTTTGGGTTACTCAGTCAATCGGTCATTGAAGTCACCGCAGCGGTTGATCGATCAGCCCAAACGGAAGACGCCCAGCCCGCGGTGACGATCGATCGATCGCTGCAAGCCTTGATCAAAAAACAATTGCCTGCTGCCCGCTTTTCTGCTGAACAACCGAAAGCCAAGAAAGAGCCTACGTTTTCGGAACAGTTACAGGTGGCCTCCGTGTTAGATCCCGTCACACAACATTTGCATGACATGAAGGAAGAGATCCAGCGGTTGCGGGAATCCCAGAAAGATCCGGAGCAGGCATTAGGGCCCTTGCGGCAAGAATTAGAAGGATTGCGGATTGTCGTGGGTGAGGTGCTGGAAAGTCAGCTGCATAAACGGGTCGAAGGGTTGCCGGGCGATGTGCTGGGGGACTATCAAAACCTTGTGGGCCATGGCGTCAATCCGCAACTCGCGCATGCCGTCTTGCGCTCGGTCGTGGAGACGTTAGGGACGGTCGGGCTTGGAAACCGTGAGGCGGTGCATGAGCTCATGCGGGAACGAATGGAAGAGGCGTTGGTGGTCTCCAATCCCTCGGTTTCCAGGCAATATGGACAAAAAATCATGATGTTGGTGGGGCCAACAGGAGTCGGCAAGACCACGACGATTGCCAAATTGGCCGGGTTAGCCCGTCAACAGGATGAACATCAGAGAACTGTGTTGATTACGTTAGATACCTATCGGGTTGCGGCCGTCGAACAACTTCGGGTCTTCGCTAAAATTCTCAAAATTCCTCTGGAAGTGGCGGTTTCACAACAAGACTTTTTGTCCTGCTTAGGGCGACATCAGGAAGCCGACTTGATTCTCATCGACACGGCGGGCCGAAGTCCCAAGGATCGGGCTGGGCATGAGGAATTGGTGGCCATGACACGCGGGTCGTTCAAAATTGAAACGCATTTGGTGCTTGCCGCGCCGGTGTCTGAAACGGTGCAAATGGATACGATTCGCCGCTATCAATCACTCCCCATACATAAAATTATCATGACCAAACTTGATGAAACATCGAGATTCGGGAGCATGTACACCCTGTTGTCGCAGGCAGGAATTCCCGTGTCCTATTTGTCGGCTGGGCAACGGGTGCCAGAAGATTTAGAAGTCGCCACGCGTCAACGGCTGGTGGACTTGGTGGTGGGGGGGCAACCGACTCTGGTTGGTGCCGAACCATCATTGTTGGCAGAGGTGGTTCGCTAATGGCTCTCACCACGACGACAGCTGCGTTACGATCGAGCCTTCCTCGACCCAGACGACTGGATCAAGCCAGTGGATTGCGGGAAGCCATGAATCCGACTCCGTCCGTGAGACCAAAGGTCCAAGTGATTGCCGTGAGTTCTGGAAAAGGCGGGGTGGGGAAAACCAATGTGGTCGCCAATTTGGCGGTGGCGTCGGCGCGGCAGGGCCGGAAGGTCATGGTCATGGATGCGGATTTGGCCCTTGGGAATGTGGATATCCTTTTAGGCCTGACCCCCAAATATACGATTGAAGATGTGCTCTCAGGCCAGCGTCGGTTGCAGGAGGTGCTCGTCACCGGTCCCGAAGGTATTCAGCTCCTGCCGGCCACATCCGGGGGTCAAGCTTTTACACAACTCACGTATGAACAGCAACTGATGCTGCAAACGGCTTTTCTGGAATTGCCGAGGATACCAGATCTCTTGCTCATCGATTGTGCCGCAGGAATCTCCCCGAACGTTCTGTACTTTAGTTTAGTGGCGCATGAAACCATCGTGCTGGTTTCGCCGGATCCGACGTCGCTGACGGATGCCTATGCGCTCGTCAAAATACTGTCAACACGCTATCACCTGCGGACATTCCGGTTGCTGATCAACAAAGTTAAAAATATTCAAGAAGGCAAAGAAGTGTTTCGCAAATTCAGCTTGGTCACGGATCGGTTTTTATCGGTGTCGTTGGATTATGTGGGGTGTATTCCGTCAGATGACTACGTCACGATGGCGGTGTCCCAACAACGGGCGGTGTGTGATCTGTATCCTCGTGCACCGGCGAGCCGAGCGTTGACTTCGTTGGTCTCCACCTTGCATGGCTGGAGTGGAGACCAATCCTGGCAAGGGGGATTTCAGTTATTTGGACCTTCGGCGTTAGCCGCGACTCGAACTATGACGGAAGGATAACGAATGAAACGTGGTGCTGTCACAACTGCTCCGGATAAATCCCAAGCAGAGCTTCCCACCAAGCTCTCGCTGAATACACAGGAACGGGAAAACCTGATTAAAGAGTTTTTGCCGGTCATCAAATACATGGCCATGCGGTTGGCGATGCGAGTCTCAAGTGGACTCAATGTCGAAGATCTCATGAGTGCAGGTATGGTGGGGTTGTTGGATGCCTTAACAAAATTCGATCCGTCACGAGAAATTAAATTTCGCACCTATGCGGAGTTTCGCATTCGAGGGGCCATGCTTGATGAAATTCGAGCCATGGATTGGGTGCCACGATCCCTGCGGGAACGGATCGGCAAAATCCATCATGCCGCCAACGAATGGACGAAACGAAAAGGCCGTCCACCGACGGAAGCTGAATTGGCCGAAGCGCTAGGGATGGACACGCAAGAAGTCGATGAAACCCTCCTGCAAGCTAAAGGCGCAGTCGTGTTGAGCTTGGATGACCTCGGCAGTAATGAAGAAGATGCCCATCCCATCTTAGATGCCCTGGCTGATCGCGATCAACCGAATCCGTTAGAATCATTGGTCTCAGAAGATGCCCGTCGGGCCTTAGTCGATGCCATTGAACGGTTGCCCGAACGCCAACGTCTGGTCCTGACCCTGTACTATTTCGAAGAACTCACCATGAAAGAAATCGGTGTCATTCTTCATGTCACTGAATCCCGCATCTGTCAACTCCATGCGCAATCCATGGTCAAGCTCAAGGCGCTGCTTCATGCCCGGCTGTCAAGATGAGGGAAGAGCGTAAGGCGTGAAAGAAGGCCGTAAGGGGTGAAGCGTAAGGAGTAAGGAGTGAATAGTCAGGGGTCATTTCTTAAATTAAAAAATTCGATCCCAGTTGCGTTCTCAAGGACGCGTCTCTAATCTTCACGCCTCACGCCTCACGCCTCACGCCTCACGCCTCACGCCTCACGCCTCACTTTTCACTATCTTATTGCTTGAGTTTTGAGTGAAGTAAACCGAAAGAAACGGGAGTCATCTTCTGTTTGTTAACGGTCTTGCGAGGAGCATTTTGGAATCCAATATATCCAGTGCGGTGATGGCTACCGAACCGTCCACGAGTGGCAGGGTCTGTACCATACTCCTGGTTGATGATGAGAAGTTGGTGCGCCTCGTTGCCAAGCGACGGCTCAGCCAGCTGAATCATCGAATACTTGAGGCGGAGAACGGTCGAGAAGCCCTTGAGGTCCTGGAACGGGAAACCGTGGATTTGGTGCTGTCCGATTGGATGATGCCCGAATTAGATGGTCCCGGTCTTTGTGAAAAGATCAAAAAAGATGAACGTTTGCGATCAGTCCATTTTATCCTCATGACCGCCCTAGACCAGCCCGCGCAAATTGCCGAAGGGTTGAGCCGAGGCGCGGATGATTTTTTACCCAAATCGGCCTCTGATCAAGAAATTCTCGCTCGAATAAGAGCTGGACTTCGCGCACGCCTATTACTGTTGGATCTTGAAGAATCGTATCAGGTGATCTCCGAAAAGCAGGCGCAGCTTGATGCCGAATTGTATTCGGCTTCGGAATTTGTGAGGTCACTGCTCCCCGTGCCTGGGGAGGTGGTCCCCGGGATGAAGTTGGCTTGGGAATTTCTCCCGTCCTCTCAGTTGGGTGGTGATTTGTTTCAGGTGGCGCGGTGGGACGAGGATCATGTGGGTATCATGGTCCTGGATATGTCCGGACATGGCACCGGCCCTGCATTGCGGGCGGTCTCTTTGGCCATGTGGTTTAAGGGGGCTCATATTGCGCAATCCTTTCCCAGTTTTGATCCCGGCAAAATCGTGACGCGTCTGAATGCAGAAAATCCGATGACGGATCAAGGGGATTATTTTACCATTTGGGTCGGTGTTCTCCAATTGTCGACACGTATCCTGAGCTTTGCCAGTGCTGGACATCCCGGTGCAATTTTAGTCAGAAAGGATGCGTCATCGGTGGTGTTGGGAGAGAAAACCTGGCCAACAGGATTTTCACCTGATGAAATCTATTCCACCAACTCAATCAGACTCGCCAGTCACGATCGGCTGTATGTGTTTAGCGATGGAATTTATGAGGTGGTCAATGCCAATGACGAAATTTGGGGGAGAGAACGGTTGCAGGCGGCTCTAGAGCGTCTCTTTACACGCCCGATGAAATTAGGGTTAAAAAGTCTGATTCATTCCAGCCGAGCGTGGCAAGCCGATGGGCTTTTTGGGGACGATGTGGCGGTAATCGGATTGGAGTTGAGTGAGGAATCTTAGGAAATTGAATGTCGTGAAGCGTGAGGCGTAAAAAGACGTGAGGCGATACCAATTATGTCTTTGAACTCCTGCTCACGCCTTACGGTTCACGCTTTACGGATTATACGAAGATGCAGTTAAACACCAACATTCTCCAGCTAAGCGAATTACTGTAAGACCGTATGCTGAATAACCAACCACGCATTCTGATCGTCGATGATGATGACCTGAATTTAGAGGTCCTGGTCGAATGTCTGAGAGATGAACCCTATGAATTGGTTCAGGCCCGCGATGGTGCTCAGGCGTTGGAATTCTTACGTCATGATCAACAGGGATTTGAGGCGATGGTTCTGGACCGGATGATGCCTGGGATGGATGGCCTCGAAGTCATGAAGCAATTGAAGGCTGATGAACACTTTCAATGGTTACCGGTCGTGATGCAAACTTCGGCAGCCTCACCTCGCGAAATTTGCGAAGGAATAGAGGCCGGAGTCTTTTTTTATCTGACGAAGCCCTTTGACCCGCAGGTCTTACGACGACTCGTGGGTGCAGCCGTAGAAGAAGGCCGAAAATGGCAAAGCGTCTCCCGAAATTTGCGAGTGCAGGTCAAGACCATCGGGTGTTTGCAACAAGGCCGTTTTCGTGTTCACACGATGGACGAAGCCTATGATTTGGCTTTGTTGATTGGCCAAGCATGTCCTGATTCAGAAAAGGTCGCATTTGGATTAAACGAACTGATCATGAATGGCGTCGAACACGGGAATTTGCAAATTAGCTACGATGAAAAAACACAGCTTCAAGAAACCAATCAATGGGAAGAAGAAATTGCGCGTCGACAAATGATGGAAGAACATGCCCAAAAATACGTCGAAGTGATATTTGAGCGGCATGTCGATCAGATTCGATTAACCGTGACCGATCAAGGGTCAGGATTTGACTGGGGTGAGTATCAAGAAATACGAGCGGATCGAATCATGGAAAGTCATGGCCGGGGGATTGCCATGGCCAAGGTCATGAGTTTTGATCATTTGGAATATCAGGGGAACGGCAATCAGGTGGTGTGCCTCATTAACGTAGAAGCGTCCGTGGCTTCCCAACGAGATGTGGGCCGGCAGTTGGTGGGAAAAGTACCCTAAGAAGTCCTGCAGGTATGTGGGTCTGGTTAGATCAGCATGACGGGTAAGAGAGAAATGGTTTTCTAGATACGGTTCAGTCCCACAGCCCCCGAGCAAGAAATCTCAAGAAAACAACCCATCATCACTGACTATCCCTGAAATGTTTTCAGATACGTAGGGAGATTTTTCATGCAGATCGCTGATGAGGTACAGGCAGGGTTGTGTTGAGCTTATCCGGCCGCCTGGATTTTCATGCACGCCAAGTGTTCCATCATGCCATGGAAAAGGCCCGGTTCACCCAATCGAACCATATCATTCTCAATTTTTCCCATGTTCCCTTCGTTGATAGTGCCGGGCTTGGCCTTCTCATGCTGGCGCACAAAAGTTTGGGA
>Ga0224496_10001100_pt1 | contig 17340 bp, 11 predicted proteins | sample SF_Jul11_sed_USG_2_FD_168127 | JGI IMG/M metagenome (GOLD analysis project Ga0224496, IMG submission 168127) | Sediment microbial communities from San Francisco Bay, California, United States - SF_Jul11_sed_USGS_8_1 | ecosystem: Environmental > Aquatic > Marine > Sediment | place: USA...
GTCGTAGGAATCACCGATGGCCTATCCGCCCGACAAGACACCTCCGCCCCCGGGTCCACCCCCCGCCGGGTGGTATGACGGCACCCTGGAGCCCACCCGTTCCGGGCTGCCTCCGGGCAGCTTTCCGACCGGTTATGGAGTGGACATCATTCCCGGTGGCCCCGGTTCCACACTACCGCCGGATCCGGTGAACCCCGCCCGTCCGGGGGAGCGGCCACGGGATGACTTTTTTGCGCGCCCGGAGGAGCCGCCTTCGTTTTTCCGGCGGGCGCTGGCCTTTGTGCTCGATATTGCCATCTGTGACGCGCTGGCCACCCTGCTCGGCACCATGGCTGCCTTCGGCACGGCGCTGGCCGCCGGCACCCCGCAGATGTGGGAGGATGCCGCCGGATACGCTGTGCGGGTTTCGGCTCAGGCGTTTCCCATGATCCTGTTCGGGTACTTCGTGTTCTTTACCGCCTATGCGGGCCGCACGCCGATGAAAATGGCCCTGTCCCTCGAAGTGCAGACCGCCGATGGCGAGCCGCTTGGCTGGGGCCGCGCCGTGTGGCGCACGGTCTGTTATCTGGTGCCGGTGCTCACCTGGGGCATCGGGTTTCTGTCCGCCCTGGGGCCCCAACGGCGCGGGGCCCACGACCGCCTTTCGGGCACCCGCGTGGTGTACCGGCCGCCCTTCCGGTGATGCCCGCGGTCCTTGTTTCCGCCTGGATTCTGCTGGCGGCGCTGCCGGTGACCGCCCAGGAGTGGTTCGACGCGCTGATCGCCCGCGTGGAGGGCCAGCCGGTGCTGGTCAGCGACGTGACCACCCACCAGATTTTGTTTGGCGACGGTGTTGCCTATCCAAACCGTGATCCGGCGCAACGGGAGGCGGCGCTGGAGGCGCTGATTGACAACCGTTTGCTGCTGGCGGAGGCGGCGCGCTTCGGCATTGCCCGCCCCGATGCGGTGCAGGTGTCACGGGCAGTGACATCCGTTCAGCAACGTCTGGGCGCACGCCCCGCCGGACTGGACAGTGTGGAATTGGCCCGCTGGATACGGGACGACCTGTGGATATCGGCGTTTGTCGATGCCCGCATCCGTGCCTTTGTGATGATTCGGGACGCGCAGGTGGAGGAGACGCTGGCCCGCCCCGGCGGGCGCCTGCCGGACGAAAGCCTCGACGCGGCGCGTGCCCGTGTGCGGGAGAGCCTTGCCGAGCAGGAAGCCGCCACCCGTCTGGCCCGGTATCTGGAGCGCCTGCGGCGGAGGGCCGAGGTGCGCCGCTTTCCGCTGCCGGAAAACGCCTTCCCGGGGGGTTAGACGCAATCCCAGAACACGGCATTGGCGTGGTTCGAGTCGGAGGCGCCGGTGTTTACATACAGCAGATAATGCAGCACTTCGTGTTTCCACACGTAGGGTGAGCCCAGTTTGATCGTATTGGGGGTGACGAATTCCCCGCTGCATCCGTTGGCGTACCAGGGACAGGGGAAGCGCGGCTCCATCATCACCACGGACAGGTCGGCAAAGGCGCCCGCCTCCAGCCCGCTGCACGTTTTGGCCTCGTCAAAGGCAATCTGCAGGTGATCAATCAGGGTGGCGTCGGTGTATACCCCGGCGGGGTTGACCTTGTTGGTGCCGTCTCCGAGTGGCTCCATCTGGCCGCACCCGGTCAGCAGCCCGGCCAGGACGATCCCGGCCAGCGCGGGCAACGCCCGCAACAGTATCCTGTCCATTTCCCCTCTCCCTCCCGTAGGCCGAAACCTTCTTCAGACTTTTTCGGCATGCGGGAGAGATGGCTTGACTAAAATCAGACCATAAAACGGATTCGGTTCCGGGCGCTCCGGAAACCGTGGGATCAGGGGGAGGTGATGCCGGAGAAACCGGCGGCCCACACCTGCGGCAGGGCCGGGTCGGACGGGTCGGCCTGGAGCCAGGATGCGGTGAAATTGGCACCGGCGAGCGCAAGCCGGGCATCGGTTACCGGCATTCCGTTGCCGACGTTGAGCGGGATCGGCTCATCCCAGGTGCCACCGCTGCCGGGCCACACGCGCAGTCCATAAAGCATGTCGCCGCTGCGGGCCAGCACCGCATCGCTGTAAGGTCCCACCTTTACCTGGGGAAGAATCTTCAGGGTGTCCCATATTCCCCCCTGCGGAATCGGGATCAGTTGGCCGTCTTCCACATGCTTGAGTATGTAGACCTGGTTGAAGGACTGGTCATAGGAATCCAGCACGGCCAGCAACCCTTCCGGGCGTGCCGCGGCGGCGGCCAGTTTTCCCGGTCCCAGGTCCACGGGAGGGGACCAGCCTCCGTCGTAGTACAGCGAACTCCAGGTGTGCGTGGTTCCGGTGCCCACCTGAAAGAACAGCGCATATCCGCCGCCGGCCCGAGGGAACAACTGCACGTTGCGCACCGTATCGGACATGGGGCCGACCACCAGGGGCACCTGCCACACGCCGTCGATGTAGTGGCGAATTTCCACCCGTTTCCCGGCGGCGGTTGCGGCCGCGTAGGTTGAAGTGCCAGCCGCCATGACCCACCCGGAGTTTACCCCCAGTTCCTTTGACGGTCCCCAGGCACCCCGTTCGAAAATGGTGGCGAAGGTGGTATTGGCCTTGCTTTCCTTTCCGTCGGTGAGCATTCCGAACCCGTTGGGTCCCGCAATCAGGTTGGCCCCCAGGGAGGTGGGGAAAACGCCGTCGATCAGGGGAGTCGGATCACATCCCCACCCGGCATCCTGACGAACGCAGTAGAAGATGCCATCTAGTGCTTCCCAGGCCACCACCATTCGACCGTTCGCACCCGCGGTCTCCAAGTTAAAAATATAAAGTGGTCTGGCGATTGTTGTGAGTTCGCTCCAGTCCCCACCGGGAAAGCTCGGAGAGCGCTGGATCGGCAAATCGATGGTACGCACAACGGGTCTGGTGATTCCGATCCGGTAAACCACCGAGGAGCGGATTCCATCATGAATGTACCGGGTGAACGGACCTTCGGCATCCCGGAATGTGGGGGCGGAATCGGTCCAGGCGTCATTTTTGTATACCCGCGAAAAATGGTGCATGTACTGGGGCTGATACCATGTGGTCAACGCCTCCCGGTTCAGGGAGTCGGCAGTGATGCCCAGTTTGGCGGCGGGGGCGGTGGGACGCCGCACCAGATCGCTGTAGATCCAGTTGGTGGCGATTCCGGTGACCATCCCCCCTTGCGACGTGGTCCAGGGGGAGGTCCAGGCCATATACAGGCGCCCGCTGAAACCGGCGGACCCCGCCTGACGCGCCATATCCTTTGTGGCGCCAAAAGTCTGCTCGGACCAGCCCGACAGGCTTTGGGAAAGCATTACCCGCGGCGTCCCATCCCGATCCACCCAGGTGACCGCGAACTGGTTCGGGCTGAAGGGAACCAGTTGCGGCTGCGGGGTATAGGACGTGTCGCGGGTCAAGGGTGAAGCGTCAAACAGGTATACCCCTTCGACATAAGTGCCTGTTGGAGACAGGATACTCCAGGTACCATTCTGTTCCTGCACCACGTAGTAGGCGAAGGTATTTCCCAAAACCGGCGCGCTGTACAGTGTTGCAAAACCGTTGGCGTTGGCGCGGACCTCCAGGCTGCCGCCGGATCTCACGTATTGCAGGTATTTGGTGGCTTCCCACGCGCCGCTGCGGAACACCTTGCCTTCGACGGAATAGGCACTCCCCCCTGTAATGGAACGGCGAAAAACGGTCAGGCACCCCTGGGCGTTGCCAGCTGATTCGACGTCGTAAAACTGCTCCCGCCAGTTGCCGATCATGGTCAGCGGGCCGGACCCCGTGGGGGATACATCAATTCCCCACACCGAGTCCCCATGTCCGGGCCAAGTGGCGATGGCAATTGCCACAAACCGGTCACCGCAGGCTTGCAGGGTCTTAAAGCGCAGGTCTGGGACCGGATTGGATCCCGGCGCGGTGGTTTCGGGAACGGTGTTTGGCAGGGTGTACGCCACCGTGGTCCCCGCCGCGTCCACGATGCGGATTCCGGGGATTTCACCCACCTGGGCAAACTCCCGCAACTGGATCGCCGTCTGCCCGCCGTTCTGGGTCGCGGTATCAATCACGTGGTGGGTGTCGATGGCCCCGCCCGGTGCCGGAATGATGCCTTCGTGGGCGATTTCTCCCTCGTCCTGCCAGGAGATTCCGTCATATGTCAGGCGCCGGACCCAGTAATCGGAAACGCCCCCCGCGGAGCGAATGGTACGACCGGTCAGAACGATAAAGCCGTTGGGAGTGGCGATGGCGTCGAGGATCACCTCGTTGATGGTGGTGGTGCCGGTGGTGGGGTCGGCCCCGTTGGAAAAAAACGGAATCTGAACAAGGTCCAGCCAGGAGCCACCCCGGAAAAGGGCCAGATTGAGAAATAAATCCGGGCCCGAAAACTGCCGCCATGCCACCAGAATTCCACCTGCGCCGCCCACAACCCGCTCGTATCGGGGATTTGGGTTCTGGTCGGCAAACACCGACTGGGTCGCCGGCACGTAACCCGGCACGGGTGCCTCGGGCGACCAGGTTTCGGTCGCCGGGTCATACGTCACGTAGTGCAACAGGTGCAGGTCACCGCCGGTTTCGCTGGCCCCGGCCCGTACCAGCGGCCATATGGCCAGGCCATTTCCGGCCGTGTCGATCCCCATGCGCGGCCTGCCCCGGGGAACTTCTCCCACGGAAGTGCTCAACTGGGCCCGCTCCACCGGGGGGCCTTCATAAAAAATCTCCGGTGGCCACTGGGGCGCCGGTGACCCGCCTCCGGGAGGCCCTCCGCTAACGCCGCAGGCGGCCAGCAGCAGGCAGGCCAGCGGAACGAGCCAACGGCCGGGGCCGCTCGGGCGCATCCGGGAAGCGGGGGAATGGTATCGGGTCAGTCGCAAATCCACGGCAATTTTGATTCGGCGGGGCAGACACACCTCCGCCCATTGGGCCAAAACAGATTGTTTTTTTGCAGGTTTTGGGCCGTTCTTGCAGTTGGTGGTGTTTGTTTTTGTAAATCAAATGGATATGGGGTGTATGCCCGCCCATCCGGCGGCCGCCTCCCGAACCGGCGCGGCGGAATCCGCCGGAGAATCGGCAACCGATTTCCCTTTTCCGGCAACCGGGGTTTGCTGGACCGCACGGGGGGTTTCCTGCTACCTTCGCCGCCGGGACCTCATGCGCATTCCATCCTGCCAGTTACGTCCGTTCCAACCGCCGTTCGGCGCCGCGGTTTCATGGTTGCTGATGATGGTGCTGCTGGCGGCAGCGGGGTGTGCCTCGGTTCCGGAGCCGCCCGAGGGCGCCGCCGCTACCGGTGTGGTGATCGTCGCGCCAGGCATGCCTCCGGAACCGGTTTCAGCGGTGGCACCCGTGGTGGAACCGGCGGTGGAAGCGTCTCCGCAGTTGGAGGCCACCCCGGAAGTGGTGATGGAGACGGAATCCGCCCCGGAATCCGCCGCCTTACCGGCCAGTCTGGGTCGGACCACCCATCACATCCGCCACGAGAACGTGCGGGTGATCGCCGTGGGCGACATTATGATGGGCACCGCGTTTCCCGGTCCGGAATATCTCAACGAACACCTGGAGGCGGGGGGAGCCCTGTCCGACCTGATCGGCCCCGACCTGCTGGCGCTGCTCCAAAGCGGCAACGTGGGGTTCGGCAACCTGGAGGGGACCCTCTATGAGGGGGACGGCCCCACCAAGCCGTGTTCCAATCCGGCCCGCTGCTATGCCTTCCGCAGCCCGGTGGCCTATGCCGGACTGCTGGCCGGGATGGGCTTCAATCTGATGTCGGTGGCCAACAACCACGCGGGGGATTTTCTGGATGCCGGGCGTGAATCCACCATGGGCGCCCTGTTTGAAAACGGAATCGCCTTTGCCGGGCAGGACCGGCCCGGCGCGCGCACTGCGTCCCTGGCGCTGGCGGACGGCCTGTCGGTCGGCATGGCCGCCTTTGCCCCCAACAAGGGCACGGTGAGCATTCATGACTTCGAAGGGGCCGAGGCCCTGGTGCGGGAACTGGTTGCCGCCAACGACGTGGTGATCGTGTCGTTCCACGGGGGCGCCGAGGGGGCCGACTATACCCGCGTGATCCGCGCCGAAGAGGAGTTCGTGGGTGAATCCCGGGGCGACGTGTATGCCTTTGCGCACCGGATGATCGACGCGGGCGCTCACCTTGTTCTGGGGCACGGCCCCCACGTGCCGCGTGCCATGGAGTTGTACAACGGCCGTTTGATCGCCTACAGCCTGGGCAACTTCTGGACCTGGGGGCGCTTCAACCTGAAGGGCGCCAACGGCATCATGCCGGTACTGGAGGTGGAGTTGTCGCGCACCGGCAGGCTGCTGTCGGCACGCATCCACAGCGCCCGTCAGGTGGGGTGGGGGGTACCGCGTTCCGACGCCTCCGGCCAGGCGTTGAAACTGATCGCCGATCTGAGCCGCCAGGACTTCCCCGAATCGCCCCTCACCTTTGCCCCGGACGGTACCCTGGGGTGGCCGGAATGAACGGCTACCTGAGCCGGGACGAGATGCTGGCGCTGGTGAAGCACGCCCCGCTGGTGTCCATCGACCTGCTGGTAACCCGCCCGGACGGGAGCGTTCTGCTCGGCCTGCGCGAGAACGAGCCGGCGCGGGATCACTGGTTCGCCCCCGGCGGGCGGATTCTGAAAGGGGAGCGGCTTTCCGAGGCGTTCGCACGGCTTACCCGGGGGGAACTGGGGCAGGCGTTTGCCCTTTCCGAGGCCTCCCTGCTGGGGGTGTATGAACATCACTACGAGACCAACTTCGCCCAGGCGCCCGGCGTATCCACCCACTATGTGGTGCTGGGTCACCGGCTGCCGGTGGCGGCGGATTTTGCGCCGGCGGGCGACGACCAGCACCGGGAACTGCGCTGGTGGCGCCCGGAGCAGATGACCGAAGCCAACGGGGTGCACCGCTACACGCGGGAATACCTGCCTGCATTGACGGGCCGGTGACCCGGCTGGTATTTCAGGTAACTATCCATCCCGGCAAAGCGGGTGACCGGTGACCGCAGTCACCTGACTACCCGGTCAATGCCGCAAGTTCCCCCAAAATCACATCCAGGTGCCCGCTCAATCGGTGGTCGCCGCCGTCGATTTCCACCAGGCGGCAGTGGCCGCCGATCTGGGCGGCCAGGCGGCGGCCGGTATCGGCGGGCACGGCCTCGTCTTCGGTGCCGTGAATGATGGTGACCGGGCAGGGAATCTGTAAAGCGCCACGCGGCGGCTCCATCATCATGGCGTCCATCATGAACCCCTGGGTCAGGCGGTAGGTGACGCCGGGCTGGTATTGATCGTCCAGTTCAACGAATCCCTCGCGTTTGAACTGCTCGGCCATTTCCCGGTGCATGGTGGCCATGCGGCGCGAAAAGAAATCCACCGGCGGGGCGATCAGCAACAGGGCCCTGGGCGCGATCAGGCCGTTGCGGGTGGCTTCCAGGGCCATCCAGCCGCCCATGCTGGAGCCGACCACGATCAAGTCCTGCCCCGGTTTCACCACCTGCCCGATGCAGGTGGCAATGTCCCCCATGCCCTGGGAGATACGGAAGTCCTCGAACACCCCGTCGGAATCGCCATGTCCCATGTGGTCGAAGCGCAGGCAGGCATGGCCGTGTTCGGCGGCCCAGTCCGCCACGGCGCGCGCCTTGGTCCCGTAATGCACCGAGCGGAAGCCGGACAGGAATGCGATCAGTGCTCCGTCTCCAGGCAGGTAGCGGCCGCGTAACACCATTCCGTCGTCGCGGGTGAAACGAAAATCGGTTTCGGTGGCGGTGACGGGGGACCGGTCCGGCGGCACGGGGGCGGTTCGCTCAGGCGGTGTCATCGATCAGCGACTCCAGATGGGTGAGCAGCAGGACCACGCGCATGGGCTCCGCGTCGGGCACCTCCTCCAGGTGGGCGGCCAGTTCCGCCACCATGTTCCAGCGTGGGTGATGGTGCCAGGCCGCGGCTCCGGTGGCCAGCAGATCCCGTTTGCCGGTGGCCAGCAACCGGTCGATGGCCTGGCTGCGCATGCGCACCAGCCGCCCCAGCCACACCCGCCGCAGCAGGTAGGGCTCGCCCTCGCCCCAGGACGGGGCGCGCAGTTGCATTTCGCAGGTGGCGAACGGCAGCAGCTCGAACACCGCGCGTCCCGCCGCCAGGGCGCGGGTGAGCGGCACATTCATGTGCGTCGCCGCCTCCAGCGCCGCCCCGGAGCGGGCCAGCATGGGCATTGCCTCCAGCCGGCGCCGGGATTTCGCGTCCAGTTCCGCCGCCATGGGGGTCAGCCCCCAGTGGGGGGCGTGGGGCTCCGCCTCCAGCAGGCGGGCAAAGCGGTGGAAGCGCTCGCGCTTGTCGGCCAGCCACGCGGCGTCGATTTCGTCCGACTGGTGCAGGCGCAGGAGTTCCTCCGCCAGGTGTTGCAGGTGGCCCTGCAGGGCGATTTCCATCTCCAGCGCCGTTTCCAGATCGGTCACCCGCTCCCGGATCGCCTGCCGCAGGGGGGCGACGGCCAGGAGGTGATCGGCGGCCAGCAGCGCCTGGACAATGGCGTCCACGGTGGTCCCCTCCACCAGATCCTGAAGGTGACTCACCGCCAGCATGCCGAAGCGGTCGGTCAGGGCGGTGGCGGCCATGGTGTGCACGATCCCGGCGCGCAGCGGATGGGCGCGCATGCCTTCCGCAAAGCGCCGCCGGATGCGGGTGGGAAAATAGGCGGACAGCAGTTCGTCGGCAAAGGGGGAGCGCTCGGCGAACCCGGCCTTGCCCAGGGCCGCCGTCAGCCGGTTTTTCTCGTGCCCCAGCAGCACCGCCAGTTGCGGGCGCAGTTCCAGGGTGTCCTCCGCACCTGCCTCGGTGCCGGGGTTGGTGGCGGGATCGAGTCCCCCTTCCAGCATCAGCCGGTTGCGCAGACGGCGCAGGCGCGGCGGGAACACCCGCACCTCCACCTGGGCCAGACTGATGACCCGCGCCTGGGAGCGGTTGTTGCCCAGGCACTGTTCGGTCACCTCCTCGCCGAGGCTGCTCAGCAGCCGGTTGCGGGCCGCGAAGGCGGGCGGGTTCGGGGTGCGCGCCAGCAGGATCTTGAGGTTGACCTCGTGGTCCGACATGTCCACCCCGCCGGAGTTGTCGATGGCGTCGGTGTTGATGCGCCCCCCGGCGCGGGCGAATTCAATGCGCGCCCGCTGGGTGAAGCCCAGGTTGCCCCCTTCCCCCACCACCTTGCAACGCAGGTCGGCGGCGTTCACCCGCACGCTGTTGTTGGCCGGGTCCCGTGCCTCCTCGTTATGTTCGGCGGTGGCCTTCACATAGGTGCCGATGCCGCCGTTGTACAGCAGGTCCACCGGGCTTTTCAGAATGGCGCGGATCAATTCCTCGCCGCTCAGGCTGCCCGCTTCGATGCCCAGCCGCGCCGCCGCCTCCGGTGTCACCTGGATGCGTTTGGCGGAGCGCTCGAACACGCCGCCGCCGGGGCTGATGAGGGTGGCGTCGTACTGGTCCCATCCGGCCACCTGCTCGAACAGGCGGCGGCGCTCGGCAAAAGAGGCCGCCGGGTCCGGGTCGGGGTCCAGAAACACGTGGCGGTGGTTGAAGGCGGCCACCAGCAGGGCGGTCTCGCTCAGCAGCAGGCCGTTGCCGAATACGTCTCCCCCCATGTCGCCGATGCCCGCGATGGTCACCGGGTCGCGCTCCGGATCCCGCCCCATGTGGGCGAAGTGGTGTCGCACACATTCCCAGGCCCCGCGTGCGGTGATGCCGTATTTCTTGTGATCGTAGCCGTAACTGCCCCCGCTGGCGAAGGCGTCGTCCAGCCAGAAGCCGTGTCCTCCCTTCCAGTAACGGGCGTTGGCGGCCTCGATGTTGGCCAGATCCGAGAAGCTGGCGGTGCCCTTGTCGGCGGCCACCACCAGATAGGGATCGTCCACGTCCTCCGGCGGCACGCGCACCCCGGTGGGGGGAACCGTGTCGCCATGCAGGTTGTCGGTGACCGACAGCAGGGCGGAAACGAAGGCCCGGTACTGGTTCTGGGTGAATTCCGCCCCGGCGCCGCCCTTCAGCACAAACCCGCCCTTGGCCCCCTGGGGCACGATGATGCTGTTCTTGAGTTGCTGGGTGGCCATCAACTCCAGCACTTCGGTACGGAAGTCGGACGGCCGGTCCGACAGGCGCAGCCCGCCGCGGGCCACCGGGCCACCACGCAGGTGCACCCCCTCCACGTGGCGTCCGTGTACGAAAATCTCCCGGAACGGGCGCGGCTTGGGGGCATAGGCCAGGGCCGAGGGATCGATCTTGTTGGCCACCGGGTGACCGGGGGGGCGGGTGAAGGCATTGCTGCGCAGGGTGACGCGCACCAGTTCCCCCAGGTGGCGGAACCAGCGGTCGTCGGTCAGGTTGGCGATCTCGCCCAGGGCGTCCTCGAACATCCGGGCGGCTTGGGTTTCGGCGTTCTCGCGGTCCTCCGGATTCCGTCCGTCCGGGGCATGGCGGGCCGCAAACATGCCGTACAGGGTGGCGGAGGCATCCGGCCAGGTGGTGAGGGTGCGGGTGAGCTGGCCGGGGCCAGCCTCCGCCACCAACTGCACCAGATGGTTGCGCAGGGTGATGATCACCGCCACCGCGTCGGCGGTGAGTCCGGCGGACAGCACCAGGGCATTGGCCGGATCGTTGTCGGCGGTGTTGCCGAGCACCGCCTCCAGCGCCTCCTTCAGGCGGGGCAGCACATCCAGGTGCAGTTCACGCGGGTAGGTGCAGTGCAGGGTGGTGATGGGCAGCGGCGGGTCGCCCGGAAACTCCACCACCACCTCCTTCTGGGCCGACAGGCCAAAGTGCTGCACCAGGGCCACCAGTTCTCCCAGTGGCACCGGCAGGGCGGTGCAGATGTGCAGATCCACCCCCCCCTCGACGGTTTCCAGCCGCACGTGGGGCCGGTTGTCGGCGCGTACCCGGTCGACGATGGCCAGATCGGAGACGAAGGTTTCCGGCGGGAACAGGTCCGTATAAAGGCGTGGCAGGGCGGCCAGCAGTTCGATGGCGCGGGGCAGTTCCGGGCCCTTGATGACGGCGCGCACCGAGGCGCGGGCCCGGTCGCGCCAGGTGACGGCGCACTCCCGCACCTGCTGGGTGAGGCTTTCGAAATGCCCTTCCCCCAGGGTGCTGACGAACAGCAGCACGCTGGGCCCCACCGCCGTGGTGTAGTGGTGCAGGGGGGTGAAGCCGGACGCCCGCGTGGCCTCCAGCACCGCGTCCTCCACCTGCTGGTTGTAGCGGGAGCGGTCGATCACCGACAGAATCAGCCGCACCTGCCCCGGATGGGGTTTCCAGTTGAACACCAGGGAGCGGTCCGGGCTGCCGGTCTCGGTGATGGCGATCATGGCCTCGAGCAGATTTTCCGGCGGGATGGACAGCAGCACCGGTTTGGGCATGCGGTCGAACAGGGTGCGCACCTCCCGTTGCAGGTAACGGGAGCGGGACAGCACCGGCAGTTTGCGCAGCCGGTCCCAGATGCGGCCCAGCAGCGGCGTCTGGCTGGCGTTGGTGTGCCGTGCCGAGCGGGAAAAATAACCGAGCACGATGATGCTTTCCGGCTGGCCGTGGTCGCCCACCCAGGTGGCGCGGATCACCTCCAGCAGGGTGGCGCCGTACAGCAGGCGCTGGCCGTGGGGCAGGTACAGCCACTCCAGTCCCGGTTCGGTGGCCGGGGCCATGGCGGTCAGGTCTTCCAGCAGGCCGGGGGCCACCCGTCGCAGGGTGGCGCGGTTGCGCATGATGCCCAGCCGCTGGCCGTCCAGTTCCACCCCGAACTGGATGTACTTGCCGTCGCGCATCCACCCCAGCAGGGCGGCGGCGTCCGGATGGCTCAGGCGCAGGCGGTGGGCGGCTTCCCCCAGCAGCCGGTCCATGGCGACGAAATCCTTTACGGAAGCGTCCACCGCCTGCACGATGGCCACCATGTTCTGATACACATGCCCCCCGTCGGGCACCAGCGCGGCGGAAATCTGCAGGGCGATGAGCATCTCGTTGCCCTCGTTGCAGCGGTCCGGCGCACAGATGGCGGTGACCACGCCGTGGTTGTCGTGGGTGGCGCACACCACCAGGGTGTGGCGGGCCAGCACCTGGATCTTGTGGCGGGCCAGATAGACCTTGATGGCGTCCAGAAAAAAGGCTTGGTCGGGGCAGCGAACCACGAACAGGTGGCGGTGAATGTCTCCCACGGAGATGCTGCGCAGGGTGACCCCCACGTGCTGGGTGCCGCCGCGCCCCAACAGGTCGAGGGCGTCGTCCAGCAGCCCGGCGCGCACCGGCTCGGGGATGGGCGCGCCCTGCTCTTCGGCGGCGCCGTCCAGCATGGCCGCCAGGGTGGCGGCCAGTTCCCGGTTGATGGCGCCGGTGCCGTCCGGTTTGTCGGGCTTGTTCTGGATCATCGGCTCCATCCGTGGAACGGGGGTGATGCATGCCGGAGCACCGCCCGTTACGGTTTACAAAGAACCTTGTCGGGCGGTCAACGGCTTGATCATAACAGGTGACGGGCCATGCGTAATCCACGGCGCGCGCGGCCCGCTCAGCCGGAGGTGCCGAGCACTGTCACGCACACCGGGCGCGCCTCGCGCGGGCCGTCGAACTCGCACAGAAAGATGTTCTGCCAGCGGGACAGCCCCAACGCGCCACCAATGATCGGAATGGTCTCCTGCGGCCCCACCAGCCCGGCCTTCAAATGGCTGTCGCCGTTGCCGTCCTGGCGGTCGTGCAGCCATACCCCCTGGGGGATCAGTCTTTTTAAAAAATCGACCACATCGGTTTGCACCGAGTCGTCCCAGTTTTCCTGAATCATCACCGCCGCCGTGGCCCCCTGCACGTAAACGTTCACCAGCCCGTCCGCCACCCCGCTTTTGGCGACGATGGCGCGCACCGGTTCGCTGATGTCCACCAGCGTTTCCCGCTGGCGGGTGGCCACATGAATAATCTTGCGCACGGTCTCCGGCTTTACACGCTCCGCAGGGCCCGGCGCGCGCGGCGGTGGAACACCAGCCGCACCACGTCGGGAAAGTGTTCCACATAGTGCAGCTTCAGCCCCTCGGTGACGGAGGTGGGCAACTCCTCCACATCCACCGCGTTGGCGGCGGGCAGGATCACCCGGTCGATATTCAGCCGCTTGGCCGCCAGCAGCTTTTCGCGCACGCCGCCGATGGGCAGCACCTCGCCGGTGAGGGTCATTTCGCCGGTCATGGCCAGCGGGTCCGGGGCCTTGTTCAGGGCCAGCGACAACAGCGCCGTGGCCATGGTGATGCCGGCGCTGGGGCCGTCCTTGGGCACCGCCCCCTCCGGCACGTGCAGGTGGATGAAGCGCTTTTCAAAAAAATCCGGATCGGCCCCAAAGTCCGCTGCGTGGGCCGACACATAGGAGAGGGCGATCTCCGCCGATTCCTGCATCACCTTGCCCAACTGGCCGGTGAGCTTCAGGCCGCGCTCATCCGTATGCACCGCCACCGCTTCCAGGGTGAGGCTGGTGCCGCCCATTGCGGTCCACGCCAGGCCGGTGGAAATGCCCACCCCGCTGCGCATGGCCTGCGGCACGAAGCGCGGCTTGCCCACCCATTCGTGCAGGTTGCGCGCGCCGATGGTGAGGGGCGCGTCCTCCGGGTGATTGATCAGATGGCGGGCCGCCTTGCGCAGGATTTTTTTCAGATACTGCTCCAGCTGCCGCACTCCCGGCTCCCGGGCGTAATCCTCGATCAGGTGCTTGAGCGCCGCGTCCGACAGGCGCACGTCGTCGCGGGTGAGGGCGTGGGCCTTCTTCTGACGGGGCCACAGGTGGCGCTTGCCGATGTCGAACTTTTCGAACGTCATGTAGCCGGGCAGGTGGATGATCTCGGCCCGGTCCAGCAGCGGTGGCGGCACCGTGTCGAGCACGTTGGCGGTGAGCAGAAACAGCACCTGGCCCAGATCGAAGCGCACGTCCAGGTAGTGATCCAGAAAATCCTTGTTCTGTTCCGGGTCGAGCACCTCCAGCAGGGCGCTGGCCGGGTCGCCCCGGAAGTCGGTGCCGATCTTGTCCACCTCGTCGATCATGATCACCGGGTTGGCGGCCTTCACCTGCTTGAGGGCCTGGATGATCTTGCCCGGCATGGCGCCGATGTAGGTGCGGCGGTGGCCCTTGATCTCGGCCTCGTCGCGCATGCCGCCCACCGAAAAGCGGTAGAACGGCCGCCCCACCGCATCGGCGATGGCGTGCCCCACGCTGGTCTTGCCCACGCCGGGGGGGCCGACGAACAGGATGATGGAGCCGCCCACCCGCATCTTACGCGCCCCCACGGCGATGAATTCCAGAATGCGGTCCTTCACGTCGTCCAGCCCGGCGTGGTCCCGGTCCAGTTCCCGGCGGGCGCGCTTCAGGTCGTAGCGGTCGCGGCTGAATTTGCCCCACGGCAGGGCGGTGAGCCAGTCCAGATAGTTGCGTGACACCCCGTACTCCGCCGAACTCGGCTCCAGCATGGACAGTTTGTTGAGCTCCTCATGAAACCGCTCCCGGGCCTCGATGGAGAATTGCAGCCCCTTGGCCCGGTCCATGAGGCGGTTCACCTCCTGGGTCCGCTCGTCCTCCTCCATTCCCAGTTCCCGCTGGATTTCGTGCAGCTGCTGTTTCAGAAAGAAGCGTCGTTCCTGATCGGAAACCTTTTCGTCGATGTTGGTGCGGATGCGCTTCTGGATTTTGGACACGTCCAGTTCGCGGCGGATGAGGGTGAGCACCTTTTTCAGGCGGTCGAAGATGGAGAAGGCTTCCAGCACCTGCTGCAATTCGCCCCGGTCGGCGCTGGTGAGGCTGGCGGCAAAATCCGCCAGCCGGGCCGGTTCGCTGGGGCCGAAGCGGGACAGAAACATCTTCAGCTCCTCCTCGTGCAGCGGGTTGTGCTTGAGCATCTCCTTGATGGTGTTGATGATCGCCACCGTGTAGGCGCGAATTTCCAGGTTGTCGCGGTATTCGGTTTCGTGGTGATAGCGCACGCGGGCGCGCAGGGGCAGGTCCTCGCTGAGGAAGTGCTCCACCACGAAGCGTTCCATGCACTCCACCACCAGATGCAGGCCGTGCCCCTGCACCTCCACCATCTTGTGAATGCGCGCGGCCACGCCCACCCGATAGAGGTTGGATGGCACGAAGTCGCCTTCCTCCTCCCGGGCCAGCAGCAGGCCCACGTACTGCTCGCCGGATTCGGCCAGGTTCCGCACGGCGCTTTTCAGTTTGGGGTGTTCGTAGACCAGCGGCACCACCAGTCCGGGGAACATGGGGCGGCTGGTGATGGGCAGGATGAGCAGGATGTCGGGCAGGATATCCTGGGCCACCACGACCGCCGTGCGGTCCTGCTCCCCGCCGTTGTTTTTGTCGCTGTCGACAATGTCCGCGTCGATGATCCGGGTCACGTGTCACCTCGCCATCCAAGCCCCGCGCCACATCCCTATTGTGACAGAAATGGCGGGAGGGGGGCAGGGGTGAATGAACCCCTCGATTTCGTTGTAGGATGGGTGCTTATGATCGCTCCCCCCACCATGCGCGCCATGCGGCTGCACGCCCCCGGCGAGGCACTGCGTCTCGAGACCATCCCCACGCCCGCTCCCGGCCCCGGTCAGGTGTTGATCAGAATATCCGCCTGCGGGGTGTGCCGTACCGATCTGCACGTGGTGGACGGGGACCTGACCGGCGCCCGCTACCCGATCATTCCCGGCCACGAAATCGTCGGCACCATCGAATCAGTGGGGCAGGGGGTGCGCGCCTTCGCCCCCGGTCAGCGGGTGGGCGTGCCGTGGCTGGGGCATACCTGCCAAACCTGTGAATTCTGCACATCGGGCCGGGAAAACCTGTGCGATGCGCCGGGGTTCACCGGATACACCCGCGACGGCGGCTTTGCCGAATACACCGTGGCCGATGCCGCATACTGTTTTGAATTGCCGGAGGGGTGGGGCGATGTGCAGGCGGCCCCCCTGCTGTGCGCGGGACTGATCGGTTTCCGCAGCTACCGCATGGTGCGCGAGGCCAACACCCTGGGGCTGTACGGCTTTGGCGCGGCGGCGCACATTCTGTGTCAGGTGGCGGCCTTCGAGGGCAAGCGGGTCCACGCGTTTTTAAAGCGGGGGGACGAGGCGGGGGCGGCGTTTTCGAAATCGCTGGGGGCGGAATGGGCCGGGTGGTCGGACGAACCGCCCCCCGAGCCGCTGGACGCGGCGATCCTGTTCGCCCCGGTGGGGGAACTGGTGCCGGCGGCGCTGCGCGCGGTGAACAAGGGGGGCTCCGTGGTGTGCGCGGGAATTCACATGAGCGACATTCCGTCGTTTCCGTACTCCATCCTGTGGGGCGAGCGGCAGGTCCGCTCCGTGGCCAACCTGACCCGCGCCGACGGGGAGGCCTTTTTGAAGGTGGCGGCCCAGGCGGGGATTCGGACCGAGACGACAGCGTTTCCGCTGGCCGGGGCGAACGATGCGCTGGCGGCGGTGAGAGAGGGGAGAATCAATGGGGCGGCGGTGTTGCGCATCGGGCCGTAAGCGGGGGGAGGCTGCATTGGACCACCGACCGGCGGCGTGTATCCGATAGAGGGTGGCACGGCGGTATGTGATGGTTGGGGGACGGATTGGAGCGCTTTCGGTGGAAATGACCCGCCGCCTTGCGTTCCGGTTTGGCGATCGTCGATGGGCCACGCCGTGGGGAAATTTGAGTGGCTGCTGTTACCCGTTTGGATGGGAACAGGCCCATCGGTAATCAATCGGTAAAAATCCCCCTTACGAACCGTTAACGCACCGGTAACTTAGCTTCGTGCGATAGCGATGCATCGCGCACGGGTGCTCCGCACACGGCGGAATGGGCGGACGCGGCAGTCCGGCCCTGCGCCGGGCAGCGTGCGGCGGGGAGGGTAGGGGGCATCCTCCCGGATACGCCACAACCACTTGAAAAAACAACGATCAAGGCATCCATTTCCGCCCTCCTGATGGGGTGGAGAGGGGCCGAAATGCCGACGCCGCACCGTTCCCGGAATTCATTTAATTTGTCGTTAAATGAAATGAATTCCAGCCGCCTCCCCCTTCCCGGACCCCGGCAACCCCCATCGCCCAAGCGTATCCTACCGTGAACCGCGTTCCCACAAATCCGGAAACCTCTATCGTTTCAATCCCTTCTGCGCGTTTCGTTTCGCACGCCGCTCCCTCCACAAAGCCTCTTTTTTTAAACAATTTCAATTGGTTATGAAAATCATCTGGAAAAAATTCCCGTTTCAACCCACCGCATCGTGCTACCGGCCTTCAGAACCCCTTGATATTCCGTTCCGAGGTCACCGTGAACATGCGAAACCCACGGTGCGAAACGTCCCCACAAAGCGGTTTTTATT
>Ga0224496_10001102_pt1 | contig 17329 bp, 15 predicted proteins | sample SF_Jul11_sed_USG_2_FD_168127 | JGI IMG/M metagenome (GOLD analysis project Ga0224496, IMG submission 168127) | Sediment microbial communities from San Francisco Bay, California, United States - SF_Jul11_sed_USGS_8_1 | ecosystem: Environmental > Aquatic > Marine > Sediment | place: USA...
CGCTCAGCCAATGTTCCATTTGTTTGCCTGCTGCCTCCCGGCCTCCCAGCCCAAAAGAAAGCGCAATGGCGACCGCAATCGATCCAAGCGTTAACCCAAACGCCAAATTCACAATATCGTCCGCCAAGCCCATGGCCCGAAGACCCATGGCCAGCACCAAGCCAAGTATTGCGAATCGAGCAATATTGGCTACGCCTGTCGAGTTCGAACCATGAACCCGTACGATGGTGCCATGTGCCAAATTCGCCAGCCAGAACCCAATGGCAATGATGGCACTTCCTAAGAGCACCTGCCCACCAAATTCAATAAACATCGTCACCAGATCGGAAACCTGTTCGAACCCTAACTGGCTGCTCGCTTCCACGACGGCGAACAACATAATAAAGAAAGCCAGAACTTTTCCCACCAACGACGAAGGAGTCATTTGACCGGTAAACGCCTGCCCCATACCCAGCTTGCCTGGAAGCCCATCAAAACCCAGTCCACCCAGCAGGGTCCCCATTAAATGCGAGACTAAGCGAGAAATGGCAAACGCGATTCCCAGGATAATCGTCGCGGCAAAAATATCGGGAATGGCGGCCATCATCCTATTCAACATATCGGTGGCCGGTCCCGTGATCACTTCAATTTCCAGAGCTTGCAGGGCCGCGATCACCGCCGGCACAAGAATCAGGATATACACGACGAGACCAATCAAATGCGACAAGGACATGGTCCCACGCAGCCCGACTTGTTCACCTAATCGGTCTGTGCCGGCAGCCGTCAACAAATTACTCACCAGGTCCCGGACAATCTTGGCCAAAAACCATCCGACCACCCCGATTAACACAGCCCCAAAGAGATTGGGAACCATGCCTAACATCTCGTTGACCATGCCTTGAACCGGTTCCAACAACCCATCAATTTCCAACGTTCCCAAAATGGCTGGAAGAAAGAGCAGGACGATGAGCCAAAAGACGACATTGCCTAAATTATCGCTGATCGGGCGCATCCCGGCTCCTGCGCTCAGCTTGTCATCCAGTGTGGTGGCTTGCAGGGCCTTAGACACAATTGTCCGTAGCACGGTGGCAATCACCCACACGATTAATATTAAAATACCACCGGCCACCAGTTTCGGGACAAAGGCCAACACCTGATCGACTAATGCCCTCAGAGGCCCTGAGACTAATTCCAGGTTTAATGCATTAAAAAATGCCACCAAGACTAACAAAAGGATGAGGTAATAGAGGCCTGCGGCCGTACCCCCTTCAATATCCATTTCAGTACCTGTGGTGGAACGCAATCGCTGATTGACGTTGATCATGCCAAGTCCCTTTTTGACTCCCGCTCTCACCGCCATCGCCACAAACCACCCCAGAATGAGTATCCCCAATGCTCCCAAGACACTGGGAAGAGTTCCCCCGAGCGTTGTTTGCAGCGTCTCAGTCAATTTAGTCATGTCCATCACGCACTCCTTTCAATGAAAATTCACAACGACCAAAAACAAAGTCAACAACCTGGAGAACCACTCTGCAGGCTGATGCTTCAACAGAAAGAAACTTTCTGGCCAATTTATAAAGAGAAAACGAAAGGTAACGATCAAACAGGCGAGAGATTTAACTGTAACAATTCAGATTAACGTGAGTCTACCTGCCATGAAAGGTTTTTCAATCAGCTGGGAATCCTCTTCTATGAGCACTCCAAAATCTGCAATGCCGCACCAATAATGCGGGCTTCCCTCTGGAAGCCCGAAGGTGGCCATCACCTCACCCCTGCGTTTCTTACAGGACGGTTCGTTTCCAAACGCAATTATCTGTTTCCGTCAATGTCTCGCCCTTTTAACCAAGGGTTTTTCTTACGCGGATTTCGCTAGATCTGATGTGCAATGCCCACATTTGACGGCTTTGATGGGAATCGTCATCTGGCAATGCCCACATTCTTTCGTGGTTGGTGCCGCCGGCTTTTCTTCCTCTTTCTTTTTGAGGGAATTCATCCATTTGACCATCATGAAAATCGCAAATGCCACGATCAGAAAATCGACCACGGTTTGGATGAACATGCCATACTTCAACAACACTGGCTCTCCGCCAGGACCAGCGTCACTCAACTTTACAGCCAAACTGGTAAAATCCACACCTCCCATGAGCATGCCGATCGGGGGCATCAGGACATCCCCAACAAACGAAGCGATGATCTTGCCGAACGCACCACCGATGATAATACCAACGGCCATGTCCATGACATTCCCGCGCATCGCAAAATCTTTAAATTCTTGGAGCATTCCGCCCTCCTTAGATGAGAAAGTAAGTAAGATTCAACCGCTTTTCGAGGCTTCGTTGAACCCTATGAGCTTATACGCCAATCTCTACCTGGACTCTTCGCATACCCGTTCGAGCCTCGGATGGAGTCGGCATTACTTTTATTTTGCAGCATTCGTCTATCCTGTCTGAAAATTGAATGTTACGCAAGTGGGCCCCTGAGTCACCTCCAGAAAAAAATGCCCAGGGTAATCCCCTCCATCCTCACTCCTGTTCACAAGAAGGAACCCCCTCTAAAGCCCCTCCTGCAAGACAAAATCAAGGACTAGGAAATCGCCCCGGGCAAACCATGACCTTTACTAGCCTCAGCTTGGGAATGATTGGCCAATCATTTCATGTCTGTCTCAGGCAAGCCCAGGGTCCCTTGTCCGTTCACGTGCGTCTTCCTCATTGAGTACCCCCTCTAAAAGTCCCAATGCCTCACACGCCTTGAACAGGCCAGCGCCCTGGGCTATCCTGTGATCCCATTCCCGTAGGTTCAAACCCAATCTGCGCCATAACAACACTCAGCTGACGATAGTCCAACGGCTTCCATACAATCTGACATCCTCCCATTTCCCAAGCACGAGTCATTTCCGAATCCCATCGTCGATCTGCCAGGACCATCACCTTTATTCCTGCTCGAATACATTCCTGCGTGTGATACCGTACCGACACGGAATCATCGCCCAGAAGATACAGCCCATCGAGAAACACGACCTGGCTCGGATAAAGCGTCATGCTTGAGAACAGAGCTTGATCATCGCTCGCTCCAACGCATTCATACCCCAGAAAGACCAGTATGCCCTTGAGAAAATCTCTCACAAATCGATCTGGAGAGAAGATGACCACCTGATGAACCTTCTGCGACCCCATGGCTTGATCACTAAAGACTTCAATCCGTTGTTCTTCAACATTTTCACCGCCTGAAAGACTGGAAGTCGCGTACGGCCATTGTTTTTCGTCTTGCCCCATGGGGTAGCCCCCACTCATAAGCTTACGGTTCATCATTGCCTCCAGCGAGCGATTACGTTGCGGATCATTCCTTTCGTCGTCCCATATTCCACATAGACATCGAAGAGAAATATATGTTTCCAAAGAAACTTTCAGAAGACGATTGGGTATGATCAGAATCAATCATCAGAGAGACCCCGCCAACCGGTGGAGCCTTTTCTCCATAAATTTGCTCATAATCCTGTTCGACATTACGCTGTTCCTGAACCCACTCACCGACTTTCTGCATTCCGCTGCGCACCACCACATAATGAATTCGTGAATCATTCTGACTTTTCACAATCGTGCCTTGCGGTGCATCGGATTCCCACAGATATCCAATGACGCGGGTATTGAAAAACCCTGGGAACCTCGGAAACATCACATAAATCCCTGCCGCTTGGTCATCCAGTTGGCCATCGCGCGCATCCCCGTGGATGGGCCATTCCGTCACCTTCCATTCCCAGGACAAATTGGGATGCAGATCAAGATCCACATGGACTTTTTTGTATAGGGCCACATTGGACCGATGGCTTCGCAGCTTCAAAACGGATCTTTGGCTCTCCTTGACGATTTCAATGTCTGGCTCTCCCTGCCAGACCCTGACCGACCAATCTTTCGGTAAGATGGATGAAGATGGGTTCGTGAAGGATTCCGTAAAGGTACTGACCTGAACGTACGGACTAATCGCCGAAATTTCCGAACTCATCAAACTCAAGCTGGCAAGAGCGAAAAGACCTAGGAAATATTGGGTCGTACGCTTCATTCTTTTCATGATTGCCTCCTTTGGCTACTTATCCTCTAATTCAAGAATGAAGCCACTTATAAGGTATTGTTTTCCCCACAATTTTCTCCTTCAAATCCATACATGTATCATGGAAGCACAACCAAGCGTCTCAAACTGTCTCACGCTGGAACAGCTCAAACACAGAGAGAAAATGCGCTGTAAGAAGGATGGATGGACTGGGGAATAGGACGGAACCCGGCTCTTTACAAAGAACCAGGTTCCGTGGATATTGAGACTAACTTAGGATTCGAAGGCATACCCAAGGGTGAGGAGAATCTGCTTATCACTTTTCTTGTTCCCGGGAGCCGGGGTATTGTCATAGCGCCAATTATACTGCAAGGTCGACACAAAATTGTCCAACATCGTCCAACGCAACCCCTGCTGGGATGTGATGTAATAATCACTTTTCTTTTCCAAGGACGGGTAGCCCTGGTGTTGATGGAACAAGGTCAGGGCTGGGAGGACAGGCCAATTAAAATTCAGCGCCCATCGCCCTGTGATGTTATTGCGATCTTGAGACCGTTTAAAATCTTCATTAAAAAATCCCAAGCCAGCTTCTGCACTCAACTGCATTTTTGAAAAATAGGGACTTGAAAAATCTCCTACATCAATAAACTGATACCCCGGTCCAGCAAAAAGGGAAGTGCGAAGGTTCAAGTCTTGGAAGGTGTCCTGTTCAAACAACGCCCCCGCATAGGCATAGAACCGTTTGGTAATAAAAAAGTCTAACTTGATCGTGCCGAAGGCATTACGGGAATTTAATGTGCCATTGGCTTCTCCGTTCAAATACCGGCCAAGAATGGTCAAACGCAGCCGTTCGCTTCTGGCAATCAATTCACCGAGAAAGCTATAACTTTTTGTCCTGGTATTGCCGGTAATAACCGATGCACCAAAATTCAGATTCCCGGTATACACCACGGCTTTCTTGATGGGTGGATTGACCGCCATCACGGACTCCACCGCAACCGGAATAGGCTCAGTTAGCATATCGGTTTGGATACCCAACGTTCCCGGACCTAACATACTGGGCTTGCCCTGGAGAATCGTCCCACTTCCCAGCACGACTTTCACTTGATCGTCAGAGCTTAGGCCAACGACTTCCGACCACTTAATCTTAATCGGATCCCCATCATGGAATAGAGTTTTGACCGTGATGAACCCGTCGGTCATCTCTAGAATTTCGACGTAAATTTGGCTCCCATCTTTCAGGGACAATTTCCCTAACGGTTCAGCTGTCCCGATAACTGGGAACAGACAAAGAATCATGAACGCCATCCCTAGCATTAACTTCCCGCTCATTGGACCTCCTTGAATAAGATGTAGTGAACCTGGTGACCGTCGATTCATGACGGCTTTGCTTCCCATACGCCAACTCCAGGCTCACACACACGCATCCTGGAGAGAGGGGAAAGGCGGGGAATGATGGTGAAGACCGAAAGAAAAGAAATCTCTAGACCAGACTCTTTTCATTTTCGCAACATGCCTTCACGAAAAATTTGCCGATGCTACTATATTGCTATCGATCAAGGCAATATTGAGTCTGCTTGTTCAACAAATACTCAATGTTCAGACAGCCCAGTTCCACCACTCACGTGGCTTACTCGCACTCTATTCCGAGCTCATTGAGTCGTCTATAAAAAGTGGATCGACTCATGCCGAGTAATTTTGCCGCCTGCGCACGTTTGCCCCTGGCTTGCTCCAAAGCCGCCAATATTTCTGCTCGCTCATCTCTCGGAGAAGACCTTGTCGAAACGACAAACTCCTGTGCGCCGGTGAGTTCTGGGGGAAGATCTGAATAACGGATGGCTGCCCCATGGCAATGGATCATGGCATAGTCCAGGGTACTTTTCAGTTCACGAACATTCCCCGGCCACTGATATCGCAGTAAGGCCTGCATAGCTTCCTGAGCGATTTCCTGCACGTCATGCTTTCTGGTCACTGCCCGGGCCTGACCAAGGAACGCATCGCTCAACAACGGGATATCTTCTCGACGCTCCCGCAGCGGCGGTAACTGCAATCGGGCGACGCGAATGCGATACAAGAGATCTGATCGGAACGTCCCCTTTTCGACGAGCTCCTCTATATGTTGATGCGTGGCGGCCAGAACTCGGACATCGACTTTTCTAGGACGAGACTCGCCCAGCCGAATAATTTCCCCTTCCTGTAGGACCCGTAACAACGTGGTTTGAATGGTCACCGGCATATCGCCAATTTCGTCCAGAAAGAGAATGCCGCCTTCTGCGGCCTCAAAAAACCCTTCATGGTCACTCACGGCTCCAGTAAATGCTCCCCGTTTATGACCAAACAATTGGCTTCCCAATAAGGAATCTGTTAGCCCAGCACAATTGATCGCCACAAATGGTCTGTCTTTGCGTGCACTCAACCGGTGGACGGCCTTAGCCACCAATTCTTTACCTGTCCCGGTTTCTCCCTGAATCAACACCGGAACATCAACGGGGGCAATATCTTGAATCTTTTGGTAGATTGCTTGCATGACAGGACTTTTTCCGATGAGTTTTTCGAAATGAGCCTGCCCGATCAATTGCCGGCGTAGATCTTCCACCTCCGTTTGATCTTTCAGGAAAAGAATGGTCCGCCGTGAGTCACGGGGATCATCATGCACTTCCACTTCAAGGTCTAACCACGGCTTGTGGTTTTTCTTTAACGAAATGGCGACAGGAGCGCGACGCCCCTCAGGCAAGGCTCGTTGCTCTTCGACCTGTCGACTTTGTTCACCCTTCCAAGGCAGGATGGCGGTCCATAAACCACCAACAAGCATCTGAGGTGTCAAGCCAAAGAGACGGCACACGGTAGGATTGGCATACGTCATCGCCCCGGACTCATTGATCATCACCACCGCCAGGTGCAGATGATCAAGAACCGCCGTCACATCATCCCGAATTTGTTCGCTCTCGGCGAGTTGATGTTGGTGAATGTCACGTTCCTTCCCGTGCACTAAATGATCTTCTCGGGCTTTCTGCAACACGGGTTGTAAGGTGACCATTTCTGGCTCACAACGTCTCACAATTAAGAAACGTTGCTCCTCCTGCACGAGCGCCGTCGCCTCAAAATAACTCTCGTCTCCCATGAGGTCGGGTTCGCTCCAAAAACCGGATGACAAGACCCCCTGCTCATGCGTCTGCCAAAACTCTTCTGCCTCATGCAAAAAACACTGCAGGAAAAATGACCGCTGCACAAATTCCATTGGATCTGTTGATGAGAGTGAAGGAGGGAACCAAGGAGGAATCGAACTTATTCTGCGATAATGCGACGCAGATTCAACCTGCACAATAAACGCATCAAAAATATTAAGAATTTCAGGATAGGGAATTTCCACGCCCATACAAACAGCCATTTCATTCGGAGTGAGCATCCAGGAAGTGAAAATACCTCTCCCTCAACCATTCGGTGAGCCGACTGTGTCAGACGATATGTAGAGGGATGTTCTCACTCCGGTAGAGGAACCGATTGAGGACAAAAACAACTACGTCGTCAGCATCTGCTTGGCTAATTCGGCAAACGCCAATTCAACCCCTTCACCAGTCTTGGCACTGGATTGGAGAACCAAACATGCACTGGAAGCCAGGTCTTCATACATCTCAGGAACCACTTGCCAAGAATCGAGGAGATCGTGTTTATTGATCACGAGCACATAGGGGACAGGCCCCATCGTTTGTACAGCCAAGGTGTGGAGGTGCCGGGCCACGTCCACGGTTTCTTTTCTGGTTCCATCAATGACCAACAAGAACCCTGCTGACCCTTGCAAATATGACGCCCGAACTTTTTGAAAGTCATCGTCTCCATACACATCCCACAGGACCAAGAGCATCTCGGTGTCTTCCACGCATTGGGATTTTTGATCAATTTTTACCCCAATGGTGGTATGGTATTTTTCAGAAAATATCCCCGAAACAAACCGTTTCACTAAACTCGTTTTTCCAACGGCAAATCCCCCCAACATACATACTTTTTTTTGCAGTCCCACCTGTTCTTTCATGGACGACTCTCAGAGGCACGATCCGGCGCAAGAAGTACTCGGAAGCCGACCAGGCGCCCTAACGATTCCCCACTGCCCATTGAAGACAAGGCCTGCGTGGAGGAGGACGGCCCCATGCCTTCCACACGAAACGTGATCGCTTGAAAAGAACGATTCATTAAGACATTCAGGACAGATTTCGCTCGCTGTAAGCTCAGGGCTTGATTGAGTTTTCTGTCACCATCCGGGCTGGAAAATCCCTGGATGTGAATCTGTGGAGAAATATGTAAAACCATTGCCATTTGATCCATATCACGAATGGTCTCTGCAAGACTCAATAAGGCCGATTGTTGGTCCTGGGTAATGCTAGATTTCCCAAGACCAAAGCTAACCGTATTTCCCTCTAGCTTAGCCTTCAATGTCTCAAATTGTTTCAGGTCTGTATCAACCAATTCCTCCATCTGTATCTGGGTCACGCCTGGCATAAGGGGTCCTAAGAGTTGAGTCTGTTGAATCCAAGAATGAGAAGCCTCTCCCGCCAGAACCAATGTGGCATCTTCCCAACTGACGACAACCGAAGTTGGCAGGCGCAATTGACTCATGGCTCGTTTGTGTACAAATTCAGGCGTGAGGTCCATGAAGGGGTTCAAACGAAATTCGGCCTGTTCGAACGAGTACCCAAATTCCGAAAGAATCTGTTCCGGATTAATCGCCAAAGGATCCCGCAATCCATAAAAAATTGATTTCGATCCTTGCTCTTGCACTGACGTCACTACCAATCCTGGCTCTTGACCGACACGCTCCAATAATTGCGCCCATCGTTGGTGATCCGATCGAGCCTGCACAGCCCACATCCCCAAACCAAGGAGCACCAAGCCTAGCAGGATCCAAAACATGATCGGGAGGCCTTTGGATTTTTTTTCAAATTGGGCTTGCAAACAATCTTCTAAGGAAAGACGCGTATCTCCAAAAGCCGTCACATCACCCTTGAACGCCTGCAACAATTCGGAGAATTGAGCATGAATCGTCTCAAGCGTTTCTTGAAAGACCTCTCGCAACTCTATCGGCGGCGCTCCCCGAATGACCCCTGCCAAGATGGCTCCCGATCCCTGCTCAATCCAGACGGTCAAGTCGCCAATTCGGAGGGACTCTAAGCCATCCTCTTGCTTTTGCCCAAAGGAATCACGAACAAAATCTTGAATGGCGGTTAACATTCCCGAAATCACTTCCTCACCCTGTCCACTCACCCCTTCAGCCACTACATGATTGAGCAGGAGACCCGTTTTCTTGTGTATCAAAAAGACCTGTTCCACGCGAAACAAGAGGGTGTGCAACAACACCACTTCAGCAAACGACTTTCCGGTCCTGAATGCTTCCAACCGCCATTGGAGGCCTTTCCAAGACATACTATATTCCAATGTTTGATTCATGGACTGAATCATGCCTCGCATGGCGCGAGCAATCGCTTTCCGTATCGCGGGGCCTAATATGGGTGCAATGGAATCACTGATCAACTGCGGCGATTGCTTGATCGACAGAGAAAGCGCTTCTTGTGTGATGGGAATCATGGACGCCAACAGTCGTGAGTCCTGTTTTGCCCGGAGTCGAATCGCATCGGGCAACACCCGACCGACATCGTGGGGTTGAAGCGTGAACTGCTCCAAGCGACCCTTGAGTTGTTCAAGTTCCGTCTGCTCCGGCGCAAGCAGCAAGCGACGAAGATCCGAAAAACTCTGGGAATCTTCGAGAGAGATCTTGGGGGATGACTTCGGAGGGGAGGGACGAGACGGAGATGCCATTTCGGTCCTTTATCGTCTCATATCGTACTCAGTGACCTGGAAGGAGTGGATGCTCAGAGCCGCTCTTAATCCCAAGGCTTACGATGTAGTTTCATCCCTTGGGCCGACTTTTAACCGCAAGGCCAAGTCCATCAACATTTCAGCCAACGCTGCGCGATCCGTTTTTTCCTTTTTCAGGAGCTGGAGACTTTCCTGAAATTGCCGTTGCAATTCAGTGAATCGTTGGTCGTAATTCTCATTCAGTGCGGTTTTTTCCTGAGTGATCTGCTGTTCCATGGCCGCATGCTGTTGGGAAGTCTGCTGAGTTAATTGCGAGAGCTGCCCCTCAATGTTTGCCCGTAACGTTTGGATCACCTGCCCCACATCAGCTAACGAGGTCGTGCGGCCAGTATTCTCTTCTTGAATATGATGCGTCAGCTTCGTCACTTCTTGGGTGAAATGCGCCTTGAGGGATTCCAAAGAACGGGTTACCTCTTCCCGAAGATTGGCACTCTCTTGCAATAACCCCTGCTCAAGAGTCTGCACCCGTTGATCAAACTCTCGACTTTGGGCTCCAAAAAGAATATCGCGAACTTTTTCCAAGCTGCCATCTTCCGATGGGGGCACCTGTTCCGCAGAAGACAAATTATGTGGCGTAGTCGAAGAGCCAGAGACCTCATACGCAATGTTTTTTGACCGCTTGGCTGACTCAACTGGGTTCATAGGTCTTTACTCCGTTAAAAGATCACAACCTAGGTAAGAACACTGATCTTGGGGCATCGTATCACTCTCAAGAACTCAGGAACAAGACCATCTTCTCCCGCCTCTTGGAGTTCAAGTTTTAGGGTGGAAGAACATGGCTTAGGCTTCTATCCCACAAAAGCACTAGAGAAAGGACGAACCACGCACAAGAGCTCTAAAAAAACCTGGCATGACAGTATGAAAGAAGGACGTATGATGACTGGGGGGGGACTAAAATAACGATAAAAATCCGAGTCTGGAAAATAGCCGATTGAGCAGGAGAGAAATTACTGGATCAGCTGGCTAATCTTTTTCAGGTTCCGCACCGCCATGCCGATGGGTGACTCGGTCTTCATCGAATAATTCGGCCATTTCTTGCGCCATGACGTCATTATCATGAGGGAGCGTCACCACGGACAATTCTTTTTTAATTTTAGGAGATTGGGCCTTGGGATCTTTGTCGTCGATTTTGGAATCTCCCTGTTCTTTAGACTTGTTATCCTGTTTCATGCTACTCATCTCCTCTATGATGATCACTCAAACGATTCCAAAAATGACTGCTCCGGAAACTTGAGCTGACAGCTCGCACAGGTCACAAAATAGACCGATTCACGGACAGAGAGCACCGCCCGAAAATCTAAGGATACCCCGCGCTGCCGACAAGATTGGCAGGCAATTTCTTTGAGTCGATACGACACATCCGGTTGGGTTTGGAGATAAAATTCCATATCGGTATGCACAGGAAAGGTATAATGGCAACCAAGACAAATCGCCTTCCATTCTCCATCACCTGCCGCCACGGTCCTGCTATCAATCCCAAACCGATTCCCCTTACAGATGGCACATTTCACCTCTCCTAAGCGGCCTTCAACGTCTTTAATACTTAATTGTACCATAAGGTTTATTTTCTATTTTCCAACATTCTTCACGTCTCTTCAGTATAGGGCGAGGGGAGTCATCCCGCAACCACGACCCGCCAGCCTGCTGAATGAAACGGAGAAATTTGGAACCACCATGTTTTGGATCGTTCCTCTTGTGTTGGCCTCTCAGCCTGCCGACAAGATACGTATCATGATAAGTTATGTCGATCATCAACTCTATATTGGCGAACAGGCCGATGCCGAATCTCCTCCAACATTCATTACTGCCGTCCTTTGGACGGCATTAGACATTCGCCTGTCCCCACCTCCCAATATCGTCTTTGCCAGATTACCCCTGAGGGAATATACCGAACCCGATCCTATTGACCTTGAAATGGGTGTCACCTGGCTTTGTCAACATCTTCCCGAGCATCATATTCTCGTAGCCTGTCGAGTAGGATTCGGTCGCTCCCCTTCACTGATAATTGCGTATCTCTGTTGCCACCTGGGGCTCTCCTTTACGGAAGCCCAGGACCTCGTCGCTCAAAAACGTCCTGGTACCACCCCCCTTCCTCGCTTGGCCTCCGTCATCGAGCAATTGCAGTCCTCCTCTCCCGCCTTCCTCCCCCGTCTTCGTTAGACGCAAAAAATATTAGGGGCAATTCCCCTCATTTCGTTCAATTCATCATCATTATCCGATGAAGAATATTTCCAGTACCCAAGGACCATTTCCTGATTGCACTAGATATCTGGTACAACTCGTTTCGCGTTTTTTGGGAGATGAGCAATCGCACCCAACCAGATCTATTTCTTAAACACAACAATTTCTCAGCACAATAGTCTCCATGCCAGAGCTTCCAGAAGTTGAAGTCGTCGTTCGGCACCTCAAATCTCGCGTGCTTGGGGCAACCCTTGAGACGCTCACCATTCATCGTGCCGATATCGTCCGAACGGGACATGACCTCACCCCCTGGTTTCCTGGGGCACAAATCACCCAGGTGCATCGAATGGGGAAATGTGTGGTCATGACGTGCGAACGCTCTCAGGACACTCGGTATCTTCTCTCGGAACTCGGCATGACCGGGCTGTGGTTTTTTCAAGCCACTTTAGCGACATCACCTCAACATATTCATTGCCACATCACCTTGTCCGGGACTCACACCAGCGACCTTCATTATTGGAATCCCCGCCGGTTTGGTCGACTGTGGCTATTTGATGCATCCGGGCTAGAAGCCTTCAGGCAGCGGCGATTTGGCCCTGATGCACTGGCCATTACTCAAGACGAGTTTTGCCATTTAGTTCACTCAACTCGTGGGCAACTCAAGCCCTTCTTTCTGAACCAACATCACCTAGCCGGTATTGGCAATATCTATGCAAATGAAATTCTCTTTCGCGCCAACGTGCACCCTCATGCTAAAGGCCATCACCTTCGACGAGCATCATCTCAGCGACTCCACCAAACGATGCAAGAGGTCCTGCGAGAAGCCATCACAGCTGGCGGCTCATCAATTCAAGACTTTCGCGCGCCCAACGGCTCTCAAGGACACTTCCAGGATGCCCATCAGGTCTATCAAAAGGACGGCCTACCTTGCCCACATGGCTGCTCAACCCTTATCAAACGGCTACAGGAAGAACGTAGTTCCTTCTTTTGCCCATCCTGTCAAAAGAAACGCTGAGACCGCATCTCCTTCCTTGAGGCATGTTCAGCCCTTTGTTAGAATGCAACCAGACGCTCAACATTATTGACACACAGGTTTTCAGGAAAGTCATTCACATCATCAGTGAAAAAAATAAAACTACAAGAAGGAGTTGATTTAGCGAATTTATTCGGCCCGCAGGACCTCCACCTTAAAATGATCGAAGGGGAACTGAAGATCAACATGGCCGCTCGCGGTGATGAGATCACCCTCGAGGGGCAATCCGAGTCCGTTAAACGAGCCGAACATATTTTACAGGAATTAGCCGATTGGACACGGACCCATCACGAATTGAAACCGGAAGACATTTCACGAGCCATCCGCGCCACAGAAGAACAACGCGACGCCCCTCTCAAACCCTACACCTTTTCTACCAATAATCTCTCCACGACAAAGGGAACGGTCAATCCAAAAACACCGACGCAGCAGGTGTATCTTCAAGCTATTCAGCAATCCGATTTGGTTATTGCCATTGGCCCTGCCGGAACCGGAAAAACGTATTTGGCCATGGCAATGGCCTTGGCCGCACTAACCCGCAAGCAAGTCAGCCGTATTATTTTAGCACGTCCTGCCGTTGAAGCCGGGGAGCATCTCGGCTTTCTCCCGGGCGATTTGTTTGCCAAAGTCCATCCTTATCTGCGGCCCTTGTACGATGCCCTCTACACCATGATGGATATCGAACGCGCCAATCACCTCATTGGACGAGGCGAAATAGAAATTGCGCCACTGGCGTTTATGCGCGGAAGGACTCTGGATGATGCATTTGTGATTCTAGATGAAGCGCAAAATGCCACCGCCGAACAAATGAAAATGTTTTTGACTCGTCTCGGGATGAATTCGAAGGCGATTGTCACGGGTGATATCACCCAAATCGATCTGCCCGATTCCCAAAAATCCGGCTTAACTCAGATTGCGGAAATCCTTGTGAAAATCGAAGGCATTCAATTCGTGTACTTTTCTGAACAGGATGTGGTTCGTCATCGATTGGTCAAAGACATTATCAAAGCCTATGATCGCTTTGAACAGGATTCGGGATCACACACGAATGGCCAAGGACCACGAGGCTAATGCCCCATGGCCATTTGGTTTCACACCCATCTTCGGCGTATGGCCGTCCGCGCCAAGACGATTCAACGTGTCACCCAGTCAATTTTAGGGCACGCAGGACATCCCGCCGACCAGTTAAGCCTGTCATTGGTGGGCACTACACGCATGCGCAGTTTAAATCGGAAGTATCGAGGGCGGGATTATCCAACGGATGTCCTGGCGTTCCCCATGGAAAGTCCGGGAGAACCGACTGCCGTCTTTTTGGGGGATGTGGTCATTTGCCTCCCGATTGCCATTGGGCAAGCCGCGAGATTCGACAACACCCCGGACCAAGAAATTCTTCGCTTACTCATTCATGGGACCCTTCATCTGCTTGGCTATGACCACGAACGCTCACCACAAGAAGCTACCCGGATGCAGAGAAAAGAACGCGCGATCATCAAGAAGCTTTCTCCGACTCCTCGACTTCTGGCCTAACGTAGAACATTCGGCCCATACACACACTTCTCGGGTGCACACCTCATGAGTTGGATTCAACGTCTTCAAGATGGGTTAGCGAAAACCCGCCAAACGGTACAAAGCTCATTGCGACGTATGGTCGGAGCGGAGCTCGATCCAACCGTCATCGAAGATGTCGAAGCCAGCCTTCTGCAAGCCGATGTCGGGATACGAACGGTCCAGCGATTTCTTCACGAAGTCAACTCGAAAACCGGCCCATTCCAAGCCAGCACTCCCCTCGAGATTCTTCGCACCCTTCTCCTCGATATTCTTCGAAAAGGAGAAACGGAGCCACTAGAAGAGATCATTCGTCGAGGCCCAAAACCTTTTGTGTTCTTAACCATCGGCATTAATGGCGTCGGAAAAACCACCACTATCGCCAAACTCGGTCATCGCTTTAGTCAGCATGGACTGAAAACGCTGTTTGTCGCCGGCGATACGTTTCGCGCAGCCGCGATTGAACAACTCGATATTTGGGGGAAACGGACAGGTGTCGACGTGATTAAGCATCAACAAGGGTCCGACCCTGCCGCCGTCGTGTTTGACGGCATCGTCGCCGCCAAAGCTCGAAAAATGGATGTCGTGTTAATCGACACGGCCGGTCGGCTACACACCAAAGTCAATTTAATGGATGAACTGAAGAAAATGAAACGAATCATTGAGCGGGAAATGCCGGGCGCCCCGCACGAAACCCTGCTGGTATTGGATGGCACGCTCGGGCAGAATACGATTGCACAAGCTCGGCAATTTCATGAATCACTGGGAGTCACAGGACTCGCGCTCACCAAGCTGGATGGGACGGCCAGAGGCGGGGTGGTGATCGCCATCGTCGAAGAACTCAATCTGCCCATTCGGCTCATCGGCGTCGGAGAAAAGGAAGAGGACCTGCAAGATTTCAACGCCTCCGCCTTCGTCGACGCCTTGTTACCCCAAGAAACCCCTCCGGCTTGATATGGCCTCTCTTGGCTTTCTCATCTGCTTCATCAGTGGAAGCCTCATCACACCCCACATTGTTGAAGCCTCTGCGCCAAATGCCATTCATCATACCCTGTCAGTGGAAATCGACCCGAAGACTCATCGCCTCACCGCCACAGATGTTCTTCATTTACCGAAAAGTCTGTTCCACCAAACCCCTCTTGCCTTTGCCCTGAATCAGCACTTCACAATAGATCGAGTGATGGTAAACGACCAACCGGTCTCGGTTGTCAACACCCCTGTAGGTCCTTCAAGCCTAACAAGATTCACGCAATGGGTGATCAAAGATCCTCCAGCAAGCCTCAGCGAATCCCATACATTGCCAACACTCACCATTGCTTATCACGGCCAAATAAACGAATCGCCCACAGCGTCTGAAGGGTTACGCTTTGTCAGACCAGATAAGACCAATGGCCATATTGGGCCGGAGGGAATCTACCTGACATCCGAAACCTTTTGGTACCCGACATGGGAACAGCATCTGGTCACATTTGATGTGACACTGACACTCCCTTCGGATTGGCAAGCCATCACACAAGGACAGGAAACGGCGCAGGCCGTAAAAGACAGCCAGGGAATCAGCCAATGGAGTATTCAATCTCCCACAGAAGCATTAACAGTAGCCGCTAACCATTTTGTCGTTCAGAAAAAACCCTGGCGCGACATTCAACTGGCGACCTATCTCTTTCCTGACGAAGCCCCATTGGCCCCACAATATCTTGAGGCCACGGCCACCTATCTTGATCTCTACACCACCCTCTTAGGGCCCTACCCTTTCTCGCAATTTGCGGTCGTTGAAAACTTTTTCCCCAGCGGATTGGGGATGCCCTCATTCACCTTATTGGGGCAAAGCATTGTGAGACGTGGGTACACGCAACCCTACTCCCTCGGCCATGAGATCGTGCATTCGTGGTTTGGAAATTCAGTCTTTAATGATTTCGCCAAAGGCAATTGGGTGGAAGGCCTCACAACGTATCTCGCCAATTATTATTATGATGAGGCGACGGGCAACCACGAGTCAGCGAACAAAACCCGCCGTCGGATGATGGACGAATACAATCTCTATGCGAATCCCGAGAAGGACTATCCCATCAGTCAGTTCCACCATAAGGAAACCCGTATCGATAATGCAGTGGGCTATCAAAAAACCGCGTTAGTCTTTCACATGCTCAGGCAAAAAATTGGGGATGCCGCCTTTTTCAAAGGCGTCCGTCAGATCATTCAGAAGGGGACGGGGCAGTATGTTGAGTGGAAAGACTTGAAACGGATGTTTTCAGAGGTTGCAGGACAGGACCTTTCTGAATTTTTCAAACAATGGGTGGAGCAACCGGGTGCGCCATCGATCACCCTTCACGACCTCTCGGTTCGTCCTGATCCGCTGCGCTTAGACCAAAGCATGGTGTCCGGAACCATCTCCCAAAGGGGATCCATCTACAACCTGTCAATTCCCATCAACGTGACGCTTCAAGATGAATCCACATACAACACGACGATTACCCTAGATCAAACCAGGCAACCGTTCACCTTGAATGTCCCCGACACTCCAACCTCGGTTACGCTTGACCCAGAACACAATTGGCTTCTCCGGCTCCACCGCGAACAATTGCCTCCTATGCTAAATGGCTGGGATACCGATACTCGCCGCATCCTCGTATCTGCCAAGACGGTTTCGAAAAAAGAGGAAGCCAGTCTCCAGACTCT
>Ga0224496_10001103_pt1 | contig 17321 bp, 20 predicted proteins | sample SF_Jul11_sed_USG_2_FD_168127 | JGI IMG/M metagenome (GOLD analysis project Ga0224496, IMG submission 168127) | Sediment microbial communities from San Francisco Bay, California, United States - SF_Jul11_sed_USGS_8_1 | ecosystem: Environmental > Aquatic > Marine > Sediment | place: USA...
ATCAAGGGGCCTCCATGGCATGGGTCGGGTAGAACAGCTGATAGCCCATCTGGAGATTCTCTGCAAGAGGGGGGCGATCAATATCGGACAGGCTCCTAGGATTCGAAAGGAGAGTGTCGGTCGAGCACTTTTTTGACCCCCCGGAATTCAGCAGCTTCTGCCTGTTGATCCCGTACATTGTCCTTGCGACGGCGTTCCCGCTCGCGTCGGCTGCCCCCTAATACCGGCAGAGGGTCAAAGTGTCGCCAGGCTGACATGGTCGCCATGAAGCTCGCTAACAAGGCACCGCTGCGGAGGGCCCAGGCAACAAAACCCACAGACAACGTCGTGCCGGTGAGTGCCGCAACCCGCGTGACAAGCATATGCTGGTACACATCAGAGGCCGGCCGGGTAATCGCCTCGCAGGCCTGACTCCCCTCCTTCAGGGTTACCTCCTCTAGATGAGGCTCATCCTCAATCCTGCAGCTATCCTTCTCACTGTAAGCAGCACGCCCGCAAACCTGTAGCAAGGAGAACCGACATGAGTTGTTCACGCTGCCACGGTCTCATGGTCAGGGATCACTTCTTGGATTTCGACGGCACTATTGGACATATGTGGGCGAACGGATACCGTTGCATGAACTGCGGGAATGTTCACGACCCGGTCATCGAGCAACATCGCCTTGTCCGAACACAGCAAACGTCGGCGTTTCAGAATGACGAGCTGGGATCCAGCAAGAACGACCTCATCCCAGAGTCCGAAACGATTATACTGCGAGCAGCCTAGATTGAGATGCATGCGGGTATTGTCTTACATGCGCTTGGAATCTAACGAGGGAACAGATGGCTTCCATTTTGATCGTCGATGATGACGCTCCGATTCGAACCTTGTTACGCCGCATTCTTGAGGAGGATGGTCATCAGATTCGTGAAGCTGGGAACGGTGAGATCGGTCTGAGGCTCTATCGAGAGGCACCTGCCGATCTTGTCATCACGGATATCTTGATGCCGGAGCGAGATGGGATGGAAGTCACCCTCGCTCTGACACAAGAGTTCCTCGATGCCAGAGTCATTGCCATCACTGGTGGGACCGGTGATCAGAACTTTCTCAACGTCGCGAAGCTTTTCGGAGCGCGACGCGTGATTCAGAAGCCCTTCACACCGGAAGAAGTACGTCGGGCCGTACGCTTCGTTCTCGATCATTAGGCCTATCAACAAGATAAACCTGAGGAGCAGCATGAGGCTGCCCAGAGCTAGATGGGACGGCGCTCACCCGGCCAGCCACCCTCCCGGTTGTCTTCTTCGATTCACACGCCTGTAAAGGCCATAGCGACCCTACCAGCATGCCGACTCCAGCCATCAGAAATCCAATGAGCTGGGGCGGCCAGACGTCGGTTGGCTGACTCAAAAGCTCCAACACCGACCAGCTCGTCAAACCAGCGATGATGGCATAGAGAGCGCCCTGCGTCGTGGCCTTCTTCCAATAGAGCCCTGCGACCAATGGAATAAATGCTGCCACCAGAGTCACTTTATACGTGTTCACTACCAGCTTATAGATTGTCGCATCCGACCAGAGCGCAATGATCAATACGACCATGGCAAAGGCCAGTAGGACCACGCGCATCAAGCGAAGGAACTCCGCATCATTGACGCGTGACAGCATCGGCCGAATGACGTTCTCGCTCAGCGCCACTGATGGCGCGAGCAGGGTTGCGCTTGAACAACTCATCACAGCAGACAGCACCGCTCCAAAAAAGATGATCTGTGCCGGAAGGGGCGTGTGTTCAAGAATCAGCGTCGGGAGAATAAGCTGTGAATCCTGTTCTAACAGTGCTCCAAACTTGGCTGGGTCAATCAGCGTCGCGGCGTAGGCAAGAAACATCGGAACAAAACAGAACGCAAAATAGAGCGCGGCACCAAGCAACGAACCGCGCACTGCAGTCTGTTCGTTCTTCGCTGACGTGATTCGTTGAAAGACGTCTTGCTGCGGAATAGATCCAAGCATCATGGTCATCCAAGCCCCGACGAATGGAATCCATGCTGTGATCGAGGCGGGAGGAAACAGGTCCAATTTACCAGCCGTGGCCGCATGTGAGATAACCGTTTGCACCCCGCCGGCCATCTCCCCCACAATTGATGCGATGTAGAGCAATCCTCCCATGATCACCGAGATCTGAACAAAATCTAGAATCGCCACAGAAAACATACCGCCGAATGTCGTATAGGTGAGGACAATGACTGCACCGATCGCGATTCCCGCGGACTGACTGACTCCGCCTTCGGTGACCACATTGAGTATCAGACCGAGCACCTTGAATTGAGCCGCGCCCCACCCAAGGTAGGAGGCGACAATACAGAGCGTGCACAGCACTTCGATGGTCCGGTCATAGCGATACCGATAATAATCGCCGATCGTCAGCATGTTGAGTCGATACAGCCGTGGTGCAAAAAAGAGTCCGGCGAGTATCAAACACATACTGGAGCCGAAAGGGTCGGCCACCACGCCATGCAACCCCTCTTTGACAAATGTGGCTGAGATGCCCATGACGGCTTCAGCACCGAACCAGGTTGCAAATACCGTTGCTGTGACTACGGCGAGAGGCAAGCTCCTTCCGGCGACAGCAAAGTCTTTTGCATTCCGTACACGGGTTGCGGCGAAAAGCCCGATGCCGACAGATAGGGCAAGATAGAGAATGACGAACCAGAAGACCACGCGGGCAGGATACGGCTATCCTCGTTGGCAATCAATCTGTATCGAGTTCCTTGAAGAGAGAAACACCGGTGGCATTTGGGTGTATATGCCGAAAGAGAAGGTCAAAATACCCTGAAGAATCCATCTTCCTGGTGTAGGAGGATGGCCGGCGGTCATCCAAGTCTATCCCGCTCGTTACGTACAGAGCTCAGCGAGAACGGCGTTACCAGGAAGAAGAAGAACACTTCAATCGGGGATCACCAATTGAGGTTTAGGAGGTGAGAAATACCTACGGTCCAGCAAGAAACAGATTGGTAAATCGTACGAATACCCCTAGAATGACCAATATCGAGATGCTCCTAGAACAAGACGGCAACCGGCCAGAAAGAGATGACCATGGGATTCAACCGATACCGCTTTGGTCCACTGTACTTCGTACAAATTTAGGGAATGTTCCCATCGAGTTTCAGCAACGTGGAGTTCGATCAGTTGGCGGGTTCGCACCCGACTTCCAATAAGAACGAGAACGCCATGCTCGCTTCGATTAAGGCAATATGCTTCACCCTGCTCGATGCTCAGAGACTCTTCACCGGTTGACTCACAGAGACCATAGCCACACACCTTCGGTGCATTACAGCGCACCTCCTGTCGGCGAGAAAGAAATGGGCCCCTACCCTTATCCTGCTGAAGGACACCCGACATAGCCACCCCACCTTTAAGATATCTCATACGGTCTGGACGGGGTTCCCTACTGTCCATTCTTGTTCCTATGCTTGTTCCCATCAGGACCTCCACAGGTGAAACTAACAATGTGGATGCTTGAGCAAGCGCCATGCCTGTGGATCGCTTCGGACGTGCGCATGAATTCCCGAAGAATCTTATTCCCTTACTCGTCAACAACTAGCCCGTAACTACCCTGTCAAATTCGAGAAGCGAAGGGACATTGATTCACCCTTCCGATGTATTCGGTGCGTACTTCACTGACTTTAAACGCAATTTCTATCTGAATGTAAAAGCATACAGGCTCGCATGATCACCCTTCACAAAAACATACTTGTTCCGCTTTGATCCAGCGTGCACCCACCACCCCACCAATATATCTCAACGCCTTCCCTCCCTACGATTTGAGCAGTGGCTTCCATAGGGGGGTGACTCAGATCAGTTTCTCCACGCGGAGGCCAAGTAGGCGGATGAGTTTTCGACGTGGGTTCTCACGACGATCAAGAAACGGCATCAGCAATTTTAACCCCTCACGCTGCAATACACTGAGGTCGCCCGTAGGTACGGCCACGGTATGGGCCCGCGACTTGGTTTCGAAGTCCGCAAACCGGACCGTCAGCACAACGGTCTGAAAAGCCTTAAAGTCTTCGCGAGACAGGCGATCACTGACACCTCGAGCAAGCCTAGCAAGTTGAGTGAACAGTGCCTGACTATCGAGCGTATCGGATTCGAACGTTTTTTGCTCACCAATCGATTTCGGCTCCGAATATTCTTCGAGCGAATAATCATCCCACCCGCGAGCTCCATTGTACAGAGCCACACCCCGTTTCCCCAGTAGCTGTTCCAGCTGATGCATGGAGAGACGCCTCAGATCATTGATGACCTTGATCCCCCTCTCCCTCAATTTGGCCTCCGTTTTAGGACCGATGCCAGGAATGACTCGGATCGGCAACGGAGCTAGAAACGTCTCCACCTGATCCTCACGCACCACCGTGAGTCCGCTTGGCTTCTGCCACCCCGAAGCAATCTTGGCGACCAACTTATTCGGCCCGATACCGACTGAAGCGGTCAACAGCACTTCCGTTGTGATCGCCTCTTTCAGCTGGCGGCAGATGCGCTCGGCCTCTTCGTAGGATTCAGTCCAGCTTACATCGCCATAGGCTTCATCGATGCTGGCTTGCTCAACCTTCGAGATGAACCGTCGCACAATCTGCATCACTTCCTCGGACACTCGTGCGTACTTCGGCATATCGACCGAAACAAAGGTCACTGGGGGCTTGCCGGCATGACGGGCCGCTTCCGACAAGCGCCACGCCATGGAGATCGGTGTCGCTGAGTGAATCCCGTAGGCACGTGCGAGATAGTTTGACGTAGAGGCCACGCCCCGCCCCTTGCCGCCAAGCGGATCCGCACCGACCACAAGCGGGACTCCCCGAAACGCTGGAGTATCGCGTTCCTCAATCGACGCGAAGAACGCATCCATATCTAAGTGGGCAATAATTCTAAGCATCTCGTTCTGGCAGTGTGCATGAGGAAACTAGCGAATGGCAGCTCAGGCCGATCAAAGGAAACAAGACGACGTCTAGTTCATTACCCATAGGTGGCTGTAGATTTTCATGACAAAGACGGCGTACAATTTATTGGCGGTCACTCAGGAGTCAGCCATTCAAGAGATCGGTGGAATAGATAACTAGCGATCATCAATGGAAGGAGCTCATCTTGGGAATACGTTGGTTTAATTTTGTCGGATTTCTCATGTTGTTTCTGGCTCTCTTTCTCAATGAGCTCGTCTACATGAACGTATGGTACGGCTCCAACTTCGGCTTGGTTTTTGTAGCTGCAGCTACCTCGGTACTGCAATTTGGCTCTCACTCTGGGGAGGCTCACACACCCAGGAAGCTTGACGTTGTATTATGACACCATCGGTGGAAGCGCGAAGACCATCTAAAAAAGGAGACAACCCATGGGTATGAGTTTTTGGAATTGGCTGGGGATGTTGATGTTGTTCTTTGGGATCTTTCTCAACGAGCTATACCTTGGGATCAACGCATGGTACGAGGTCAATCTAGGGGCAATTGTTGCGGGTGTCGTCTACCTGGTTGTTGCAATCGCATTGTCAGTTTGGCCAAGCGCCAGTAATCAGAGCGCGTAACGCAATATCCTCCTGACTTTGTCAATTGACAAAGTCAGCAGATGTGGTGTGTCCTCTACTCTTCCTCACTGCGAAGTGCGCGGAACTCTTTAGCGAATCATGATGAAACGGTGACTTCGTCCAGGGATTTACCCATATATCAAGCAACGTCTTCTATGATCATTTTCCAATTCAGACCACCTACATTTTAGGCGCAGATGATCGCGACACCCACGAATTGAAAACCGCGTTCTTTCAGGTCTTGAGATTGGGCATCGCTCCAAACCGGCATCACCAGTACCTGGTTCATGCTCTTCCAGTGAATAAATCAAGCTTGTTCTGTGGGCACGCGCATTCGTCACGGACGAATCGACCTTCAATCGATTGCAGATAATACCCCGGGCATTCATCAGCGTAACCTTCGTCCGAGCTGCACAACGGACAACTTGAACGAGATTAACCCTCGCAAAGACCTCACAGCACCCTTCACGCCACAACAGAATCGTTCCCCAAGGATGTTCAAATAAACAGATACTGTGGCAGGTTCGTAGACGCGCGACAAACCAGAATACCATCAGCGACAGCCTCGACTCGATAACATCGTGGACTTCGCATTTCGAACCTGCTGGCTTTTCAACAGTTCAACGACTCATCGTTTCCGTGACAAACTCAGATCAATCACCTACACGCATGGTTATGCGCACCAACGTGTCCCGACAAGAGGGTTGATCTCAATAGCCCAATCCACTACGATCATCATAATACTCAATACAAGAAATGAGGAGGTTCATCTTGACGATCGACCGCTTTTACTCCCCCAATATCGAAAGCGTCGAGACCTGTGCCATGCCGGGTATGGATCAGATCCAGAGCGGAATTCAGGCAATCAAGAGCAAGAACCAGTGGTGGGTCGAAAACCATGAGATCCACGGAGGGACTGTGGAAGGGCCCTATCCCAACGGCGACCGCTTTATCCTGCATTTCAAGTATGATGTCACACCCAAACAGACCGGAAAGCGCATGACGCTCGACGAAACTGGTCTCTACACCGTGCAAAACGGAAAAATCGCTAAAGAGGAATTCTTCTACTCCATGTAACTGTTATCATCAACTCAACCACCAACCAGAGGAGGAGATTATGGCGGACAAACAGTACAAGCAACTCGGATGTCTCGACGTGGATGCTTCTGCAGGATGTGGATTCCAGGTTCGAGCCGAGACCGAGGCGGAACTCATGCAGTTGGTCGCCACTCACGCCAAGCAGTGCCACAAACTGGACTCAATTCCACCGGAGATGGTGTCTAAAGTCCAAGCGGCGGTCAAGACCGTCACGGTCACTGTCTAGACTTCCCTGGCATGCAGATGGGGCCTCCTCCCGCACGGCGGGGGGCAGGCTCCCGCATTACCGAGGAACAAAATCTGAAATCACGGAGGGTATATGGGCTGGAAGACGATACTCCCAATAGCAGCGCTTCTTTTGTTAAGCACGAACGGCTGCAGCTACCTGTTTTATCCCCACGCAAAGGAATTCACTGAGAAAGCAAAGGGCACAACCGGTCTCGAGACGGTCATTAATTTGACCAACATGGCGGAAGCTTCGGCAAATGCTGCCAAGGGAGGCACGGGGGTCGATCAACCCTTTGACGATCTACACAATCAGTTTCATGCCATCAACGATAGCATCTGCTGCGTTGAGAAATCCGTGAGAGAACGACCGGGCTATGCATTAGCCGTGACACACAATAAAGAACTCAAGGCGATTTTCAAACGCCTGTGGAAGTTCAAAGGCGATCAGCCGCAGCGGGATCAACACCTGAACCTCCTCGTATCGGAACTCACAGAGCTACGGGAGACGCTGCAAACTTTGAGGTAACCATTGTGGCATCACTATCACCCGAGCAAGTCATCGAAGGCCAGTGCCAGGATTGGAACCGCGTCGCTGGTGGCTGGGAGAAATGGGATCGCTTCTTCGACGAGCAGATGGCCTTCCTCAATCATCGGCTCGTCGGCGATGCAAGGCTACGTACCGGTCTTCGCGTATTGGATCTAGGATCGGGGACAGGCTATCCAGCCACTCTTGCCGCCCAGGTAGTCGGGGCCAAAGGCAGCGTGGTCGGCATTGACTTAGCCCAGCAGATGCTGGACGCCGCCGAACGCAAGGCAGCGTCACTACAACTTTCCAACCTCACATTCCGAGCAGGTGACGTCACAACCCTTCCCTTCGAGACGGCATCGTTCGACGCGGTGACGACCCGCTTCTGCCTGATGTTTCTCCCGGACATTCCTAAAGCTGTCGCCGAAATCTCCAGGATTCTTAAGCCAAACACCTGGTGCGCCGCTGCGGTCTGGTCTGCGCCGGACAAGAACCCGTACCTGAAGATCCCTCTCGACATCATCAAGCAATTCGTGGACATTCCTGCACCTGATCCAACGGCACCGGGAATTTTTCGCTTGGCAAAGCCTGGCGAATTGTCAGCCATGCTACAGCAAGCCGGATTTATAGACATCTCCGAGCAAGAATTTCTCAGCGATGTTCGCTTTGCGGAAGCAGATCAATACTTCTCCAGCCTCATGGACATCGCAGCCCCGATTCAGAATCTGTGGGCGAAGTTGAGCCCAGAGCGACAGAGCGAGGCCAAGCAGCGCATCATCCACACAGCCGGGCAGTATCGCAATGGATCGGCCATCGCATTGCCAATCGCCGTACGAATGGTCGCTGCACGCAAGCCTGGATGACACATGTCGCCGAAGAGCGACGGCTTCAAGGATTTTGTGTTGGATCAGCTGGCTGACCTGCGTGGAATCACCGCTCGTGCCATGTTCGGCGGCTACGGCCTCTATCATCGAGCCACATTTTTCGGCATCATCCATAAAGACCACCTTTACTTCAAAGTGACGCGGGAGACGGTTGGCCGCTACCAAGACCAGGGCATGAGGCCGTTTCGCCCTAATGCCAAACAGACCCTGCAATCCTTCTATGAAGTCCCCATCGATGTTCTGGAAGATGCCGAGCAATTAGTCGCGTGGGGGCAGGAATCAGCAAAGCGATGAATATCCTCTCCGCCACCTTCCTCTGAACTATCAGACAAAACCGTCACGCACTCTTAAACTTGGTGAGTTTGGCAAACAGGATGGCGGAGAAGGGAAGAGCCAGGCCGAGCAAGAGCTGTGTGATGAAGAGCTCGCCCAACTGGCTGTAGTCGGCAGGTGTTTGAATGAGACCCGTCGCTTGGTCACGCACCTCACGCGTGACGACGAAGAGTTCATTGAGATACTTCGTACCGAGTTGGCTGAAGGACAGTGCCAGGTTGGTAAACGATGCCATCACGGCAAAGAAGGTGGCTTTCAGATTAGCCGGAGCCGAGTTCGCGATCCAGGCCAACATCGGAATCATGGAGATCTGCCCAAGCGGCGATTCCAGTGCCGTATCGACCAAGGCAATAAACCTGGCATCCACGACTCCACCGGTGACCTTCGTCGTCCATTCATGCACTCCATAGAACATCCCCAGAATGGGAAGGGCGAGAATCGTACCGATAACGGTTAAAGACCCGACAATATAACTGATAGAGCGCTCGGCCATAAACCGTCGAAAGACGAACATGCCGGCCAAGGCCACCGTGCCCCCGATCAGAGACAGAACCGACAGGAACTGCTGATCAAACTTCAGATGGTCGATCATCCACCAGGTCGCGCCTGGGCCGGATTGTGGGATCGCGCGTAACGCAAAGATCACCGCCGCAGTGCCGACCAACGTGAGTCGCTTGTCGGGTTCGAGTTCCTGGATGAGTCTCGACATCAGGAACAGCACGATACTCATCGAGCCGACGAACACAATCTCTTCTCGGTACGGGAATCCTCCGAGCCCAACCGTCAACGTAAAGATGACAAACGCCGAGCTTCCACCGAGAATCCACCAATTCGCCTTCGTCGGTTCGTCGTCCGTATCGCGCACATTCACCATCTCCCGGGCCTGCTCCAACGAAAATCCCTCTTGAACAAGTCGACGTCTCTGCCGGCGCTTCAGCCACCAGGCCAGTCCGACGCCCAACACCGACACAACGGGAATCCCCATGGCCATGAAATAGATTCGTTGGTAGAGCCGAACGAGCTCAGCCTGTGGCAGCCCATCGGTTCCCGTGAAGACATAGACATTGACCAGCGCCACGAGGATACCTCCACCGACTATTGCGACGCGACCAAGCGTCTGCATCGTGGTGTGCATGAGTTTCCGCGTCTGGTCATCAAATGTGCGCCCCTGATCATCGACACGTGGAACAGCCTCGACCGTCATGGCATCTGCTACCGCATCTTGAACGACATACCCAATGGGAGCCAGCAGCACACTGAGGACATACCAAACTTCAGCCGGTAAGAGAGCCGTCATCGCTTCGCGGTCGCCGATCAACAGGGCCATGATCCCAAGACTGATGGTCAACAGCCCCGCTCCTAGGCCGACGAGCCAACTCTTCCATCGCCACAAGAGATCCACCGTGTGGCCGATCGGCATCTTCAACGCCCAGGGAATGCCGGCCCAGAATCCGAGTGCGGCGAGAAATGCGGCGGAGAGACCGAGGTAGTCCTTGACGAAGAAGGTCCCGACGATCCCGGTGAGTCCCGAGATGCCATAGGCGACATAGACCATGAGCGGCGGCAAGTAGGACAACCGCATCTCACGGCCAAGGGAGAGAATGTTGCGATCAATCCACTGGGCAATCACCGTGAGCATCACTATCGCAATCCGGTGCGCTTCTCACGGCGCTTCAGCAACGCTAGCAGATGCGCGTGCATGTCACCCGAAGCACGCTGCACACGATCACCGTGACCGGCCAGCACCCATTCAAATCGATAATCGAGAAGTTTCCGTATGGAATCCATCAGTGTCCATTTTCTCCAAATCAGGCGAGTGGGAGCTTCCAACGACCTCGAATGCGAGTCCCACCAAAGATGGTCTCCCGTAAACAGAAAGCGCCCCCGATAGAGCAGCGCCATGCTCCCGGCTGTATGCCCAGGCACGGGAATGACTTGAAACTCTGATCCGATGCAGACCATCTCTTCCCCCACGATCACCCGTTCCGCAGCGGGAGCAGCCTCCAGATCCGCTTGGTGGATGATCCGCTCGGCTCCGAAATGTGCGGCATACTTGTCTGCATCAGCCACGTCGTCTTTGTGGGTAAGAAAGATATGGGCGATACCCCCTCGCTGTTCGAAGGCCTCAACCAAATGCTTAATATACCGAGGGGAGTCGATCAGCCAATTACCATCCGGGTGGTCAATAAAGAAACTATTTGCCCCGAATGATTTCTCGGAGTTGAACCCACAATAACTGACTCCATCCTCAAGATGGAGCGGAAAACTCCCTATCGCCGCCTGCAACCGTGACTTGTTGCTCTGTTCCGTCCCAATCGAGCCGACGGGGCAGGCAAGCAACGCTTGGTAGGCATGATGGACCTGATCAGTGTCACCAGGTTGGCAGCTGACAGCCGAATAGCCTCCGATCTCCTCAAAACTCAACGGCGCCAACTGCCGACAGGTGTCGCAATTGATACAGGTCGCATCCACATAAAAATTTCCTGGCACGTTGGAATCAAGTCGTTTACTCGGATTGGCCATCAGAGCACCTTCATCGCTCGCTTCTCTCGATCCGCTGCCCGCCACAAATACCACGCGGCAGCCGTACGAAACGGTTTCCACCGCTCGCCGTGTTGAAACACCTGCTGAGGTGTCGGCATCGTTGTCCTTCGATACCCGATACGAAATCCATTGCGTATCCCGAAGTCATGGGCCGGGAGCACATCGGGCCTGCCCAACTGAAAGATGAGTAGCATCTCAACCGTCCACCGACCAATTCCGCGCACTTCGATCAGCCGCTTGATAATCGCTTCGTCCTCGAGCTGTTTCAACATGCGGCCTGTCGGCACGGTGCCATCGAGTGTCTTCAGAGCTAGATCTCGAAGTGCCATGATCTTCGGCCTCGAGAATCCGGCTTTCCTAATCACTCTCACGTTCATGGCCAGGAGTTCATCGGGACGAGGAAATCGTCGTCCTGGACACAGCGCCATAAATCGCTTGAGGATACTCTCAGCAGCTTTGTCATGGAGCTGTTGATACGCAATCGCGCGGGCGAGTGATTCAAATGGCGACCGACGCGCTTTCGCCTTCAGCGTGAAGGGGCCAATCTCCTCAATTAACCGGCGCATGACCGGATCCATTCTGGCAAGATGGTCCGTTGGATCAGAGCCTACGCAGTGCATTGTTTCAGCGAGACCTGATCAATCATCCCCAATCGTACTACATGACGATACCGCCTCCAACTTGGATCGTTTGCCCCGTCAGCCACCGCGCCTCCTCACTTACGATGAACACCACGACATCGGCAATGTCGTTTGGAGCTCCGAGCCGCTTCATCGGCGACAGCTGAATACCGATCTGCCGATACTCCTCTGTCATCATCCCGGTTTCGGTGAACCCCGGTGAGACGCAATTGACTGTGACCCCTTTGGGAGCCAGTTCCTGCGCCAACCCTTTGGTGTATTGCTCAAGCGCTGCCTTGCTGCCGAGATAGGCGGTGGCTCCAGGAAAGTTCAGCTGCGTTCCTCCGGTCGAGATATTTACGATACGTCCGCCGTCTTTCAGTGCTTTTGCCGCTTCCTGCATGGCAAAGTATGGTCCCTTAGCATTCAAGGCAATCACTCCATCGAAGTCTTCTTCCGTCGTTTCCTCAAGCGGTTTGGGCATAAACTTGCCCGCGTTGTTGACAAGAATATCCAGTCGATTGAATTGTTTTATGGTGTCGGCTATGAGACGACGCGCGTCCACCACTCGACTCATATCGGCTTGAACCGCTAACGCCTTACCGCCTTTCGCTTGGATTCCCACAACCACCTGTTGGGCTTGGTCAGAACTTTTCGAATAGTTCACGACGACGATGGCGCCTTCCTCGGCGATTCGTTCGGCAATGGCTCGACCGATTCCACTCGAAGCACCAGTCACAATCGCCACTTTTCCGCTCAAAGACTTCATTGGCTCAACTCCTCTCCTTAAACCATCACCGGGCTATGGAATTCGGATTCCCCACTGTCCCCTAAATGTCCATTCTGCGATCGGCCGGCGAGTCCTTGGCCGTAACTCCCGCTCTCGCAAACGTTCTGTAAGGACAGCGGGATCGCCTGGATACCCGACGGCGATCATCGCCACCGGCTCATAGCCTGATGGAATGAGCAAATCGGCCCGCGCCTTCTCTAGATCAAAACCCGCCATCTGATGGGCGACCAATCCGCTCGCCGTCGCTTGTAGGACGAGATTCTCCGTCGCCAATCCCGTGTCGTGCAACGCGTGTCGATTCGGCTTACCGTCGTCCTCAAAATACATGCTGGCCACGGAAAGCACCAAGACCGGCGCACGGAAGGCCCACCGCCGGTTGCCCTCCGCCAAACATTCGAATAAACGATTCCAATCTGTCTGATGCTCTTTACTCGCCACGATAAATCGCCACGGTTGCTCATTGTTTGATGAAGGAGCCCATCGAGCCGCTTCAAAAAGGGACCGTAGTAGTTGCGTCTCGACAGGCCGTTCGTCAAACGCGCGAGGGCTCCATCGACGAGCGAACAAATCATGAATGGGAAATTGAAGCTGTGCCGGTTGGTCCACAAGCGCTATCCTTTCCTCTCCTCAGCGGTTGGCGTATCAGGAGACCACCCGCCTCCGAGTGCCTTATAGAGTTGCACGACCGATGCCAGAAGGAACCGACGTGTACTGGTCAAGGCCAGCTCCGACTCAAAGAGATTTCTTCGGGCAACGAGAACGTCAAGATAGTTCGCCAACCCCCCTTTATAGCGAAGCTCCGCCAGTTTCAGGGCCGACTGCAGCGCCGTGACCTGTTGTAGTTGTGCTTCGCTCTGCGTACGGGCCGTCTGAATGGCGACGAGCGCGTCCTCAACTTCGCGAAAGGCTGTCAGAACGGCTTGTTGGTACTGAGCCAATGCCTCTTTGGTTTGGGCTTCCACCGCTTCCTGCTGGAAGCCCAACACTTGAGCGTTCAACAGAGGGGCAGCCAAGGCAGCGCTTGCGACTCCAAAGGAGGAGGCATCTGTGAAGAGCAAGGATAATTCAGGATGGGCCACGCCAAGCAGGCCGGTCAGGGTAATTTTAGGGAATCGTTCAGCTTTGGCCGCGCCGATGCGGGCTGTAGCGGCCGCCAATTGTTGCTCCGCGACCAACAGATCGGGACGCCGTTGCAACAACTCGGATGGTAGGCCGGCGGGAACCTCCGGTGGAACAATTTGCTCGTCCAAGGAGTGGCCACGTCCGATGGCAAAGGGTCTGCGACCGAGTAACACGCTTAGGTGGTTCTCAGCTTGAACCATCTGCCGCTGGAGTTCCACCGTGCGAGCCGCGGCATTCGCGCGCTCCGCTTCAAACTGATCCGCATCCAGTTTCGAAGTCATCCCTTGGCGCAGCCGTGCTTGGGCAATCCGCACCGACTCTTCCCACGATTGCAGTGTCCGCTTTGCAATATCGAGCTGCAAGTCGAACTGGAGTAGATTGAAGTAGGCTTCGGCGACCGCGCTGACTAATTGGATGGTGACCGCTCGTCGGTTCTCTTCCTTGGACAACAGATCGGCGCGGGCCGCTTCGTTTAATCGCCTGACACGCCCCCACAGATCGATTTCCCATGCCAGGTTGCCCAACAAGTAATAGTTAAACGGGCTGGCAAAGCCGGGAAAGAGGAAGTTCGCCTTACGGCCGGCCGGCATGCTTGACGAGACCGTGATTCCCGGTAGATAATCAGACCGCGCAATTAAGGCCCGCGCCCGAAATTCTTCGACGGTCGCGACAGCACGTTGGAGATCTCTATTTTCCGCGAGTGCGATTCGAATCAGCTGCTGCAGCTGTTCATCACGCAAGAGATCCCACCATGCCAGATTGGCCAATGACGGCATGTCCGATTGGCCGTCCGCCATGCGAAACCGATCTTCCACATCAGTCTGTGGCCGCTTGTAGTCCGGGCCCACGGCACAGGACAGGAGAAGAAGAGACAGCACTGCCATGACAAGACTGCGCATCATGATTGCCCTTCCTTGTGCGCCGCTATACTCAACTCTGTCGGCCTGCGCCCACCATCCGTTGTGAGAGTTTGCGGACTAGGGTAAAAAAGAGCGGGACAAAGAGGATGGCCAGGAACGTGGCAGCCAACATGCCACCGAACACGCCGGTGCCGATGGATTTACGGCTGGCCGCGCCCGCTCCGCTGGCGAGGACTAATGGCACCACGCCCATAATAAATGCCATAGAGGTCATTATGATTGGTCGGAACCGAATCTTGGCGGCTTCCATCGAGGCATCAACCAGGGAATGTCCAGCTTCGTATCGTTTGTTGGCGAACTCGACGATCAGAATCGCGTTTTTGGCAGACAGTCCGATCAGCGTGACCAAGCCGATTTGGAAATAGATGTCGTTTGACATCCCCATCACCCACACGGCGAGCAAGGCTCCGAACACACCAAATGGCACAGCGAGGAGCACGGCAAACGGCACCGCCCAACTCTCATACTGCGCCGCCAACACAAGAAACACCATCAGCAAGCCGAAGCCAAAGACAAAAAGTGATTGCTGCCCGACCATCCGTTCCTGATAGGAGATCCCGCTCCAATCGATCCCATATCCTTGGGGTACCAACACATCCTGAGCCACCTGTTCCAGGGCATCGAGTACCTCCCCAGAACTGTGCCCCGGAGCCGCTGCCCCCAAGACCAGGGCCGTGTTATATCCGTTGAAGTGAGTGACCGGATCCGGTCCACTCGTGAATTCCGTCGTCACCACTGTATCGAGCGGGATCATGGTGGATTTCTGTCCATTCATGGCACGCACATAGATCTTGGCGATGTCCTCAGGCGTAGATCGATAGTGCACATCGGCCTCCGTTTGCACCCGATAGACACGGCCGAATTTGAGGAAGTCATTGATGTAGAAATTACCAAAATACGCCTGCAGCGTGTCGAACACTTCAGAAATCGGCACGCCCAACGATTTGGCTCGTTCTCGGTCCACTTTGACAAAGATTCGCGGCGCACTCACGCGAAAGCTGGAGCCGATCGCTCCGATCGCAGGATGCTGCCTGGCTTCGGCTAGAAATTCTTGGGCCACGCCGGAGAATTTATTGAAATCCCCGCTGCTAGGATCCTGAAGCTGAAGAGAAAACCCCCCCGTGGCGCCGAGTCCTCGAATAGACGGGGCATTAAAAGCCAAAATCAGCGCCTCGGGAATTTTTGCGAACTCTCCATACGCGGCGCCGATCAGGGCCTTCACCTGGTTCTGCGGTCCCTGCCGTTCATCCCAGTCATGCAGGGGCAAGAACATCGTCGCCGCGTTCGGTCCTCTGGTGCCGAAAACGAAGTTCTGGCCGGCCAATGCATCGGTTGAATGGATCGCGGGAACTGAGAGAAAGTAGTTTTCAATTTTAGTCAACACCGCATCGGTCCGTTGCTTAGACGCACCGTCTGGCAGCTGGACGATAGTGATGAAGTAACCCTGATCTTCCTCCGGTAAGAAACTGGAAGGAATCGTCTTGAATAATCCGACGGCGAAGAGGCCGATGATCCCAAAAATCAACAGGGATAGGACTGAGCGGTTGAGCATCGTCCCCACGATGGCCATATAGCGAGCCTGCGTCCAACCAAAGAATCGGTTGAAGAGACCAAAAAAACCTCTGCGATGACTATCGCCTGGCTTCAGCACCAAGGAACAGAGGGCTGGACTCAGCGTGAGGGCAGTGATTCCGGAAATGATGACGGAGATGGCGATGGTGATAGCAAATTGTTTGTACAACTCACCCGTGATACCACCCAAGAATCCCACCGGCACGAACACGGCGCAGAGAACAAGCACAATCGCGATTACCGGTCCGGTCACTTCTTCCATTGCCTTCTTGGCGGCATCTTTCGGCGAGAGCCCCTCTCCGATATGGCGTTCGACGTTCTCCACGACCACGATAGCGTCGTCGACCACCATTCCGATGGCCAAGACCATTCCAAAGAGGGTGAGCGTGTTGATCGAGAAGCCGAGTGCCTGCATGCCGGCAAGGGTACCAATGAGGGAGACCGGCACGGCGACGCCTGGGATCACCGTCGCGCGCCAACTTTGGAGAAACAGATATACGACGAGGATCACCAGCACCATTGCTTCCGCTAGGGTCTTGAGCACTTCTTTAATGGACACGTCGATAAATTTGGTCGTGTCGTACGGAATATCGTAAGAGACCCCTTGTGGAAAGCTCTTTGATACAATGTCCATTTCTTTCCGAACTCGCTTTACCGTGTCGAGGGCGTTGGCGCCTGGCGACAGGAAAGTCAAGAGAAACACATTCGGTTTACCATTCCACCGGCCATCAAGACCATAAGATTGAGCACCCAGTTCGATCCTGGCTACATCTTTGAGGCGAATCATCGATCCGTCTGGAAGCGCCCGGACAATCATCTCCTCAAAGTCTTTCACCTCCGTGAAACGGCCTTGTGTGATCACCGGGATCGTCAGCTCGGTACCTTTGAGCGCCGGCTCTCGTCCGATCGTGCCGGCTGGAAAGTCCCGATTCTGTTCACGGACGACATTGGCGATGTCGCTTGGCATGAGGTTAAGTTGCGCCATCCTAGACGGGTCCAGGATCAGGCGCATCGAATAGTTCTGTCCGCCAAACACCACCGCGTCTCCGACACCGCGCAACCGTTTAAGATTATCGATCACGCGCAGGGTGGCGTAGTTGGAAATAAAGACGGGGTCTTTCGTGGGATCGCTGGAACTGAG
>Ga0224496_10001104_pt1 | contig 17320 bp, 21 predicted proteins | sample SF_Jul11_sed_USG_2_FD_168127 | JGI IMG/M metagenome (GOLD analysis project Ga0224496, IMG submission 168127) | Sediment microbial communities from San Francisco Bay, California, United States - SF_Jul11_sed_USGS_8_1 | ecosystem: Environmental > Aquatic > Marine > Sediment | place: USA...
TCGTCGGTACCTTCAACGACTGGTCGCCCGAGACCAATGCCCTGACACGCGAGGACAACGGGTATTGGGCCGGACGGGTCGAGGGTGCCCTGGTGGGTCACGAATACAAGTTTTCGATTCTGGCCGACGAGCCGCTGCTCCGGATGGATCCCTATGTGCGGCAGGTGACGAGCAGCGTCGGCAACGGTGTGATCTATCCCCGTGATGGCGATCCATGGCTGGTGCCGGACGACTACCGGACCCCAGCGTGGAATGAAATGGTCATCTACGAACTTCACCTCGGAACCTTTACCGACCAGCCGGGGGAGGGCCCTGGGAACTTCCAGTCGGCCATTGAGCGCCTGGAGCACCTGCAGCGTCTCGGCATCAATGTCATCGAGTTGATGCCACCCATGGAGTTCGCCGGCGAGCGGTCGTGGGGGTACAACCCGGCTCATCCATTCGCCATCGAGTCGAATTATGGAGGCCCGGACGCCTTCAAACAGTTCATCAAAGCAGCCCACGAACTCGGGATGGCCGTGTTCATGGATGTGGTCTATAACCACTTCGGGCCGTCGGATCTCGACTTGTGGCGATTTGATGGATGGAGCGAAAACGACGGAGGCGGCATCTATTTCTACAACGACTGGCGGGCGCAGACGCCGTGGGGCCATACCCGACCTGATTACGCGCGGCCAGAAGTTCGAGCATTCCTAAGAGACAATGCGCTTACCTGGTTGGAGGAGTATCGCATCGACGGCCTGCGATGGGATGCGACCGCCCATATTCGCAACGCCTGGGGCGGGTCCGATCCCGGCGCCGACCTTGAGGACGGATGGACCCTGATGCAGTGGATCAATGACGAGATCAACGCCCGTCAGCCGTGGAAAGTATCGATCGCCGAGGACCTTCTTGGCGAAGCGGCGATCACCGAACCAACCGAGAATGGGGGAGCGGGCTTCGACGCCCAATGGGACTCTCGCTTTGTGCATCCCATCCGATCAGTCCTCACGATCCGCGATGACCAAAGCCGCGACATGACCGCAGTGGCTCGGGCGATCGATCATCGCTATGGAGACGACGGATTCCGCAGAGTGATTTACACCGAATCACACGATGAGGTAGCCAACGGCAGCGCCCGCCTGCCGGAGGAGATTTGGCCAGGCAACGCAGATGGATGGCACGCACGTAAACGTTCGGCGCTCGGCGCGGCCCTAGTATTCACATCTCCCGGGATTCCGATGATTTTTCAGGGCCAAGAGCTGCTCGAGGATCAATGGTTTCGCGACGACCATGCGATCGACTGGGCGCGACTCGATACGGAGTCCGGGGTCGTGCGCATGTACCGCGACCTGATTGGACTCCGCCGCAACGTCGACGGCCACACGGCCGGCCTCACCGGACAGCACGTGCGCGTCCATCATGTCAACCAGACCGACAAAGTGATCGCCTTCTATCGCTGGGATAAGGGCGGGCACAACGACGATGTTCTCGTCATCGCCAACTTTGCCGAACGGCGCCATGATGCGTACTCCATCGGCGCCCCGGCGGAAGGATTGTGGGACGTCGTCTTCGACGGTGACGCTCCGGTGTATCACGACTCCTACGAAGGATCAGGGGCCACCCGAGCCGAGGCAAGACTCTCGTCACTCGACGGGATGCCCGCGTCGCTTACCGTCGGTCTGGCGCCGTACACGGCAATCATTCTCGCTCGACCTGAATCAGCCGACTGACCTGCCACTTTGATCTGGCGGAGTGTCGATAGCCGCAGGCCACTCGAACCAGTAGAACTTCCACTCCTCGAGTTCATCGAACCTCTTCAGGCGTTCGTGCGCTATTGAGATCTTCGTTCGACCATCGGTCGTTGGATCAAGGGCAATTTGCACCGCGGTGTCTTCGACTCCCAGTCGGACCACTTTGGCGGTCCGGCCCGATCGAAGGACGGTCTCAAAGCCAGGAAACAAATCGGCGCGGGCGTTTCTGTCGAGCAACCACGATCTGAGGGTGTCCGCATCGATCGCGACAGTTGCCGATTCACTGCGGTAAAGGTGCCATCGGCTCGCTGGTACGGGAGCCGAAGGCCGGTGATGCGCTCGTAGCCCACGGTGACGGTCCGGGCCCGCCACGGATCACCGGCATGCTCGTCCACTAGATAGGTCGTGATGGCCGTGTGGCCATCCGCGTGGCCCGACCGGTCGTCGTCGCACCGGATCGGTCTATGCTTTCAGAAGCCGTCAGCTGCTGGCAGAGGAGAGAGCCATTCTCGGATCTGGGCAATGACGTCTGGATCACCAGCGAGGTCGAAGTGGCGTCGCCCGCCCAGCACCACTGACTCCTTCGCCTCAACCGACCGAACTCTTCCGCTCCCGGTAGCACTTGCCGCTCTGACGATCAGATCCCCGACCACTTTCCCTACCGGATGGTCCACATTTGCCGTGACCACGCCCGCAATGAAATGCTGCTCGACACCGGACGGTTGAAGCGACACGAAATGTTCCGTGAATCCGTCTGCTTGCGCCTCGTCATCGTTGATGGCGCCGGAGTGCAGGTCTTTTATGCCCTCGCTGCGGGATTCGAGGAACTGGCTCAGCGGCCGGGTCTCAGGGGCGAAGCGCAGAGCTCGGGATGCGCCGGCAGCCAGCTTTTCAAGCGGCGACCCGAGGTGAGGTGACCCGACGGTGACCAGCCGCTGTACGGCCGTGCTCCACCCAAGTCGACGATCGCGACCTTCTTGCAGCGCGCTACGGGCCACAAGTCCCCCCATCGAGTTGCCAACCAGCGCAATCTCGTCGATGGGAGCCGGCCATGCCGCCGTCACGCGGTCGAGCAATGCGGCCAGCGCCCGTCCGTTTTCAGAGATCAAGCATCCAGTGTTGTACCGGAGCAGGAGTGGCGTGAACCCATCCACGGTGAGGGAGGCGGCGAGGCCCGAATCCTCACCATCCCCGACGAGCGCATTGCGCCAGATCGCCTCCGTCTCCGCAAGTCCATGAATGAGCACCGCCAACCGTCGCCCCGGTCGTACGAAGTTCGAGCCGATGGCCACCAGCTCCGCGTCCATGGAGCCTCCATCCCGGTCGCGAAACGCCATCTCGATTGACAGCGGACTGTCGATGCCGACAAAGTGGTCACCCCATACGCCGTTGGCGATCGCCTGAACCCGACTGCCGGGTCCGGCGTTCCACAAGAATGGCACCGGCCCGCGACGTTGCGCGACCGTCGCCCCCAGCGACAGTGCTGAGCCGACCACCCAACCCATGCCCCTTACCGATTCGTATATTGCGCCAGTCATCGTCTGGTAGGCCCGAGCCAAGGGCTGAATCTCGGGTCCTCCCAACCGAAGCAACCGATCAGAGATGCTGCGGTGCATTCCTTCTATCGGATCAGTGACACGCTGAACGGTCACGTTCACGAGATGGCCAAGACCCGACCAATCGTCGGCTGCGGAACGATCATGGTGAGTCGGAGGTCGAACGGGACTAGTGATGCTCAGCAGGGTACTGCAGCTTCGTCGCGGACAGGTCCACCGGCAGCTTGTCAGGGCATTCTGACGTCGTTCAACCGACGATGAATGGGTGTAGTTTTAACCCACCCAAACGAGAGAAGTGATGATGCGAGTGCTAGTGGCAGCAGACCGGGGCGCAAGCTCCGGAAAGGTAATCGAGTTTGGAGCGCAATTAGCGGCCAGGACCGGGGGTTCCGTTCAGGTTCTTCACGTCATCTCGAACGAGGAGCGTGAAGCGCGTGAACAGGTTCCGGGGCAGAGCCGTTATGTCGACGTGATGATGGAAGAAGCCAAGCGCGACTTCGCTGCCAAGCTTCAAACACTGAACATCCCCGATGCTGACGACGCAGTGTCGATCCGTGTCGGGGACGCGATCGCCGAGATCGAAAAAGCTCTTGGGGAGATCGACCACGACATCCTGGTTGTCGGCATGCGGCGCCGGTCGCGCGTTGGCAAGTTCCTGCTGGGCAGCAAGGTTCAGGAGTTACTCCTGGCCAGCGAGCGTCCTGTGGTAGCCGTTCCCACCGACGCATTGGTTTGACCGACGACCGAAAGAAACCTGCCGGCAGTCATGCACCGACAGTGGCGGATCGGGGAGGCCGTTGACAACTCAGCCTCGCAAGATTGCCTTTATCGGCTCCCATTCGGTCAGGAAAACCAACGCCGTGCACTCGTTTGCCGGCGCAGTCGGGCGCAGCGGCCGAAGCGTGGAGGTTGGTCGAGAAGTCATCAGGTTCAACCCACTTGGTCTCAACGAGGCATCGACACCCGAGTCCCAACTCTGGGTCATCATGGCGCAGATCCAACAAGAGCTTGAGCTGCGCACACGGGCAGAGGTCCTCGTCACGGACCGGGCGGTGGTGGACAACTTCGCGTACTTCCTACGAGCGACCGGCGGAGAAGATCCATTCGATGTGAAGCCGTTGATACGCCGATGGGCAGGTACCTACGACCTGTTCGTTCGCCTGCTTCCTGACGTCCCGTTAACGGTCGACGGGGTCAGAAGCGTGAATCAGAAGTTCCGCGACGAGATCGAGCAGATCCTGGATCTCATCTTGCCAATGTACGTCTCGACGGACTGTCTGGTGGAGCTGAGAGCTTCGGAGATCACTGACGGATTCGACTGGGCTTCGTTGGTTGAGCAACTGGTCGGGCCAACCGAACCGGGTGAGTTACCGATCCCGCAACCGGTTTCCTTGCACCCGACGCTCTGGGACTAGGGCGACACGAGTGGCAATCACCGGACCGACCTTTTCCTTCGAGGCCGAGTTGTTCGAAGCAGACGCAGAGGCTGCCTGGGTGTTCGTAGCGCTGCCCCCCGCCGACGCCGACGAAATCCGCGACCTGGTTCCCCGACGCCCAGGATTTGGGTCCGTCAAGGTGATCGCCAAAATCAAAGCGGTTGAATGGAAAACCTCCATCTTCCCGAGCAAGGAGGCGCAGTCATATCTCTTGCCGGTCAAACGATCGGTTCGAGATTCGGCCGAGATCGACACTGGTGACAGAGTGTGGGTAACGATAAGTCTCGTCTAGCTTCCAACCGATGCGGGCTCGATCCGGAGCGCCGGCAGGTCAGTTACCCGGTTCCCAAAGCCCGAACTTCCAAGTCGGGTCGCCGGGCGTCATGGTGCCTGTCACCTGAGATCGGTGACCCATGGCTTGAGTTCTGGCCGAGGCAGTGCGTCCGAGGGTGAGTTGACGGCCCTCCCATAGCGCCAGAGCCCCGTCCACATCATGGTCGACCTCGACCAGCGCGGAACGCAGCGACCATGCATCGGCACAAGCCTTCGCCTGGCCAGCGGCAACGTGCGGTCGCAACGCGAAAGCCGCGTCACCGAGAAGGCAGACCCGGCCGAAGACCATTTGAGGCGTTTCAAGATCGAAAATGGCCTGAATGAGTGGCTCACGACACGCCGCAACGATCTCGCGAAGTTGTGGTGCAAGAAGGTCGTCAGCCGCGAGCCACATCTCGTCCAGGAACTCGGCGCGTATGGTCCCCGGCGGCATGGTTCCGGTCCGGCGCCGTCCGTCGACACCGATCATGAGCGACTCGAAGGGGCCCCCTTGGGGATAGTTGCGATACCACACTGAGTTGATGATCCGCTGTCCTGGCTCGGTCCTGCCATCGGGATCGGGGATTGCATACGCCAGGATGTGACTACGTTCTAGGACCTGGTACACCATGGCATCGCGAAGCAGCGCTTGGGTCTCCGGACTCAAGTCCGCTTCCGGGGTAATCGCCCGCCATGCCACGTAACCGGCGTACTTCGGCTGGACCTCCGGAAGGAGTAACGTCCGAGCCGTCGACGCCAGACCATCTGCGCATATCAGCAAGTCACCGTCGATTCGACGACCGTCGCCGAGTCGCAGCGTCACCCCATCTGGATATTGATCAAAGCCGACCATTTCGGAGCGGAGGTGATACCTGGCTGGGTCGAATTCCGCCAGCAGGGCTTGGTAGATAGTGCTCCACCCACTGAATCGGAAGTGATCTGCCTCGGCCGCGATGACTGCTCCGGTTTGGTCGACGTAGGTCCAATCCGACAGTTCAAGGCTTACTCGATTGTCTTCCCCGCCGCGCTCGGTGAAATATCGCTCCGTGATCGGGAGGACAACGATACCGGTCCCTCGCTCCTCGAGAGCAGCGCTGGAGCGCTCGAAAACCTCGACGTCGTAGCCGAGATCACGGAGGAGAAGTGCCGTCGTGAGACCCCCGATTGATCCGCCGGCGACCAGTATCCGCTTCCGATCCAAGAGCTCAGATCCTCGTCGCCGGGTGGACCATCCGCGTCGGAGCACAGGATCCATTGAGGTCCATTCCTCGGTCAGTCGAGGAGTTCAACGGTGACAAAACGCAGCGGGGTATCGCCGATGTTTTCAAGATCGTGAATCAGTGCCGTCTCTGCCGAGTGTTCGAGATACTTGGTTTCGCCAACGGCATAGTCACGCACCACGAAAGTACCATCGGCGAAACGCTGCAGACCTCGTCCGCCTTCGACCACCGTCCAGAAGTAGTTGGTGGTGTGGGCGTGGAATGGTCCACGTTCGCCCGGCTTTAGGAGGATTTCCCAAACCCGGATCCGGTGATTCTCGAACCACACATCAGTTCCAACGTCGAAGTTCGAAGGTGCTTGCGCCAACTCGGCCGTGTAGTCGCCCACGTTGAATTCCCCGTGCTCGGCGGACTCTGTACTCGCTTCCATCTAACGCTCCTCTGGATTTTTACTCTTTACTCTTTACTCTTTACTCTGGCGCCACGACTGACGCGGGCGTCATCGCCGACGCAGCGACTCGACGACTTCGTCGTAGTCGCTCAGTCCAAACGAAGCGTCCATCGTCTCAGCCCAGTTTCGTTCCATCGCTGCACGTACGTCGGGGGAGAGGACATAGCGTGACGGTTCCTCTGAGGCGGCGGTTACTTTGGTTGAGCCCGCCCCGATCGGCAGGGCGCCTACCGCATCAGACCGCTGCCGATGGAGAAGATCATCGAAACGATCACCATGTTCGAGCATGAACTCACGCGATGACTGATGGACGACAAGGTCGACGAGTCCAGGATCGGCGTCCACGCCGATGAATTCGGCGACCTTGACTACGGTGGGGCGGATGTCTTCCTGCATCAATTCATAGGACAGGAGCAGCACGTTCTCGGCGTCGCGTTGAGCCCACCAGGATTGTAAGTGACTCCAGTAGTCCTTACCCCGAGACCTATCGAGATGCGGGGCGAGATACTCGTCGAGCGTGACCGTGCCCGGTTCAAACATCCATCCTTCATAGAAGCGGTAATAAGAAACCAAAGTGCGGTGAGGTTCGCGGAATGAAACGATATAGCGAGCACCCTTGGGCACCGCATTGTACGAATAGTGACTCTTGAAGGCTCTCGGCCTCCAGCCCTGCTCGGCATCGAGATCAATTCCGAGGGCGTCGGCAACTTCGATCCAAGGGGTCAGTCGCGAAATATCATCGAAGTCCATATCACCGCCCGATCGCAAGCCATGCACGATCTGCTGAAGCCAGGTCGTTCCGGACTTGCTCCATGGGCTGATGATGATGTCATCCGCCCTCGGTTTGAACTCTTTTCCTCGTTCGAACGTGATCGGTGGGAAGATGAGATCCTTGGCTTCCATCATCTCGTCGAACGATCGAGGGTATCGGTCAGTAGGCATGGCTCCCGAGCCTAACCCAGCCCCCTCGTCGTTTGGGGCGGCTCCGTACGGTATCGATGCGACCACGGCTATCGTTCGGCTGTGCTATCTCATCGGGTCAAGTGTTCGTCGTAACCGGTGCCTCATCGGGTATTGGTCGGGCAGTTACGGTCGCGCTCGCCGAAAGAGACCAATCCGTTCTTGCTGTCGCCAGGGACTCAAACCGGCTGAGCCAACTGGCCGTGCAGTTTTCCCGGGTCACCGCTCTTGCGAGCGACCTACTGACGACCGAAGGCGTGCGCCAGGTCGTCGATGCCTGCGCCGCGCACGGTTCCCTCGCAGGAATCGTTCACGCAGCTGGCACGCTGATCGAGCCCCAGGCGTTTGGCGCTATCGACACTGGCGTTCTCCTCGACGAGATGCGGGTCCATGTCATGGCTCCGATCGAACTCAACCAGCGGCTGCGGGCGCAGCTGAGTCGGATCGTGTTTCTCGACAGCTACTCATCCAACGACCTCAGGGTTGGTTGGGCTGCCTACTCGATCGTCAAGGCGGCTGCGCAAATGGCAGCTCGATCAGCGGCGGAAGAACTCAGAGATGTCCAGGTCATCAGGGCATTTCCGGGAGCCGTGAGAACTCCTTTGGTTGACGCAGTGTTGAACTCGCCGGCCGATTCGCCGACCAGAAGAACTTTTCGTGCGCTCCAATCGACCGGAAAACTGCATCCGCCAGACGAAATCGGCGAGTGGATCGCTCGGCTGCTCCTTGACACGTCGGATGAAGAGCTAGCCGCTCGACCGACCTGGCAATACGGCGAATCCTTCTAGAACCAACAGCCGCGCGGCGTGGATCGCTCCAGGTACGATCTTATTGGGTGGGCGGGTCACACGGGTGCGTGCCGATGCCAGATTGAGGAGCCAGACATGCCAATGCCACTGTGGTGGGGCCAGATCAACAAACGAGTCTTCAACCCCCGAGAACTGAAAAAGGGCGATCGTCCCGTGCTGACCCATGTCGGTCGATCCTCACGCAAGGTTTACCAAACGCCTGTCGATGCTCATCGAGTCGATGGCGGCTACCTATTCATTCTCGTGTATGGATCAAAATCCGATTGGGTCCAGAATATTTTGGCGGCAGGGTCGGCGACACTCAGGATCAATGGGCAGGAGACGCAACTGACCAAACCCCGCTTACTCAACAAGGAGGAAGCCTGGACGCGCGTCGACCCGGAAACCAAGGAGCCGCCAAACTTCCTGCGGATCTCAGAGTTTCTGCAGATGGACGAGGCGTCCTAGACAGCCTCACCTCCCACCAAAACAGAAAGGCCAGCGCCGGTCCACGAGCATGGCTAGCTGATCGCAGCCGGGCGCAAAGACTGAAGGGACCGGATCTGTCGGCCGTGCTCATCGAAGTTGTCTGAGTTCAGCCACGCTTGAAACGCTGCACGAAGCATCGGCCAGTCCTGGTCGACGATCGCATACCAAGCCGTATCGCGGTTACGGCCTTTGTAGTGAGTTGCCTGGCGGAACACTCCTTCATGTTGGAAACCAAGCCGGAGGGCAGCCGCGTGCGAAGGTGCGTTGAGGTTGTCGCATTTCCATTCGCAGCGTCGATAGCCAATTGCGAAACAGTGGTCGATCATCAGGAAGAGTGTCTCCGTCGCTGCGGCCGTGCGCTGGAGTTCCGGCGAGAAAACCAACGAGCCGATCTCCAGCACCCCGTTGGCCGGGTCAATACGCAAATACGAGGCTATGCCAAGGGGTATCTCAGAAACGGTCACGACGTATGGCAGCCACCCGTCTATCCGGTTCAGCCCATCCAATGAGACCACTAGATCGCCAACTTCAGAAAAGGGCCCGAACGACATGTAGGTCCATATCGAATCCGGCGCTGCTGCGAACGCTTCGAACAGTGGAGGGCCATGAAACTCAGCATCGAGAGGTACCAGGCTGACCCGATCCCCCGTCAGTCCTTCGGCGGAGGGCCAGTCGGGTGCCGACCAATCCACAAGTTCGGCACCAACCGGTTGACCAAAGTCATTGGTTCGAGTCACCCCATGATGGTAGTGGCAACCTCCATGTTCCTCGGGTCGGATTCTCCTCCCACGCTGAATGGATCGGCTAGCTGGCGGGCCTTCCCGTCAGGTGAGATCATGTGGCCATCTTGTCCAACACCCACATCCAGATCTACACCATGCAATCTGTTGACGAGGCGCTAGCCGTGGCGGCTCAGGGAGTTCACCAGGTTGGAGTCACACCGTCGGACCGAGGGCTGCCCGGTGAGATCGACGTGGGGATGGCCGCCGAGATCTGCCGTTCACTGACAGGTGTGGCGACTTCTGTTGCCCTCAGCGTCGAAACCGATCTGGCAGCGATTGAGACCATGGTCAACGAGGTTCGGCCCGACATCGTGCATCTGTGTGCCCCGGCGGGAACGGTTGCACCAAACGACGTAGATCGCCTCCGACAACGAATCGCCGGAACCCAACTCATGCAGGCGATTGCTGTGACGGGATCTGATGCAGTCAAGATCGCCGAATCGTTTGCCCCTCACGTCGACTACCTCATTCTTGACTCGGTCGATCCGAATATCGCCGGAATCGGGGCCGCCGGGAAGGTGCATGATTGGACCGTGAGCCGCGCAATCGTCGATGCTGTCGGGATTCCAGTGATTCTGGCGGGCGGCTTGTCACCGGAGAACGTAGCTGCGGCCATTGCTGCCGTACGCCCTTGGGGTGTCGATTCGCTGACGCACACCAATCGACAGCTCCCGAGCGGCGGGTTCCGCAAGGATCTTGGACGCGTCAAACAGTTCGTGGTCGAAGCCGGGGGAGCCTGATCAAACGGATAGTCGTGGTTGGCGACACCAACGTTGATCTTGAGATCCGCCTCCCGAGCGGGGGAGTGGCCCCGCATGCAAACCCGGATCCTCGTCTGTTCGGGGGCGGCTCAGCTGCCAACACCGCCGCTGCGTTGGCCCGACTCGGTGAATCGTGCTCTTTCGTCGGTACCGTCGGTGACGACAGCTACGGAAGGTTCGCTGTGCAGAGTCTCGCCGACGCCGGCGTCGACACCCAATGGACCGGCATCGCGTCTAGCCAGCCAACTGTGATGGTTGTCACGGTTTTGACACCTGACGCGAATCGTTTGATATATGTGTGGCCGCCCCGGGGCGGAGCCCATGCCGAGTTGCAGTCGACTCCTATAGTCGAGGCCCTCAACGGGGCCGCCTGGTTGCATGTTTCCGGAATCTGTCTTCGGGTCTCACCGGCTCGCGAAGCAATCCTGGATGGAATGGAGCAGGCGCGATCGAACGGGATCAGCGTCTCACTCGATCTCAACTTACGCTTGGAGAACTGGGGCTGGGACGGGGAATTCCGACACACAATCATGGCGGCGGTCGAACGCTCCAACGTCGTGATGGGTGACGCCAAGAGCGAGGTAGTCCCTCTTGTCGGCAACCAGAATCCCGTCGAGGCAGCTACCCATCTCGCCGGTGATGATCGGATCGTGGTGGCGCGAATGGGCGCAGATGGCGCCGTGGCCTGTTCGAAAACGGCAGCCGTGGTAGCGCCCGGGTATTCCGTCGACGTGGTCGATACCGTCGGAGCAGGAGATGCGTTCAATGCTGGCTTCATTGCCTCGTATTTCCGCCGGGCCGACACCATCGAAGCTCTCCAGTGGGGCAACGCGGTGGCGGCGGTTACGGTCAGTCGACCGGGCGCTCGGGCCACACCTGCACTCCCAGAAGTCACGAGGTTCCTGGCGACCCAATAACCACCGGCGGCGCAGCGTCGTCGAAATCGTTCATCCCGATCTGGCAGACTTCGAGGTCACGAACCTGCGACACTCCTTCAGGTACCGCCGTGAGTAGGAGCGACGACTTCGATGGAACCCCGCATTCGGCCACTCACCGACCATGACCGCCAATCCTGGGAAGGATTGTTCGCTTCCTACGCAGCCTTTTACCAGATTCAAGTGCCGACCGGGGGATTCGACTCGGTGTGGGGATGGATCTTTGATGACCACAATGATTTCTGGTGCGATGTTGCCGAGACAGACGGGCAACTCATCGGATTTGTGCAGTATCAGCTGATGCACCGTTCCCTCGGTGGAACCATGGTGTGTTATCTCAGCGACCTCTACGTCGAGCCGACCACGCGAGGCTCCGGGCTCGGCCGAGGATTGATCGACCACGTGCTCGACTTCGCCCAGACCAACGGCATCCCCAGCGTTCGATGGCTAACCCAGGAGTCCAATTACCCCGCACGGGCGCTCTATGACACCTACACGCCCAAAAGCGATTTCATCCTCTACAGCGTCCACGTCGAATCAAGCTAAGGAACCGACCCACGACGTCTTTACCGTTCGAAAGCCAAGCACGCAGGTGACTGTCGAGCTGATTGCGTACGGTTGCACAGTGACCGGTGGTCTGGCACGCGCTCCTAGTCGCGCTGCTAGGCAATGGCTGATCGGCAACCCCAACTGGCCGAATTCGAGCTGGTCCCTCACACGGGGCCGGAGGTACCCACCACAAGAGGCCCAATACGGGTGTCCCACAATTCGTCGGCCAACGAAAAAGATGCAGCCGCGATCCCTGCTGTCGGATCGCCCGCCGGCAGACCGTGATCGTCGGATAGTTTCACGGCGACCAGGGCTCCCTGGGGCGACGGTCCGAGCATCACTGTTGCGGTAGCCTCGTCACCGTCGGTGGGCTCCCACGAGTTGCCGTCGAACACGATAGATCGTTCGGTCGTCTCAGTAATAGACACGTGAGATACGGGACGCGACCACCTCCCTGTACGCGTCCGGTCCGCACCCGACACCACTTCTTTTTCGAGATCGTCGAGTCTGAGGTCGACAGCTTCCCCGGCGATGATCACTCGATTGATGTCGCCGATCGGATAGTCGCCAGCCGTTTGAGTTTGCAGACCCAGACCCCCGGTGAGTCGCGGATTCAGCTCTGTTGGTCGGAACCCATCCGAAGTGAGTACGCCGTCGATACCGAAAGCGCCTCGGTAGCCGACTTCATCGCGAATCAGAGAACCGACTTGCCGGACTATTTGCCGCATTTCTTGTCGAACATGGATCGGCGGATCCCACAATGTTGCCATGCCTGCGTAGACAAATCTGCTCGAGCCGGGCTGCCGGTAGACGAGCATTTCCACCGGACGAAACGCCAGGACCTGTTGCTGTGCAACCAATCCGTGAATCGAACACGGAACCCCCTGGAGGAATTGCATGACCCGGACCCGATGAGCGTGTTCGGCAAAGAACGCCAACGCCTCGGACCAGTCTCGATCGGGAGCCAGGTAACGCGTATATTCGGCTCCACCATGCCAACCCTCGGCGTTATCAGCGACCACAACCGCCGACCCATCGATCGACAGCTCGGCGACGGCGGATCGCACCGCTGCAACATCCTGCGAGCCGACGATACGAGATGGGGCGGTAGGGACGCCGGCACGACGCCACAACTCATCGATCACGATTTTGTCTTCGAGGGCTTTCCACGCAGGTCGAGCTCCCCCATAGACGGGTCGTCCACAGAGATCGGCAGCAGGTATCAGGTAGCTCGTCAACACCGATGCCTGCTGGGCAGGGTCAAAGGCAGTGATGGCTGCACACATCTCCTCAGAAGGGCTGATAATGGCGTCGGCGAACGCTCGGATTCCTCCCATAATGGTCGCTCCGATGGTTCCGACCACGAACAGTTCCACGCCTGATGGTTGCGGACCCGTGCCTGTGGTCCCGGCGACAACCATCACCGAATCCGCTCCGGCGTCCAGGATCCGCTGCACGAACGCGGTCGCTCCGGCCGCGCTGTCAGATACGACAATCCACTTTCGACCCCGATACATGGGTTCGAGAAGTTGCTTGTAATAGTCGGCCGACATCTACAAAGTCGCCGTGTTAGGCATTGTGGCACTCCGCAACGGCGGCGCGGAACGAGTCGAGTCGTCGAACCAGCTCCGCATTCATCGCCGCCGCCCACCGGCTGTCATCAGCCGTCGTTTCGCTAACCAAGCGTGACGTATGGCCTATCGCAGCAATTGATCGATCATGGATACCGCGGTTCCGCACTCCTTTGAATGTAGTCGGCTCGCACCAGACCTCGCCGTCAGGCCTCCACAGTCCAGTGAACCTCAGATACACTCTCCCGATGGAGATCTCTCAGACAGTTGTAGTACTTGATGCTGCCGATATTGGCGCGGTCAGCGCTTTTTGGGCAGATCTGTTGGGCGGGACCGTGTCGGCAAGCGACGATTGGCACACCGTCTATGTCGACAGTCAGCCGCGCCTGGCGGTGCAGCTAGCCCCCGATCATGTTTCTCCGGATTGGCCAAATGGCTCTCAACAGATCCATCTGGACTTGTTCGTCGATGACATAGTGGCCGCCCATGCCGAAGCAGTCGCCAAGGGAGCGGTCCTGCTCCAGGCAGCCGCAGACCAGACATCGCCGGACGGATTCCAAGTCTATGCCGATCCGGCTGGGCACCCATTTTGCCTCTGTTGGGGACACGGGTAACGCTCCCGCCCTATCAGAGGAGGCGCAAAGGGGCCGAAACCTGGCCGGTTGATGAGAGCCGGCCGGGCAGCTGGGGCTTGCGAATATCGATTAGCCCTGGGCCCGCTCGCCAAGTTCCGCCTTGGCAACGATGGTGGCGATCCGCCGTTCCTGCGTCTCTTCTTTCATGGCGCTGACGACCCACCAGAGCATCATTTTGCGAGCACTTGGTGGGAATTCGTCCCAGACGGCGCGGGCAGCCGGAACCGCGTCCAAAGCCGATGCCAGGCTCGGTGGTTCGATGAGATCTTCAACGGGGTCCAAGATTGTCCACCACCCGTTGGCCTGAGCGACCTCGACCGCCCGACGGCCTGCGTCGGTCATCAACCCGGCGGCTTCCATGTCGGCAAACCGTTGTCGATTGAGCCGGGTCCAGGTGCTCTTCGTCTGGCGGGGAGTGAACATTTGTAGACCTCGCTCGGCGTCGAGGGTCCGTTGTGTCGAGTCGATCCAACCGACACAAATCGCCTCTTCAACGGCCTCCGGGTATGGGCAGCGCGGACCCCGGTCGGCTGATCGCCAGGAGCACAACCAAACTCCTTTTTCGCTTTCATGGTTCGCTTGGAGCCACGATCGCCACTGGGAGCGGGACTCGGCGTGATAGATCGGATATCCGAAGTGCCCGGTAGGTGGATGATCGGAAGACGTAACCGGAACGGCAGGCATCAGTCGGATCGTAACAGCCGCCCGATGCTGCCCGCCCTCGCGCGACACCGGAACGACACCTGGGGTAGGCGGTTCGGTGGGGCGTAACAAAAACAGGCTGACCTGGCAATTTGATCCGCTTGGTGTCGTCGGAGTTCGGTGCTGCAGCTGAATCCGCCTTCATGACGGCCAGTCCTTTGGCCTCAAGGCACTCCACGATGGTGTGGCTAGGCTGCGTTCGTGGCTCCGTTGAAATCGATCCTTGTGTGCGTGCCGGATTCGGTCGACTTTTCGGACCCCGATCCGGATCAGACGCAAGCCCGCGGCATCCAGCTGGTAACCAACTGGGACGACTCGGTTATCGGAGTCGTCGGGTGGTCCGACGGCGGGTGGGACGCCCTGGCATTGGCAGCTGAACACCAGGACCTACCGAGGCTCGCCATTGTCTCGACTCCGTTCCCAGATGACATCGACGGGTTGATCGACCGCGTTGATCTCTCCTTGATCACGAGCAAGGCGCTCCTCATCTTTGGATCTCAGGATCCGTTAACCGGTCATCGCCACGGCGTTTCGTGGCAGAAACGGCTTTCCAACGCCAGGTTGGAGATGGTTCCAGGAGGCGGCCATGACCTGCTCGAACCAAAGTGGGGGAGAGTGTTATCACACCTTGCTCCCCGCACCAGGCAATGACAGAATCACTCGCCTAGGACGGCATGCAACGGACCCGGTATGCGATCCGCTTGGAGCGACTGAACGATAAGACGTGCGTAGCGGAGCTTGCGACGAGAGCCAGCACCAAGGAAACGTCGCATCTGAGCATCGAAGGGCTGCGAACGCCACACCGGTTGTCTCTGTAACGTCCTGAAAGACCCGAGATCGCCCTGAGCGTCGAGCTGGGATTCGATGGCCCTGACGCCAGAGGCCCGGATAAGTTCGTCCTCCAGGTCCTCAACGCAAACGAAGAAGCCCAATTGCTCCATCTCGCCCCGGCTGGCTGGTGAGCCGAGGCCAGCCGCAGCCAGGGCCCTCCGGAAGTATTTTTCTTCCCCGGCGTCGCACAACCCACGCAAGGGGATGTCCTCCCCCTGGGGTCCGAACCGCGAGAGGTAACCCTCAATCGCCTGGGCCCCGCCAATCGGTACGACTACGACGCCGTCCGCCCCGAGATCCCGCCCGAGGCGACCCGCCAGCGTCTCGACCGCGATCTGGTCGCTTATTCCTTCTACGAGGATGAGCGACCGAGCTGCGTCTGCGATGGCAAGGGCGGCGTTGGTCGCTTCGACTGGAGCACCGGGGCCGCTGGCATAACCGTCCAGGGCCTGACGAGCCAGTTCTTGTCGCCGTTCGCCGTCCACGACAACACCCTACTTACCGCGAGCGTCCACCAGGTTTATGCCGGCGTCACCACGTGAACTCAGGCACCAGCCTCTGTTCACCAGGAACTCCATATTTGATCAGGGTAAAGCACAGCAGGACGGCTGCGAGCGGAACCAGATGATCAGCGTGAACGGAGGTCCGGGTAAACGTCGCCAGTTCACGGTCGTGCTCCGTGAGAAGCCAAGGAGAGCGATCAAAACCTTTGTTGCGAGTGGCGAAGAAGCGGAAGGCATAGTCACGACCATTGATACCGTAGGCCCGGTCACCAACCGATGAGCCAACCGCAAGCTGGCCCGTTGGACACGTCACGACCGGCACAAGCTGGCCTCCGATCCCGCCACTGCGAATGCGCCATGGCGAGCCGTCTGGTAACTCAACAAGGCGGCCCCGGCCAAAGAAGACACGAAACCATCCGTCGCGGCCGAGTCGAGCGAGAACTTCTGAATCCTCGTCGTCGTCGGATCGTTTCAACACCGACGATGGAAACCCCAACCAGCCAACCCGTTCGATCGACGCCGACCCGAGAACACTTTCCATGGCTCCAACAGTACGCAACTCTGCCGGCCAGCTACCGACCTAGACCCGCACTCTTCGCCCCAACCTCCTCATCGATGAAATCAGGTGGGAGTCTCCAGGTTCAGGCCGGAGCAGCTGTGTCGAGGGTCTTCCAATGGGGCACCTCACAGAAGTCTTCGACCATGCCGTACGGGTAGGGAGGCAAGCCAGGAGCCGAGACGGCGTTGAGGTCATCGATCTCGGTGTTGGTGAGCGTGAGGTCGGCGGCACCAAGATTGGTTTCGAGTTGCTCAACGGTGCGGGCGCCCAGCAGGACCGACGCGACCCCGGGTCGGGTCATGAGCCAGGCCAGGGCAACGTGAGCTACCGGCCGGTCGTGATCTATGGCCATTCGTTGGGCGACCTCCAGGATCGCCCAGGTACGGTCGTTGTTGCGGCCCGCATACGCCTCCACGCCCCGATTCGGGTTATCGCCGAGCCGGGTCGGGCCGACAGGGGAGGTGTCTCGCTGATACTTCCCGGTGAGCCAACCTCCACCGAGCGGGGACCACGGCGTGATTGCCAGGCCCTCTTCCAGGCAGCATGG
>Ga0224496_10001106_pt1 | contig 17294 bp, 15 predicted proteins | sample SF_Jul11_sed_USG_2_FD_168127 | JGI IMG/M metagenome (GOLD analysis project Ga0224496, IMG submission 168127) | Sediment microbial communities from San Francisco Bay, California, United States - SF_Jul11_sed_USGS_8_1 | ecosystem: Environmental > Aquatic > Marine > Sediment | place: USA...
TCTTCATTTCCATTGCTCTGGCTGACTTCGCGCCGGGGTTGATCACATGGCTTCGCGTCGGTTCCGGTGCAGCCACGCTGGCGTTTGTGCCGCGAGCCCGTAAGCCGGTTCTACGAGAAGACTGGCCGAAACTGATGGCTTTGTCCTTCTTGTGGGTGGCGATCCCGTTCACGCTCTTCCCACTCGCCCAGCAGTACATCAACTCCGCGGTCACTGGCATGCTCAACGGCGCTACGCCGATCTTCGCGGCGTTGTTTGCCAGTCTGCTGCTGAAACGATTGCCCCGAATAGCTCAGGCGGGCGGCCTGGTCCTGGGTCTGGTTGGCTTGGCGCTGATTTCAATCTCGACTGGCGGACAGGGTGATACCGCCTGGTATGGCGTGGTTATGGTCCTAATTGCGACGCTCTGTTACGGCATCTCGATCAATATCGCCACCGGCCTCCAGCAGAAATACGGCGCGCTACCCATCATGTCCCGGATGCTCGTCCTGGCGACCGTATGGGTGTCCCCGTTCGGGATTACTTCGCTGTCCGAGTCGGCGTTCTCGGTTGCAGCATTTGGATCGGTTCTGTTTATCGGCGTGGCCGGCACCGGCCTGGCGTTTCTGATCATGGGGACGCTCAGCGGCAGCGTCGGGCCGACCAGGGCCTCGTTCATCACGTACGTCATTCCGGTTGTGTCGGTCGTTCTCGGAGTGGTGTTCCTGTCGGATCAGGTCACGACGCTGGCTCTTGTCGGGATCGGGCTCGTAATCGTTGGAGCAGTTTTGGCTTCGCGCCGCGAGCAGTGACGGCGCTAGGTTCCCACGTATGGCCCACATTGATTCGGTTCGGGTGCGCTGGTCGGAAGTAGACCCGTACAACCATTTGAACCACGCTCTCTATTTAACCTTCTTTGAGCAGGCTCGCATCGATGCTTTGGCGTCGATCGGGTTTTCGATGGGTGAACTTCAGGCGCTCGGCTGCCAGATCGTCGTAACCGAGGTCAACGTAAAGTTCATCAAATCGGCGTTGGGTGGCGACGACGTCCGAATAGAAACGGAGATGATCGAAACCCGGCGGGTTAGCACGAGTTGGCGTCAGCGCATGTACCGCGACGACGAGCTGTTGGCAACGATCGAGCTGACCGCCGCCATCACTGATCTTGATGGCAAACCCCGGCGGCTTCCCGATGGTTTCGCTGAAGCACTCGGCACCATTGCCGGTGGTCATGTGCCCGGCTAGCCGAGCTCAAGCCCCAACTGACGATCACCATCTATCGGAGGCTCAACGGGAAAGGTCCACGATCCCAGACGGGTCGATTGAGACACGAATCTTGCTTCCCGCCGTGACCCTGGTGGCGGTGGTAAACGTGAGCCGTCGTCCGGAAGCGGTGGTGATCGCCAGGCGATACCGACCCTCGTCAAACGACACCGAATCAACCGTGGCCGCTTCGCCGTGTGGATCGATCGAGATTGCCTCCGGACGGATCAACAGTTTGCCCCGTTCGGGATCGTCGATGATGTTGGTCATACCCAAGAATCGGGCGGTCCATTCGTCTGGTGGTTCCCGCCACAGATTGTCAGGGGTGGCGCACGCGGCGATTCGACCGGTCCGCATTATGGCTACGCGGCCGGCCAGACCAAACGCCTCTCCCTGGTCGTGCGTAACGACGATGGTGGTCAGATCCCGTTCTCGAAGCATGTCGGCCAGTTCGTCGATAAGGCGGGTTCGTAGTTCCCGGTCCAATGAGCCGACTGGTTCGTCGAGCAGGAGAAGTCGCGGTTCGGGGGCCAAGGCCCTGGCCAGGGCGACGCGCTGTTGTTCGCCCCCTGACAGCGACGTCACCGCCCGGTCTTCCATTCCACTCAGCCCGACCCAATCCAGGGCGGTCCGAACTTTCGAAGCTAACTGATCGTCAGGAACTCCTTGCATCTCAAGACCGAACCCGACATTGCCACCGACCGATCGATGAGGAAACAGCGCATAATCCTGAAACATGAACCCAAAATCGCGTAGGTGGGGTGGCACGCCGGCTAGGTCTTTCCCCGCCCAGGTAACCACGCCGCCGGTGAGGGGAACCAGTCCGGCGATGACTCGCAATAGAGTGGATTTGCCTGACCCGCTCGGCCCGAGTAACGCGACGATCTCGCCATCAGCGACCGCCAGATCGATCTCGTGGACAATGGTGACGCCGCCCAACGCCGCCGAGACGTTCCGTAGCTCCAGCATTAAAGGTCACCGGCCCGATAACCGTCGATGGCCAGAATCACGACTGCCGTAACCAGCATCAGAATCGTGCTCATGGCCATTGCCTTGCCGAAGCTTGCCTCCGCCGGCCGAGCGAGGAATCGGAAGATAGCCACCGGCAAGGTCGGCGCGTTCGGGCGGGCTATGAAGCTGGTTGCTCCGAACTCGCCAAGCGAGACCGCGAAGGCCAGTCCTCCGCCGGCAGCGAGTGCCTTGGCGGCGATTGGAAAGTCGATCTTGCGAAGCACCTGACGGGGAGATGCTCCCAGGGTGGCCGCGGCCTCTCGGAGATGATTGCGAATCGACGCGAGCACCGGAACCGTCGTGCGAACCACGAACGGGATTGCCACGAGTGCATGGGCGATTGGTACCAACAGCACCGACGTCCTTAGATCGATGGGCCAATCGAGGGCGATGACGAATCCAAAACCGATCGTTACGGCGGAAGTGCCGAGCGGGAGCATGAGCAACGTGTCGAACCAGGTTGAGTTTCTGCGGGCGGCGATGACGATCGATGCCAAACCACCGACGAACACCGCAAGTGCCATGGACGCGAGCCCGAATTGCAGAGAATTGCCGATGGCGGTGGCCGGGGTGACCAGGAAGGCCGAGTCGGGAGCGGTCAGCGCCGTGTAGTTGGAGAACCCAAAGCCATCGGCAGTCGTGAAGGATCGAAGGACCAGCGTCACGAGCGGGCCCAGTTCGGCGATGAGCGCGAGCCCAATGATCCCGAACACGATCGTGCGTTGTTTCCATCCGATCGGGGCCGGCAGCCTTCCAGCCCGGACGGACTGCTGGGTCTGGCGCTTTCGTTGCCAGCGGGCGTAAACGGTCAGCACCGCGGTCACGCCGATGAGTTGGATCACCGCCAGCGTGGCCGCCCCCTGGAGGTCGAGGAGAAAGTACCGTCGCCAGACCGCCACTTCGATGGTCGAGTATCGGATTCCCCCCAGTAGCAGGACGACTCCGAAGGACGTGAATGAGAACAAGAAGACGATGGCGCCGGCCGCAGCGATGGCCGGCCTGAGCAAAGGAAGCGTTACGGTCCGAAACGCCTTCCATCGGTTGGCGCCCATCGTGCGGGCTGCCTGAACGAGGCGGTCGTCGACGGACTCCCACATGCCGCCGACCACCCGTACTACCACCGCCAGGTTGTAGAACACGTGGGCGATGAGGATGATCCAGACCGTTTCCAGGAGGGGGAACGCTGAGGTCCGGCCGAACAGAACCATGAACGCGGCGGCCACGACCACGGTCGGCATCACGAAAGGGATCGTCATGGCAGCGCGAAGGAGGCGTCTTCCTGGAAAGTCGAAGCGACTGAACGCCCAGGCAACTGGCAAGCCCAGCGTCACTGTGAGGATGGTCGACGCCGTGGCCTGCCATACGCTGAACCATGCGACCCTGCCGATTCGGGCTGTCTGCAGAACTTCGGCCCAGGGTCGTCCGTCTCCGGTTGTCAGGCTCACCCACAGAATCGAGACGAGCGGATAGACGAAGAAGTACGCCAGAAACAGCGTCGGGATGGCGATGAGCCACCTTAGGGAACGGCGATCTGGGTCCACTCGTCAATCCATCGGTCGCGGTTGGCGTCTATGACGGCGGGGTCCATGGTCAGTGGGTTTGAAGGGACCTCGGTGTATTTCTCGAATTCGGTTGGTAGGGCTGCGTCGATGCGGGCCGGGAAGACGAACATGTTGAGCGGTATGTCTTCCTGGAACTCCTTCGAGAGCATGAAGTCGACAAGTTTTCGAGCGGCCTCGGAGTCTTTGAGGATCCCGGCGTATTCGACCTGGCGGAAGCAGTTACTGGTCACCGTGGCAGTCAACGCCTCGTCAATTGGTTCCTCGGCGAAGATGACCCCGGCCGGTGGCGAAGAAGCGTAACTCACCACAATCGGTGATCCCGTCCCGCCGCCCCCCGTGAAGTTGGCGTAGTAGGCGGTTTCCCAGTCGGGGGCCACGACCGTGCCGTTGGCGAGTAGTGCGGTCCAATAGTCTTCCCAGCCGTCCTCGCCGTATTCGGCGATCGTCGCCAGCAGGAACGCCAGGCCGGGAGAGGAAGTAGCGGGGTTCTCAACGACGAGCATGTTGGCGTAGGCCGGCAGGATGAGATCATCCAGACCCGACGGTGGCGCAACCGTCTCGAATGCCGACTTGTCATAGTTCAGGCAAACATCCCCAAAGTCGATTGGTGTTACTCGGGGGTCCGTAATCAGTGATGGGTTCACGTCGGCCAGGGCCGGGGATTCATACGGCACGAACAGGTCGAGCGCCTTGGTCAACAACGTGTTGTCGACTCCGAACAGGACGTCGCCGGTTGGATTGTCCTTGGTGAGGACCGCCTGAGTCACCAGGGACCCGGCGTCGCCGCCTTGGAGGACAGTGACGGAGATTCCCGTTTCAGCCGTGAACGTCTTCAGCGTCGCATCCGAAACTGCGAACGAGTCATGGGTCAGGAGGACGAGCTCGGTGGGTTCTGCCGAGGATGGTGACGAACAAGCCGACACGGCGAGTATGGCGATGACAATTGCGGCTATGCGTTTCATGTTGGTCCTCCTCCGTTGGAGGATGAGAACCTCGCATAGGCTGCTGAGGCTTCCACACGCTTCCTCCGCTGGCATGATCCAGGTCAGGTTCTGCGGGTCGGAAGCGACGTTGTCAGCTTCCCTCTCAGCTCGTTGGCCCGAGCTCCCCGGAGTGGTTACGACGTCAGTCTAGTGCGACACCCCGTTAGGCGTTCGATGTGCATGGTCATGGCGCAGATAGAGGTAGAAGGGAAGGGCGGCCGACAGACCGATCGTCAGATTGATGAGGGGAATGACCCACCACCTGGGGACCGTCAGCTGTCGGGCGTCATGAAACGACCACAACCAGAAAACGACTGACGTGATGAGCAGGTCAGCGCTGAAACCGCCTGCCGCTCCGTTTACGAACAGCGATGAGACGAAGGAGCCGAGGTTGAGACCTTCGCTAGAAACGAACGTCCAAAAGAACACGTAGGGGACAACGGCTCCTACGATCGCCAATACCAGGTAGGTGTTTTTCTTCGGCAAGATTCGCCTCCTCAATGAACGGTATGGAATCGGAGCCGGTACATTCAGCGGATGCGCAAGAACTCGCGACTCGACCAATTCCTTGACCGTACCCTGATCTTCAGCTTCACGTCGGTCGGCTACGACCTGCGCAAGAGCAACTTCGAGCCCATCCCTAGGATCGACGGCCGTCGAGTCGTGGTTACCGGTGCGACATCTGGCTTGGGTCTGGTGGCTTCCCGACAGTTATCCGAACTGGGTGCTTCGGTGGTACTCGTAGGTCGCAACGAAGAGAAGGCCGAGCGGGCTCGGGACGAGATTCGAACCACCACAGGCAACGCCAACATCTCATTCGAGCTCGCCGACCTCAGCCTTATGACAGAAACTGCCGCTCTAACCGAACGTCTGGCTGCCGGACCTCCGATAGACGTCCTCATCAACAATGCCGGGGTGCTCGTCGGGGAGCGGACCGAGACGGACGAAGGCATCGAACTTACTCTGGCGACCAATCTGCTGTCCCACTACCTTCTGACCGAGTCACTGGCCGACCATATCGTCGAGGGCGGTCGCATAATCAACGTATCGTCGGGCGGCATGTACTCGCAGCGAATCAGACCGGATGACCTTCAGTTTGAACGGGGCGAATACACGGGAACTGCTGCCTATGCCCGCACCAAACGTGGCCAGGTGATCCTCACCGAATTGTGGGCGGACGCGTTCGCTTCCCGGAGAATTACGGTGAGTGCGATGCATCCGGGCTGGGCCGACACGCCCGGCGTCTCGGATTCTTTGCCCACATTTTCCAAAATCATCGGTCCAATTCTGCGGACCCCCGAAGAAGGAGCGGACACGATGGTGTGGCTGGCGGCCACCGACGAACCGGTCCCGTCCGGGAAGTTCTGGTTGGATCGCACGCCCCGGGCGACGCATATGACGGATCGAACCAGAGAGAAGCCCGCGGATCGGGTGGCGCTGGTGGAGGCGCTTCAGGAACTGAGCAGGCCGCCCGGCTAAGCGTATATCGCTTCTAGTCGAGAGCGGCTTTGAGACCGTCAACGGCATCTCGACCTAGTTGGTCGAGGTCGTCGCGGATAAAGAGAGTTCCGATCTTGGCGATGCCTTTGAAGGTCAAGTCGGCTGTGTAGCGTATTTCGGTCCCGGTGGCTGTCTCGCTGAACTCCATCGCATCAACCGCCGACAAAAGCTTACCTTCGCCCTTGAGCACGACCCGGCGCGGTCGGTCGAGTTCGGTGATCGTATAGGTCATGTCGCTTTCGCGACCTTTGAATACGGTCACGAGGTCGAATGACGAACCGACGGCGACCGGACCATCTCCGACCCGCTTGGAATTTACGACTCCGGGATCCCAGTTTTCGATGTTCTCGAAGTTGGCCGCATAGTCAAAGGCTTCTGTCACTGGAGCCGATACTGTTCTTGTCTCATGCAATCGAATCATTTGCCCATCCGCTGGTGCTTTGCCAAATATACGGAGCGAGTGGCCGGCCTGGATCACTGATCAAGCTGGGTAACGCAAAGCCGCTTCGAAGAGTCCTAGGCTCTGTTGCAGATCCAACCAAGGAATCAAAATGGCTAGCGCTTCCTATTCGATAACTCTCCGGGTGATCACGGACTCCACCGACCAGAAGGCCATTGGCCGGGTCACAACCGCGATTGGCGATGCCGAGGGTCACGTCGTGGCGTTCGACTTCGTTGAAACCGATGAGCGCGGAACCGTCGTGGACGTCACGGCGAATGCGTCCAACTCGGATCATGCCATCGCCATCAAGGACGCGGTGGATGCCGTCGACGGTGTCACCGTCCACAAGGTATCCGACCGGACTTTTCTCATGCACTTGGGCGGAAAGATCGAAGTCCGTTCGAAGGTCGATCTCCGCAACCGTGATCAGCTGTCAATGGCCTACACGCCGGGCGTGGCCCGCGTGTCGATGGCCATCTACGAACAGCCAGAGGATGCTCGGAATCTGACCATCAAAGGCAACACGGTGGCCATCGTGACCGACGGCACCGCCGTTCTCGGCCTCGGCGATATCGGCCCGATCGCCGCGTTGCCCGTGATGGAAGGTAAAGCGGCGCTGTTCAAGCGATTCGCCAACGTCGACGCGTTTCCGATCTGCCTGGACACCAAGGACACCGATGAGATTGTCCGGACGGTCCAGCTGATTGCCCCGGTTTTTGGAGGTATCAACCTCGAGGACATCGCCGCGCCGCGATGCTTCGAGATCGAGGAACGTCTACGCGACTTGCTCGATATCCCCGTGTTCCATGATGACCAGCATGGCACGGCCATTGTCGTGGTTGCCGCACTGCGCAACGCCCTCAAGGTCGTTGGCAAGAAGTTCGAAGACGTCGTTGTTTCGATGTCGGGAGCCGGCGCCGCCGGAGTGGCCATCGCCAAGATGTTGCTGGCCGAGCACGTCAAAGACATCATCGTGGCCGACTCCAAAGGAATTATTCACAAGGGCCGCGAGTTGGTCGATCCTTCGAAGCAGTGGATGGCCGCGAACACGAACACGGCAGGCATGACCGGTGGGATCCTCGATTCTTTGGACGGCGCAGACGTGTTCATCGGAGTTTCGGCGCCGGACCTCTTCGAAGCCAAAGAGATCGAACGAATGAATAAGGATGCCATCATCTTTGCGCTCGCCAATCCCGATCCCGAGGTGGATCCGGTTGAGGCACGCAAGTACGCCGCCGTAGTGGCGACCGGACGTTCTGACTACCCAAATCAGATCAACAACGTGCTGGCGTTCCCTGGAGTGTTCCGCGGGGCGCTCGACGCCCGGGCTTCTGAGATCACCGAAGCGATGAAGCTGGCGGCCGCCAAGGCGATCGCCGAGGTCGTGACCGATTCGCAGCTGAACCCGGTCTACATCATCCCGTCGGTATTCAACAGTGACGTGGTCATCGAGGTGGCCAAAGCGGTCCGAGACGCCGCCCACGCCGAGTAGCGGCCGGTCAATCGCGGGAGGAAAACCGTTCGACCCGGGGTCGTGGCGAGCCGCGATCGCCTAGTGTCGGAGGTGGAAAGGCCCGTCGAATGTGGACAGAAGTTGCGGCGACCGTCCCGTTGTCGCCAGCCAAAGCGTTTGAGGTATTTACGCACCAGATAGACACCTGGTGGCCACGGACCGGTGTGTTTTCGTACAGCTTTGCCCCCAAGACGACCAAGGCCGACCATATCTGTTTCGCTCGCACCGAGCGTCTTCACGAGCGATTTGCCGACGGTACCGACTACACGATTGGCGAGGTTCTCGAGTGGGACGCACCGCACCGCATCGTGCATGAATGGAAGGCCCCCGGATGGTCGGCGCCAACGATCGTGACCGTTACGTTCGAGCACGACGGGCATAATTGCTTGGTCACTCAGCGCCACGACAGTTTTGACGAAGCCGGGGTAGGAGACCTCTTGCCGTATTACGACATCGGGAATCGACAGACGTTCGCCTCGTACGTGGCCCACTGCAACGCAATTCATGAGCTTCAGATTCTGTCGGCCGATGACCCGATTGGAGCGGCCAGACCCGCCACGATGTGAACGTTTGGCATCGTTCGGAATACTTCGGTGGCAACGAGGAGCTTTAGCGAACGTGAACCCCCGCCGACGATAACTCTGGCCGCGTCCATGACGGCTTTATCGACATAGATCCGCAAGTCCGGAGGCGCCCCGAACGGTGTTACGCCGCCGATCATCATTCCGGTAGCTGCAATGGTTTGCTCCGGACTGGCGAACGAGAGTTTCTTGACGCCCATCACGTCCCGGACCGTGCGGTTGACGTCGAGACGGGTCGTTGCCAGGGCGAGGCACAGAGCGGATTGTCCGGGTGGACGTTTTGATGCGATCAGAATGGTGTTGGCAGATTTGTCGAGTGCGTATCCATAGGCGGCGCAGAAGTCAGCCGTGTCCGCCAGGTTCGGGTCGCACTCGATCGCCTGATAGTCGGCGCCGAGGGCATCAAGGTGGTCGAGTACGTCGATCATCGTCGTACTCGATTGTGGCAGAAGCGGTCTAGCGGCGTCGAGATCGTTTCTTCGATTGACGACCCTGGCTCCGTGCCTGGGCGCGTTTGGCTCGCTCGTCGGCCCGCTGCTGAGTTTCCTCGGCCTCAGTTACGAGGTCCCGCCAGCGCTGATAGCGCAGCAGGTCGACTGCTCCCGACTCGACGGCGGCCAAGATCGCGCAGCCCGGTTCTGAGGTGTGCGAGCAGTCGGTAAACCGGCAGTCGGCGCCGAGGTCCGTGATGTCGTCAAAGAGCGCATCGACGGCGTCAGGATTTCCAATCGCGCCGATCTGGCGGATGCCCGGACTGTCGACAATACAACCGCCTGTCGGGACAATATGGATCTGACGCGACGTAGTCGTATGGCGCCCCTTGGAGTCGCCCTCCCGCACCGCCCCGGTGTCGGCAGCCTCGGTCCCGAGCATGGCATTAACGATGCTGGACTTCCCCGCTCCGGATTCCCCGATCAGGACGGCGGTTTTTCCGGCCGTGGCGTCTCGCATCTCCGCGATTCCTTCGCCGGTCTTGGTTGATACCTCAATGATGTCGAGCGTCGGATGGAGGGCGGCCATCTCGGCGCGGACACCGACCGGGTCCTCGGCGATGTCCGTTTTGGAAAGCACCAGGATCGGAGCAGCACCGGCGTCCCATGCCAGGCTGGCAAGTCGATCGACCCGGCCGGCCGGCAGCGGACGGTCCAGTCCGCACACAGCGAATACGACGTCGACGTTGGCAGCAAGAACCTGGTCTCCGGTGCCCCGCACGTTCGGTCGTGTCAGAAGCGAGGACCGGGGAGCCATGGCGTTCATCCGGCCGTCGAGCACGGTGATCCAGTCGCCGACCACCGCGTCGGAGCTGGCGTTCTCCATGGGGATGCGCAGCACACGGGCGGCGGTTTGCACGGTGAGAACCTTGGTGTCGTGCCGGATGACCCGGGCCGGTTCGCCAGGATGGTCCGCCAGGAGTGTTGCCCAATGATCGGACCAACCGAGCCCGACGAGGGGATCAATCAATGTGAAGGCCTGCATGCATGGGCCAACCATAGAGCGCCATGGTCAGTTGGTCGGTCGGTTTTTCGGTTCACCGTTCGTATTGGACGAAAGCAGTCAGGTTGCCAATGCGGTCGTAGAGGCGTCGGCCGGTGGCGTTGAATTCTTGTGTCATCCAGTAGACGCCGGCTGCTCCGGCCAGATCAGCCTGCTCGTAGACGGCTTCGATGAGCGCCCGACCCAAACCGGTGCCACGAAGCGGAGGGTCAACGTACAGGTCCTCGAGGTAACAGGTGTTGGCGACTGTCCAGGTGTCGCGGTGAAAGAGGAAATGGACCAGGCCGGCAAGCTTGACGCCGGTGTCGACCACGAGACCATGGAACTCGTTGGGATCATCTGCCAGCAGGCGAGCGAAGGTCGTGGTGTACACGTCGTCCGTGACTGACGTTTCGTAGAAAGCGAGGTAGGCCGTGAATAGGCGGCGCCACTCTGCTTCGTCGTTGCGTTCCAGCCTGCGAATCTGCGGTTGGGTCATGCTCGGAAGCTAGCAATCAACGAGAGCGGTGCCCCGAGGGGCACCGCTCCCAGACCGATACGGCGTTGTCGCCGGATCTGCTTCTATCTTGCTAGCTCTGTCTCAGCTCCCTGCGGAAGCCATTGCCTCATGGAGCCAGCCGTCGACGAGCTCACGGTTACGTTCGATCCATTCGCTGGCGAGAGCCGCGATGTCTTCGTTGGTGTCTCGTCCTGCGTCCTGCTCGACGTTCGCAAGCGAAACCTCGATGATGGGCAGCTTCACGAGCTCCAACAACTTCGCAGCAGCCGGGTTGGCTGCGAGGAAGTCGTTGTTGGCGGTCACCTGGATGTCAGCGGCGATCCAACCGAGCTGGCAGATGCCATCGGCCGCGGCAGCCGGGCACTGGTCAGCGCCAATGTTGGCTACACCGGGGCGCTGATCGTGTGATTCGCCACCGTCCTGGCCAGACGGGTTCGAGTCATCAACGATCTCGTTGACGGCAAGCCAGTAGACGTTCTGTCCAGGGATCAGCTTGGTGATGTAGGCGCTCGGGGTCCAGGTGTAAATGACCATGGGCTCGCCCGCGTCAGCCTTGGCCGTGGCCTCGGCGATCATCGCGTCGTATCCGGCGATCACTTCCTGAACGTTCTCCCATCCAGACATCGCGATCTGGCTCAAGATGATGTTGTCACACGTCCAGCTCTCCTGGCAGCCGTAGATGTCGGCAATGCCGTTTCCGGGTACCGGGTCACCAGCATCAAAGGCGGCGAGGATCTCCGGGTCATCGTTGATCTGGTCGAGATGGGTAATGCCGTATTCGTCGGCAAAATCTTTGGTGATCAGGTAACCCTGCAAGCCACCGGCCATCATTTCCTCGCCGACAATCGTCACGTGATCGCCAACCGTCGTGCCGTCAGGCAGTTCGGGAGCCAACCAGCTTGCGTGGCCGGGGTACCAGCTGTTTACCCAGAAGTCGAAGTCGCCCTGGGCCATGGCCAGGTACGCCAGCGATGGGCCAAGTTCGAGTTCGGACGGATCCGAAACGGTGTAGCCGAGCTCTTGCATCAACTGCCGGTATACGGCGGCCTGGAAGTAGCCGGTTGACCAGTCGGCACGAGCCATGGTCACTTCGACACCTTCGCCTGGCAGAGCCATGTCGTCCATGTCGTCCATGTCTTCCATGGTGGTGTCGGTTGTTCCCGAATCGGTCGGGGCGGCGGTCTCGTCGGTAGACCCGACCGTCGTGTCAGATGCTCCGCCACCGCAAGCTGCGGCGACCAGCGCTAGTACTGCAAGCAGCGCTAGGAGCTTATGGAATTTGCTCATATACATTCTCTCCTCAGTTGGCCTCTGCGCGGGCAGAGGTCTGCCTAATTACGTAGGCATGTGGTTCACGTTACCGCCGCTCGCGTTTTAGAGCTAACGGGAACTCTTGGTTGCGGTTCGCTACGTACCGATCGACATCAGTTCCTCGGTGTGGACTTTCGGGTCGGGTTCCGTTTCGTCATAAACTCTCGAGCGCCGGAACAATTTGAGTATTCCGCTCGTGGAAGCAACGAGGAAAGCTCCTCCCATCATCGTCAGGAACGAGCCAACGCCGCTCAAATAGTTGGGGTCAGCGGATCGAACATGGGTGAAAACCCAGGCCATGGCAATCGAGAACGTCCCGGCCCCGAATCCGGCTGCGACCGTGCCCCACAGCCACTGATACCGTTCTTCCCGCTTGGGAATACCTGCGGCGGCTACAGCCGCCATTGCGGCAACAGCTCCCGACACGAGTGCCCAGAGGCCTAGTTGAGCCCCATCGGGCTCTGCTCCGGTAGTGATGAGTTCCTTGGTCTGAGCAGCGCTGGCTATCACCGTCTGTAAACGTGCAGCTATCGTGCCGGCCTCAGCCGGGTTGTCGATCGCCTCTTGTCTCAGCTCTTCGATCTGCGCCTGGATCTCGGGATCGAACACCCGACCCTCGCGCTTGTCGTAGCTCCAACCGGACAACATTCCCACCACCAGGACGACCACCGCAATCGATGATCCGATGACTCTCCCCCACGCAATGTCAGCACTGAGCGGCACGAGAGGACTGTGTGGGGCGACTCGCAGCCACATCACCGCACCGGCGCTCGCTACGAACCCGCCGGCTACGGCGGTCAACACGCCAATCCCGGTTCCCGGGTCATTGGCAAGGCCGTATGGCTGAGCAAGGAAATGGGCCGTCGCGGTGACGAATGCTGCAATGGCCGCGATGGCGGCGCCGTCTGCGGCTAACCACCGGGAGCCGGTTCCCGGGCGTAGGTAGCTACCTATGACGGCGAGAATCACAAACCCGCCGAAGGCGAGAACCAGAAAGCCGAACCAGGAACCTCCCTGGCCGGACATTCCGTTGAACGTCTGACCGGCGAGATCTTCGTCGGCAACCCGGCCGTAGGCGCTTATCTTCCCGGCGTCCACGGTCCAAGGAAGGAACACGGATATCGCGACTGCCAATCCGCCGAGCAGCGTCATTCCCATGAGGTTGCGCTCTTTGGGGGCGATCGGTGCAAAACGCACGATCGGTTCGTGTGCGACGATCTGGGCCGTCGCGTCGGCCTCGGTAAGAAGGGCTTCGACGTCTACCCGGTGGGTCCAGGCCTGTCGGATGCGGTGGAACAGGTTTCCGGTGTCGGTGTCCTCGCGTTGCGTCATGCGGTCCAGGACGATTGCGACCAGGAAGAACGCCAAGCCACCGGAGGCGGCCAGGGCCGGGTCCTGGTTGGAAAGGGCACGAAAGAGCAGCCGACCCAGCCCTCCAGCTCCCATGATGGCGGCGATTCCCAACATCGAGATGGCCAGGAGAAGTGTCTGGTTGATACCGGTCATGATCGCCCGGCGAGCCAGGGGGATCTGAACATCAAACAGCACGCGCCACTCGGGAGCGCCGTAGGCCCGGCTGGCCTCGACCACGTCGCCGGGCACCTGCCGGATGCCCAGATTGGTAAGTCTGATCAGCGGTGGTACCGCAAACACCATGGTCACCATGGTCGCCGACACCTCGCCGATACCGAAGAAGAAGATGAACGGCAGCATGTAGACGAACGAGTGAACGACTTGCATGGCGTCGAGGATTGGTCTGATCACTTTCCAGATGGCATCGACCCGGCCGCTTGCGATGCCGATCGGGATGCCAACGATGACGCAGAAGAACACCGCTACCGCGATGAAGCCGATCGTACGGGCAGTTTCAATCCAAAAGGCATTACCGAGAAGGCCGCAGATCGTAAGCGACACTGCGACAAACGCCCCCACTTTGATATTGCGAGCGAGGGAGGCGATGAGTGCCATCGCCAGGACGACCCAGACCCAGGAGATTCTGGCTAGGAAATCGTTGACGAATGCGTCAATCAGATAGTCGAATGGAAAAGCCAGAGCGTCCAGCGTGGAGCGCATGTTGACGAAGATCCAATCGATCGCTTGATCAATCCAGGCCCCGAAGGGGATTTGCCATTTATCGAGGATTCGATTGTCCATGAATCCCGGATCGGTCTGCAAGAAGAATCTCACATGAACACCTCTCGCTCGAAGCCGTCTATGAGCTGTTCGACCCGACCCATTTCTTCCATGATGTGTCGCGGGTCAAGGTTGCCGATCAGCTTGCCGTCGTCGTCGACCACTGCAATCGGGATGCCTCTACCGGCGGCGGCGTATACCTCGTTCAGCGTGGCGTGGGGTCCGCATTGCTCGAAGTCGGTCCGCAGAGCTGAGCTTAAGTCCGACGCTTGGATCCCGTCGTTGACGGTGAAGACGTGCGTTGGTCTTCCCTGGTCGTCGACGACAAAAGCGCCGGCGCGGTCACCGAGAGAGTGAAGCGCATCGCCCAGGGACATGGAAGCCTTGATCGGCCCGGGAGTGATCATGACTTCTTGAACTTCGATGACCCGACCCTGGTCGACGTCCTGCACGAATTCGGCCACATAGCCTGTGGCTGGTTGGGTGAGGATCTCCTCGGGCGTTCCGATCTGAACAACCGCCCCGTCCTTCATGATGCACACACGATCGCCGATTCGGAGAGCTTCGTTGAGGTCGTGGGTAATGAACAGGATCGTCTTCTGGAGCTCTTTCTGGATCACCATGAGTTCGTCTTGCATCTGGCGGCGGATCAGGGGATCGAGTGCCGAGAATGCTTCGTCCATCAGCAGGATGTCGGGGTCTGACGCGAGGGCTCTCGCCAGGCCGACCCGCTGCTGCATGCCGCCCGACAACTCCTGAGTGGCATTGTTGGCGTACGGTTCCAGGCCTACGAGCGACAGAGCCTTGAGCGAAGCAACATCTCGTTCCGCCTTCGGTACCTTTTGCACCTTGAGGCCGTAGCCGGCGTTGTCGATGACGTTGCGATGCGGGAATAGAGCGAAGTGTTGAAACACCATTCCCATCTTGACCCGACGGAAGGCCTGGAGGTCGGTTCCCTTGAGAGTTTGAACATCGACTCCATCGACCCACACGTGGCCCGAAGTCACGTCATGGAGCTTGTTGACCGTCCGAATCGCAGTTGATTTTCCAGAACCGGACAAGCCCATGACCACGAAGATCTCTCCACGATTCACCGAGAAGCTGACGTCGTTCAATCCGAGGACGTGGCCGGATTGGCGTAATACCGCGTCCTTCCCCAGCCCCGATTTGGCCAGGTCGAATGCACGTCCGCGCGGTTGGGGACCGAAGATTTTGTAGACGTTCTCGAGCCGGATGATTTCTTCGCCTAGCTCTGCCATCGTGCTCCTCGTGTGGTCGCGGTGAGGCTCCGAACGCGCTCGTTACGCACCCTCCCGGCCATCGAGGGTAACAGCGTTGTTTTTGTCGCGCCCCGAAAACTTGGAACCGGTTCCGACGGGATCGGAACGTTCCAAGGGCATCTGTCGCCGGTCTGGCTACTCCTCTTCGCCTTCGGCGAAGATCTCGTCGAGCATGATTTCGGCGGTTGGCTCGTCGGCTGTGGCGTTGAGGCGTTCGATCACTCTGCTCCGTCCGCCTGTTGTCCCGAAGGCAGTAATGACGTCTCCCGCGAGCAACGTGGTGTCACCGGTAGGCACCATCACCGTCCTACCTCGGCGGACCGAAACGAGCGTGCAACCCTCGGGCCAGTGAACCTCGCGGAGTGATTGTCCGTCGGCCACCGAACCGGGCGGGACCCGGAAGTCGAAGAAGGATGCACCGGGATCGGTCCGCTGGCGGAACCGCTGACGATCCAGACTTTGTCCGGTGCTCGACGCCAGTCCGATGTGATAGGCCTGGACGGCGCCGTCTCGCCCGAATATGCCAACAAGCTTCTTCGGATTGTCGTTTGCGACTACCGGCAAACGGCCAACTCCCAGCGCCGCCATTCTTTCCAACGCCACGGAGACATGGGTATCCGGGGTGACGGTCACCGGGCGAGTGGTCATGGCCGATCGGGCGGTTGGTTTGTCGCCGGCTTCGCGCGCTCGCACGATATCGGTGATGGTCAGAATGCCCACCAGGCGACCGTTCTCAACGACCGGAAGTCCATGGTGGCGGTACTGGTCAAACACTTCGCTGGCTTCGTCGAGGGTGAAGGTCGGAGGTACCGACCGGGGTGGCGCCATGACTTGTCGGACGCTCACCGTGTCGAGTAGATCGACTTCGGTGGTGCGGACCAATCGAATGCCCCGGCGCACGAGCGGCATGGTGTAGGCGCTCTCCGGGTGGATGCGATCGACCACGGTGGTTGCCAGGGTGGCCGTCAACATCAACGGCAGTACGAGTCCATACTCAAGACCGGTTACTTCAAACACGATCAGGATGGCGGTTAGGGGGGCTCGTCCGACGGCCGCGAAGGTGGCGGCCATGCCGACTACCGCGAAGGCACCTGGCTTCAGGTCCGAGAACCCCCAGATAGGCGCCACGAACAAGGCGAACGAGGCTCCCAACGTCGCCCCGATGAAGAGAGACGGGAAGAACGCCCCCCCGGACCCTCCCGACGACAGGGTGATGGATGTGGCTACCACCTTGAGGGCGACGATAGCCAGGAGGGTGTACCAGACGAACTCTCCACCAGTCGACGCCCGAAGCACACCGTTGATGAATTCCTGGCCGGTTCCCAGAATGTCGGGCTCAAGCAGCCCCAGCGCCGCTACGACAAGACCGAAAGTGATGGGTCGAAGCCAACTTCGTTTGGCGAGCCATTCGGGAGGCCGTTCAGCCCGATCGAGAAGCTTGAGAAATGCCCACGCCACAGGCACGACGAGGAGGCCGAGTATCGCATAAAGGAATAACTCCCGTGGGTCGTTGAGGAGGTAGAGCGGAGCCCTGAGCGCCACTTCCACGCCGACCAGCGAGCGGGCAGTTACCGCGGCAGCCACCGATGCAACAACAACCGAACTGAGGTGTCGGGTAGCGAAGTTCCCGAGGATGACTTCCATGGCGAACAACATTCCGGCGATCGGAGCATTGAACGCGGCGCCAATTGCGGCGCCGGCGCCTGCGGCGACCAGGCTGCGGATCTGGTCTTCTGAGAGGCG
>Ga0224496_10001107_pt1 | contig 17286 bp, 18 predicted proteins | sample SF_Jul11_sed_USG_2_FD_168127 | JGI IMG/M metagenome (GOLD analysis project Ga0224496, IMG submission 168127) | Sediment microbial communities from San Francisco Bay, California, United States - SF_Jul11_sed_USGS_8_1 | ecosystem: Environmental > Aquatic > Marine > Sediment | place: USA...
TGCTGGCAGGTTTTAAGAATGTTTTTACCCTTGCTGTTATACAGTCCAATGGTTTTGATATATTCCTTAAGTCCCTTTTCCCCCAGGTTAAGAATACTGAGGGGCGTATTGGCAATGGGAAATAATTTTGCAGTAGCCTTGTTGACACCTTTATCAGTTGCCTGGGCTGATAGAATAACTGCGATCAGTAATTCAAATGGTGTGGTATAAGTAAGTTCGGTGGTCGGTGTGGGGTTTTCTGCTTTTAAACGGGTAAAGATTTCCCACCGCTTTTGAGCATTCACTTATACAGCTGCCTCGGTGCTTACATTGATTGCGATAGCGGGTTGAGGTTTTTTGATGCGTTTATCAATTACATTTTTAAGTGCGATAATGAGGCCAAGGCCAATAAATGCTCCGGGTGGTAGAATAGCCAGTAGTAAACCTGAATAATCATCCACCAGCACAATGGTCCAGCTTCTGGCTATTTCGCCAAACATTAAATGAGAATCTGCAAACAGTGTGCCATGGCCCAGTGCTTCGCGCATGGCGCCCAGTAAAATCAGTACTGCGGCAAAACCCAGTCCCATCATAAAACCATCAACAGCGGAAGGTAGAATTTTGTTTTTTGATGCGAAGGCTTCTGCACGTGCCAGGATACTGCAGTTGGTAACAATGAGCGGGATAAAAATACCCAGAATATTGAACAGTTCATGGAAATAAGCATTCATGGTTAATTCGATAGTAGTGACGATCGAAGCAATGATCATTACAAATACAGGTACGCGGACTTCGGGTCTAACCAGATGACGGATGCTGGAAACGATCGTATTGGAGATGACGAGTGTGAGTAATGTGGCTATACCAAGTCCGAGACCGTTAATAACAGTGCCGGTTACTGCCAGTAACGGACAGAGACCCAATAACTGAACCAGGGCTACATTATTGTTCCACAATCCGTTTTTGTTAATCTCGGTGTAATTGATATCAGTCATCGGCAGTTCTATTCAGTAGTCTGGTTTTGTTACGGTCAAAGTATACCAAGGATTGATGTACCGCTTTTACTATAGCACGTGGGGTAATGGTAGCGCCGGTGAGCTGATCAAATTGTCCACCATCTCTTTTGACCTGCCAGCCATGCAGGTCGGGATTGGTGAGCGATTTGTCATTAAAACCGAGAACCCAGTTCGTTCTTTTAATTTCTATTCCATCGCCTAATCCCGGTGTTTCTTTGTGATGAACAATGCGCACACCCGCCAGTGTTCCATCGGCGCGAATACCGACCAGTAATTTAATGGCACCACTGTAACCATCTGGTGCAATAACCGGCAGAATAACCGCCGTCACCTGACCATCTTTTTTAGCCTGATAAGCGGTTGATGTTTCGGTCTGGCCAAGTCGGTTATCGCGGTCGAGTGTTATGGATTCGTTGATTAAATCATTGTCATACGTGCCAGCAGGCAGAATATTATTTAATGTACGTAGCATGGCTCGACGTTCATTTTCGGCTATTTGATCTTTTGTACCTTCGAATGTTGCACCCACAAGACCGCTGCCAATGACAGCGAATAGCATAAGTAACAGGCCGGTGGTTAGAATCTGCTTGCTATTATTCATCCTGATCCTCTTTGTGATAACCAGGAATTTCGTACCAGTGATGCCCATAGGCTCTGGGCATGGTGTAGTAGTCCAGCAGTGGGGCTGCCAGATTCATTAATAATACGGCAAATGCAATACCATCTGGATAGCCCCCCCAGGTGCGTATAATGAAAATCAGTATGCCTACACCCATACCAAATAACCAGCGTCCTTTAGGCGTTGTGCTGGCAGTAACAGGGTCGGTGGCAATAAAAAAGGCACCTAGCATAATGCCACCACTGAATAAGTGAAAAGTGGGTGGAGTGAAACTGGCGTAATCATAGAGCGCAAAACTGTTCGACAGAAAAAACAGCATACCGAGAATGCCGACAGGAATGCGCCAGTCAATAATACGTTTATAGGCAAGCCATATACCACTGGCTAAAAATAATCCATTAATCCATTCCCAGCCAATACCGGATATTGAACCAAACAAAGGGCCATAGGTCTGGTGTTGATGAATATCATTAATGCTCAGTTCCAGACCTAGCTGGATTTTTAATATATCCATCGGTGTAGCCATGGTAATGGCATCCCATGCAAAACGATCAGGTGCGATACCGGTAAAAATCAGTCTAAATGTTTCTATGAAGTTAAGATGTGTATAGCCTTCAACTAATGGAGGAACCCATTGAGTCATTTCTCTCGGGAATGAAATGATAACCACAACATAACCCGCCATTGCGGGATTAAAAGGGTTAAACCCGAGTCCGCCGTATAAATGTTTGGCAAAAATTATTGCGAATGCCGTGCCAATAACCGTCAGCCACCAGGGTGCAAGTTGTGGTAGGGCGAGTGCTAATAAACATGCCGTTACCATGGCGCTACCGTCGGTAAGATAAGGTTTAATGGGGCGGCCACGCAGGTTCAGCATCAGTGCTTCACATGTTAGTGCAGTTATTGATGCAATGATGATGTTGATAAATACACCCCAGCCAAAAAAAACAATGGCAGCTATGGTGCCAGGAATGAGAGCCAGTAAAACTCTTTGCATGATCTGGTCAACAGTATATGCCTGATTATTATGAGGTGAGCTGGCTGTTTTAAATAACATGTTTTTATTCGGCCTTTGATTGATTGCGGCGTTTATCTGCTTCTTCGATCAGTTTTTGTTGTCCTGCAGTCAAATTGTCAGTGTTTTTGGGGGTCAGGCCAGCCTGTTCTTTTTTGGCTTTTACCCGTGCTAATGCAGCTTCAATGGCGGCTTTTTTAGGATCTTCTTCACCGCTCTCTGCATTTTCCTGCTGTTGTTTTTTTGCCAGCATTTCCTTTTTCTTCCGCAGTCTTTCTTCTCGTTCCTGTTTTTCTTTATCCAGACGTGCCTGTCTAAAATCATGTCTCATGCGCGCATGATCAGATTTCTGACGTTCTCTTTCAAGATTCCAGATTTCAGTTTTTGCGAAACGGTAATACTGTACTAATGGAATCTGACTAGGACAGACCTGTGCGCAGCAACCGCACTCGATACAATCAAATAAATGATAGTCCTGAACCTTGTCAAAATTTTTCGAACTTGCATACCAGTATAATTGTTGAGGTAACAGTGAAGCCGGACAAACACGTACACATTCACCACAACGAATACAGGGCATGGTTGGGCGTGATTTCTTTTGCAGTTCTGATGTTTCAACTAGCAGGCAGTTGCAACCTTTTATAACCGGTAATTGATCTGTTGTTAAAGTGAATCCCATCATGGGGCCACCCATCACAAGATGTTCGGCATCGTCTTTATAGCCCCCACACTGAGCAATTAAGTCAGCCATGGGTGTGCCAATCAGTGTTTCCAGGTTCTGAGGTTTTTTTATACCTTTACCGGTGATAGTGACAATGCGTGATATTAAGGGTTTGCCAAAATGAATGGCCTGATGAATGGCGGCCATGGTACCGACATTCTGCACAATAATGCCAATATCGGCCGGTAGTCCATTGCCGGGTACTTCTTTTCCGGTGATAACTTTTATAAGTTGTTTTTCGCCACCTGTTGGATACAACGTGGGCATGGAGATTACTTTTATATTGGTGGCGTTGCTTTTTTTAATGGCCTGATTTAGAGCACCAATGGCTTCAGGTTTGTTATTTTCAATGGCAATAATGCCGTTGTTTGTATTCAGTGCATATAAACTGATTTGAATACCGGAAATAACGTCATCGGCTCTTTCCCGCATCAGCATGTCATCGCAGGTGATATAGGGTTCGCATTCTGCGCCATTGAAAATAACCGTATCGATTTTTTGATCGGGTCCGGGGTTTAATTTTACGGCAGTAGGGAATGCGGCACCGCCGAGACCAACAATACCGGCATGCCGGATTCTGTTACGTAATTCAGTTGCATCCAGTTGTCGAAAGTCTTCGACAGGACTCACTTCAGTCCATTCATCCTTACCATCAGTTTCAATGATAACGCAGGGTGCGGACAATCCTGATGGATGGGGTATTTTGTGATCAGTTATTTTAACAATGGTGCCCGATGTTGAGGCATGCACCGGTGCGCTGACATAGGATGATGACAGTGTGAGAGGCTGGCCTTTTAAAACCTTGTCACCTTCTTTAACCAGAAGTTCACCAGTGTCACCAATATGCTGATGCAATGGGATGATGACTTTTGCAGGTATGACTGCTTTACCAATCGGCGAAGTAAGGGACATGGTCTTATGTCCATCCAGTTTCAGGCCGCCGTGAAAAGTACTTAATCGATTGGATTGTTCAGTCATAATGTTTTAAATAAAAATTGATTTCCTGTCAGATCTTTGGTGCGGTGTGCGTATGTTCTGGTAATGGCCACTTCCATGTTTCAAGTGTTTCTTTTAAAGGTATCATTTCAATGCAGTCTACTGGACATGGTGGTATGCATAGTTCACATCCTGTACATTCATCTTCAATGACCGTGTGCATCTGTTTTGCGGCACCCAGAATGGCATCAACCGGGCAGGCCTGTATACATAAAGTGCAGCCGATACAGACCTGTTCATCAATAATTGCAACGGTGGCAACGGGTTTCTCTTCACCATGTTCGGCATTTAAAGGTATAGCTTCAACCCCGAGCAAATCGGCCAATGCTAAAATTGTGGTTTCACCACCAGGAGGGCACTGATTTATCGGGGCCTCGCCGTTGGCAATGGCTTCTGCGTAGGGGCGGCAGCCTGCAAAACTACACTGGCCACATTGTGTCTGGGGTAGCAATGCATCAATTTTATCGACAACCGGATCGCCTTCAACGTGAAATCGAATGGAAGCATAACCGAGCAGTAGTCCGAATATGCCGGCTATCAGTCCAAGCGTTATGACGGCAGTTAAAATTGACATTAATTATTTCACCAGCCCAAAGAAACCCATAAAGGCCAGTGACATAATGCCTGCAGTTATCAAGGCAATGGCATTTCCCTGAAACGGCTCTGGAACGTCGGCAGCAGCAATGCGTTCACGCATGCCAGCAAATAATACCAGCACCAGCGAAAAGCCCAGCGATGCGCCGAAGCCGTAAAATGCCGATTGTAGAAAAGTGTGCTTTTCCTGAATATTGAGCAGTGCGACACCGAGTACAGCACAATTAGTCGTAATCAGGGGTAGAAAAATACCCAGCACATTGTAGAGCAGGGGGCTGGTTTTATGGACCACCATTTCCGTGAACTGAACAACCACGGCAATGACCAGGATGAACATAATGGTGCGTAAATAGAGTAAATCCAGTGGTGCCAGAATGTATTCATTAACCAGATAACTACAGATGGAGGACATGGTCAGCACAAAGGTCGTCGCCAGTGCCATGCCAATGGCGGTTTCAAATTTACGCGAAACCCCCATAAATGGACAAAGTCCCAGAAATTTAACTAGAACGAAGTTATTTACCCAAATTGTACTGATCAGAATAAGAGCGTATTCAGTCATTTAAGTCGCATTATTTATGATTTTCTTAGATATTCTAGTTTAACCTGAAAGTTACAGGGTGACATCCCTGTCTTGCCTGGGGGGATTACTAAGTATATTAGCAATTAACTAAGTTACTAAATGATTTTTTATATTTAAAGTCATTTATGGATAAATGGCTTGCTTTGAGTGATTTTTTTTGAGTTAATGATAGTCTTTCTCATTATTGAAACAGGTTACAAGGGATCAGGTGTTTCAATGTGGAAAAGTGGGTCATACAATTTTTAGCAATAGCGTGGAAATCCGTACAGTTCGGAGCCGGCCAGTAGGCCGGCTTTTTTTTGGCCAGGGATTGGCCTTATGCCGTGGAGGACATGGATGTCCGGGAGCGGCGTGTGAAGGATCACTCGTCTATTTAATTATGAAGTGCCGGAGCCTCGGATGGGCGAGAGCGGCGTCTCTTAGTGCATAATCTCCCAAACGACGAAGTAATTACATCTCCGATAACGGTGTGTGCCAGATCTCCAGTCTATTTATTGTGGAGTTTCGGGTGAGTTAAGGGCAGGTGAAAGCGGATTACTTAATCTTCATTCCGGCCTGTGCGCCCTCATCCGGATTCAATATCCATAAATCCTTTCCACCTGGCCCGGCAGCCAGTACCATGCCTTCCGACAGGCCAAATTTCATTTTCCGAGGTTTCAGGTTGGCCACCATTACTGTCAGCTTGCCCTGTAATTCCTCGGGATTGTAGGCCGATTTAATGCCGGCAAATACATTGCGGGTTTCGCCACCCAGATCAAGAGTTAACTGCAATAATTTGTCAGCACCTTCAACATGCTGCGCCTTAACAATTCTGGCAACCCGCAAATCGATTTTGGCAAAGTCATCGAATTCAATTTCGCTGGCGATGGGGTCATCGGCCAGTGGGCCAGTCGCGGGAGCTGCCGATGCTGATGTTATATTGTCTCTGGATTCTTCAATCATCTTTTTTGTTTGTTCCTGTTCGATACGTGTCATCAGCGGTTTGAATTTATTGATGGTCTGAGGAAAAGACTCAAGGTCATCCCAGATAAAGTTTCTATCCAGACCAAATAATTCACGGGCTACTTTAGTGCAGGTTGCCGGCAGGATCGGTGCTAACAGAATCGATAGCATATAAAAACCATGGAGTGTCCGTGAACAGACTTCTTGTAGTTCCGCCAGCTTGTTTTCATCTTTAGCCAGTAGCCAGGGTTTTTTGTCATCAAAATACTGGTTGATGTTGTCAGCATGTTTCATGATTTCTCTGATGGCTTTTGCATATTCTCTATTTTCGAAGGCTTCAGCAGTCAGGTTTTTGGTGTCATGCACGCTATTCATATAGGCTTTGTCATGAAGCGGGGATAATAGTTTTCCGTCAAAGTGCTTGGTGATAAATCCCGATGCACGGCTGGCGATGTTGACGTATTTTCCGACCAGATCGGAATTAACTTTCTGCTGGAAGTCTTCAAGATTGAGGTCAATGTCATCAACACCGGATGATAATTTGGCGGCATAGTAATAGCGCAGGTATTCCGGATTGAGATTATTCAGATAGGTGCGCGCCATAATAAAGGTGCCACGGGATTTGGACATCTTTTGTCCATCAACGGTTAGAAAACCGTGGCAGTAAACCGATGATGGTGTTCTAAAACCGGCGCCATGTAACACTGCGGGCCAGAATAACGTGTGGAAACGGGCAATGTCCTTGCCAATAAAATGGACGACCTGAGCTTTTGAGTCCTTGCCCCAGTAAGCATCGAAGTCGATGCCTTTTTTGTTGCACAGGTTTTTAAAGCTGGCCATGTAACCCATGGGTGCATCCATCCAGACATAAAAATATTTGCCCGGTGCATCAGGAATTTCAAAACCCCAGTAGGGTGCATTACGCGAAATATCCCAGTCCTGCAAGCCATCTGCAAACCATTCTTTCTGCTTATTGGCAATTTCGCTTTGGGTATGGCCCGCATCCAGCCATTCATGTAAAAAATTCTGAAAATCACCCAGTTTGAAAAAGAACTGTTCTGAGTCCTTTTCAATCGGGGTTGCACCCGATACCGCCGATTTCGGATTTTTTAATTCTGTTGGTGAATAGGTGGCACCACAGGCTTCGCAATTATCGCCATACTGATCATCTGCGCCGCATTTTGGGCAGGTCCCTTTAACAAAACGATCCGGTAAAAACATGTTGGCTTCCGGGTCATAGGCCTGTCGTACCGTGCGTACATCGATATGACCATCGGCTTTCAGGCGTTTGTAAATGGTGCTGGCGATTTCCTTGTTTTCATCGGAATGTGTGGTGTAGTAATTGTCGAACTCAATAAGAAAATCGGCAAAATCAGCACTGTGTTCAGTATGGGTCTTGTTAATTAGTTCTTCAGGTTCGATGCCTTCCTGGCGGGCACGTAACATAATCGGGGTGCCATGGGCGTCATCTGCACAGACGTAATAACATTCATGATTGCGCATTTTCTGGAATCGGACCCAGATATCGGTCTGGATATATTCCACCAGGTGCCCCAGATGAATCGGGCCATTGGCATAGGGAAGGGCGCTGGTTACCAGAATTTTACGTGTTGTATGGCTGTCTTGGGTCATCTTAGTAATAACAATGTGAATGTGGGCGCATAAAGTATCATTTTAAGGTCGACTTTTCATCTTAAAGGCTTGAAAAATCTGGAATTGACTCGGGCAAGAGCAGTTTTTTATCTTAAAAGGCTTGAAAAGTCTGGTTTTGTCCCCACCTAGCGGATTCATAGGGTGTATTGGGCTTACAGCCAGTCAAATTGTGGTTAAATACCCGGCTGGCTAGTGTAGAATGCGCCGTCCCAAATAAGGCTGCAGTTAGAGTCTTGGTTTATACAGGTAATTGGAGTTAACACCATGAGCGTTTCCCAGCAACAGGTTGAAGATGCGATAAAAAAATATATTGATCCTTATTTAGAAAAGGATCTGATGGCGGCTAATACCGTTCGTGATATTGAAATTAATGGCGATCAGGTTTCATTTAAAGTGGTACTGGGTTTTCCGGCTGAGGGTCACAAAGCCAAATTAATTGAAGAATTGAAAAAGCAGGTTGAAGGCATCGACGGTGTTTCAGCTGCCAATATTGAAGTGAGCTCTAAAATTATTGCTCATTCAGTCCAGTCCAGTTTAAAACCGCTACAGAATATCAAAAATATTATTGCTGTTGCATCTGGTAAAGGTGGTGTAGGCAAATCAACGACTGCTGTGAATCTGGCGCTGGCATTAAAGGCTGAAGGCGCCAAAGTAGGTATTCTGGATGCGGATATTTACGGCCCCAGTATTCCTCGTATGCTCGGTATCAGCTCAAAACCTGAATCAGCCGATGGTAAGACGCTGGAGCCAATGATCGGTCATGGTTTGCAGGCGATGTCGATTGGTTTCATGATTGACGATGAAACCCCAATGATCTGGCGTGGCCCGATGGTAACCCAGGCGCTGGAGCAGTTATTGTCTGACACCAACTGGAAAGATCTGGATTACCTGGTTATTGATTTGCCACCCGGCACCGGTGACGTACAACTGACGCTGGCCCAGAAAGTACCGGTCAGTGGTGCTGTTATTGTTACTACACCTCAGGATATCGCCCTGCTGGACGCTCGTAAAGGTCTGAAAATGTTCGAGAAAGTTGAAGTACCTGTACTGGGTATTATCGAGAACATGAGTGTGCATATCTGTTCAGAATGTGGCCATGCCGAGCCAATCTTCGGTCAGGGCGGCGGTGAGCGTATGTCTGAAGACTATAACGTTGATTTCCTTGGCGCATTGCCGCTGGATATTTCGATTCGTAGCAATGGCGATGAAGGTACACCCTCGGTTGCCGTTGATGCCAATGGAACTGTGGGTAATATCTACCGTGAAATCGCCCGTCGTACCTCGGCTAAACTTGCGCTACAGGCCAAGGATTACAGTGCCAAGTTCCCGAATATCGTTATTCAGAATAATTAATTATCTGGATTGTTCGGAGCAGGGTCGCCAGATAATTTAGTGATTAATGTCTGGCATGATAGAATGCCGCCACTTAAGAAAAGTGGCGGCATTCGTCGTTATGGGCAACAGTAATTGGTAGAAAGAGAACAATATGAGTATTAAATCTGATAAGTGGATTCGACGCATGGCAGAAAATGAAGGCATGATTGAGCCTTTCGAGCCCGGGCAAATGCGTATCAATGGAAACGATGAACGTATTATTTCTTATGGTACTTCCAGTTATGGGTATGATGTTCGTTGTGCCAATGAATTCAAGATTTTTACCAATATTAATTCCGCCATTGTTGATCCTAAAAACTTTGATGATAATAGTTTTGTCAGTCTGGAATCGGACGTCTGCATTATCCCGCCTAATTCATTTGCACTGGCTCGAACCGTTGAGTATTTTCGTATTCCCAGAAATGTACTGACGATCTGTTTGGGTAAATCCACCTATGCTCGTTGTGGCATCATTGTTAATGTCACTCCACTGGAACCTGAATGGGAAGGTCATGTAACCCTTGAGTTTTCCAATACCACGCCTCTGCCGGCCAGAATTTATGCCAATGAAGGGGTGGCGCAGATGTTGTTCCTGGAATCCGATGAGGTCTGTGAAACATCTTATCGTGATCGTGGTGGCAAGTATCAGGGCCAGACCGGCGTCACCCTGCCGAAAGCATAATTTAGAACTAAGTCCTGTTATCGGGCAAGGAATGTGCTAAAAACTATAAGGAAATTAAACCAATAACAAGGTGTCAACTTTGATTGAAATAGACAAGCTTGTCGCTAAAAATAAAAAACTGGGCAGTTTGCCTGAGGTGGTGCATCGGGTGTTTGCGGCTATGGATGATCCTAACTCTACCGCTACCCAGATTGGTAAGGTTATTAATGAAGACCCTGCATTAACAGGTCGCTTATTAAAGCTGGTGAATAGTCCTTTTTATGGCTTTCGGTCCAAAATTGATACCGTTTTTAGAGCTATCGCTCTGATTGGTCATAATGAATTGCGCAGTGTCGTGCTGGCAACCTCCGCGTTAAAAGTCTTTTCCGGTATTCCTTCCGACCTGGTGAATATGTCATTGTTCTGGAAGCGTAGTTTATACATGGCTGTTGTGGCGCGCGTGCTGGCAGCTTTCAAACGAGAAAAAGAAATTGAACGTTTCTTTATTGCCGGGCTTTTACATGATTTAGGTTCATTATTACTGTATCTGGAATTACCAGATGAAATGACTAATGCCATGACCCGTAATAAGAATGAGCGTATTCCTTTATGGGAAGCAGAAAAAGATGAGCTAGGTTATGATCATGCAGAAGTGGGTGGTGCTTTATTGAAAAGCTGGAATTTGCCACCGGTATTGTGTGAAGCTGTGCGTTATCACCTTTATCCGGAGCGTGCGAGTAGTGAGTACCGGGATGCCGCGAATTTACTGCATCTTGCCTGGCAGATTGTGCGTCATCATATTGAAAGAGACCCCTTGTTGACTGATGATGCCGAGATTAGTGAGTCCCTGTGGCTGGATAACAAGATGCAGCCGGATGTACTGGATCAGATTCTGGAAAAAGCCAGACAGCAGTATGAAGCATCACAGGATATTTTATTATCCTGATCAGTCTCCGTGGCTGTCTGTCCTGGTCTGAAAAGTGTTTTTTCGCCTTGTCGCTTATTTCCAGGTATGCCGTAGAGAGATAATGGGCCAGTTTTCAGCGATAGCCAGTTCATGCAACTGTTCATCCGGGTCTACAGCGACCGGATTATCCACCTGCTTGAGTAAAGGAATGTCATTATGGGAATCACTGTAAAACCAGCTACCCTGTAAATTTAAATGGTGTTCCTGCATCCAGGATGTAAGCCGGGTGACTTTGCCTTCCTGAAAACAGGGGGTGCCATCCACTTTGCCGGTATAGCGACTGTTTATTATTTCGGGTTCTGTTGCCAGTAAGTTTTCGATCCCAAATGCTTTAACAATAGGGCGGGTTACAAAGCTGTTGGTGGCGGTAATTACCACCAGTGTGTCATTGGCCTGTTTATGTTTGTCTATGAGCTCAAAAGAAGCGGGGCTCATCAAGGGGCGAATTTTCTCGTCCAGAAATTGTTGTTGTAGGCGGGATAAAACATCGGGTTCATTGTCTGCCAGTGGTTTTAAAGAGAAGGCCAGGAATTCAAAGATATCCAGCGTGCCACGTTTATATTCATCATAAAAACGTTGATTTTCGCGTTCATAATAGTCTCGAGCTACCAGCCCTTTTTCAGCCAGAAAGCATCCCCACAGATAATCACTATCGCCAGACAATAGTGTGTTATCGAGATCAAAAAGTGCTAGAGCCATAAAAATTCTCTGTGATTAAATTATTAACAATAAAAGCGGTCTATAGTTAATGATACCAGTCTGGTATTTGATAGTCAGTCATTGCGAGTTGAGCAATTTTTTGAAAAAATGGTACAAACATAAGATTTAAGGTTTAGTAAGTGATTGATTCTGATGGATTTCGCCCTAATGTTGGCATCATATTAAGCAACCCGGATGGTAAAGTCTTCTGGGCGCGCCGTTATGGACAGAATGCCTGGCAGTTTCCACAAGGGGGGATTCAGGATAAAGAAACACCTGTTAAAGCTATGTATCGTGAGTTATATGAGGAAACAGGGCTGTTGCCAGAGCATGTTGAACTGGTAGGTGAAACCAGTGACTGGCTACGTTACAGGTTGCCCAAGCGTATGATACGTAAAAACACCAATCCCGTTTGTATTGGTCAGAAACAGATCTGGTTTATTCTTCGTATGCTGGGTAGTGATGCGGATTTTAATTTAAGCACGATGGAAAATCCTGAATTTGATCATTGGTGCTGGGTCGATTATTGGCATCCAATGAATGAAGTTGTATTTTTTAAGCGCAAGGTCTATCAAAAAGCGTTGTCGGAGCTTGAGCCCCTCATTGAGGCGCAGTTACAGCGTACCGGCCAGCTGGGTTAGTGGTGTTTCTAAACAGGTTTCACAATCACCAGAATAATGATCGCAATCAGGATGAGCACCGGGAATTCGTTAAACCAGCGATACCAGACATGGCTGTGTTCGTTGCGATCAAATTTAAAATCCTGCAATAGTTTCCAGCAGTAGCCATGATAGATTATCAGGACTATGGTTAGTGCCAGCTTGATATAAAGCCAGAGACTTTCTGTGTAAGCCTGCATGGCATATTCAAATAACATCCACAGACCGAGAACGGCGGTAATGATACCGCCCGGTGTCATTATGCCGTAAAAAAGTTTACGTTCCATTATCTTGAACCGTTCGATACTAATCGGGTCAGAAGATTGCGCGTGATAGACGAATAATCTTGGCAGGTAAAAAAGACCTGCGAACCAGGTAACCATAAAAATGACATGAAAAGCTTTAACCCAGAGCATGGAGTGATCCGTTTTTATTTTTTTGCATCATAACCTGATCATTGTGATATTGCATATAGCTATTCTGTAATGTCAGGAAACAGTCTATAATCCCGGCATAAATTTTCTTTTATTTAGAATGGGTTATCAGAGATTTTTGAGTGTTTGATGAGGTGTATATATGATTAAGGCCGGTGTTGTTGGTGGAACAGGTTATACAGGTGTGGAATTGTTGCGTCTGCTTGTTGCGCATCCGGGTGTTGAATTATCCGTTATTACTTCGCGCTCTGAAGCCGGTTTGTCAGTTGCTGAGCTTTTTCCGAATTTACGTGGTCATGTTGATATCTGTTTTCAAATGCCGCAGCTTGATGATTTACGTGAATGCGATGTCGTCTTTTTTGCAACACCTAATGGTACTGCTATGTCGATGGTGCCTGAACTGCTTGATGCGGGTGTCAAGGTTATTGATCTTGCTGCAGACTTCAGGCTTAAAAGTCCGATTGAATGGCAGCAGTGGTATGGTATTGAGCATACCTGCCCAGAAGTACTGGAAGAAGCAGTATATGGTATGCCTGAAATAAACCGTGAGAAGATTAGTAAAGCACGAATCGTGGCTAATCCTGGTTGTTATCCAACGGCAGTTACCCTGGGGTTCCTGCCGTTAATCGAGCAGGGCCTGGTTGATGATCAGCATCTGATTGCCGATGCAAAATCGGGTGTGAGTGGAGCCGGTCGAGGTACAAGTATCGGTAGTTTATTGTGTGAAGCTTCAGAAAGTATCAAGCCGTATGGTGTGAATGGTCACAGGCATTTACCTGAAATTAAACAAACACTGAAGTGGGTGTCAGGTCATCAGGTTGGGCTTACTTTTGTGCCTCATTTAACGCCTATGATCAGGGGTATAGAAGCCAGTTTGTATGCGGTATTAAAATCAGATCAGGTAGATTTACATTCATTATATGCACAAAGGTATCAGGATGAGCCTTTTGTAGATGTTATGCCTGAAGGTAGTTTTCCAGAAACGCGAAGCGTAAAAGGATCTAATATGTGCAGAATTTCTGTTTTTAGACCACAGCAGGGTGATACTGTGGTTGTCTCCTCGGTAATTGATAATCTGGTGAAGGGTGCTGCAGGTCAGGCTGTGCATAATATGAATATTATGTTTCGTCTTGATGAAACAATGGGGATTTCACATGTTGCATTACTGCCATAGATCTTTTGTATCAGGGCCAGGTTTATTTTAAAAAAAGATAAGTTCAAGATGACGCTGTGATATGAAACCCATTCCGGTTAATAATAAATATCTGATCAGTATACAAAGACCATATTTGTGGCTGGTTTCTGCTATGGTTGTAATTATGGTATTGAGCCTGTTGTTCTGGCTGACATTTGATTATGGACGTAAAACAGGTGGTTTTTATTTATCCGAAACCGAAAGTCAGATTGAGCTGCTGGAGGCGGAAATCGCTGAGTTGCAGAAGCAAAATGAATTACTAAATCGTGAAAAAACAAAATTAGCACGGGATCATAGTATAGAAAAGGATGCCAGTAGTCAGGTAACTAAAACCCTGTCAGATAAACAGACGCAGCTTCTTGAAATGAAAGAGGAGCTGACTTTTTATCGAAATATAGTCGCGCCCAGTAATTCAAAACGAACTATAGTTATTAAGAAGATAGACTTTAAGTCAGCGGCAGATGGTTTATATACTTATAAGGTCACTTTAAATCATGAGGGCGGTAAATTAGGAGCGATATCCAGAGGTATGGTAGAGTTCTCTGTAGAAGGTGAATTTGCTGATGGAAAAATAGAACGTCTTGACTGGTCTAAAGTTTCAACAACGCAAACAACAAAACAGCAACGATTTGGATTTAAATTTTTTCAGGACTTTGAAGGGAGTATCAGATTTCCAGAAGGATTTAAGCCAATATCTATTTACGTACGTGTGTTGCCTAGCAGCTCACAAATCCCTAAGGTAGACGAAGTATTTGCCTGGGAAACACTAATCTCTGGTGGAGAACAAGAAAATGTGGGGCAGACCGAAAACAAAACCGACCAAAATTGAAACACTGATTGGTACCAGTATTGAAATACGGGGTGATATTATTTTTAGTGGCGGTCTTCATGTCGATGGCAAAATTGTTGGCAACGTGATTGCGGCAGATGACTCAGATTCTATGCTGGTGTTGAGTGATCATGGGAATATTGAGGGTGAAGTTCGCGTTCCTTATGTTGTATTGAATGGTGAAGTGACGGGTGATGTCTATGCGACAGAGCGAGTAGAGCTATCCAGTCGAGCACAGGTCAGTGGTAACGTGTATTATAATTTGCTGGAAATGGCCATGGGTGCTGAAGTGAATGGAAGCCTGGTTCATTGTAAGAATGAGAAAAAACTCCTTGAATTTCAAAAAGGTAGAGCATCTGATAAGGCAGGTGCTATTGAAGAGTCACCTGCGCCTACAACCCTGTAATGATTTTTATAGACGCAGGCTAAAAACTTGACTAAAATAGTCGGGTAATGTGTAGAATACAAGTTTGGAGATTTGATATATGACTGCTGAAACAGCCGAAAATAGTGTACCAGCACCACTGATTTTTACAGATGCTGCTGCTGCCAAGGTCAAGAGTCTTATTGAAGAAGAGGATAACCCTAACCTGAAATTACGTGTTTTTATCAGTGGTGGCGGCTGTTCAGGGTTTCAGTATGGTTTCACTTTTGATGATGATGTGAATGATGGTGATACTTCTGTCATGAATGGTGGTGTTACGTTGTTAATCGATCCTATGAGTTATCAGTACCTTGTCGGTGCAGAGATTGATTACAAAGAAGATTTGCAGGGTGCGCAATTTATTATTCGTAATCCGAATGCACAAACAACCTGTGGTTGTGGTTCTTCATTTTCACCATCCTGAGTTTTTTCTGAAATATGATTAGAGAAAGGGTGCAATTGCACCCTTTTTTTATCATTTAAAAAGCATTTAATTCAGTCTGGCTATGAGACAGGGTATATTGCGCCAAGAATGGTTGATTGTTTAGCGCCTGTTACTGCAGGTAAATTTCCGGGTTTTCCTTCTATTGTTTGTTTCGCGAGCCAGGCGAAGGCAACAGCCTCTACCCAGTCAGCAGGTAAATTATATTGGTCACTTGGGGCGATGTTGATATTGCTTAGGGTGGTATCAAGTTGATGCATGAGAAATTTATTATGAACGCCTCCGCCACAAATAATTAAAGATGTTATTTCAGGTAGGAATTTTTTAATGGCGTAACTGATGCTTTGAGCAGTAAAGGCGCACAGAGTGGCCTGGATAGTAGATGCTGATAATTTTGGAAATTTTATTAATTGTGTGTTGAGCCAGTCAATATTGTAATGCTCACGGCCTGTGCTTTTAGGTGGATTTAAATGAATGAATTCATCACGCATTAATTGATTAAGTAGTTCGTTATTAGCCTGAGTGCTAGCAGACCATTCGCCATTTTTATCATATGGTTGCTGTTTGTGTTGAGATATCCAGCTGTCCATTAGCATGTTGCCAGGACCAGTATCAAAACCAAAACAGTTTTGATCTGGATCTGCGGGTAAGCAGGTAATGTTTGCGATGCCACCAATATTGAGTACGGCGCGATTTTCACTTGCAGATCTGAATACGGCATTATGAAAAGCAGGTGTTAGTGGTGCGCCCTGTCCACCGGCAGCCATATCCTTGCGACGAAAATCAGCAACTGTGGTGATGCCTGTTTTATAAGCAATACGATTGGCATCACCGATTTGCAGGGTAAATGGGAATTCGAGATCAGGTTTGTGGCGAATGGTCTGTCCGTGTGAGCCGATGGCTTTTATGTCTTTAGCTTGAATATTGTATTTAGCTAACAATTCCATAACTGCATCTGCAAAAATATTTCCCAGTTCAGCATCGGCCTGACCAAGAATATCCAGATTGATATCAGGATGATTCAGTGAAAGTTTGAAAAGAGTGTCTTTTAGTGTTTGCGGTAGTGTGTGTGAATGATGGCCTAACAGCTGAATAGTCTCGTTTTCAAAATTAACCAGGGCGGCATCTATGCCATCCATGCTGGTGCCAGACATCAGACCGATAAAAAGTTCTGGCATGACTAGTTTTCGTTTAGCGCTAGATTGTTACGAGATAGTACAGTTAGCTGAGCGAGATAGGGCTGAGTAGTGAGTTCAAAATTATCCCTGTGTCTTTCGGGTATGGGTTGTGTGCTTGGAAACTTAACGGTTAAGGGGTTTCTATGGACACCATTGACTCGGAATTCATAATGTAAATGTGGGCCCGATGCAAGGCCAGTTGAGCCAACATAGCCGATGATTTGCCCCTGCTGGATACGGGAACCGTTGCGTATTTTTTTATTAAAACTGGATAGGTGGGCATACAGTGTGCTGTAACGACTTCCA
>Ga0224496_10001108_pt1 | contig 17270 bp, 28 predicted proteins | sample SF_Jul11_sed_USG_2_FD_168127 | JGI IMG/M metagenome (GOLD analysis project Ga0224496, IMG submission 168127) | Sediment microbial communities from San Francisco Bay, California, United States - SF_Jul11_sed_USGS_8_1 | ecosystem: Environmental > Aquatic > Marine > Sediment | place: USA...
TCGTGATTACGCCGAGGAACAAGGCTCCTGGCAGCGTGATCCGGTTCAGAATGTGCTCGAGATGGCGCTCGGTCGCAGTACCTGGCCGGACGCCGGGAACAAAACCGCCCTGGCGTTGAAGAATGTCGGCTTGCTTCTTCGGGTCGAACTGGATGGCCGTATAGAAGTATGTGAAGAACACGACCAACGAAAACAGCAGGATGATGTAGAACCAGGTTGTCCCACCTTGGAGACCGAGGTTCTGGTCGACCCACGCACGTACCGTCAACAAGATCCGGTTTTCGTCCGACGGAATCAAAGTGACGAGCAGCGCCGGGAATGTCAGCACCGACGAGGCGAAGATAACGGGGATGACGCCCGCCGTATTGACCTTGAGCGGAATGTACGTTGAGTTACCGCCGTAGACGCGCCGTCCCCGGACTCGCTTGGCGAATTGAATCGGGATCCGGCGTTGGCCTTGATCTACGTAGAGGATGGCGACGACCATGATGAGGAAGATTGCCATGATCAAGATGAACGGCGTCCAGCGGGCTGCCGGGTTATTGAGAGATCCGACGGTCTGCGTGAATATGAAGCCGAACTGCGTTGGTAGCTGGCTGATGATGGAGATGAAGATAAGCAGCGACATACCGTTGCCGACCCCCCTGGCCGTGATCTGCTCGCCAAGCCACATGATGAGTGCCGTTCCGGCGGTCATCGTCAACACGATGAGCGATGCCCGCCACCAGTTCCACTCGGACACCAGCTGGAAGCCACCCGTGAGCTGGCCCCTACTGAAGAGAAACGAGATCGTGGTCGACTGCAGGAGCGCCAGGATCACAGTCAGGTAGCGAGTCCACTGGGTGATGACCTTCTGACCCGACTGTCCCTCTTCCTGCAGCTTTTGGAGGCGGGGAATGACCACCGTCAACAGCTGCATGATGATGCTCGATGTGATGTACGGAAGAATCCCGAGCGCAAACACCGAGAACTGCTCGAGGCCGCCGCCCGAAAACAGGTTCAGCAGTCCGACGATACCGAGGTCATTGGCTGACTCCTGAAACGCCTTGAGCTGTTCGAGATCGGCGCCGGGAACCGTCACCGCGGCACCGAACCGATAGATCACGAAGACCATCAAGGTGAACAAGATCTTCCTACGAAGATCCGGAATGGTGAACATGTGGCGGTAAACAGCGAGCATATTTCTTACGGGCCCTTCTTCAGGCAGTGATGACGTTCCGGGAACGCCGCTAGTCGATGATCTCTACCGAGCCACCGGCAGCTTCGATCTTGGCCTTCGCCGAACCGGAGACAGCATGAACCTGCACCTTGAGTGGGCGATCAATTTCGCCGTCACCAAGCACCTTGACGCGGCCCTTCTTCTTGGCCAATCCGTCAGCCTTGAGGGTGGCGGAGGTCACGGTGCTGTTGGCAGCAAACATGTTGAGGTCTTCTACGTTCACAACAGCGAAGACTTCCTTGTTGGGGTTCTTGAACCCACGCAACGTCGGAATCCGACGCTGCAACGGAACGCGCCCACCTTCGAAGCCAGGGCGAACCGTGTTGCGAGCCTTCGTACCTTTGGTACCACGACCGGCAGTTTTACCTCGCCGGCCACCCTCGCCGCGCCCAACCCGAATCTTGGTCTTTTTCGACCCGTCTGGCGGTCGCAAATGATGTAGCTGTAGCTGTCCCATGTCGTTCCTTACTTCTCTTCGACAGTCACGAGGTGTGCAACTGCATGGACCATGCCCCGGATCACCGGAGTGTCGTCATGCTCAACCGTCTGATGCATCCGCCGCAGCCCGAGTCCCCGGACCGTGGCCCGGTTCTTCGGCTTCTCGCCGATGGTGCTCTTGGTGAGCGTTACTTTCAGTGCCTTAGCCATGACTATTTACCTTCGTGCGCTCGCACCATCTCGGTGGAGCGATAGGCGGCAAGAAGACCTGGAGGAGCGACTTCTTCGGGGGTCTTGCCACGGAGGCGGGCGATTACATCGGGGCGGCGCTGGCCGACCAGACCGTTCATCGTCGCTTTGGCCGTGTTCAGATGGCTCGGGGATCCGAGTGATTTCGCCAACACATCTTTGATGCCGGCGGCTTCGAGGATCTGGCGGACTGATCCACCGGCGATAACCCCGGTACCAGGAGCCGCCGGCTGCAACAGAACCCGAGACGCGCCATGCTCGCCGACAATCTTGTGAATCAAGGTCTGACCGGCCATCGGCACCAGGATCATTTCCCGGCGGGCGTTTTCCATACCCTTCTGGATGGCGGCGGGAACTTCCTTGGCTTTGCCGTAGCCGATCCCGACTTTGCCTTTCCCATCACCAACGACACACAGGGCCGTGAATGAGAACCGACGTCCACCCTTGACGACCTTGGCCACCCGGTTGATCTCGACGACTCGCTCGTCGAATGCTGAGTCTTCCTGACGTGCCATGGTTAGAACTCCAATCCTGCGGCGCGCGCTGCGTCGGCTAATGCCTTGACCCGACCGTGGTACGGATATCCGCCTCGGTCGAAGACCACCGACGTGACGCCGGCCTCTTTGGCCCGAGTCGCGAGCAATGTGCCCACCTCTGCGGCTGTAGCGACACTGAGGGAAGTACCAATCGCCGACTCTTTGGAAGAAGCCGCGGCAAGGGTATGACCCTGATTGTCGTCGATGACCTGGGCGTAGATGTACTTGTTCGAACGGAACACCGCCAGGCGGGGACGCTGAGTCGTCCCAAGCAGCTTCTTGCGTACCCGACGATGCCGACGGACTCTCGCCGCAGCGCGGGTTTTGGGTCTACTCATCGGGCTACACCTGCCTTACCGGCCTTGCGCCGCACATATTCACCGACGTAACGGATTCCTTTGCCCTTGTAAGGCTCCGGTGGTCGAACACTGCGGATGTCTGCCGCAACCTGTCCAACCAGTTCTTTGTCGATTCCGGAAATGTTGACCTTGGTCGGTTCGGGGACCTCGATGGTGATGCCATCAGGCGGGTCCATGAGAACGGGATGGCTGAAGCCAACTTGTAGCTCAAGACTCTCACCCTTCATGGCGGCCCGATATCCGACCCCTTCGAGGGAAAGATTCTTGACGAAACCCTCGGAGACGCCAGCGACCATGTTGGCGATCAAGGCCCGGACGAGTCCGTGCTGGGCACGATCGCGAGGTTCGTCTGTCGACCGGGCGACGCGCACCTCGCCTTCTTCGACCACGATAGCAATACGGTCCGAGAAGGTCCGCTCCATCGAGCCTTTGGGGCCCTTCACTTCCACAGTCGTGCCTTTGACGGCTACGTCAACGCCCGAGGGGATGACTACGGGGGCTTTACCTATGCGTGACATGTCACCACACCTCGCAGATGAGTTCGCCACCGAGCTTGCGACGACGTGCCTCACGATCGGGCATTAGCCCTTGGGAGGTGGATACCACTACGACACCAAGCCCACCCTGGGCGCGCGGCAATTTGGTAGCCGACGCATACACCCGGCGGCCGGGAGTCGAGATCCTACGGATCCCCTGGATCACGCGTTCCTGGTTCGCACCGTATCGGAGCGTGACCTTGAGCTCGCGCCCTGGTCCTGCAGGTTTGACTTCATACCCATCAAGGTAACCTTCGGCCACCAGCAAATCGGCGATGGTTTCTTTGAGTTTGGAGGACGGCATTCCCGTTTCCTCCTGGCTAACGGCATTCGCGTTTCGAATGCGGGTCAGCATGTCGGCGATCGGATCAGTCATCATGAGTTACCACGAAGCCTTTCGCACACCAGGCAGCTCACCGCGCAGCGCCAGTTCACGCACGCAGATACGGCACATGCCGAACTTCCGCAGGTAGGCGCGAGGCCGGCCGCAGCGCTTGCACCGGTTGTAGCCGCGTACTTCGAACTTCGGCTTCCGTTGCTGCTTTGCGATCATTGATTTTTTTGCCATGTAATTCTCCTACACCTGAACCGGCTGCTTGCGGAACGGAAAGCCATATGCGTCCAGGAGGGCTTTGCCGTGTGCGTCCGTCTGAGCCGACGTCACAATCGTGATGTCCATGCCACGAATCGCACTGACCTTGTCGTAATCGATTTCCGGGAAAATGAGCTGCTCGGTGACGCCGAACGTGTAATTGCCTCGCCCGTCGAATGAGGTCGGATTCAACCCGCGGAAGTCTCGGATGCGTGGGATAGCGACCGCAATCAAACGATCGAGGAACTCCCACATCCGGTCGCCACGCAGCGTCACTGACGCTCCGACGGACTGGCCGTCGCGCAACTTGAAGTTGGCGATCGACTTACGAGACGCGTTCACCCGCGGCTTTTGCCCGGTAATGATCGAGAGATCTTCCATCACGCCGTCGATGACCTTGCGGTCCGCCGAACCCTCGCCGCAACCGACGTTGACGACGATCTTTTCGAAGGTGGGCACGAGCATCCGGTTTGCGACACCGAGTTCTTTGAACAGTGCCGGAGCGATCTCTTCGTTGTACCTGGTTTTTAGGCGAGGTGTCATAGCGTTGCTCCACATTTACGACACACTCGCGTCTTGCCGGTGCCGGTAACTTTCATGCCAATGCGGGTAGGGCCGCACTTCTTGCAGACGATCATCACGTTCGAAGCGTCGATCGGCATGTCCTTGTCAATGATGCCGCCGCTGTTTTGTACCTGCGGATTGACTTTCTCATGCCGCTTGGCCGTGGCCACGTTCTCGACGATGATCTTGTTGCGATCCGGGAACACCTTGGCGATCTTCGACTCTTTGCCGAGGTCCTTGCCGGCGATGACCTTCACTGTGTCACCAACTCTGAGCCTCATTCAGATCACCTCCGGAGCCAACGAGACGATGCGCATGAACTTGGCATCGCGCAACTCACGTCCCACGGGGCCGAATATGCGGGTTCCCCGCGGCTGACGGTTGTCGTCGATGACGACGCACGCGTTGTCATCGAACCGGATGTAGGTTCCGTCAGCCCGGCGGCTTTCCTTGGCCGTGCGAACGACGACAGCTTTCACAACCTCGCCCTTCTTCACGTTGGCGCCAGGAAGGGCTTCCTTGACGGTTGCCACAATCACATCGCCAACTCGGGCGTAGCGTCGCTTCGATCCACCGAGGACCCGGATGCACAGAACTTCTCGCGCTCCGCTGTTGTCAGCGACCTTGAGTCGGGATTCCTGCTGAATCATCGGGCACGCTCCACAACTTCTTCGATGCGCCAGCGCTTTGACTTCGAAAGCGGACGAGTTTCGACGATGCGGACCGTGTCGCCATTGCGAGCGTCATTGGTTTCGTCGTGTACATGGAATTTCTTGGTCCGACTCATGACTTTTCCGTACTTGCGATGTCGGACCGAGTCCACGACCTCGACCGTAATGGTTTTGTCACGAGCGTCGCTGACGACGATGCCTTGCCGCACCTTGCGGGCGTTGCGATCAGTCATCACGCACCTTCCTTACCGAGCTGCGAGGCAGCCCATCTCTTGATTTCTGACTCGCGGGCAACGCTCAGGATGCGGGCGATGTCTTTTTTGACATGACCGAGCCGGGCGGTGTTGTCGAGCTGGTTCGTGGCAAGCTGAAAACGCAGGTTGAACAGTTCGCGTTTGGCTTCCACCAATTGAACGTCCAACTCCTCGTCCGACAGTTCCCGTAGTTTCTTGGCGTTCACGAGTCCTCCCGGGTGACGAAACGAGTCTTAACCGGCATCTTGTGCCCGGCCTTACGCATGGCTTCGCGGGCGAGGTCCTCGGGTACACCCGAGAGCTCGAACAGCACCCGACCGGGTTTCACGACGGCAACCCAGAACTCCGGGCTGCCCTTACCTGAGCCCATGCGAGTTTCCGCCGGTTTGGCGGTCACCGGCTTGTCGGGAAAGATCGGGATCCACACCTTCCCACCACGACGGATGGTCCGGGTGATCGCGATACGGGATGACTCGATCTGACGGGCAGTTATCCACCCGGCCTCAAGCGCCTGAAGACCGTAGTCACCGAACGACACCTTGGTGCCGCCCTTGGCCGGGCCCCGTCGCTTGCCGCGATGAACTTTGCGGTACTTGGTCCGCTTCGGCATCAACATGGGCTACTCGTCTCCTTTGACTTCTTCTACATCAGCGGCGACCTCTTCGGTTTCCGCCGGGGCTTCGGCCGCGGCAGGGGTGTCGGCTTCGGCTGGCGCCTCCGGTGCGGCGCTAGCTTCCGCGACAACCTCAGGGGTTGCCTCGGCTGCCTCGACCACCACTTCGGTTACCTCGTCTGCGTCGACCGGTTCGATCTCTGGGACAATCGGCAAGTCATCGACGTCCAACATCTCTTCTTTGTAGACCGACTCGGCTTCGTCGGCACTCATGACGCGTGGCTCTTCAGCCTCGATCTTGGCGAACTCTTTCCGCTTGCCGCCGCCGGCTTCGATGAGACGTTTGCCGCCACCGGCTTCGATGAGACGGGGCTTCTTCTCGCCGCCGGCTGCCTGCTCAGCACGAGCCTTGGCTGGAACGACGCGTCCTCGTGCGCCCGATGCCAGCTGCGCTTCGGCAGCAATCTTCTCACGAGTCGCTTTCAGAGTGGTCACGACGTCACCTTTGTAAACCCACACCTTGACGCCGATGGCGCCGACGGTGGTGCGAGCCGTGGCTACTCCGTAATCGATGTCGGCTCGAAGGGTATGCAGGGGAACCCGTCCCTCGCGGTACCACTCGCGACGACCCATTTCGGCTCCGCCCAACCGGCCCTTGCACTCGACCCGGACACCCTGAGCGCCCGATTTCATGGCGGTCTGCACGGCACGCTTCATGGCCCGTCGAAAGGCGACACGATTCGCAATCTGATCGGCGATACCGCGGGCCAGCAGGGTGGCGTCGGTTTCGGCGTCTTTGATCTCGTTGATGTTCAGTTTGACCTGGCGTCCGGTCAGCTTCTCGAGCCCACCACGGAGCCTTTCGGCTTCGGCGCCCTTACGCCCGATAACGACGCCGGGACGAGCCGTGAACAGCTCGATCTCGACGCGGCCGCGGCTGCGCTCGAGTTCGATGCGCGACACGGCGCCTCGCTCAAGTTCGCCGAACAGGTAGTCACGAATCTTCCAGTCCTCATTGACGAGTTCTGTGTACTCCTTCTCGGCGTACCAACGTGATTTCCAGTCGTTGACGATGCCAAGCCGGAATGCGTAGGGGTGTGTTTTCTGACCCACGGTCAGTCCTCCTCGTTGGCTGATAAGACAATGGTGATGTGGCTGGTCCGCTTGTGGATCGGGGTTGCCCGACCACGAGCCCGTGGTCGGAACCGCTTGAGGGTCGGACCCTCATCGGCGAACGCCTCGGCAACGATCAACTCGTCGGGGTCGAACCCGAAGTTGTTCGAAGCGTTGGCAATGGCCGACTTCAAAACCTTCGAGATCGGCTCGGCCGCCCTCCGGTTGGTGAACTGAAGAACCTGCTGCGCTTCGACGACCGGCAATCCACGCACATGGTCCAGAACGAAGCGGACCTTGTTGGGGGCCTGCCGGATGTATTTGGCTTGGGCACGTACCTTCATCGCTTCTTCGCTCCCCGGTCACCAGCGTGACCCCGGAACGTGCGGGTAGGCGCAAACTCACCCAGCTTGTGGCCAACCATCGATTCGGTGATGTAGACCGGCACGTGCTTGCGCCCGTCGTGGACGGCAATCGTGTGACCAACCATCTCCGGGAAGATCGTCGAACGACGACTCCAGGTGCGGATGACCTTCTTGTCGCCCGAATCGTTGAGCGCATCGACCTTTTTCATCAGGTGATCGTCGACAAATGGGCCCTTTTTGAGACTACGAGCCATTAGCGGCGTCCCTTCTTGGATCGGCGGCGGAAGCTTGTGTTGACGCAGAACTGCGAGTTCTGCATTCCGCCGCTGAGTTGGTTGGATGCAGCCATTAGCGGCGTCCCTTCTTGGATCGGCGGCGGACAATGTCAGCGTTGCTGGCCTTGTTCTTTTTGCGGGTGCGAGCTTCTGGTTTGCCCCAGGGGCTCACGGGATGTCGACCACCGGAGGTCTTGCCCTCACCACCACCCAACGGGTGATCAACCGGGTTCATGGCAACGCCGCGACTCTGTGGGCGAACGCCCTTCCAGCGATTACGACCGGCTTTGCCGATCTTGACCAGCTCAGCTTCTGGGTTACCAACCTCACCGACGGTCGCCCGGCAGTCGAGAGAAACCGTGCGCATCTCGCCAGAAGGCAACCGGAGGAGAGCTTTGTCGCTTTCCTTCGACATGAGCTGTGCGGAGTTGCCGGCTGCACGGACCATCTTGGCACCGCCACCAGGACGCAACTCGATCGCATGAACGACGGTACCGCCGGGGATATTGCGGAGTGGCAAAGCGTTGCCTGGCCGAATGTCGGCCTTTGAACCGGATTCGATCATGTCACCCACCTTGACACCGAGCGGAGCCAGGATGTAACGCTTCTCTCCATCGACGTAGTGCAGGAGCGCCAACCGGGCGTTACGGTTCGGGTCGTACTCGATGGCCGCAACTTTGGCTGGAATGCCATCTTTGGTACGTCGAAAATCGACGATGCGGTAGCGCTGTTTGTGACCGCCTCCACGGTGGCGGGAAGTAATCCGGCCTTTGCTGTTGCGGCCGGCAGTAGCGTTCTTCTTGGCGAGCAGTGCCTTCTCTGGCTTCTTGCCTTTGGTCAGCTCGGCGAAGTCCGAAACGGTCTGGAACCTGCGACCCGGTGAGGTCGGCTTGTGTTTTTTCACAGCCATTTCGTCACACTCCGAAAATGTCTATTGAGTCGCCGGCCGCCAACGTGACGTAGGCCCGCTTGCTGCTCTTACGCTTCGCAACCACGTTGCCGGTGCGCTTGACCTTGCCCTTACGATTGGCCGTGTTCACGTTCAGCACGGTCACATCGAAGATCCCGGCCACCGCGAGACGAATCTCGGTTTTGTTGGCCCGTGGATCCACCATGAAGGTGTAGGTATTGGATGTTTCGATCAGGTCGTAGGTCTTTTCGGAGACGACCGGAGCGAAGATGATGTCCTCTGCGAATTTCATTCTTCCTCCCCCGCCGCCTCTCGAACGAAGTCGTCGTCCGCTTTGGCATGGCTATGAACGCTCGCCGCTCCACCGAGGGTGTCGGTCGTGAAGACGATCCGAGATGCCCACAAGACGTCATAGGTCGTGAGCTGGCCGGGGTTGGCGATCATGATGTTCGGCAGGTTGCGGAAGGACTTGTGTGCGACTGCGTCGCCGCGACCGAGTACAACCAGAGTCTTGCCGTCACAACCCATTGCGTGAAGCAAGGATTTGGCAGACTTGGTCTTCGGCTCGGTCCAGTCGATGGTCTGCACGACGCGCACCGCCGATTCGGAGGCCCGGGCTGACAAAGCCGACCGCAGGGCCAACGCCTTCATCTTGCGCGGGGTCCGCTGTGCATACGAGCGGGGCTTCGGGCCCCAGGCGACACCGCCACCTTTCCACTGTGGCGACCGAATGGACCCATGACGAGCCCGACCGAGGCCTTTCTGACGCCATGGCTTACGGCCACCACCGGCCACTTCGGCCCGGGTCTTGGTCGAGTGGGTTCCGGCTCGGGCTCCAGCCAGCTGGGCCGTTACGACCTGATGCATGACGGCGTGGTTCGGCTCGATGCCAAAAACTGCCTCGTCGAGAGCCAGCATGCCCTGCTCTTTGCCATCGGGGGCGTACAAGGGTGCTGCGAGTTCAGCCATTACGCCTTCACCGCCTCTCGGACCAAAATGACCGATCCTTTGGGACCGGGAACCGCGCCACCGAGCAGTAGCAAGCCACGCTCGACGTCGATGTCAACCACGTTCAGATTCAAAATCGTTACTTTGTCGCTTCCCATCCGACCGGCCATTTTGGTTCCCTTGAAAACCCGGGCCGGCGTGGCGCAGGCGCCGATCGAACCAGGGGCACGATGCACCTTGTGCGCACCGTGGCTGGCCGGCATACCTTTGAAGTTGTGACGCTTCATGACGCCCTGGAAACCCTTACCCTTGGTAACCCCACTCACATCGGCCTTGGCGCCTTTTTCGAGAACATCGGCGATCGTGATCTGCTGTCCAAGCTCAAACTCGGACGAGTCAGCAACCCGCAGTTCGACGAGATACTTGTTCGGGGCAACACCGGCCGCCTCGAAGTGTCCTTGCATGGGCTGGTTGACCTTCCGGGTCGGCAACTCTTTGTAAGCGATTTGAATCGCCGAGTAGCCGTCCTTCTCGACGGTCTTCAGTTGGGTAACCGTGCAGGGGCCCGCCTTGATGACGGTGACGGGGATGGCCTCGGCATCGTCGTTGAAGACCTGAGTCATGCCCAGTTTTTCTCCAAGAATCGCTTTCATAACTTGATCTCTACTTCCACACCGGCCGGCAGGTCGAGGCGCATCAAGGAGTCAACCGTTTTGGGGGTTGGCTCAAGGATGTCGATGAGACGCTTGTGAATGCGCAACTCGAAGTGCTCGCGCGATGCTTTGTCGACGTGGGGTCCACGGATGACGCAATAGCGGTGAATACGGGTGGGGAGCGGAATCGGGCCTTTGATCTTCGCTTGGGTGCGAATGACCGTTTCTGCAATCTTGCGGGCTGACTCGTCAACCACGTGATGATCGTAGGCTTTTAGCCGGATCCGAATCTTCTGATCGTTGTCTGCCACGCTGGCCTTCCTGATGTAACGTCGAGGCACATCCGCGCAGGCAGCAAACAGCGCCTCTTTGGGGCGCCATGCTGACCACCTGGCGAGAGGTACCCCGTCTTGTACCGCGAACGGTTTCTGGGTACGTCGCGGGTCTGGCCGCAACATCGGGCACGCGCAAACGTGCCCAGCAACTTCTTAGTTGGAGGTGTCGACGGGAAGCCGACTGGAGGGAGTGTAGGGACCCGCCTACTGAGGTGTCAAAACCGCCATCTCACGGACTCACCAGGCTCAGTTCGAAGGCCTTGCCGCACTCCCCCAAGACAGAGTCGTTGGCGGTGATCGTGACCGAGGTAGCCCCGTCGGGAATCACGACTCCTGACAGCGACCGGGTGAATGGTTGTTCGGTGTCATGGGGGTGGGTGAGTTCACGGCGTCCGATCTCGGTATCGCCAACCCGCACGATCCAGGCATCGGCGTACTTATCCCAGCCCTGATCATCGGACACGACGGTCACGGTAAACGTGTGGGTCCCATCGAACGAGGTCTCGACATCGGCGGCCACTACGTCGGCGCAACCTTCGTCGACTCCCAACTCCGGAGCTCCGACCGTCGAAACCGGGCTACAGGCGATCAGCACGCTGCTGAAGGAAAGGTAGGCGGCGAAACGTTTGATCGGTATCCTCGTCACGCAAAAAGCCTAATCCGCGGAGCGAAATAGAGAATCGTGCACCCGCCAGAAAGTGTTGGCCCCGGTCTCCCGGGGCCAACACTTTTCCTAACTTCGCTACGGACTATTCGCCGCGAACTTTGGCGACGATCTCCTGAGCAATGCTGTCCGGCACATCTTGATATGAGTGGAACTGCATCGAATAGTTCGCCCGACCCTGGGTCTTGGACCGCAGATCGGATACATAACCGAACATCTCCGCGAGGGGAACCATCGCCCGGACGACTCGGGCCGCACCACGATGACCCATCTCCTCGATTTTGCCTCGGCGAGACGAAAGGTCGCCGATCACGTCACCCATGTAATCCTCTGGCGTCGTGACCTCGACTTCCATGATCGGTTCGAGGAGCTTGACGCCGGCCTGACGAGCCGCCTGCTGGAAGCCCATCGAGCCTGCCAAACGGAACGCCATCTCTGACGAGTCGACGTCATGGTATGAACCGTCAGTGAGGATCGCCCGGATGTCGACCATCGGGTATCCGGCCAACACACCTTGCTCCATTGCGCCACGAATTCCGAAATCCACCGATGGGATGTATTCCTTCGGTACGTTTCCACCCTTGATCGAGTCGACGAACTCATATCCATCACCGGGCTGGGTCGGCTCAAGGCTGATGATGACGTCGGCGAACTGGCCTTTACCACCGGTCTGCTTCTTGTGGGTGTAACGGACCTTCTCCACCGGCTTCTTGATGGTCTCACGATACGCAACCTGGGGACGGCCGACGTTGGCCTCTACCCGGAACTCACGGACCAGACGATCGACCAGGATGTCGAGGTGTAGCTCACCCATACCGGCAATAATCGTCTGCCCGGTCTCTTCGTCCGTGTTGACCCGGAAAGTGGGATCCTCTTCGGCAAGTCGCTGGAGCGCTTCGCCCAGTTTGTCTGAGTCGACCTTGGTTTTGGGCTCGATCGCAACCGAGATCACCGGCTCGGGGAACGTCATCGACTCGAGCTGCACCGGCGCGGCGGGATCTGCCAGCGTGTCACCCGTTGTGGTCTGCTTCAGGCCTACGGCGGCGACAATGTCACCGGTGAAAATGTCGCTGATCTCTTCGCGGGTGTTGGCGTGCATACGCAGCAGACGCCCGAGACGCTCTTTCTTTCCCGTTGAGGTGTTGACGATCGAGTCACCCTGGGCCATGTGCCCCGAGTAGACCCGGAAGTACGTCAGCTTGCCAACGTGAGGGTCTGACTGGATCTTGAATGCGAGGGCCGAGAAAGCCTCGTCGTCGGTTGGTTTCCGTTCAACGGTCACATCCTCGTGCCCGGGACGGAACCCTTCGACAGGTGGCAGGTCCGACGGGGCAGGCAGGTAACGAACAATCGCATTCAACAGAAGCTGAACGCCCTTGTTCTTGAAAGCTGAGCCAGTAAAGACGGCCGTAAAGAGCTGGCCAATAACCGCGTTGCGGATCGCCGCATGGAGTTCGGCGGTCGTCAACGATTCCGGATCGTCCAGATACTTGTCGAGGAGCGCTTCGTCGGTCTCGGCCACGGCTTCGAGCAACGCATGCCGGTACTCGGCGGCTATTTCGGCCATATCCTCGGGAATCGGGCCAGTCGTGTATTCCTTGCCGTCGTCATCGAGCCAGAAATGGGCTTCCATCGTGATGAGATCGATGATGCCGTGAAATCCGGCTTCCTTGCCGATCGGCAATTGCATGACCACCGGCTGGGTTCCGAGGCGTTCGCGGATCGACTCGACCCCCGCGAAAAAGTCCGCGCCGGTTCGGTCGAGCTTGTTGATGAAACACATGCGAGGGACGTTGTACTTGTCCGCTTGACGCCATACGGTTTCAGACTGCGGTTCGACGCCGGCAACGCCATCGAAGACTGCAACGGCCCCGTCGAGTACGCGCAACGAACGCTCCACTTCGACGGTGAAGTCGACGTGACCAGGCGTGTCAATGATATTGATCGTGTGGCCATCCCACTGGCAGGTGGTCGCAGCGGACGTGATCGTGATACCGCGTTCCTGCTCTTGCTCCATCCAGTCCATGGTGGCGCCGCCATCGTGGACTTCGCCGATCTTGTAGGTGCGACCGGTGTAATAAAGGATGCGCTCGGTGAGCGTCGTTTTACCGGCATCGATGTGGGCCATGATGCCGATGTTGCGGATCTTGTTCAGTGGTTCGCTGCGCGTTGCCACGATATGTCCTTCGTTGTCAGAGACCGCCGGCCATGCCGACGATCGCGGATGTCTTTGGCCCTCCGGTGGGGACGGTCGCTAGGCGCGACAGCCCTGGCCAGAGCAGATGCCTACCATCGATAGTGGGCAAAGGCCTTGTTGGATTCAGCCATCTTGTGAATGTCCTCGCGGCGTTTCATCGCTGATCCGGTGCGGTTGCTGGCATCCATGATCTCATTGGCGAGGCGCTCGGACATTTCTTTTTCTTTGCGACGACGCGCATAGTCAACCAGCCAGCGGATGGCGAGCGTATTGGCCCGCCGGGATGGCACCTCGACAGGAACCTGGTACGTGGAGCCACCCACGCGGCGCGAGCGAACCTCGAGGTGCGGCTTGAGATTGTCAATGGCGCGTTTGAGAACGACGCTCGGATCTTGTCCTGAACGACGTTCAACGGTGTCGAGTGCGGTGTACACGATGGAGCGAGCCGTTTCTTTTTTGCCGGCAAGCAGAACTTTGTTGGTCAGTTGGCTGACGAGCAGCGACCCGTAGACCGGATCTGGCTCGATGTGACGCTTCGGAGCGGGACCACGACGTGCCATGTTATGTCTTCTTCGTTCCGTAGCGCGACCGGGCCTGCTTACGGCCCTGAACCGAGCCGGTATCGAGAGCGCCGCGAATGACCTTGTAGCGGACTCCAGGGAGGTCTTTCACTCGTCCACCACGAACCAGCACAATGCTGTGCTCTTGGAGGTTGTGACCTTCACCGGGAATATAGGCAGTGACTTCGACGCCCGAGGTCAGTCGGACACGACAAACCTTACGAATGGCCGAGTTCGGCTTTTTCGGGGTGACGGCATACACGCGTGTGCACACCCCGCGACGCTGAGGCGCTCCCTTGAGGCCCGGCGTCTTTTCCTTCTTCGACTTCGCCTGTCGGCCCTGTCGAACCAACTGGTTTATCGTCGGCATTCTGCTCCCTTTGATACGAGTTACGGCACTCGGTTCGAGCCGAGTACCGGGATTTCATGACCCACCACACCCACCAAGTGTTCCGAGGAGGGACAAACGAGGGCAGGTCCAAAAACCTGACTCGTCAGTATATGGCCGTCTTGCGCTGGCGCCAAAACGGCAGCAAGCAGTCAGGCGAGCCAAACGCTCGACCGACTGCTCAAGTGTACGCCGGACCACCACGAGATGGCAAGCCTGGCCGAAACCAGCTCACCAAGCCTTTCGGCGACCCGGTGGGTCAATTCGCCTCTACCCCGACCCGCCTGGATTCGCCGAAACTATGAGAAGAAAGGACGGACCACGATGCCGGGAACCTTGAAGCGGATATGGTCGGAACTCAGCCGACCCGGTCGGTCAGTACATCGCGTTGAAGCCAGCCACGTCGAGTGCCCGTACGTCGGTCGGGTGTCGGTCGATCACTGTCTTTCTTGCGGGCGCCTGCGGGACATCAAGATCGACGGCGAAGGAGGCTGGGTGGCGTGTTCCAGCGCCGGACTCACCGATCCGCAGTTCGTTTACCGTCCGCTGGACTAACTGAGAACTTTCAGTTCGGCGGCGCTGCTAGCGTCCCGGCGTGTTCATCTCGCTCGCTCAACCACACATGCCAACCCGCCTACTCAGGCTGGTGGTTGGTTTGGCGGTCTATGGCACCGGAATCGGTTTTATGAACCAGTCCGGGCTCGGGGTGCCGCCGTGGGACGTCCTGCATCAGGGCCTTGCCAGGCAGCTCGGCGGTTCGATCGGGCTGTGGTCAATCCTGGTCGGTTTTCTGGTGCTCATTCCGTGGATACCGCTGCGCCAACCGTACGGGATTGGCACCATCCTCAATGCCATCATCATCGGCACCTTTATCGACCTCACGAGCGGATGGATTCCGATCGCCTCATCCGTGCCCATTTCATGGGCCTTCCTCCTCGCCGGGATATTGATGATCGGCATCATGTCGGGGCTCTACATCGGCGCCAACCTCGGCCCGGGTCCTCGTGATGGCCTCATGACCGGTATTGCGAAACGGGGTCCATCGATCCGTCTGGTTCGTTCGGTCCTGGAGCTTGGTGTCCTCGTGACCGGAATCATTCTCGGAGGCACGTTCGGTATCGGTACGGTTGTTTTCGCACTTTCGATCGGCCCGTTGATTCACTACTTCCTACCCCGGCTGACGCTGCACTAGGTCAACCAAAACAACCCGGCTCCGACAAACGCTGCCTATCCTCCACGAGTCCTATGCCTCGATCATCATGCAGCTTCTGTGGGAAATCGGAATCGGAAGTTAGCCAGATCGTGGCCGGCCCCGGGCGGGTTGGCGTATGCAATGAATGTGTCGTCCTATTCGGTGATATCACGAAAGACGAGTTCGCCGGCAACGTGCTGGTCACGGGGATCGGGGAACTCATCACGAACGATCCGCTGGTTCCCGGACTGCTCGGCATCATCGACCACGCGGCCCTGGCGGTCACCAACGGAATCGTCGCCTGGGCGGGCCCGGAGGACTCGATCCCCGAGCGTTGGCGCGAGCTGCCGGTTCTGCCGGTCGGTGGCCGATCGGTGATCCCCGGGTTCGTGGACGCGCATACGCATGCCCTGTTCGGTGGCGACACGGCCGACGACTATGCCGACCAGCTTTCCGTGTTTGCCGACCCCCCGCTGGCCGACGTCGACAAGATCATTCAGTCGACCGCTGCCACGAGTGACGCTCACCTCTTACGAGAAACCACCGAACGGCTGAATCGGATGCTGCGGATGGGCACCACTACCGTCGAGGTCAAGACCGGTTACGGCGTGACGACCGTTGGCGAACGGCGGCACTTGGAAATCCTGAGACTTCTCTCCGACCAACATCCGATTGACCTCGTCCCAACCCTGTTCTTGCGAACCATCCCCACCGGTGCCGACCGGTCCGATCACGTACGGATGATCACCGAGGAACTGCTGGCGGTGTGCGCTCCGCTGGCGACCTACTGTGACGTCGACTGCGATGAGACGGCATTCTCACCGGAGGAAGCCCAGGTCATTTTGGATGCGGCTGCCGCCCATGGCCTTCCTGCCCGTTTACACACGCAGCGATTCGGCCCCGACGCCGGCCTCCTCGTCGCTCTTTCGGTGCGGGCAGTGAGTGTCGATCACCTCGATCACATCACCCGGTCCGACGCGGCTCGCCTCGGCGAATCGGGAACCGTTGCCGTGCTCTTGCCTGCGGCATCGTTCGGCGTCCGGGCAGGTCACGCTCCTGGCAGGATGTTGTGGGAGTCGGGCACGACGGTGGCAGTGGCGACGGACTGTGGGCCCGAAGGACCTTCGGTCGAGTCGATGCAACTGGTCGTCGCCCTCGCCACGGTCGAGATGGGTCTCACTCCGTCGCAGGCGATCTGGTCGGGCACCCGGGGGGGCGCTCTGGCACTGGAAGAACCCGAAAAGGGATGGCTTGGCCGCGGCGCAGTCGCCGACTTCGTGGTGCTCGACGCCCCGAGCGCCAGTCATCTCATTCAGCGGCCCGGCACCAACCTTGCCATGCACGTCTTCAAAGACGGCAGCACCGCCTTCTAAAGCCGGGTCCACCGACTTGGAGCTGGACCCACCCGAAACGGGCTCTGGAACCCCGGGTTGAACCCTGGGTTCGGGCGCCCGGAAACGGGCGGTCGGGCCCCAGGTTGAGAGCATAAGAAGGGCTCCGCCGAAGCGGAGCCCTCTTCTTCCAGGCAGCTGGCGGCTGCCTACTCTGGTACTGCCTACTCTTCTTCGTCAGACGTGGTGCCGAGGCTGGCCAGCCACTCGGCCGGGTTGGCCGGGAGCTGCTCCTCATCACTCTCGGG
>Ga0224496_10001109_pt1 | contig 17269 bp, 18 predicted proteins | sample SF_Jul11_sed_USG_2_FD_168127 | JGI IMG/M metagenome (GOLD analysis project Ga0224496, IMG submission 168127) | Sediment microbial communities from San Francisco Bay, California, United States - SF_Jul11_sed_USGS_8_1 | ecosystem: Environmental > Aquatic > Marine > Sediment | place: USA...
CGTTGATGATCGTCAGCTTGTCCCTTTGCGTAAGGCCGGCAGCGATGTCGTCAATAATGTCCGCGGCATTCTCGGAACGCGGGTTGTCGGTCGTGGCAACGATGTAGTCGCTGTGCCGTTCGGCGATCGCTCCCATTTGCGGCCGCTTGCCGGCATCGCGGTCACCACCGCAACCGAATACGCACCAGAGTTTGCCGCGGCAGTGCGCGTGCAATGCCCGCAAGGCAACCTCGAGCGCGTTGGGCGTATGCGCGTAGTCGATATAAACAGCGGGGCCATCCATGGCCACGCGCTGCATTCTTCCTGGCGGAGCACTGACCTGCGACATGACGTCGCAGGCCGTGTCGAGCGACACGCCATTGTTCAGTAACTGCGCCAGGACCAGTGCGGCATTGGCAACATTGAAATCGCCGGGCAGTGCCAGGGTAAATCGGCCGTCGCCCCACGAGCTGCTGAAGGAAATCTCCGAGCCCGAATCGGTTGCCGCAACAGAGCGCACGAAAAGGTAGGGACGCCCATTGGCAACCCGATCGAACTTTGTCGATACGATTATCACATCCTGGCCGCACATCGACGCGAGCTGCGCCCCGTACTCGTTGTCGAGATTGACGATGCGCGCCCCTGGCTTGCAGTCGAGAAAGAGACGGGCCTTTGTCTCGAAGTACTCGCGCATGTCGGCGTGGTAGTCCAGGTGATCACGAGTGAGATTGGTGAACATCGCCGTGGCAAAGCGCACGCCATCTACACGGCCTTGCGCCAGTGCGTGCGATGACACTTCTATGGCGGCATGTATCGCGCCCTGCTTGACAAAGTCGGCCAGCCTGCCGTGCAACTCCACCGCGGCCGGTGTTGTCATGCCTTCGCCACCGTGTATATCGTCGATGCCATAGCCCAGTGTGCCGAGATACCCGCAGCGTTCGCCCAGGATGCGGCCCGCCTGGGCGACCATCCACGCGACCGTCGTCTTGCCATTCGTGCCCGTGATGCCGACGACATCGAGCTGTTCGGATGGCCGACCGTAGAACCGGTTTGCGATCTCGCCAAGCTTCGCTGCGAGATCGGCAACAGCGACCAGTGGCAGATCGACATTTGTCGGCGCCGTTCCGGTTGATGCATCCCAGGCGATTGCACAGGCGCCGGCATCGCGCACCTGACGCACGTAGTCCAGGCCGTGTGAGCTTTCGCCCTGCACGGCCAGGAACAGGTCGCCGCGCTGCACAGAGCGGCTGTCGCTTGCGATCCCCGTCACCGGAATCGCGGGCGCCTCGGCGAAACCCCGCAACAAGTCGGCAAGAGTCGGTAACGAGATCACGCGTTCAGCCGGCATGCTCATTGCTTCTCCGGCGAAGTCGCCATCGCCTGCATGACACTGCCGGGATCGCGGGCTGGCATGGCATCGGGAGGTACTGCCAGCAGGCGCAGTGACTCCGACATGACGTCGGCGAAAACAGGGGCGGCGACATCACTGCCGTAGTAAAGCTCACCGCTCGGCTCGTCGATGACAACCACGGTTGCCAGGCGCGGGTCACTCGCTGGCGCCATTCCGGCAAAAATCGAAATGTACTTGTCCTGCGAATAACCGCCTGTCGCGAACTTCCAGGCAGTGCCCGTCTTGCCGGCAATTCGGTAGCCATCCACGGCAGCCTTGGTGCCGGTGCCACCCGGGCGGACAACTTCTTCCAGCATGCGGCGCACGGCTATCGCGGTATCCGCGCCGACAACCTGCTCGCCGTCGTTCGGCTGCTCGAGTGCAACGAGTGAGATCGGGCGCATGTTGCCGTCGTCACCGATCGCCGCATACGCCTGCGCGAGCTGCAGTGGTGTCACCGAGATGCCGTAGCCGTAGGCCAGGGTAGCCTGGCTGATCGGACGCCAGTTGCTGTAGTGCGTCAGCATCCCGGCCGATTCACCGGGAAAACCACTGGTCGTGAGCTCTCCGAGACCAAAGTGGGTCATCGTGTCCCAGAGCTGGTCCGGCTGCAGCGTCATCGCGAGCTTCGTGATACCGACGTTGGACGAACGCGCGAGAATCGTGGTCAGGCTGACGCGCCCGAGATTCCGCGTATCCTCGATCTTCTTGGGGCCGACGACGACATACCCGGGCGCCGTATCGACGATGCTGGACGGGCGATACTGTCCGCTCTCGAGTGCCGCCGCGACGACGAGCGGCTTGAGGCTCGACCCTGGCTCGAAGATATCGGTGATCGCACGATTTCGATAACGTTCCGCCGAGAACTGTGATCGATCGTTCGGGTTGTAGGTCGGTTGGTTGACCATAGCCAGGACTTCGCCCGTCTTCACGTCCAGCACCACGATCGACCCCGACCTTGCGTTGTGCGACTTGATCGCGGCCTTCAGCGTGCGGTACGCGAGGTATTGCAGGCGCAGATCGATGCTGGTCTTGAGATCCTTGCCATGGTGCGGCGGCCGGATACTCGCGACGTTTTCGATCGAACGGCCCAGGCGATCCTTGAGGACGCGCTTGGCGCCCGACTCGCCCGCAAGCCAGTGATTGAACGCGAGCTCGAGGCCTTCCTGGCCTTCGTCATCGATATTCGTGAAACCGACGAGATGCCCGGTCACTTCGGATGCCGGGTAATAACGCCGGTACTCGCGCTGCACGTTGATGCCCGGCAGGTTCAACGCCAGTACTTCCTCTGCCTGTTCCGGGCTGAGGTGGCGCTTGAGGTAGAGGAACTCCTTGTCCATGCTGCGCGTGATGCGGCGCATGAGCATTTGCGAATCGATACCGAGCGCACGCGCCAGTTTCGGCACGCTGTCTACTGCCGGCGCGAACTGTTTCGGGTTGGCCCAGATCGAATCGACAGGCGTGCTGATTGCGAGCGGCTCGCCATTGCGATCGGTGATCGTGCCACGATGGGCGGAGATCTTTTCCGTGCGAAGGTGCCGGGTGTCAGCCTGCTGGTTGAGAAAATCCTTGTCCAGGACCTGTAAATGAACGGCACGACCGACCAGCGATGCGGCAACGAGCCCGAAGAACACCGTCACCAGCGTCACCCTGCCCGTGAAGCGTCGGGCAATTTGCTGTTTTGTCTCTGCGCCGCGTGTCATGGACGTTCAATTACAAAGATTTCCGTGGCTTCCGGACGCACGAGCGACAGATCGTCCACAGCGACCTGCTCTATCCGTGCATGTTGAGCCCAGGTGCTCTGTTCGATTTGCAACTGGCCCCATTCGATATTCAGGTTGTCGCGCTCGCGTGTAAGCCCTTCGAGCTCGACGAATAGTTTGCGTGACTCATGCTTTGTGTAGACGAGCGCAATCGCGCTCACGACGCATACGATGGTGAAAACAAACACCAGCAGAAATGGATGTTGTTTCACCGCCATCAGGTTCGCTCCGCGATGCGCAGGTGTGCGCTGCGTGCTCGTCGGTTCAACGCGATTTCCGACTCGTTTGCACGAATTGCCTTGCCGATTATTTTCAGCTTCGGCTGGCACTCCTCGGGTACGTTCGGCATGCCGCGATACTGCTCAGTCTCGCGCGCTGCGTTCCGCATGAAGCGCTTAACGATGCGATCCTCCAACGAGTGAAAACTGATGACGCACAAGCGGGCACCCTTTTTCATCACGTTGACCGACTGCGCCAGCACCGCCTCGAGTTGCTCGAGCTCACCGTTCACGGCGATTCGAATCGCCTGGAACGTCTTGGTTGCCGGATGAATCTTCTGGCCGCGCGCAGGCTTCGCTTCTTCAACGATTCGCGCGAGCTGCGCTGTACGGGAAATGGGTGCTGCAGCGCGTGCAGCAACAATCGCGCGGGCAATGCGCGCCGCATTCGTTTCCTCGCCGTATTTCCTGAGTACCTGCTTCAATTCTCGTTCGTCCACAGTCGCAAGCCATTCGCTGGCCGACGTACCTGAATCCGGGTCCATTCGCATGTCGAGTGGCCCATCGCGCAAGAAACTGAAGCCTCTTTCGGCTTCATCCAGTTGTGGTGAGGAAACGCCCAGATCGAAAAGCAGTCCGTCGACCTGGCCGACGAGGCCCCTTTCACCAATGATTGTCTCAAGTTGCGCAATCTCGCCTCTCACAAGTTCAAAACGGGAATCGTCAGTGAGAAAAACCGGAGCAGCTGCGATCGCCTGCGGATCGCGATCGATGGCAATTAGCCTGCCACCTGACCCGAGCTGCTTCAGTATTTCTGCGCTGTGTCCCCCGCGTCCGAATGTTCCGTCGACGTAACAGCCGTCTGGTTTTATTTTCAGTCCATCAAGGACCGGCCCCAGCAGCACCGGCACGTGCGCGTTGCTGCCCATCAATGGAACAACGTCCTAGAACGCAATCGACTCGAGGTCCGGCGGCAACTCGCCGTCGTCTTCCTCGCTGAGCCATGCATCGCGTTTTTCGTTCCAGGTCGCTTCATCCCACAATTCAAATTTATTGCCCTGCCCGATCAGCATTGCCTGCTTGTCGAGACTGGCGAATTCCCTGAGTTCTTTCGAAACGAGAATTCGTCCGCTGCCATCCATGTCGACCTCTGTCGCATAACCGACCATAATTCGCACAATGCGACGCGCAGCCTTGTTCATACTCGGAAGCCGCACGAGCTTGCGCTCGAGCTCTTCCCAGTCAGGCATGGGGTAAACGAGGAGGCAGTGATCCTTATCGACCGTGACAATGATCTGGCCATCACAACGGGCGGCAAGCCGCTCCCGGTACCGGGTCGGTATTGCCATGCGCCCTTTGGCGTCCAATGTGACTTTGGTGGCCCCTCGAAACACGTTTATCAGGGTGGCTGCCGATGTGGCGCTTTACAGGCGCTAATAACGGGCGAGCTGTCCCCTTCCTCCCACTTTTATCCACTTTTCAACACTATAGGTGGCGGCCCTTGTGACCGTCAACAGAGCAAAGCAATTAACTGTTGTTCTACAGTGACTTAGGGGCGTTTTAGTGGCCCAAACAGGGCGAATTGTGGCAGGGTTCGCGCAAATAAAATCAAACGTTTATAAATGCTTCTTCGACAAGACCTCAAGAGAAGGTCGTGAATCGGCGACAGGGGCCGCTTGCCAGGGAGAAACTTGCGGATTCGCGCGGACCAATAGGGTACCGGACACCGTATTTTGCCTGGGCTTGTTCTAGTGGCTCGTATCCAAGCCGAAACAGGGTGTCCGGTACCCTATTAGTGAGAAAGCCGGAGCCGGCAATAAGCCGGGTTCTGTCATCGACAACCATTCATCTGGGGTAGCCGTCACCGGCTACCTCTAGCAACCTACCCGGGAGTCCGTTCGGAACCGACGGTGCGAGCACGCTCGCTAACTCCCCTATTTGGTCTTGCTCCGGGCGGGGTTTACCGTGCCGCGGACTGTTACCAGCCGCGCGGTGCGCTCTTACCGCACCTTTTCACCCTTACCGACCGAGGCCGGCGGTATCTTTTCTGTGGCACTTTCCGTGGGCTCACGCCCCCCAGGCGTTACCTGGCGCCCTGTCCGAAGGAGCCCGGACTTTCCTCTGCGGCGAACCACAGCGATTGTCTGGCCGACTCCGGCTTTCTCGGCGGCAATTGTACATCAATTAATTGACAATTTACTTGTCAAAATCAATAACGACAATTAGATTGTCGTTTTGGGCTGTACCATGAGTATTGGCAAAGACGCTTACGCGCTTACCTGGCTCGTCCGGCGCCTGTTCCGGGCCATGGGCGAGGCCGCCGATTCGTACCTCGGCGACATCGGGCTGACTGCAGCCGACCGGGCTGTGATGGAGTTCCTGTACCCGGATGCGGCGCTCACCGTGCCGCGCATCGCGCGCCGCTACCAGGTCTCGCGACAGCATGTCCAGGTGACGGCCAATCGGCTGGCCGACCAGGGCCTGGTGACGAGTGCCGCCAATCCACGGCACAAACGCTCCCCGCTGCTGCAACTTACGCAGAGCGGCAGGGAAGCGTTTGCCGACATTCGCCGCCGCGAAGGCACGCTGCTGGACGAGATCTTCCGTTCACTCGACCCTGCCGATATTGCCACCACCCGGCAGATTCTCGAGAGTCTGCTCAATCATTTCCAGGAGACGCGGCTTGACTAAGCAAGATCGCCTTTGCCCGCGCATGCTCGGCTACCGGCCGCCGAGAATTGCCACAAGCCTGTTACTTGCGGCAGGTGCTATCCAGCTGGCGCCGCCCTCTCTCTTCGTCACCCCGCTCGCCATCCTCCTGGGCGGCGGACTCATTGCGGCGAGCGTCTTCTGCCCTTACGAGGAAGACAAACTGGAACGCGATTTCCCCGAGGCGTTCACGCCGTATAGGCGCCGGGTCCGACACTGGCTATCAGGGTTTTGGCGATTTCAGTTCGAGAACGCGCTCGTAGAGCGCGTTTCTTTTTTGACCCGTGACGTTGGCGGCGATTCTCGCGGCGTCTTTTGCCGACAGGCACGTCGCAAGTTCGGCAAGCAGGCGATCACTGTTGATCGACGCGGCAGCCGCCGCCGGCGCACCTGATACCACGAGGACGAATTCGCCCTTGCTCGTCATGTCGCCGCTTGCCACCCTGCGCCGCAATTCGCCAAGTGAATCCTGAACGCATTCCTCGTGCATTTTGGTCAGTTCGCGACCGATAAACGCGGGTCTCTCGGCGCCGAAGATGTCGACCATATCGGCAAGACAGGCTGCGATCCGGTGCACCGATTCATACATCACCAGCGTGCGCTCCTCGGCCGCCAGTGCCCGCAACCAGTCGCGGCGAGCCGCGCGTTTGGACGGGGCGAAGCCTTCGAAACAAAAGCGGTCCGTCGGCAGTCCGGCCACGGAAAGGGCCGCGGTCAGGGCGCTCGCGCCGGGTATCGGCACGACCGTGATGTTGTTGACGTGCGCGGCGCGAACGAGGCGAAAGCCCGGGTCGCTGACGAGCGGCGTACCGGCATCGCTGACCAGCGCCACATTCCTGCCATCCTTGAGTGCTTCAATGATGCCGTGAACCACACGCTCCTCATTGTGATCGTGCAGCGCCAAAAGTGCCGGTTTCGAGCCGATATTGGATAGCAATCGCCCGGTGTGCCGGGTATCCTCGGCTGCAACGAGATCCACCGCAGCGAGCGTCTGGCGTGCTCGCGGTGTCAAATCGTCGAGGTTGCCAATCGGCGTTGCTACAACAAACAGTGTGCCGCTCATCGGGCTTTGCATCCGTATCCGGTTTAGACAAAATGAAACGTAAGCTGCGACATCCTGCATGTGAACCCTGTTCACTGGCAAGCATCGTCATTCTACTGGCGAGCTTTCTGCTGCTCAGCGGCTGCGAGACACCCGGCGGTGTTTCGCTCGGCGGCTCCGCGGAAAGCCGTGCCGAACGCATGGCCCAGAGCGGCGATCACGGCAGGGCCGCGGGTGCGTACATGGGACTTGCGGTAGACGCGATCGGCAGCGAGCGCGATCGCTACACGTTGCTGGCCGTCGAGCAATACCTGGACGCCGGTGACGCAACGCGCGCGCGCACTGCCTTTCGGTCTGTCCCCAGGCCGGCGTCAGGCGACCTGGTACCGCTCTGGACGACCAACGAGGCCGCCCTGCTGCTTTACCAGGGCGATGCCGACGCGGCGCTCAACCTGCTCGAGCCGCTAAGCCGGCAGCCACTTCAGCGACGCGACCGGTTGCGCGTGGAAGCGCTGCGCGCCGACGCCTTTATACAGAAGCAGGAGCCCATGCGTGCCGTCGAACTGATGATGCAGCGCGAGACCTGGGTCACCGACCGTCGCGGCGTCGAGAACAATCGCGCGCGCCTCTGGCAGGGACTGCTCGTCAGCCGGCCACAGGTCTTGAGAACTGCCGCCGAGCAAAGCGAGGACCCGGTCGTACGAGGCTGGCTGACGATCGGGTCACTTGCGGCCTCGACCGGGCAGCAGGGCGTCGGCTGGAACAACGGTGTCGTGCGGTGGCGCTCGGCGAACCCCGACCACCCGGCCATCGCGATCCTGGGCGACCTGGAGTTGCCCGAGCACCTGCTGCTCGAGTACCCACGACGGATCGCATTGCTGTTGCCGCTGTCCGGACGCAACGCATCCCTCGGCCGGGCCGTCCAGAACGGTTTCCTGGGCGCGTATTTCGCGACTGCCTCCGGCCTTGACGACCGCCAGTCGATACACATCTACGATGTGCTGGCAGAAGGCGGGGCCAGCGCCGCCTATGCGGCGGCCGTGGAAGACGGTGCTGAATTCATCGTCGGCCCATTGCTCAGGTCGAACGTAATCGAGCTGGCCAACGACATCCTGGTGCCGGTTCCCTTACTGACGCTCAACAACCTGCCGGATGAAACACTCCCACCACCCGGTCTGTACCAGTTCAGTCTCGCGCCGGAAGACGAAGCGATGTCAGCGGCGCAGCGTGCCATTGGCGACGGGCATGGACGCGCGGTCGCGCTGGTGCCGAACAACGACTGGGGGCGACGCCTGCTGACAAGCTTCACGACCGAATTCGAAGGACTGGGTGGCACGCTCCTCGACTACCGCGCGTACCCGCCCGGCAAACAGGATTTCTCCAACGAAATCGAGAACCTCATGGGCCTGACCGGCAGCGTCAGCCGCTACCAGCGCCTCCGCGCGAACATCGGCGGTGCGCTGCAATTCGATCCACGCCGTCGCCAGGACGCTGAGTTCATCTTCCTCGCAAGCGACGCGGCTGCCGGCCGCCTGCTCAAGGCGCAGCTCAAGTTTCATTACTCGGGCGACATCCCGGTTTACTCAACGTCGTCAGTCAACGCACTTGACGGCCGTTCAAACGCCGATCTGAACGGCATCATGTTTGCGGACACACCATGGATCATCGACCCGCAGCCGTGGATTGAGCACTTGCCGGCGCAGTTCGCCGAGCACTGGCCGGAAGAGAGGAGGCTGACACGGCTCCACGCCATGGGATACGACGCCTATAACCTGATCGCCTCGCTGTACGCGGCACGCGGCGGCACCATGAGCGAAATCGACGGCGCCACGGGTACCCTGTTTCTCGACGCCAACGGCCGTATTCACAGGCGACTGGCGTGGGCTCAGTTCCAGCGCGGTGAGACCGTCGCCCTGCCGCGGCAGGAAGGCATCGGAGGCCCGATCCGGGACATGAGCGACGAGGGCGAAATTGTCATGCCCGGCGCCGCCGATGACTCGCCATGGGACGTGAGTCAACAGGAACTCTAGGCGACCGCGCCGAGCAGCTGGCCTTTTGTTTTCTCACTGGCCGCGGACTGCGCCCGGTGGCGCGCAACTTTCGCACACGTGGCGGCGAAATCGACCTGATCATGCTCGACAAGCGCTGTCTCGTCTACGTCGAGGTCCGCTCGCGTCGCTCATCGAGCTTCACGGAACCCGGGGTCACGGTGGATCACCGCAAGCAGGCAAAGATCATCCGCACTGCCGCCCTCTTCGCGGCCAGGAACCCAGCTTACGCGAATCACGTGATGCGGTTTGATGTGGTCGCCGTCGAGGGCGAGGGCCGGCCGAGCGTCAAATGGATCAAGGATGCGTTCCGCCCCAATGACTCAACGCTCTGAGCCCTGTTAGACTTCGCCTGAACCATCCGGGGAGAAACCATGGATCCATTGACCAGAGTTCGCGATCATTTTGCCGAGAGTATTGCGACCAAACAGACGTCCGCCGAAGTCCTGGCAGAAAGTATTGCTGCGGCCGGGCGCGTCATGAGCAATGCCCTGCTCTCCGACGGCAAGATCCTCTGCTGTGGGAATGGCGGTTCGGCCGCAGATTCACAACACTTCTCGTCGGAACTACTGAACCGTTTCGAGATGGAACGCCCGGGACTCCCGGCCATGGCGCTGACGACAGATGCCTCGACAGTCACGTCGATCAGCAATGACTATTCCTACGACGAGATCTTTTCCAAACAGGTTCGCGCGCTCGGCAAACCGCAGGATGTGCTGCTCGGAATATCCACTTCCGGTAATTCGGAGAACGTGATTCGTGCCATCGTCGCCGCCCACGAGCGGGGCATGAAAGTCGTTGCGCTATCCGGCCGCGATGGCGGGCGGATGGCTGACCTGTTCGAAGAAGGCGATGTCGAAATACGCGTGCCCGCGACGCGCACAGCGCGCATCCAGGAAGTTCACCTGGTAGTGATTCATTGTCTGTGCGATTTGATCGACATGACCCTGCTGGGGTCGGAGTAGCAAACCCGCCGGACCGGCTATTTCACGATGGTCAGGTGCGGACGCGAGCGCGACTCTTCAATCTCTGCGTGTAACTCGGGACGTTTCGGCTGGTCCGTGTCGTGCGAGAAGATCATGCCCTGCCCCGTCTCCCGCGCGTAGATGCCGAGCACCGACCGAATCGGCGACCAGACATCGAACGGCACACCGCCAAAGCGCGCGCGAAAACTCACGGCGTCGTTAGTCAGTTTGAGATTGTGCGCTGCAGACTCACTGATATTCAGGATGATCTTGCCATCCTTGATGTGCTCTTGTGGCACGGTCACGCCGTCGAAGGATGCGTCCACTACGATATGCGGAGTATGTCCGTTGTCGACCATCCACTCATGCATGGCGCGAATCAGGTACGGACGTTTTGAGCGGCTGGGGTGGATCATTTGCCGTAGCTTACCATCGTTTTCGGGGCCTGCGCGCAACCTTACATAAGCTGGTAGCAGGGTACTTTTCTCGCGGTTTTCAAACCCCGGAAAAAGTACACTGCCCCCCCATGCTAGAGCCGCATTTCCTGTTCCAGCTCAGTCAGGCTCTGCTGGAACGAGCGGCGTGCAAACACACGGTTCATGTAGGCTTCGATCGCGTCGGCATCCGACCCGAGATCGACACCGTACCTCGGCAGACGCCAGAGCAATGGCGCTATCGTGCAATCCACGAGCGAAAATTCATCACTCAGGAAGAACGAACGCGCGCCGAACAGCTCCGTACTCTGCAGGATGCTCTCACGGAGCAGCTTGCGAGCCTTCGTGCCAAGCTTGCCGTCAGGGCTGTTCTCCGCCTCTTCGGCGATCGAGTACCAGTCGGTCTCAATGCGGAACAGCGCCAGTCGAAACTGCGCACGCGTCACCGGGTCCACTGGCATGAGCGGTGGATGCGGGAAACGCTCATCGAGATACTCGATGATGACGCGCGAATCGTAGAGCGTGAGATCGCGGTCGACGAGCGTTGGCACCGTGTGATACGGATTGAGATCCATCAGATCCTCGGGCAGATCCGGCCCGGGAATATTGGCGATTTCGATGCTGATGTTCTTCTCGGCCAGTACCAGGCGCGTCCGGTGGCTGTGAATATCCATCGGCCGGGAGAAGAGCGTCATAACCGAACGCCTGTTTGCGACTACCGCCATTATTTAACGTCCTTCCAAATTGCTTTCTTGAGTTGCGCTGCAAGAACGTAGAAGAAGATCAGGAACATCAATACCCAGACCCCCAGCTTGCGGCGGTCGGAACGAACCGGCTCGGCAATGTAAGCGAGGAAATTCACCGTATCGCGAACGAATTCGTCATATTCCTCGGCATCCATGCTGCCGGCACTGAACACTTCGAAGCCTTCGAAGGCTCTCGTTACGGAGCCGTCATCGTTCTCGTGCTCCTCGAAATGCGCTGTCTGGTAGCCCTGCAATTCCCACAACACGTGCGGCATGCTGGTGCCGGCCAACACCAGGTTGTCGACACCCGTCGGACTTCCTTCCGAGAGGTAGAAGCCTTTCAGGAAATTGTAGACGTAGTCCGCACCTCGTGCGCGAGCCATCAGAGACAGGTCCGGCGGCGCTGTGCCATACCAGACTGCCGCTTCACTCGCGGGCATGGCCGTCTGGATCGTCTCGAACGTCTTCTCGGCATTGAACATCAGGTTGTCGATCAGTTGCTCTTCCGACAGGTCCAGGTGCTTGCCAATCGTATTGTAACGAACGTACTTGGCCGAATGACAACCGGAGCAGTAATTCATGAAATTACGTGCGCCGCGGCGCAGCGATGCCTTGTTGTCCTGCTCCAAGTTGGCGGGTTCAAGGTGAACAGCGCCACCGGCCGCTAAAGCCTGCGGTACGAAAAAGCACACACTCAGTGCGAGCAGACTGACGATGCTCGTAGATTTAATCATGGTAGACCACCCTGTCCGGTTCCGGCTTCGTCTTGTCCATCGCCGTGTAGAACGGCATGAGCAGGAAGAACGCGAAATAGAACACCGAGAAAACTCGCGCCAGCAGGACGTAGGTCGGAGTCGCGGCCTGCAGGCCCAGCCATCCAAGCATGATGAACGTGACGACAAATACGCTCAATGCCGTCTTGTACATCCAGCCGCGGTAGCGGATAGAGCGCACACGACAACGATCGAGCCACGGCAGGAACACCGGTAATACTACGGCCAACGCGAACAGGATAAAGCCCCAGAGTTTGTCGGGAACGGCGCGCAGAATCGCGTAGTACGGCGTGTAGTACCAGACCGGCGCAATATGCTCCGGTGTCGCCGTCATGTTCGCCGGCTCGAAGTTCGCATGCTCGAGGAACATGCCGCCCATGTCCGGTGCAAAGAAGACGACGGCCGAGAAGATCATCAGGAATACGATGATACCGACGAGATCCTTGGACGTGTGGTAGGGATGGAATGCGACGCCGTCCAGCGGCTTGCCGTTTTCATCCTTGTACTTCTTGATATCGATGCCGTCAGGATTGTTCGAGCCGACCTCATGCAGCGCCACGATATGGACGAAAATGAGGCCGATCAACGCAAGCGGCAACACGATGACGTGCAGCGCAAAGAAGCGATTCAGCGTGATATCCGAGATCGAGTAATCACCACGGATGATCTCGACGAGCGCATCGCCCACTCCCGGTATCGCACCAAAAAGGGAGATGATGACCTGCGCACCCCAGTAGGACATTTGCCCCCACGGCAGCAGGTAGCCCGCAAACCCCTCGGCCATAAGCACGAAAAAAATCATCATGCCGATCAGCCAGATCAGCTCGCGCGGCTTCTTGTAGGAGCCGTAGAGCATGGCGCGGAACATGTGCAGGTATACGACGATAAAGAAGAACGACGCACCGGTCGAATGCATGTAGCGTATGAGCCAGCCCCACTCGACATCGCGCATGATGTACTCAACCGAGGCGAATGCTTCCGCTGCCGCCGGCTTGTAGTTCATCGTCAGGAAGATGCCGGTTACGAGCTGGATGACGAGGACGACCATCGCCAGCACACCGAACACGAACCACCAGTTGAAGTTTTTCGATGCGTAATACTTGGTTACGTGATGCTCCATCGTCTTGGTGAACGGGAAGCGATCATCGATCCATTTCATCAGGCCGCCCTGTGGCTTGCCTACTTCTGCTTCGATTCTGGACATTCTATGCTGCTCCCGTGTCCTGACCGATAAGAATCAGGTCATCCCTGACAAATCGGTGCGGCGGAACCCGCAGGTTGCTCGGTGCCGGGACACCTTTGTATACACGTCCGGCGAGGTCGAATTTCGACCCGTGGCACGGGCAGAAGAAACCGCCGCCCCAGCCTTCCGCCGGTCGCACCTCGAAGTCCTCCAGCGGCGCGCATCCAAGGTGCGTGCACGAGCCCTCGACAACGAGGTATTCGGGCTTCACCGAACGGGTGTCGTTGGCCGCGTAATCGGGCTGGTTTTCCGCAAATTCCGTGGAGTCCGGGTCGCGCAGGTTGTCGGTGCCCTCAGGCAGCTTCGCCAGCATGGCCTCGGTGCGTCGCAGGACAAACACGAGCCTGCCACGCCAGAGAACCCGAACCATCTCACCCGGCTGCATTGAGCCCAGCGGCACCTCGACCGGAGCGCCGAGCGCCTGGGCGCGGGCACTGGGCTTCAGCGACGAGACAAATGGAATTGCGACCAGCCCGGCGCCAACGACGCCGGTTGCAACGGTTGCAACGGTTAAGAAATGACGCCTATTGCGATCCAGGTCGTCTTCGGTCATCAGGCACTCCCATAAACCGCCCTGTGCGGCGGCCCCTAATTCAGCGCTTTTTTTTGCTTAGTATCGATACTGGTAGATTTGCAGCAAACCCGGTTTGCCGTCAGGATGACGGATGCCCCGGACCTAGGTGCGGAACCACGGCGCATTATACACTTGGCCAATTCGAATTGGCTAGGTGCCAGCAAGGGACATTTGAGAGATTCCAGGATTTCGCTTGGCCAATTTCAAGTCAGCTTTTGTCTTTTTATTACAGTCGATTGTCGTCGGATTGGCTGTCGCGTTTCTCGTGGTACTGATCAGACCCGACCTGATGCCGGTCCTCGGCGCCGACCCAGAGAAGCCAGCGAGCTATGCGGACGCTGTCAGCCGGAGCGCGCCATCGGTCGCAAATATCTACACCAAGCGCCTTGTCCAGGAGAGCGACGCCGCGACCAATCGTCCCCGATTCAGGGTGGACACGGCCTTCGCCTCGGCCGTCATCATCGATGAGGATGGCTACCTGGTGACCAATTACCACGTCTTCCATGACCAACCGACCGAAATCCGGGTCCAGTTCAGCGACGGTCGCATCGCAGACCCGGAAATCGTCGGCCTCGATGCCGAGACCGATCTGGCGCTGCTCAAGGTCAATCTGCCCGATCTCCAGCCGATCAAGCTCGCACGGTCCGATGACCTGCGTATCGGGGACGTCGTCCTGGCTATCGGTAACCCTTATGGGCTCTCCACGTCCGTGACCCAGGGAATTGTCAGCGCCACGGGGCGCAATCTCTACCAACTGGTGACGTTTGCGAACTTTATCCAGACCGATGCGGCGATCAACGCCGGCAATTCAGGCGGCGCCCTGATTAACAGCCTCGGCGAACTGGTCGGCATCAACGCGGCTGTGCTGGCGCAGGATACGGGGACCGAGGGGATCGGGTTCGCGATTCCCGTCGACCTGGTACGCGGCGTGGTGGAGCAAATCAAGCTCAACGGCCGCGTGATCCGTGGGTACATGGGCTTGCTGCCCGACGACCTGACCGACGCAGAACGACTGGCGCTCGGCATCGAAAACAAGACCGGCATCATGCTGATGGAGGTCTACGAAGGTGGGCCGGCCGCGGCTGCCGACCTGCGCGCGGGCGACATCATCCTCGAGATCAATGGCGAGCCGGTTTACTCACAGCGCCAGGCCCTGCTGATATCCGCCAGCACGATGCCAGGAGACACCGTGGAAATCCTCGGTATCCGTGACAACGTCCGCTTTCGGACAACGGTTACGGCGGGGGAGCGCCCCCAGGGTATTTACGACCCGCCCGATTGACCGGCGGCCTTCCATTCCTCGGGTGTCAGCGCCTTGATGGACAACGCGTGGATCTCGTTGCCCACAAGCGTACCCAGGCACTTGTAGACCAACTGGTGGCGTGCCAGCGGTCGTTTCCCGGCAAATTCAGCGGCGACGACCAGCGCCTCGAAGTGCGTATTGTCAGCGCTCATCACCTTGACGAGCGGTTCGTCAAATCCGGTCGCGATCAATTGTTCAATTTCAGAAGGGTCCATCTCACGTTGGTCCAGGCAACTACCGGCGCGCAGTGTAACTGTAATTTGATCGCTGTCCTAACGCAGAACGCCGATTTGTGTATCATATTCTGCCCTTTGGCAATCCGACGCTTATGCTCGCCAATATCACTTTCGTAGTCGCAGGCCTGATCCTGCTGATCTGGGGTGCGGACCGTTTCGTGCACGGTGCGGCAGCGTGCGCCCGCAATCTCGGTGTCGCGCCTTTGCTGATCGGCCTCACCGTCGTTGCCCTGGCGACATCGGCACCGGAGATCCTCGTATCGGTGGTCGCGGCGCTGGATGATCAGCCCGGACTCGCCATCGGCAACGCCATCGGCTCGAATATTGTCAATATCGGCCTCGTGCTCGGCATGACCGCGATGATCCAGCCGATCAAGCTCGAGTCAGCGACACTGCGCCGTGAAATGCCTGCCCTGCTGGCCGTGTCGCTGCTGACGGTGTCCCTGTTTCTCGATACGTTCCTGAGCCGTATCGATGGCCTCGTCCTGCTCACCGGACTGGTCATCGTCATGGTGTGGCTCACTCGCCTCGGCATGCGCTCCGCGGCCAACGACCCGATCGCCATCGACTACGAGGCGGAGATCCCAAGCGATGTCACCATGACCATGGCGATTGTCTGGCTGGTCATCGGCCTCGGCATCCTGCTCGCCGGCGCGCAGTTGCTGGAGCACGGTGCCGTCGAGATCGCCGAAGAACTCGGCGTATCCGAGGTCGTGATCGGCGTCACGATCGTCGCATTCGGGACGAGCCTCCCGGAACTCGCCGTGTCCCTCGCCAGTGCTCTGAAAGGCGAGTACGGACTCGCGATCGGCAATATCGTCGGCTCCAACATATTCAATCTGCTGGCCGTCATCGGCGTGGCAGCCACCATTTCCCCGGCAGCCCTGGCGCCTTCGGTCCTGAGCCTGCATGTCTTCGTCATGGTCGCATTCACACTGGTGCTGTTTGCCATGACTTACGATTACGACGGCAGGGCGCAGCTTTCGCGGCTCGAAGGCGTGGCACTGTTCGCCGCCTACATGGCCTACAACGGCTACGTGATCGCGCAGCACATTTAGCACCCGCCTCAGTTAGAATAAGACGATTCCAAATCGGTTGAGGGTCTGACTTGCCGGACACGCTGACAAAGGACGAGTTGCTCGCGCTGGCAGCCAACGTTCTCGATATCGAAGCGCGCGCCGTCGAATCACTCAAGGCCCGACTGAACGACGACTTCGTCGCTGCCTGCGATCTTTGCATGCAGACCCCGGGGCGCGTTGTCGTGACCGGCATGGGGAAGTCCGGGCATGTCAGCAACAAAATCGCCGCGACGCTTGCCTCTACCGGCACACCGGCTTTCTTTATGCATCCGGCCGAAGCCAGCCACGGCGACCTCGGCATGATCACACAGCAGGACCTGTTGCTGGCGATCTCCTACTCCGGCGAGACGGCCGAGGTATTGACGATCCTGCCGATGGTGAAGCGCATTGGCGCAAAGATGATCGCGATGACGGGCAATGCACGATCAACGATGGCACAGGTCGCCGATGTGCATCTCGACATCAGCGTCGAAGAGGAAGCCTGCCCGCTGAAACTTGCACCGACCGCGAGCACGACGGCAACGCTGGCGATGGGCGATGCGCTGGCCGTGGCTCTGCTCGAGAAGCGTGGCTTCACCGCCGAGGATTTTGCGCGCTCGCACCCAAGCGGCAGTCTCGGCAAACGCCTGTTGCTGCGCGTCTCCGACATCATGCGAACGGGCGACCGCGTCCCGGCCGTGGGCGCCGACGTGACGCTGCGGGATGCCCTGCTCGAGATGACGGACAAGGGCCTCGGCATGACCGCGATCGTCGACGACAAGAATGCG
>Ga0224496_10001111_pt1 | contig 17228 bp, 13 predicted proteins | sample SF_Jul11_sed_USG_2_FD_168127 | JGI IMG/M metagenome (GOLD analysis project Ga0224496, IMG submission 168127) | Sediment microbial communities from San Francisco Bay, California, United States - SF_Jul11_sed_USGS_8_1 | ecosystem: Environmental > Aquatic > Marine > Sediment | place: USA...
ACCTTATCCTCCCGCGCTGCAGCAATACGGCATCGATTTATCGCGCATGCTGATCGTGCGTCCCCGCGACGACGGCGAAATTCTCTGGTCGGCTGAACAGGCCTTGTCATCAGGAACCTGTGCGGCGGTATTGTTATGGCCTTCGAGACTCGACGATCAGGCCAGTCGTCGATTGCAACTTGCAGCCGAGAAAGGGCGGAGCTGGGCGATTGCATTTCGCCCGCTGACGGCACGCAGGCAGCCTTCTGCGGCGGCGTTACGCCTTGAGCTGCACCCTGGCGAGAAAGGGTCGCGCGTTCATATCCTCAAAAGTCGTGGCGGTCGCCCGGCTGTTATCACTACCCTGATTTAGTCATGCGGCGAGCATGCGGACCACCTGCCATGGCGCGGGACATCGCCCCGACTCCCCCCGCCGTACAGCAGGATTTGCCCTTTGTTGAACAGGTAATCCCTGCAGGCAGGCCGCGGCCGGTTTTACAAGCGCGGTCAGCGGATCAATTATGGTTTTGCGTCTGGTTGCCACAACTGCCGCTGGAAGCGAATCGAGCAGCGGCGACGGCGACGGCGATTGTCGAGGAACAGCACGGCATCCACCGCATCCTGCTGGCCGATACCAAGGCGAGTGCGGCCGGCGTGCGGCCCGGGCAGACGGCAAACGCAGCGCTCGCGTTACTGCCGACCCTGCAACTCGAGGAGCGCAGCCTGCTCCGGGAGCAGCAGGCGCTCGAAGGCCTGGCAACCTGGCTGGAACGTTTTTCCTCCTTTGTTTCGATTGCCGAACACGATGTGCTGGTCCTCGAAATTGCCGGCAGCGTACGACTGTTCGGTGGCTTACAGGAACTCCGGCAAAAGATATCGAGAGGGTTGCGGGAGCTTGGCCTGACGGCGGCACTCGCTATCGCACCGACACCGCTTGCAGCCACCTGGCTGGCACGTGCCGGTGGCCGTGCCTGCATACGTGATAATGCAAACCTCGCAGCGGCCTTGCGCAAGCTGCCGCTCACCTGCATGGACTGGCCGGCGGGCTTGTGTGAAGCGCTGACGGGCATGGGTGTGATGACGGTTGGAGATTGCCTGCGGTTACCGCGCGAGGGTTTTACGCGACGCTTTGGCGCCGAATATTTGCTGCAACTCGACCGGGCACTCGGGCATTTGCCGGACCCGCGTAATTCCTGGCGTGCTCCCGAACGGTTTTGTGCCGATTACGAGATGCTCGAAGAGCAGGCGGATCGTGAGTTGTTGCTCAACATTTGCCATGAGTTGTTGTTGTCACACGAGCAGTTTCTGCTGGCGCGGCAGCTCGGTACGCAACGCGTGTGCTTCAGTTTTTTTCACCTTAAGGGCCCTGCAACCGAATTGCGTCTCGGTTGCGCGCGGGCAGAGCGTTCTGCCGAGCGCTGGTTCGAATTACTGGGTATTCGTTTCGAGCAACTGGTCATGCCGGGGCCGGTTATCGCTGTGCGCTTACGCAGTGGTGTGGCACAGCCACTGCAGGCCGAGTCAGGCACGTTAAGTTTTCACGGCAAACCCGGTGCAGCGGTGAGACGTTTTTCGATCACACAGCTGGCTGAGCGCCTGATTGCGCGTATTGGCGACCAGTCAGTACAGGCGACATCCATGGTGGCTGAGCACCGACCGGACTATGCGTGGCGCTCGCAAAGCCTGTTGGCTGACTGGTCCGGTTCGACGCTGGATGCCAGTGAACAGTCTGTACAACGACCATTGTGGATGTTGCCCGAGCCTGCCCTGCTGCCGGCAGACCGCGGCTATCCCGTGCACCAGGGTTGCCGTTTGCGCCTGATTGATGGGCCGGAGCGTCTTGAAACCGGCTGGTGGGACGAGGACGGCATTGCACGCGATTACTACACGGCCCTGGGCATGGATGGCAGGCGGCTGTGGGTATTCCGTAATCGTAACCGCACATCATCCTGGTACCTGCACGGTTATTTTGGATAGAGACATGTCGGGTCGCTACGCGGAGTTACACGCGCTCAGCAATTTCACTTTTCTGCGCGGTGCATCCCATCCCGAGGAACTTGTTAAGACGGCTGCGGCACTCGGTTATGAAGCGCTCGCCATCACCGACGAGTGTTCCATGTCGGGGATTGTGCGCGCGCATGCGGCGGCAAAAGAATGCGGTCTCAAGAAACTGATTATCGGTACCGAGCTGCACCTGCGCAGTGGTCGCAAACTGGTCGCACTCGCGCAAAACAAGGAGGGCTACACATCGCTATGCCGCCTGGTCACGAATGCACGTCGCGCGGCTGACAAGGGCCACTATGCGCTGAAGCGCCTGGATTTCGAAGAGGGCCTGCCGGGATGCCTCATGCTGTGGGTTCCCGACAGGCAATTCACGCTCGACGTTGAGGATCACTGGTTGCGCGAGACGTTTCGCGATCGTTTGTGGATTGCCGTTGAGTTGCTGGCCGACGGGCGACAACGCGAGCAACTCGCAAAACTGCGTGAGGAAGGACGCCGGCTGAAACTGCCACTGGTCGCAAGTGGCGATGTCCATATGCATTGCCGGGCGCGCCGTATTGTGCAGGACGCGGTGACGGCAATACGCTGCGGTACCACCGTCGACAATGCCGGCTTTGCGTTGTATCCGAATGGCGAACGGCATTTACGTTCTCTCGATATGCTGCGGCGCGTTTATCCGCATGACCTGCTCGAAGAAACGGTATGCATCGCCGAGAGTATCGACTTTTCACTCGATGAACTGCGCTACGAATACCCGCACGAAATCGTTCCTGATGGCGACACGCCGGCCACCTACCTGCGCAAGCTGACCGAGGAGGGAATGCGGCGTCGCTGGCCGCAAGGCGCATCCGAAAAAGTGCGGCAACTCATTGAGTACGAACTCAAGTTGATCGCCGAGCTCAGGTATGAGCCCTATTTCCTGACTGTGTACGACATCGTCGCATTTGCACGTTCACAGGACATTCTTTGCCAGGGACGTGGATCGGCGGCGAATTCCGCGGTGTGTTTTTGCTTAGGTGTTACCGAGGTAGACCCGGCGCGCATGGAGATGCTCGTCGAGCGCTTCATTTCGAAAGAGCGCAATGAACCGCCCGACATCGATGTGGATTTCGAACATGAGCGGCGCGAAGAGGTCATCCAGTACATCTATGCAAAGTACGGTCGCGAGCGCGCGGCGCTCGCGGCGACCGTTATCACCTACCGACCGCGCAGCGCTCTGCGCGATATGGGCAAGGTTCTCGGTCTCAGCGACCTGCAGGTCGGACGCCTGTCGCGATCGATGCAGTGGTGGGATGGCCAGGCCGTTGACGACAGCCGTATTCTCGAAGCCGGCCTGTCGCCCGACAGTCCGATTATCAAGCGCCTGCTGTATCTCGTGCGGGAACTGATCGGGTTTCCACGGCACCTGTCGCAGCACGTCGGCGGCTTTGTGATCTCCGATGCGCCGTTGTACGAACTCGTGCCGATCGAGAACGCTGCGATGCCGGATCGTACGGTTATCCAGTGGGAGAAGAACGATCTCGAAGACCTGGGCCTGCTGAAAGTCGATGTCCTTGGCCTGGGCATGCTGACGGCGATACGCAGGAGTTTCGACCTGGTTCGTGACTTCGACGGCCGGGAGTACACGCTGGCGACGGTGCCGGCCGAGGATCCCGAGGTCTACGACATGATCTGCGACGGCGACACGATGGGGGTCTTCCAGATCGAGTCACGTGCGCAGATGACGATGCTGCCGCGGCTGCGGCCACGCTGCTACTACGATCTGGTCATCGAAGTCGCGATTATTCGCCCGGGCCCGATCCAGGGCGACATGGTGCACCCGTACCTGCGTCGGCGTAATGGGGAGGAGGCTGTCGACTACCCGAGCGAGGAAGTCAAGGGCGTGTTGCAGCGCACACTGGGTGTGCCGATCTTCCAGGAGCAGGTCATGCAACTGGCTATAGTCGCTGCCGGGTTTACGCCGGGCGAGGCCGATAGCCTGCGGCGTGCCATGGCGGCGTGGAAGCGCCGGGGCGGGCTCGGCCCTTTCGAGGACAAGCTCGTCAACGGGATGCGCGCACGGGGCTACGACGAGACGTTCGCGAGGCAGATTTTTCGCCAGATCCTGGGATTTGGCGAGTACGGCTTCCCCGAGTCGCACTCGGCAAGTTTCGCCCTGCTTGTCTATGTCTCATCGTGGCTCAAGTGCCACGAGCCTGCCGCGTTTACCTGTGCGCTGCTGAACAGCCAGCCCATGGGGTTTTACTCAGCGTCGCAACTCGTACAGGACGTGCAGCGGCACGGTGTTGCAGTACGGCCTGTCGATATCAACCGCTCCGCCTGGGACTGCTCTCTCGAACCTGGCGAAGCCGGGGCGGCAACGCTGCGTCTCGGGCTCAGAATGGTCAAAGGGCTATCGGCAGAAACCGGGCGACGTATCGTCGCGGAACGCGCCAACGGCGACTACCGGCAGGTTCAGTCTCTGCTTGAACGTGTGGGGCTGGATCGACGTGAACTCGGCGTGCTGGCGTCCTCAGGAGCGCTGCGGCCGCTCTCGGGGGACCGGCACCGGGCGCGTTGGGCGGTGGCTGGTGCCGAGAAGCCTATGCCCTTGTTTCCGAGCATGGCGCGTTACGAGCCCGCACCACTGCTGCACAAGCCCACAGAGGGGCAGAATATCGTTGCGGACTATCGCAGCACCGGGCTGACGCTCGAGCGCCACCCGGTTTGCCTGTTACGACAGCACCTTGATCGCTACCGCTACGCGCAGGCAGAGGCACTGCCGGTCCTCGGCGATGGTCGCAAGGTCAACGTTGCCGGCCTTGTCATTACCAAGCAGCGTCCGGGGACAGCGAGTGGTGTGACTTTCGTAACGCTCGAAGATGAGACGGGGCAGATTAACCTGGTGGTGTGGAAACAGGTCGCAGAACAGTACCGCGCCGAGTTGCTGAACGCGCGTTTGCTGGGCGTAACCGGGGAGTTGCAGATAGAGGGGCAGGTGATCCACGTGGTTGCACGGCGTTTGATCGACCACTCAGGCCTGCTGGGCGACCTTAGCGTCCACTCGCGTGACTTTCGCTAGGGCGAACTAACTATCGTCGTCGAGATTGAAGTTAAACGTGCTGTCCAGATCCACTTCACGCATCTCCCGAATTTCCTCGAGACGGCGGCGGATCTCGCGGCGATGCGCCACCTCATCCGGGTCGGTCGCCTCGAGTCTCTTCACAAGCGTGTCGATGTCGAATTCGCCGGACAGCCCGACAATCGTGTCGCCGCTGAAATCGGTGATTTCAACGTCGTCGTCGTCATCGTCGTCCGCGTCCGCGAGATCGTCGAGGTCTTCGTCTTCCAGCTCTTCCAAGTCGTCTTTGTCACCGGCCATCAAAGGAGCTCCACCGTCATCGGATTTTTGCAACAGGACTAGAGAATCAGGTTATTAATTTCGAAGATTGGAAGCAAAATTGCAAGCACAATTACCATCACGATCCCGCCCATGGCGACAATCAGCAAAGGCTGCAGAATGCCGAGCAGGGCGGCGATCAGTCCGTCGACCTCTCGTTCCTGGCCGCTTGCCGAGCGCGCCAGCATCTCCTCGAGGCGGCCACCCGCCTCACCACTCGAAACCAGGTGAATCATCATTGGCGGAAACAGCTTGCTGGCGGCGAGCGATTTGCTGATCGAGGCGCCTTCGCGTACGCGCACGGTAGCTTCGACTACCGCATCTCGCATCGGAATATTCTCTATGACCTCGGCGGAGATCTTGAGCGATTCGAGAATCGGTACGCCGCTACCGGCAAGGATGCTCAACGTGCGCGTGAAGCGGGCCGTATTCACGCCGCGCGACAGACGCCCAACGATCGGGAGGCGTAAGAGGAGGGCATGGTAGTTCCGGCGCGGTTTTTCCTGCTGCAGAATCCACCAGAGCAGCCAGCCGATCGCGGCGGCACCCGCGATGACCAGCGGCCAGTAGCCGCGCAGGAAATCGCTGGTCGCAATGAGACCGGTGGTCAGGGCCGGCAGCTCGGCCGAAGTATTTTCGAACACACCGACGATCTTCGGCACGACCGTGGCGAGCATGAAGCTGATAATGCCAAGCGCCATGACGACCAGCGCAATCGGGTAGACCATCGCATTCGTGATGCGCTGCCGTAACTCCTGACGAGCCTCGGTGTAGTCGGCCAGGCGTTCAAGTACGACATCGAGATGCCCGGACTGTTCGCCGGCCGCGACCGTCGCCCGGTAGAGTTCCGGGAACGCCTGCGGAAATTCGCGAAAGCCATCGGCCAGGGCGTGGCCCTCCATGACCTTGGCGCGTACGCCGAGGAGAATGCTCTTGCTGCGTGGCTGGTCGTTTTGCTGCGCAACCGCCAGCAACGCTTCTTCGAGTGGCAGGCCGGATTGCGACAATGAAGCCAGCTGTCGCGTGATCAGGGCCAGTTCCGCCGAAGACAGTCCCTTGCGGAAAGAGAACGTGCTCTGCCGCCGTGCTTCCTTTTTCGCAACTTCCGTGACGCTGACGGGAAACAGATTGCGATCGCGGAGTATCTGGCGAACGTGCTTCGGCGTGTCGCCTTCGAGCAGGCCTTTCGCCTGCTTGCCGGCCTGGTCCATCGCGACGTATTCAAAGGCACCCATGGTTCAAGCTAGTCCTCGCGGGTGACGCGCAGGACTTCCTCAACCGTCGTGCGGCCGGCCAGCACCTGGCGACGGCCATCCGCGCGAATGCTCGGGCTGGTCTTGCGGGCATGCCGGTCGAGTTCCTGTTCACTGACACCGCTGTGGATCATCTCGCGCATGTCATCGTCAACCGTGATGAGTTCATAAATACCCGCCCGGCCCTGGAATCCTCCGCCCGGAACATCGCCGGCGTGATAGAGGGTCGGCGGATTGTTGACATCGAGCCCGAGCAGCTCGCACTCGTATTCGCGGGCCGTGTAGGGCACTTTGGATTCATCGTCGAGCACGCGCACAAGCCGCTGGGCGATGACGCCAAGAAGGCTCGAGGAGAGCAGGAAAGGCTCGACGCCCATATCACGCAATCGTGTCACTGCGCCGGCGGCTGTATTCGTGTGCAAGGTCGAGAGCACCAGGTGACCGGTCAAACTGGCCTGCACGGCGATCTCAGCGGTTTCGAGGTCGCGTATCTCACCTACCATGACGACATCCGGATCCTGGCGCAGGATTGCGCGAAGGCCGCGCGCGAAGGTCATTTCAACCTTGGTATTCACCTGCGACTGCCCGATACCGTCGATGAAATACTCGATCGGGTCCTCGACCGTCATGATGTTACGGCTGTTGTCGTTGATGCGTTCCAGCGCGGCATACAACGTTGTCGTCTTGCCTGAGCCGGTTGGTCCGGTGACGAGGATGATGCCGTGCGGCTTGTGAATCAGGTCATCGACTTTCTTTTCGGTCACCGAATCCATGCCCAGCGACATCAGGTCCAGTCGGCCGGCCTGCTTGTCGAGCAGGCGCAGTACGACACGTTCGCCATGTCCGGACGGCATCGTCGATACACGGACGTCAACGGCGCGACCGGCGATACGCAGTGAGATACGGCCATCCTGGGGGAGGCGTTTCTCTGCGATGTCCAGCTTTGACATGACCTTGATGCGTGAGACGACCAGCGGTGCAAGTCCGCGCCGTGTCTTCAGAACCTCGCGCATTACGCCGTCGACCCGAAAACGAACACCCAGTCGATTTTCGTAGGGCTCGATATGGACGTCGGACGCGTTCTCCTTGATCGCCTCGGTCAGGACGGCATTGATGAACCGGATGATCGGCGCATCGTCGTCGTTGTCGAGCAGGTCGGAGGGTTCCTGCAGCTCCTGCGCGACCTGGGTAAGGTCAAAGTCCTCGTCCAGGCCGTCGACCATTTGCGAGGCCTTGGCCGAGTCCTGCTCGTAGGATTCCTGTAACAGTGTGTCGAAGACCTCGCCGGACACGCGCGACATCTTGAGCGGCACGCCGGCAAAGCGTCGTGCTTCCGCGAGGCTCAGCGGTGAAGCACCACTGCGATAGACTGCCGTGCCTCCTGCCGGCCCTAGCTCCTGGATCAGGACGCCATGGCGCTTCGCGAAGTTGAAGGGCAGCGTCCGCCGGTGCTCCGGCACATCCAGCGTTGCGGTGCCACTCTCAAGGACGACTTCGGTTTCGGCTTCCATAGGGATTACTGTTCATCTTCCTCAGGTTGTCTGGCTTTCCGGTACTCCTCAATGGGAGGCAGCATCGGACGTGATTGTCCCGGCATCAGCCGGATATCGTCGCCTTTCCGGCCTTGTTGCACGTCACGAATCAGGTTGTATTTCTGGTTGGTCTCGAAGGCCGTCTGCGTCGCGTCGCGAAGAATCGTCGGTCGGATGAAGACCATCAGGTTGGTCTTGAGTTTTTCCGTCTTGCGAGAACGGAACAGGTTGCCGAGCAGGGGGATTCGTCCCAGGACGGGAACGCGCTGGTCGCTTTCGCGCAACACGTCCTCGAGCAGCCCGCCGAGAACCAGTATCTCGCCGTCATCGACGATAACCGTGGTATCGATTGTGCGCTTGTTGACGATCAGGTCGACGGCACCGGCGGCTGACTGCGCAATGCTGGAAATTTCCTGGGACACATCGAGGACCATTGAGTCGCCCTCGTTGATTTGTGGCGTGATCGAGAGCTTGACACCGACTGCCTCCCGGTTGATCGTCTGGAACGGATTTACGGCGCCGCCGGCACCGCCGGTGTTGGTAAACGAACCACTGACAAACGGCACGTCCTGGCCGACATTCAGCGTTGCTTCCTCGTTGTCGGTCGTCACGATCGATGGCGTCGAGATCAGATTGGTATCCGCGTCGCCTTCGACGGCACGCAGGATAGCGGCAAAACTGACGCCGTCATCCGTGATCCGCCCGACACCGATGGTGCCACCTTCGCCAATCAGGCCGCTTGGGTCGGTAACGCCGCCGCCGGCAGCGCTGCCCAGTTGCACGACGCCTGCCAGGAAATCGGGAAAGTTCGTTACTGCAATCGGTGCGTCGGAACCGCTTGCTTCGACCGCGAGCGACACGCCGAGCTCCTTCGACTTGTCGACGATCACCTCGACGATGATTGCCTCGACGAGTACCTGCGCGCGCCGTATATCGATCTTGTCAACAATCTGCATCGTCGAGCGCATGAGCTTGGGTGGCGCATTAATAACCAGTGCGTTCGTTTGTGTATCTGCCCAGACGCTGATGCCGTCCGTGCCCGTCGCCGTCGCCGCCTGCCCTGCCGTTGACTGCGTCTGGCTGGTGAAGTGTTGCTGCAACTTGGTCGCGAGTTCTTCAGCATCCGCATAGCGCAGGTAGCGGACCTGCGTGTCGCCACCGTCCTCGAGCGGCGTGTCGAGGTGGGCTATCAATGTCCTGAGGCGCAGGCGTTCGTTCTTGTCGCCGCCGATCAGCACACTGTTCGTGCGTGCATCGGCAACGAGGCTGGTTGTGACCGGGGCGCCATCCGCGCGCGGTGTTGCCGTCAGGGCGGTCATGATGCGCACGATCTCGCCGGCCGAGGCATGTTGCAGCGATACGACCTCGATGTCTTCGTCACTTGCCTGGTCGATGCGTCGAATGATATTGACGACGCGAGCGACGTTGGCGGCACGGTCAGAAATAATCAGCATGTTTGAACCGGCGTGGGCGACGAGATGGCCGTTTTGCGGGAGTAAGGGCCGCAGCAGCGAGACGAGTTGCGTGGCGCCGACATTCTTGAGTTGTACAACCTGGGTGGCCAGGTCGTCGGGACCGTAAGCGCCGCCTGCGCCGATCGCAGATGGCAGTTGCCTCAAGGTCGCGTCGGGTACGACCTTGACGAGGTTGTCGCTTTCGATAGCGACGTACCCGTGTACCTGGAGGATCGAAAGAAAGGCCTCGTACATCTCGTCCGGCCCCAGGGGAGTCGGGGAGAGCAACGTAACCTTGCCCGTTACCCTGGGATCAAGGATGACGTTCTTGCCGGTAACGGCGGAAACGGCCTCGACAACCTGGCGAATATCCGCGTCTTTCCAGTTGACCGTTGCCGCAGGCTGTTGAGCCCAGGCCAGTGCCGTTAGCGACAGAAGACCCGTCGCGACAAGCAGCCGCAGTGGACCTCGGAGTATGTGTCTTTGGTTTTTCATCATTGAGTTTGCTCACCGCTCAAGTCGAGCTGGCTGGTCTTGAGGACAATTGTTTCATCCTGTCCGTTACGTTCGAGGGTTACGGTTACCTGTTCTGCCGTACCAAGAGACTGAAAGATCTGCATGGCCTGCGTCGGGTCTGTCAGCGGTTGTCCGTCTATGTCCTTGATCAGGTCGCCAGGGCGCAGTCCGAGCGCGGCGAACTGCTGCCGGTTTCTCCCGGGGTAAACGCGGTAGCCGGCTTGCTGACCATCGACCGCGTATGGCGTCGGCCTGATGACGTCGGACAAGGTCGTCAGATTCTGGGAGACGACGCTCTGGATACTCTCCGCATTGTCGTTGAGTCCGGCCTGCCGGGTTGTATTGGTCGTTCGCCGTGTCGCCGACGCCTGACCTTGCGGGAACTCGGAAGGGATGCGCAGGTTCGTAAGGGCGCCGCTTTCGTTAAGCACAACGCGTTCCCTATAGACGGCATGCAGGGTTGCCCCGGAGGTGACCTGGTCACCGATGGCGTACACCTTCTGTTCGGCGTTGTTGTCCGCGATGACCGCAACGGAGAACTCGGGAATGTTCGACGCTATAGTCCCTTTGAGTACAAGATTGGTCAGTCGCGTATCGCTGAGGTTTTCATCGGCAGCAACAACAGGTGGCGGAGCCGCTTCGGCATCGGCCGCACCGAACAGGTGTTTGTCGGCAATGGCCTGGACCGCTCCGCTCGTGCCGCCCGATGTCGTGGCGGACTGAATACCCGCCGGGGCCTGGACCGGATCCCCGGTGGCTGGGGCAGGTACCAGCATCCAGACGATCCTGGCGATTTGCCAGCCGATCGCGATGACCAGCAACAGGGCTACCCAGGGAGGCAACGTCCTGTTCAGGGTCGTGAGCGCGTTACTTGCGCTAACGCTCGAGAAACCGGTCCATTCTGCTTTGCTGATCATGTCCTGCCAGGTCAGATTGCGGTGCTGCTCGCCATATAAACGCAGCGACCCGATGATACGGGTTGATGCCTTGCAGCCACAAGCCGTGAAAACCCTAAAATGTGTTATTTGGCAATAATATATCGGCGAGGCGATCGGTCCATATATAATGGTGCAACAGTTTGCGAAAGGCGGCCTGCCGCCATTGACATCCCCGGATCCGACCGTATATCCGGACACTGATTATGAGTAACCATCCCGAAAACCCCGAGCAACACGGTGCCCACGACCTGGCCCTCGAGGAAGCACGGCCGAAGCTCAAGCAACCGCCGCTCTACCGGGTGGTGCTGATCAATGACGATTTCACGCCCATGGAGTTCGTTGTCGAGATCCTGGAGTCCGTATTTGGTATGGAAAGGACGCGGGCGACCCAGGTCATGCTCGAAGTGCACACCAAGGGTAAAGGCGTCTGCGGCGTGTACAATTTCGAGATTGCGGAAACCAAGGTCGCGCAAGTCATGGGAATTGCGGAACAGCACCAACACCCTTTACTCTGCACGATGGAAGAATCCTGACAGGAGTTGTCGCCCATGCTCAGCAGTGAGCTCGAGTTCTGCCTGAACGAGGCCTTTCAAAGGGCCAATGACCGCCGCCATGAATACATGACGGTCGAGCACCTGCTGCTCGCGATTCTCGATATCCCCAAGGTCCACGAGATCCTCAAGGCCTGTGGATCCAACGTAGCGGAGTTACGCCGGCAGCTTGTCGAGTGCATCGACGAGCAGACGCCGCTGTTGCCGGATGACGCTGAGGGCGACGTGCAGCCTACGCTGGGTTTTCAACGTGTCTTGCAGCGCGCCGTCTTTCACGTGCAGTCGAGCGGCAAGAAAGAAGTGACGGGCAGCAACGTACTCGTGGCGATTTTCAGTGAAAAACAGTCACAGGCCGTGTATTTGCTGGGTTTGCAGGATGTCACAAGGCTGGATGTCGTCAACTTCATCTCCCATGGTCTGCCGCAGCTGCCAGGCGAAGCCGGCGAAGAGGGCGAGACCCAGGTCTCGTCCGAGGCGGAGTCCGAGGCCTCACCTCTCCAACTCTACGCGACGAACCTCAATCAGCGGGCGATCGAAGGCAAGATCGATCCACTGATCGGGCGCGAACTCGAGATCGAGCGGACCGTGCAGATCCTGTGCCGGCGCCGCAAGAACAATCCGCTGTACGTCGGCGAAGCGGGTGTCGGCAAGACGGCGCTGGCAGAGGGGCTGGCGCGCATGATTACGGAAGAGCGCGTGCCCGAAGTGCTGCAGGACAGCACGATCTACGCTCTCGACATGGGCGCTCTGATCGCCGGTACCAAGTACCGGGGCGATTTCGAAAAGCGGCTCAAGGGTGTTATTGCCGAGATCCAGAAGGACCCGGGTGCGGTGCTGTTCATCGACGAAATTCACACCGTGATCGGCGCCGGCGCTGCGTCCGGTGGCGTGATGGACGCGAGCAACCTCATCAAGCCGGTTCTCGCCAACGGCGAGATCCGCTGTATCGGGTCCACAACGTACTCGGAATACCGCGGTATTTTCGAGAAAGATCATGCGCTTGCGCGACGTTTCCAGAAAATAGATGTGCCTGAGCCCACGATTCCCGAGACGGTGTCGATCCTGCATGGCCTGAAGTCCCGGTTCGAGGAACATCACGGGATTCGTTACGAAGCCGCCGCCCTTGAGGCCGCCGTGGAACTGTCCGCCCGGCACATCAACGACCGCCACCTGCCGGACAAGGCGATCGATGTCATGGACGAGGCGGGCGCCAACCTGCGCCTGATTCCCGTGGCGAATCGCAGCGATACGGTCACGGTCGAACTGGTCGAGAAAATCGTGGCGAAGATGGCACGTATTCCGGCCAAGAGTGTGTCCGCGTCGGACCGCGATGCACTGCGGACGCTCGAACGCGACCTCAGGCTGACGATCTTCGGCCAGGACCGCGCGATCGAGGCACTGGGTGGGGCCATCAAGATGGCGCGCTCCGGCCTGCGCGACGAGGACAAGCCCATCGGCGCATTCCTGTTTGCCGGGCCGACCGGCGTCGGCAAGACCGAGGTGACGCGGCAGCTCGCCCTGTTGATGGGCGTCGAGCTGATTCGCTTCGATATGTCGGAATACATGGAGCGACACACGGTATCCCGTCTGATCGGCGCGCCCCCGGGCTACGTAGGCTTCGACCAGGGCGGCTTGCTGACCGAGGCGGTCACCAGGAATCCGCACGCTGTCGTGTTGCTGGACGAAATTGAAAAAGCGGACCCCGAGGTCTTTAACTTGCTCCTGCAGGTCATGGATCATGGCACGCTGACCGATAACAACGGCCGCAAGGCGGATTTTCGCAATGCAATCATCGTCATGACGACGAATGCCGGCGCTCAGGAAATGAGCCGTGCGTCGATCGGCTTCACACAGCAGGACAATTCGACAGACGGGATGGAGATTATCAAAAAGAAATTCTCCCCCGAATTCCGCAACCGTCTCGACGCTATCATCCAGTTTGCACCGCTGGAAATCGACTCGATTATTCGCGTGGTCGACAAGCTGGTGGTCGAACTCGAGGCCAAGCTGGAGAACAACAAGGTTACGCTGGAACTCGATGACGCAGCGCGCACGTGGATTGCGGAGCGTGGCTACGACCCGAAGATGGGTGCCCGTCCGATGGCGCGCATCATCCAGGAAGAAATCAAACGGCCGCTCGCAGAGGAACTGCTATTCGGCAGCCTCGAACAGGGCGGGCACGTGAAGATTACCGTCGGCAAGGACGGAAGCCTGGAGTTGCTTGCGGAACCGGTGCTGAAAGAGCTGGCGCACTTGCCGGACTAGCCTGGGTTTGAGCCCTTTCGTCAAGGGCTCTGGCCCGGCCTGGAACTAGCGGCCGCGGTAGACGATACGGCCCTTGGACAGGTCGTACGGTGTTAGTTCTACGGTGACCTTGTCGCCCGTAAGAATACGAATGTAGTTCTTGCGCATTTTTCCGGAGATATGCGCCGTGACTACGTGCCCGTTTTCGAGTTCAACCCGAAACATCGTGTTGGGCAGCGTCTCAGTTACGACGCCTTCCATCTGAATGGCTTCTTCTTTCGCCAAGGGATTAATTGTCCTGTACTGCTAAAAGGCTGGCGAATTGTGCAGAAACGGTCCCGGTATTGCAATGCGCAACATCCGCGGGACATTGCCCTACACCAATTCGTGGGCAGATATGGGGTCGGCAGGCCATTTCGCAAATGCATCAGCGGGGTCGCACAAGGCGCTGAGCGTCTCGACGAACTGAAAACGGGGCATCGCGGTGGCGCCCATGCAGAGCAAATGGGCGGATTGGACCTGGCAGTCGATCAACCCAAACGTACCATCGGCCAGCCTTTGGTCCAGGAACAGCAAGGCAATTTTGGACGCGTTCGGGTGACGGCTGAACATCGATTCGCCGAACACGGCGCGACCGATAACGAGCCCGTAGAGGCCTCCTATCAGCAGGTCGTCCTGCCAGATCTCGATGGAATGTGCCCAGCCGGACCGGTGTAATCCCTCGAAGGCGACGATCATTTCATTGGTAATCCAGGTACCCTGTTCGCGGCGGCGGGGCGCAGCGCATGCACGTACGACCTCGGCGAACGCCGTATTGATGCGTACCTCGGCCCTCGAGCGGCGCAGCTCCCGGCGCAGGCGTCGCGAGATATGCAGGTCCCCTTGTCGAAAGACGCAGCGTGGGTCGGGCGACCACCAGAGCAGCGGTTGCCCGTCTTCGTACCAGGGAAAGATTCCACGCCGGTAGGCGGCCAGCAGTCGCGCGGGACCGAGGTCGCCGCCAACGGCCAGCAAACCATTGGGATCACGCAACGCATTGTCGACAGGTGGGAATGCCTCGGGTGAATCGTCGGCGGTCAACCAGGCAACCCGCTGGTTGCTCATTCCTCGTCCCTGTAGGGCGTATGCCGGGCGATCGCATCGATGTATCGCTGGATGTGACGACCTTCTTCATCGAGGTAGCGGCCGATCGCGTTCGCGAACTCAGGATGTGCGAGCCAGTGCGCTGACCAGGTCGTTACGGGCGAAAAGCCACGACTGATCTTGTGTTCGCCTTGTGTACCTGGCTCGAAGTGCTGTTTGCCGGTCTCTATGCAGTACTCGATGCCCTGGTAATAACAGGTCTCGAAATGCAGGGCATCAAAATGACCATCGCTGCCCCAGTAGCGTCCGTACAAGGTTGTCTCGCTCTCGAAGAAGACGGCGGCCGCGACCGGCAGCTCGTCCTGCTCGGCAAGAATCACGAGAACGCCGTCGGGCAACTGGTCGCTCAGTCCCTCGAAGAAGGCCTGGTTGAAGTAGGGTAATGAGCCTCGCATCATGAACGTCCGCGCGATGAGTGCATACACCGTCGACCAGGTGTCGGCGTCCAGTTCAGCGCCGCGCAGGCGCCTGAAGGTAATGCCGCTTTCCTGCACGCGACGTCGATCGCGCCGGGCTTTCTTGCGCTTGGCCGACGTAAAGGTCGAAATAAAAGCGTCGAAATCGCGGTACCCGCGATTGTGCCAGTGGAACTGGCAGTCTTTCCGGAGCAGCAGGCCGCTTTCCTCGAAAAGCGACGTTTCCTCCTCCGCGGGAAACAGGAAGTGGACCGACGAACACCCGGTTTCGGCGGCAAGCCCGGTCGCTGCCGTGATGAGGGTCCGGGCCGCCTGCGTATCGCCCTTGTCGGCGAGGAGGATGCGCGAGCTGGGGGCCGGTGTGAAGGGCACGGCGGACACGAGTTTCGGGTAATAGTCGAAGCCGGCCTGCTCATAAGCCTGCGCCCAGGCCCAGTCAAACACGAACTCCCCCCAGGAGTGGCTCTTCTCGTATAGCGGCAGCGCCCCCAACAGCACCCCACCGTCTTCGAGTGTCAGGTGGCGCGGTGCCCAACCCGCGTCCGGCGAAACGCTGCCGGTGGTTTCGGCGAGTTCGAGGAACGCATGGCTCAGGAATGGATAGGCATCACCCGCGAGCGCATTCCAGTCGTCGCGCGCGATCCCGGAAATACTCTCATGGACGGTGACCTTCAAGAGGGCACCGCGTCTTCAGGCTGCCGCGTGTTCCGCGGTCTCCTGGGAGTCGAGCGCATCGATGAATTTCTCGGCATCGAGCGCTGCCATGCAGCCGGCACCGGCCGAGGTGATGGCCTGCCGATAGACCTGGTCGGCCACATCGCCGGCAGCGAAAACGCCCGGGACGCTGGTCGCCGTTGCGTCGCCTTCAATTCCGGACTTGACGATGATATAGCCGTTCTTCATATCGAGCTGGCCGTCGAACAGGCTCGTATTCGGCTTGTGGCCAATGGCGATGAACACACCATCGAGATCGATGTCGGTGGTCCGGGAGGCGTCCTTGGTGCTGCGGATCCGCATGCCCGTCACGCCGGCATCGTCGCCCAGGACTTCGTCCAGAACGTGATCCCACCGAATATCGACCTTGCCTTCGCGCTCTTTTTCGAACAGGTGGTCCTGCAGGATCTTTTCGGCACGCAATTCGTCACGGCGGTGGACCAGCGTCACCCTGGACGCGATATTGCTGAGGTAAAGCGCTTCTTCGACGGCCGTGTTGCCGCCGCCAATGACAGCAACGGGCTTGCCGCGGTAAAAGAAACCGTCACAGGTTGCGCAGGCTGAAACTCCGCGCCCCTTGAACGCTTCTTCGGACGGGAGTCCCAGGTACATCGCGGTAGCGCCCGTCGCAATGATCAGCGCGTCGCAGGTGTAATGGCCGAGATCGCCCTCGAGGCGAAACGGGCGCCGGGTGACGTCCGCCGTGTGAATGTGATCGTTGACGATCTCGGTATTGAAGCGCTGGGCGTGGCGCAGCATGCGATCCATGAGTTCCGGTCCCTGCAGACCCTCTACGTCACCAGGCCAGTTGTCGACATCGGTGGTGGTCATCAACTGGCCGCCCTGTTCGATACCGGTGATGATGACCGGATTGAGATTGGCGCGCGCGGCGTAGACAGCGGCAGCGTAGCCGGCCGGTCCGGAGCCCAGGATCAGAACCCGGTAATGTTTTGAGTCACTCATGTATAATTTGCCCGTAGTATGACGTTGCATTGATTTGCCCGCGCAGAGCCCCGAAATGCGGCCGTAAGGACGGCTTTCAAGGGCTTGAGATGCGGGCAAGCTTTATGCGGATCGGTGCGTTCAAGATCTTCGCTGGGCAAGTGTA
>Ga0224496_10001112_pt1 | contig 17209 bp, 14 predicted proteins | sample SF_Jul11_sed_USG_2_FD_168127 | JGI IMG/M metagenome (GOLD analysis project Ga0224496, IMG submission 168127) | Sediment microbial communities from San Francisco Bay, California, United States - SF_Jul11_sed_USGS_8_1 | ecosystem: Environmental > Aquatic > Marine > Sediment | place: USA...
ACTAGGTGTTCCAAATGCTTTTGCGGCGGAAACCCTTATTGCCCAGTACAATAATCTGGAAGACGTCAAGAATCTTGCTGATCAATTCTCAGGGGAAATTGCCGCAATTATTATTGAGCCTGTCGCCGGTAACATGGGAGTTATTCCCCCCAAGCCCGGATTCTTAAAATCGCTCAGAGAACTCTGTGACTTGGAGGGGATTGTCCTGATTTTTGATGAAGTGATGACGGGATTTAGGGCTGCCAAAGGCGGTGTCCAGGAACTGTTTCATGTGATTCCAGACCTGACCACTTTGGGAAAGGTGATCGGCGGTGGAATGCCGGTTGGCGCTTATGGCGGCAGAAAAGATATTATGAGTTGCGTATCGCCTTCAGGGAATGTCTATCAAGCAGGGACGCTATCTGGTAATCCCATAGCTATGGCGGCCGGAATCGCGACCTTAAGGGAACTGGATAAGCCGGGAGTTTATGAATCGCTGTCAGCTAACTTAAGCTGGCTGGTCAATGAAATGAAGGATATAATGGAAAAAGAATCGGTGACCCACCGTATCACACAGGTTGGTGGGATGTTTGGGTTCTATTTTATTGATAAGGATGTCTTTTCATATGAGGACGCATTGGGTTGCGATACGAAAAAATACGCAGCCTTTTTTAAGGAAATGCTGATTAACGGAGTTTATCTCGCACCATCAGCTTTTGAGGCGGCTTTTATTTCCACGGCACATCTGGAAAAAGATCTGGAAAAAACCCGCGATGCCTTTTGGGCCAGTATTAAAAAAATACAAGGTTGATCGATTTGTTCATAATAATTTCATACTAAATTAACGATTTTGTATTTATCGGAGCATTCTTCCATAAGGTAGCGGATGAATTCAAAGTGGGTGGCATGACCGCTTTTGTGGGAGTAGATATTGCCAATGATTCTCATGTTGTCAGCCAAGAAGAAATCGCCGACCTGATCGAGAATTTTATGCAAATTCGGTTCATTTAACCATGTCATCACTTCAATGTTCTCAAAATGACCGTCATCAGCCAGAATGATGGCGTTTTCCTTGGAACCGCCTTTGATCAATCCCATTTCCTTAAGCTTGGGGATGTCTTTTTCCATGCAGAAGGTTTTGGCTCTAACGATCTGTTCGATGTAATTTCTTTCGTTAAGCAAAAAAGAAAATTCCTGCGCACCAATCTGTTTGTGCTCAAAATCGATTGAAAAGGTAAAATTGGATTGGTTAGCCTCGGTCGCGTATATGACAATATCGTTTTTTTCGTAATAGACTGTATCTGTAATCTTGATGGCTTTTTTGGGTTGTTCAAGTTCTTTTACTCCTACCTGATTGAATTTTTCGTAAAAAATAAATCCACTTCCATCAAAGATAGGGACCTCCTCACTTTTAATCTCAATCAGGAGATTGTCGATACCCATACCGTTACAGACCGAGAGGAGATGCTCGATGGTTTGGATTTCGACATCGTCTTTGATTAACAAGGTACAAAGAGTTGAAGGCCTGACAAATCGGTAGTTCGCTGGAAGAAAAACATCCTTGTCGGTCCGGTGAAAAACGATGCCATGATTGGCGGGTGCCGGGTGAAAGGCCAGGTTTGTTTTCTGGCCCGAATGCAGACCGATGCCACCGTTGATAAGAAAGGGCGATTTTATGGTTGTCTGAAACATGGGACAAACCTTGTAAATACTTGGAAATGAATAATGATTAAAAGAAGTTTCAAAACAGGGTGACGATCGATACCCGATCGCTGAAAGCACTGATTAGATTTTAGGAAAAAGGGAAGCCTTCACCATCAATGAGGAAGCGACAGGTTGTATGACATTATCCTGATCTTCTTTTGAAAACCCGATCACCTGAGCGACTTCCTGAAGGAATTTTGACTCTCTCGCATCATATTCACCATCGCACATGACGATTTCAACAAGATATTTAAAAAGAAATGTGGCTATCTCTTTATCAACATTAAATGGGGGTAGCTCTTTCAGGTTACGGCACTCCCGCTCGATCTTGTCTAATTTCGCTTGATCGTTTTTTAAAAGCTGGGTGATGTTTTCGATATATTTAAACTCCGCTGGATGGATCTGGTTGTCAGCGCGAATCGCCTTAATCAGGAGCATCGCGCAGCTATAACATTGATCGTCGTCGAGAAACTTCAGTATCTTGTTGAAAAAGTTTTTTCTGACTTCGTAACGGGTCTGATCGATGATTTTATGGACTCTCGTCCCTTCCATATTTGCAGCTGTGCTCAACTCGTAAATGAAATAATAATCGTTATCGGTTAAATCCCTGCCGAAGGTGAAAATCTTCAAAATGGTGTAAAAAAGTCGATTGCCTATCCTGGGCGGAATTCTGACCGATTTGAACTGTATGTCCTCAAACACCTTCCCGTCGCAAATATCAACAGCGATTTCAAGGACATGGTTTATCCATGATTTAACTTCATTGATCTTGTATTCGACCACCATATCAGCCGATACCGGCTTTGGTTCATCTTGGTTTTGAACCTTAATTTTCGCCTTAGGGAAAAAAGTGTTAAAAAGTGCCTTGGAATTGTCAAGGTCAGCAAAAAGTTCCTTTTCACAATCCTTTTTCAACTGCTTTTGGTGTTCTTTCGTTTCGCTTTGAGTCAGGATTAACATCAGGGGCTTAAATGATTATAGAGTTTAGAAATCTGTTGATCTATTTGGTATAAAATAAATCCTGGTTGCGCTGATCAAAATATTAAAAACAACCTAAAATAAATAAAAAGTTGATGATGGATTGTTGATGGCAAACTAATTTTCTACCGTTGAAGACTCTCAAAACGTGAATATTATTTCTTTTTTGTTCAAGTTATTATAAGGTATCGAAAAAATCAAACAATTTGAAGACAATTCGTCATATGTCCCATAATCACTCCACCGACCATAATAACTATTCCAGTGCCAGATTGTTTTTTACAATAGGGCTGAATTTAATCATTTTTATCTTTCAGATAATCGGGGGCCTGATCACCGGCAGTTTATCATTGATCTCTGATTCGCTACATAATTTCAGTGATGCCATCGCTCTTCTCATCAGCTTCATTGCCATCAAAATCAGCACCGGCTCAAAAAGCACCGAGAACCATACCTTTGGGTTAAAGAGAATTGAGATTTTAGCGGCTGTTTTTAACGCAGCGATTCTGATAGCGATTAGTGTATATCTATTCATGGAAGCTTGGAAGCGATTCTTCGATACAGCTGTAATCGACGGTGGTACCATGAGTGTCATTGCGATTATCGGATTTTTGGCGAATTTGATCGGCGTTTTTCTATTAAAAAAAGATTCTGGCGATAATCTGAACATCAAATCTGCTTATTTGCACCTGATTTCTGACACTCTTTCGAGTGTGGCGGTTGTTCTGGGGGGTGTCGCGATTTTCTTATGGAAAGTTTATTGGCTTGACCCACTGCTCACGGTTTTTATTGGACTTTACGTCATGAAGGAAAGTTTTGTCATCGTTATGGAAGCAAGCCATATTTTGATGATGGGCGCACCAAACAATGTTTCACTAGATGTTATAAAAAAAGAACTTGAAGCTATACCTGGGGTCAACAATATCCACCATGCCCATATTTGGATGTTAAACGAAAATAATGTGCATTTTGAGGCACATGTCGATGTGGAAAATATCGACATCAAGGAAAGTTCCTTTATCAGAGAAAAGATCAATGACAAATTGAAGGAACTTTATCCGATACATCATACGACCTTACAATTCGAATGCGACGATTGCCTTTCAAAAACCATCATCGCCTAGACCTAATACGTTCGATTTTGGATTACTTTGGGTGGAATTAATAAATTACTAAAAGCAATTCAATATGGAATGATTATTGAATGTTTTGAGCGCAGAAATTCGAGTTTATGAAAGGTCATTTTTTATAATAAAGAGAGTATGGTAGATTTATTCGGCAAATATAAAGATTTTTCGAGCCAAAGCATCGCGGATAAAATGTTTGTCTTAAAGCTCATAGCCCATAAGGAACTGGGCTCGAAATGGGGATATTTTAAGAAAATCAAGCATGGCGGGGAGGGTTTTAGTTTCCTAAGAGAAAAAACCCTGATGGATCAGATGAAAGCGACGCAATCAGCTTTGCGCTTTACCTCTAAAAACGCAAAAAAACTTTTCCGCCAGACCTATCTCGCTACTATGAAGGACATCAAGCGATATACGGGGTTAAAATCGGGCTTCCCGGAACTACCCGATGACGTGGAAGGAGCACCCTTGCCATCCTTGACCTCTTCCCATGACGCGGTGATTATCGCCTGGACTCCCGTTAAATTTTTTCAACCAGCAAAAATAATCAGGGAAAAGGGTCTGGCTACCCAAAGACATAGTGAGGGATTGATAGCAAAGCTTTTTTTCAAGGTGGTCGGTTATTATTCGGACCCCAGGAACTGGGATGTTCACAAACTTTCAATCTATTTGAGGAAGATTAAGCCTGAAATGAATTATTCGGAAATCGTGGCTGAACTTGAACCCTTGAAAACGGATCTGGAAAAATTTTGCGAAGTATACGAGTTGTTTAAATTTGGTAAGGCATCACTTTCTAAGGATGTGGCGAAAGATACCGATTCCTTTGACGATGCGATGGGGGTCGATAGTTTTGAAGAACAAGTGCGTACTTTGTACTGGTATCATTTTATCTATCTTGGGATCGAACAGTTTTTCTTCCGCTATTACATTTCACTTGTTACCTCGACCTCGAACAAAATGGTTATGAAGTACTTAACGACCATCTTTGAGCCGGTTTTGATAAAAGTAATCGAGAATAAAAACGTTTTTTTAGGTTCATTTGAAATCGACAGGACAAAAAAAGTGTATTTCGCGCCTTACGAAAAGTACAAGGAGGAAAGGAAACAGGACCCCCCCAGCTTCAAAATCAAGACAAAAAATTGCACTTACCAGTCTCTTAATTACAATCTGAATCTACTGGAGCGTTTTTCGATTTCTTTTGAGATTTTGAGTACACCGAGCAAGGACTCTGGATGGGTTGATTTCATCAAAACCAATGTATTGGGAATAGAGCCTGTCAGCAAGGAAAGTGAGCAAACTGAAGATGAGGATAAAAAAGGCCCCACAGATGTGGTTGATGAATATCATATTGATATTCCTTTTGAGGATAGGGAGTATGCTTTAATGCAGATCATGACGATGATGATCAACTGTACTCAGTTTCGTCGTCAAGCGAGGCATAAGATCTTAGAGCGTTTTAAGGTCAAAGCAGAAGAAGATAAAGGTCTGGTAGAAAAGCGTCTGGCCGAGGTCAGGAAAAAGGCCGATAAAAAGCTCAGAGAAATGACTCGCAAGATCACTAAATTGAAAAGGATGAAACAGGAAGATAGTGTGGGTGTCTATGAACAGGATATTGATAAGTTCAAACAAAGAGTCGAAGAGATGTGCGAAAATATTAAAACCAGCTCTACGGAAGAATTGGTCCATCAGAAAAAAAGGCTAAAGATACTTTTTGATGAGATTGGAAGGGAAAATAACATCAACGCCGGATTTACATCGAAAATCGTTTTGAATCTGGCTAACCAACTGGACCCTGAAACCAGTTTCAAACGCGGTTTTTCAAAATACGTCGCCAACAATATCCAGGAAGAATATTCCAAAGAGTTGGAGCCTTTCTACAGAAATATTTTTGAAATCCTGGAGCCGCCTACTCAAGAGAAGGTCATGATCGTCCAGGCTTTGGACCGTTCCGGAGGCGCGGGAGGAGTAAAACTTTCCCTGAGCGATGAGGAAAAACAGGAAGTGGAGGATCTAGTCGCGAGACTGAAAGAGAAAATTGCTCAACATTCTCCGGGAGTTTTTGAAAGTAAGTTGATTTTTATGTCCTTGATCATTCCATTTGATGATATATTCAAAATCGGATTGGATAATCATAGTTTAAAGGTCTTATTGTCGGTTAAGGTGACTACCCCAAAAAAACCACAGGGTTTCAAACTACCGATCGAAACGATAAAATCACTGCTTGTTTTAAATCTGGTAAAAAATCCGGTTCCGAAAAACAGCATTATCATTGATGGAAAAGGGTCCGAAACCGACCCACTTAAAGCTATTAGTCAAACCAAGTTAAATCGCCTCTTAGCCAACCTTCCTTAGAGATCCTCTCTATTAAAACAAGTTTTCCTTGCATTTGAAATTCTTTCTTGAAATTTTTCGAGCTTAGTCTGAAACTGCTTCAGTTTATTTGACTGTAGAGTGATCATTTTCTGTACAGATTTTGGGGATGGGCCACCGATATGGGTTTTAAAACGGATGAGGTTGGATGGTTGTATATAGCTTTTAAGTTCTTTCTCTGAAAATTCCAACTTAAAACCCGCTTCTTTGATGCCATTCATCAGGGACTTATAGTCAAGTTTCCCTTTTTTATCACTCAGATTAACCGCGCCAGATAATATATTGTAGGTGTCTCGGAAAGGGAGAGCGTACTTATTTGCTAGCCAGTCCGCGATATCGGCACTTTCGATAAAGCCTACGCTACAATGGCTCTTCATTTTTTTACGGTTGAATTGCATTGTCTGAATGATGCCCGATAGGATAAGCGGTGTTTGATTTACTTCTCGAAACAGATCCATTATCAAGTATTTAGTTTGCTGAGAGTCCCTGTTATAGCCGCTCATTGAACCTTTTTGGATACCCAGGAGACTGACCAAAATACCGTGACTTTGAGCGCTTTTACTTCGGATCAGCTCGGCGAAATCAAGATTCCTTTTCTGGGGCATAATGGAAGATCCGGTAACAAACTTGTCATCGACTCTGAGCATGTCGTAGTATGGTGATGCCAAGAGAATGATATCTTGAGCGATTGTGCCAAGGTGATTCATCATGACCGAAACGCTCGAAGCGATTCTGGATTCGTTTTCTCCTCTGGAGCTGATACAGTCCAAAGTATTCTCATCAACCCCGTTAAAACCCAAAAGGTCAGCGGTATATTCCCGATCAATCGGCCAAGATGTCCCGAAAGCCGCAGCAGAGCCTAATGGGGAGTAGTTGAGAATATCAAAATCATCAAAAAACCTCTGAATGTCGCGCAGAGTTCCTTGCGACCAACTGGTTAACCAGTGGGCTGCGGTTGTGATCATGGCTGGTTGATAATGGGTAAAGCCAGGCATAATGGATTTTTTCTCTCCGCGGGCCGCATTTAATATTTCGTGAGCTAGCCCAATCAATCCTTCAATAAGAATCAAGACCTGCTCTCTGATAAATAATCGCATATCGGTTGAAACCTGATCGTTTCGGCTACGTGCGGTATGAATTTTTTTGCCGGCTTGGATGCCTTTGACATTGGTCAGGTAATGCTCGATATTGATATGAACATCTTCTTTTTCAGGATCCAGTTTAAATTCGCCTCTTTGTCTAGAATCTTCCAAATCGAGTAGCGCATTATTAAGGTCATGAAACTCATTCTGATTGAGGACCTTAATTTTATAGAGCATCCTGGCATGCGCCAGATTGGTCCAAATGTCGTACTCAATCAACTGTTCGTCGGCCATGGGTAGGGCAGTGACATCTCTACCCGCGCAAAACAGGATGTTCGCTTGGTTGGGCGCTGTCGAGATGCGGCTTCCCCATACCTGGGTCTTCTTATTTTTCAAGTTCATTTTGGCTATAGAAATTAAACTTTTAAGGCGTTCCAGGGTTGGGTTTTGGGTCCAGCAGATTCTCTCGAATAAAAATAAAAGTGGTTTGTAAAATCGAGAACAAGGGAACCGCTATCAAAGCTCCAAAAAGCCCATAAGCTGTCTCCCCCGCCATCAAGGCTAATATGACGAGAACAGGATGGATTTTAGCTGAAGTTCCGATGATTTTTGGATTGAGGATATTCCCTTCGATAAAATGAATACCCAAAATCCAGGCCAGTATAAAGACAGCACTCCAAAAAGAACTGGTCAAGGCCATCAGAACAATGGGAATCGATGAAATTATTACCCCAAATATTGGTATTAGTGAACAGATTGTAGCTACGATGGATAAGGTCAGCGCGAACTTGATATCAAACAACAGAATTCCGATACCGGTAAGGGTCCCGTTAACCACGCTGATAATCAGTTGGCCGCGGATCACCCCGTTTAACCCGACGTTTTGTTTTTGCAAAAAGTTCTCAAGGTAGTTTAAAAATCGTTCAGGGAAGAGGTTGCGGATAAAATCCATGATCCTTTCATGATCGATAATAATGAATGCGGCAACCATCAGGGTAATCATCGTTTGGAAAATGGATGTGATAATCGAAACGACCAAATATTGACCGAAATTCAACAGATCCAAAAGAATATTTTGCAAATTTTTGAAAATGTCCAAAATAAAATCATCCAGCATCTTTGCGAGGTCCACATCCTGGTTTTCTGATGTTTGCTGTTTCTGGGTGACGGGGTGAGGAATGATTTCAAAACCGTTTTTCCCCTGACGGACTTCAAAAGTTGTGTTAGAAAAAAATTGAGCCAATCCGTTCTGGTTTTGAGTCTTTTTCACAATGGGTAATGGTTCTGGTTGAGACTCATGATTTTCAATATCTTCTGTTTTGGGTGGTTTGGGTATGAACTTAGAAAAAGTGTTCAGGCTCTGGCTGATTTTCGGTACCATATTATGAGTGATATACTCACCATAACTAGGGATATCGTTTAAAAGAATTCTCACTTCCTTGGTTAAATTCAATAAAAAATAGCTTCCACCAAATGAAATACCGGATATGGATAAGACGTAGATCAAAATAATAGCAAAGCCCCGGGATATTTTACGCTTATAAATCTTTTTTGAAGACATCCAGTTGACCACCGGATTTAAAATATACGCCAAGAAAAGCGCCAGGATAAACATCGGCAGAATTTCTCTAAACCTATAAAGCAAAAGTAAAGTGATGAGGATTAAAATCGTCGATAAGATGACTTTAAATCTTTTGGAGGAATCCATTTAATCTTGCTATAATATTATATGTTTTGATCTTCTTGCATTATTAATCTTTAATAGCGCTATTACGCTATACTGACAAGTCAACTACTGAGGTAAATCGTAATTTTACTAAGGATTTTTAGTTTATCAAAAAAAGGAAGTGAGTATTTTTAATGCCTTGATAAGTCATGCTAGAAATAAAGTTGATAAAATTTTTTGGCAGGTCTTCTTCAGACAAATCGCCTCCTGAATGAATCAAAACTATAATCACTCCAAACTCAACACAGGTGAGGTTCACTTTATAGTCTGGAAACGATATTTCCTTCAATACCGATATGCTCGCTGACTTTTTGTTTCGCTTTTCTGGCTTGTTGCTTTGAACTAAATGGGCCTGCGTAAATGGAGACCTCTTTGTAAATCTTGTTTTTTGTCTCAAGAGTAAATTCGACCTGCGTTTTGTTGATAAACTGCTCAAAATATTTTTCGTATTTAAAAGCCTCATTATAGCTGGGAAACTCACCAAATGAAATTCGGTACTTTTTCTTGTTTCGTAAGAGGATAGCAGGTGGAAGCCGATCATTGAAACCGTTAAGCAAACTTAATTTATCTTCCGCCCAGTTGATGTTATAGGCGTTTTCTGAAACAAGATGGTAATATTTGGTGGATTGTTGCTTGGACCTCGTAAAGGTTGAATAACTTAAATTTTGTAATTGGTTTGATAATTTTGATCGGCAATGGGGGTATACGCATTTTTGAACCAAAAGATAGTATTTCTTTTTGCCGGAAGTGGATGGGCGTTTTTCTTCAGGTTTGAAAAAAATACTTTCCTTAACTGGCTCTGGTTTTTCGATTTTAAATTTTTTCATCAAGCCATTATCGTCTTCCTGAAAATTAAAGACTTGCTGCTGGATATTGCTCCAAAAATAGTAGGTTAATCCGCCTAGAATCATAATTAAAAAAAGGAGGATATAAATAAATTTAGAGGATTTTTTCTTAATATTTTTTTGTCTCTTGAGAGATGTCGCCATTTTATTTCATGTCAAAGATGTTTTTTAAGTCAATTATTTATTAATACCTTAAAGTTAGACCCAGCTTAAACAGTTAGCCTTCATCCCACATGAAAAGTCCCTTTTTCTTGTCGTCAAATTAGATACGACGAAAACGTCCTGCAATTTTTATTGTTAGTTATTGATATTTTATTCTGTTTGCTACCTTAAAGCTAGCATTTTTTTCGGGATGCAGTGGAGTATCATTTATATTTAATATAGAATAAAAAACTCACCGAATTGTTATTTAGGGCTCCTTTAATAATTATTGAAAAAATATAATTTTTCAAGCAATTATCGACAATCCACGGTTATTTATGACCAATTTTATTGATAAAGTAAATTGCAAAATAGCATATATATTAAATCATCAACGAAATTATAGTATTGTGACAAGATAAAAAATTAAAAAAGATCGGCTATAGATATTCAACATACAAAATGAATCAAGTTTTTTGTCATTTAGCCGATAAAGTAGTAAAGTTAAATAAAGATTGGAGGAAACAATGAAACGCTTGAACTCGGCTACCGTCTTTTTTATATCGATGCTATTTTTTATTGGTGTTCTGACGGTTGCTTCCCTACACTTTTTCAGTAAAGTAAATGATCAATATATTATGGTACAAAGTGGGACAAAACCGACTAGATTTATAATAGATAATTATAAATATGTCCAAAACAAAAAGGGGCTGGTATATTCACTCGCTTTTTTGTTGGCGGGAACCAGTTTTTTTATCATGATTTTACTTCCGAGTGAGGAAGTTAAAAAGAAAAAAGTGGACGAACCAGTTAAGACTCCTGCTCCGCCTATCAGGAAAGACAGCCCGATTTCAGCAGTGATCGAGCAACCTGAAACCAAGGAAGCATCTGAAGAAACCGAAGACGAGCAGGTGGCGCTACCTAAGCCAAAGGCAATTGATGTACTTGCTGAAATCGAAGAAGATGTTGAACTCGATGAATTTACCGAGGATACCTATCACGAAATCGTCGAAGGCGAGGACGATGTGGTTTATGGAACCGAGGAAATTACAAACGCCGCAATCATGGATTTTGTCCATAAATACCCTGATAGTGCTCTGAAATTCCTTTATAGAAAACGACTGGACGGAAAGGCTGTTTCTTCCGAAGAAGAGGAAATCTATAGAAATTGGGAAAAACGAAAAATGTTTCGAGCCAAGGTTAAGGCCTATATTTTATCCCTAATGGAGTGGGATAAGATGCCGCAGGAACCTTTATTTGAGATATGGAAGAGAATGAGAGATCACATCTACGAAGTCATCGACTAAAATAAAAAGGGCTTGGAAACATTCGTTTTCGAGCCCTTTTTATTTTCAAGATCATCTGTAATTTCGGTAAAGACCTACCACAATTCCTTTGATTTCAACATCAATCGCGTCAAAATACAAAGGCTCCATCTCATGGTTCGCCGGTTGCAATCGGATTTTTTTCCCTTCATAATAGATTTTTTTCAGCGTCGCTTCCATCGTCTGGATCATCGCGACAACCATTTCTCCATTATCAGCTTGAGACCGACTTTCAATCAAGACATAATCACCATCGTAAATCGCCTCTTCGATCATAGAGTTTCCTTTTACTTTCAAAACGAAAGTCATCTCAGGATTTTTGACCAGACTGGCTGGAAACTCAAAAAATTCGTTTTCTAAAAAATGTTGGATCGGGGCGCCGGCGGCAACAGTTCCCATAATCGGCAGATCAATCAATTCTGAATCGAGTTTTTGTGGTGTCTCAATCGCATGCTGCCCCAAAAAGGGTTCCATCACCCGGATCGAACGGGATATATTTTTTTCTAAAGAAAGAATCCCCTTTTGTTCCATGTTCTTTAAATGTTTATGAATTCCGCCCGCTGAAGAAAGGGAAAAATGAGATGCGATGTCTCTGACACTGGGGGGAAATTGATGTTCATGAATAAACTGCTTAATATACTCCAGGACTTCGGCCTGTCTCCGGGTCATTTCCATGGATTTCCTTAAAATTTATTAACGATAATATTTTACAACAAACAGTGAACAAGTGTACATTGTTTATTGCAAGTTGTCAAGGAATGGCTTAGCTGGTTTCAGCGGAACTGACTTGGTAATGAAAAACCAAGAGAAGGAATGCCTGGAGATATACACTAGGTGGCAGATGACCTAAAAATGCAAATCAAGATCCGAGGGTTGGAAAGAATGATCCACTTCATCATTCTTTTCGATATCAGAGATCATCTTAAAGACCATGGACTTGCATTGATCATAAGTCAGAGCTTCGATCTTGACTCTGCCGACACCCAAGGATTTGGTCAGTCTAGTCAAAAAGTCCATTTCTTGTTTTTCAATGGTCTCGTCTGCCAACGCAACGGTCGCGACAGTCAGCAAAAAGAGTTTTTTAGCTTTGTCAGATGATAAATGCTTGCTCAATTCAGCGATGTCTTCTTTGATCGGCTCATTGAAGTCCGAGATATCCATGGGGTCGATCTTTCCCAACTCCATGATTTTATGAAGCAGGTTTTTCTCTGATTCTACAAGTTTGGCATCCTGCTGAGCCATTTTAACACTGGCCTTCAAGATGATTAAAATATCCTGCTTATTCATTTTTATATTTTTGGAAAGGAATTGCGCCAAATATCTTCAACAAGGCATTTTTTTAACCCGGATTATTTAATCCCTCAACTATAACTATTGCTAGTATAATAGTTTGCGGATTAATTTCAATTCAATAATGCAATAAATTATCCATGGAAAGAATCTATTATTTCTTTTCTGGGTTAAAAATACGGATTTCACCATAGATACCATCGAATCCGACGGATCTAAAAACCTTTTTCTGACGGATTTTATCAATTGCGATGCCCAGTCTTTCTGAATGAATTTTCTTTATTTCCTCAATAGGAGTATTGAGCAAAAGATTAAATTCAGAGCCGAATAGTGAAATAACGCGGCTGTATTCTTTTTGTACTTTCTTGCTTTTTGAGCCGACGCCGAGCATCTCGGAAAGCACTTCGGTCAAAGGGATCATGTGAATGGATTTGGGCTCTTCAGGGCTAAAAACGGGTTCTTTGCGGTCAGCCAACTCCGAAACACGTCTCATGACTCCCAAAGTCAAAGGTTTGTTACAGGCAGAGCAGATAGTTCCTTTGATGAAGATTTCTTCCGCGCTGTAGGAAATCCCGCATTTGCGATGGCCGTCAGAAAAGTACTTCCCGTTTTCTGGAAAAAATTCGATGGTTGCGTTAAAACCGGTTCCGGGATTCATCAGTGATTTTTTTAAAGAGGAGAAGTCGAATCCCGTATCAAACAGATTCGCCTCCCGGCCCAGGTTCCATGGGGAATGGCAATCCGAATTGGAAATCAGGCTGAATCGGTCCAGATCAGAAATCAGCCTTATCATTTCCGGGTCGGCTGAAAGGCCGGTTTCAAGAGCGAAAATGTGTTCGGTCAGATCCTCGAAACAATCCTCAATGCGATCAAACCCTGATTTGGAACCAAAAAGAGAAAACCAGGGTGTCCAGATATGAGCGGGGACCATAAATCCCTCTGGTGAACATTCCAGCAGGATTTCCAACAGGTTTTTCACATCCAGCCCCAAGATTGGTCGGCCATCGTAATCGATATTCCCGATTTTTCTAAGCCTTGAGTTGATTTTTGTCACCGAATCAAAATCAGGAACGTAAAGCAGGCAGTGAATTTTTCGGACTTGGCCTTTTTTCTTATAGATACAACTCAACTCCGTACTTAGCATAAAATGACTGTCGGTCTTACTGGGAGTGATGCCATCCAGACTCTGGCTTGATGGAGGTTCTTTCAGCTTAAAAAAGCCACCTTCGACGGGTTGCAACATTGATTTTAATTGCTCAAACCAGACAGGGTGGGTGAAATCGCCTGTTCCAAGTAAATGAATACCTTTGATTTGGGCCCAGTTAAAAAACCCATTAAGATCGCATTGTTTGCTGGTGGCTCTGGAGTAAAGCGAATGGGTGTGAAGATCGGCGATATACTTCATTTAAATAAGAGAGATATGGAATTAAAAAATAATATCTAATCAAGGCCCGTTTGTTTCGTCACCTCTAAATCCCCAATCCGCCCGGTTTTCAGGTCATAGACCCAGCCATCGATGGTGATTTTATGTTCTGAATTCAAAAAGAATTTATTTTGACTGATATTGTTAACCTGCTGAATGACGTTTAACTTGGTAATCAGGTTTAGTTTTTCAATTGTTGTTTTCATTAGGGCGAGTTCTTTCTGGTGACGATCAATCACAGTTTTAATGCCTGAAACCCAGGAGGTCACAGGTTCTTTGGCGCTACCCTGGTAAGCGGTTAAGACCCCTCCGCATCCATAATGACCGCAAACGATAATGTGACTGACTTTCAGATCTTCGATAGCAAACTGAAGAACCGACTGGCTGTTATTGTCATTCTCAGGAACGAGATTGGCGATGTTACGGTGCACGAAAATCTCGCCAATTTTTAGTCCGGTGCTTTCATAGGGAGAGACCCGGCTGTCGGCGCACCCGATCCAAAGATATTTTGGCCTTTGTCCTTTGGCGTGACTCCTGAAAATTTCCGGTTTTTCAAGAGTCATCCTTTCGGCCCATTCCCGGTTGTATCTAAGAAGCTTGTCCAGTCCCATAGTTTAAGTCGTTTATTAATTAAAAGGGTAATCGCAAAATGTCAGTTATTAATTCAGTAACCCATTGCCAATCCGTCTCGCCTGGGATCAGAAGCGCCATAAATTACACCCTTCTCAATATCCACTAGGATGCTTGAGGCCGCGCCCATCGTTAAACCGGATTTAATAATATGCCCTTTCTTTTTAAGCAGGTCCAGCGTGTCGGGGCTAAGCCCTTTTTCGACATAAAGCAGGTCGGGCAACCACTGGTGATGGATTCTGGGAGCTGTGACCGCTTCCGCCAAATTCAGCTTGTGATCGATGATATTAATGATGATCTGCAAAGTGGTCGAAATGATTCTGGAGCCGCCCGGCGAACCCGTGATCAGGAAAATATCGCCGTCCTTGAGTACGATGCTCGGCGACATTGAGCTTAACATTCTCTTATGGGGCTCAATCTTATTCGCCTGGCCGCCGATCAAACCGTAGGCGTTAGGTTTCCCGGGCTTCGCGCTGAAATCGTCCATTTGGTTATTCAGCAAAAATCCTGCGCCGTCAACCATGATCCCTGAACCAAAACTAAAATTCAAGGTGTAGGTATTTGAAACGGCGTTTCCCTTTTCGTCAAGCACGGAAAAATGAGTCGTCTCAAAGCTCTCGTACCCTGGAAAGCTCGCGGGGCCGATTTCATTGCTGGGAGTTGCTTTTGAAAGATTGATTATGCTTCTTATTTTTTCCGCGTATTTTTTAGAGAGAATCGGCTGAAAAGGGATCTTGACGAAATCGGGGTCACCTAAATATTTAGATCGGTCAGCGTAGGCCCTTTTCATGGCTTCTGAAAGCAGGTGAATGCTTTCGGCTCCATTATGACCCATTGATCCGAGATCATATCCCTCAAGGATGTTTAAAAGTTGGACGATATGGATCCCTCCCGAACTGGGCGGGGACATGGAATAAACATCAAAGCCCCGGTAGTTCCCAGCAATGGGCTCTCTAAGAGTCGCTTGGTATCCAGCGAGGTCATCCATGGTTATCAAACCCCCGTTTCGCTTCATTTCACCAACCATTAATTTCGCGGTCTTACCTTTGTAAAATTCTTTAGCGCCATTTTCGGCGATTCTTTTGAGAGTTTGGGCTAGGTCCCGCTGAATAAAAAGCTCACCCTGTTTGTAAACCGATCCGTCAGGCTTAAAGAAAATTTTTTTAGTGGCTGGCCATTTAGAGAGTGCCGCCTCTCTTTTATTAAGTTGCCAACTAAAGTTTTTGGAAACGGGAAATCCTTTTTCTGCGAGCATGATGGCGGGTTTTAATGCCTCTTTTAAGGAAATAGTACCAAAGCTTTTAAGCGCTAAGGCCATACCGGCGACCGTACCGGGGATGCCTGAGGATAAATGACTGAATTGGCTTTTTGTGGAATCAGGTTCACCGTTTTTATCCAAAAACATATCCCTGAAAGCTTTTTCAGGCGCTTTTTCGCGGTAATCGATCGCTTTTACAGGGTTATCCTTTTGTTTCACCAGCATAAAACCACCACCCCCGATATTTCCGGCGCGCGGCTGAGTTACCGCCATGACGAAGGCCATAGTGACCGCCGCATCAATGGCATTGCCCCCTTTTTTCAGGACCTTAAGTCCCTCTTTAACGGCGGTGGGGTCACTGGCGACGACCATCGCCTTTTTAGTCTCAATCGGCGAAAAGATCGCGCTGGGCCTGATAATGGCCTGTTGTGCAAAGAGCGGGATTGATAAAAAACACAAAAGGCTTAAAATAAAGATAAAACGGAGATTCATCATAAAATAACTTTGTAGTCGTTTTCGTATTTATTTTTATTTATTCTCGGTTTAATGACTTAAATATTTGGACAGGGTATTCCTTATCACCGATTAAATCAAGAATCTCAATAAAGAGGCTTTGAGTGGTTTTTGTGTCGATTAAATTCTTTTACAGAAAGGCGGTTGGTTATCATAAGAAGGTTTTATTTAGTGTTTTATTTTTAAGCGGTGCTTTGTTCGGAGCTGAGCTTTATGCTCAAAAAACGGTGCTATTTTTGGGGGACTCTTTAACCGCGGGTTACGGTGTTGAACTAAGGGAAGCTTTTCCGGCAATAATCCAGGAAAAGTTCAATAAATCAGGCCGGGGAAATATTAAAATCATTAATGCCGGTATCAGCGGATCAACGACCGCAAGCGCTTATGGCCGTTTGAGATGGTATTTAAAAATCAAGCCGGATATTGTCTTCTTGGCACTGGGCGCGAACGACGGCCTCAGGGGGCTTAACCTTAAAGAAATGGAAGGCAACCTGGAGAAAACCATTCAACTCGCGCATGACAATCAAATCAGGGTCATCCTGGCGGGGATGAAAATGCCTCCAAATTATGGGAAAAAATATACCCGGGACTTTGAGGAAGTGTTCGTAAAACTTTCAAAGCGGCATAAACTTTCTTTTGTTTCTTTTCTACTTAAGGATGTTGCGGCAAGACCTGAATTGAACATTGGGGACGGAATTCATCCTAACCCAAAGGGGCATCAAATCATCGCCGAAACCATTCTGAAAACCCTTTTGCCTTTGCTGGACTAATCAAATGATTTTGAACCTGAAGAATCTCACCAAAACTTTTTTTTCATCCGGTAA
>Ga0224496_10001113_pt1:2500-17206 | contig 17206 bp, 12 predicted proteins | sample SF_Jul11_sed_USG_2_FD_168127 | JGI IMG/M metagenome (GOLD analysis project Ga0224496, IMG submission 168127) | Sediment microbial communities from San Francisco Bay, California, United States - SF_Jul11_sed_USGS_8_1 | ecosystem: Environmental > Aquatic > Marine > Sediment | place...
CCTCCACGCGGCGTTGCTGCGTCAAGCTTTCGCCCATTGCGCAATATTCCTCACTGCTGCCTCCCGTAGGAGTCTGGACCGTATCTCAATTCCAGTGTGACTGATCATCCTCTCAGACCAGCTAGTCATCGTAGCCTTGGTAGGCCGTTACCCCACCAACAAGCTAATGACGCGCGAGCCCATCCATAAGTGAATGCATAGTATAGAGGCATCCTTTGATTCTCCCGTGGCCCGGGGGAATATTATCCGGTATTAGCACACCTTTCGGCATGTTATCCCAAACTTAAGGGTAGGTGACTCACGTGTTACTCACCCATTCGCCGCTTTACTCATCCCCCGAAGGGAACTTTCTCGCTCGACTTGCATGTGTTAGGCACGCCGCCAGCGTTTGTTCTGAGCCAGGATCAAACTCTCCAAAAAAAAAGCTTGAACCCTGAATCTCAGGGTTATTTCAAAAGTAATTGTGGCAAATCTGTTATTAGCAGAATTTGCCGGACCCACATGACCGATTGCTTTCAATCAACAATTTTAAAGTTCAATCTCGTTCGTTTATCGAAACGAAAGAGCAATAATAACCTGATTCAAAAATAAGTCAAGCATAAAAATGCATTTATTTTTAATGCCGACAAAGACTCTCCTCCTGTCTTCTTCTCAGCTGCAATTCTACGCCTCGGCCCGGAATAGTTCAAGAGTAATTCGACAAAATTTCAGCGGTCACCCGCGAAACACAGAGCGTGGAATACCCGCTCCAGGAGCGATCAATTCGCCCGTAATCCTTTTAAATTTCTCCACTTGGGCTACAAAACAACTCGGGTTTCAGGAGATAAAATACAATAAGAAAACGAGAAACAAAAAGTAAAAGCTCCGTGCTTGGGAGACTAGGCAAATAACGGTTCTATCTTTTTTGATTTAACATAATTGCAAAGCATCTGCCGCGGTATGCAAAAGCTGAAAATGCTCCCCCTCTTCTCTTCACTCTCAACCCATGCCCTGCCGCTATGTATGTTAACAATATGCTTTACGAGATTCAGCCCCAAGCAGAGCCCGTGGCTGATTTCCGGATGCTCTTCCGCATCTTTGAACCTGTTGAAAATGATCTTCTGTCTTTCAGGGGGGATGCCGACACCGTTATCCACGACGCTCACCATTACTTCCTGCGGCAATCCCTTGGCGAGGATTTCAATCGTCCCACCTTCGCTTGTATGATTGACCGCGTTTGCGAGGAGGTTTACCAGCACCTTTTTCAATCTCCGGGCATCTCCATAAACCCTCAACGACTGGCTGTCAAGGCGGGTGACAAGCTTTATGCTTTTCGCGTCGCTCATCTCGTGAAGCTCTTCCATCGCTTCAAGGATGATGCTTTTCATATTTAAATTCTCAATATCCAGCTTCACGGCTTCAGATTCAATATGGATAATATCCTGCATTGCGTCGGCTATCCTGTTCAACTCCTCGTCGCCCCGGCGCTTATCCCTGCAGATAGCCTCCAGCGAAAGTGAGCGTTTTCTGCAGGTACTCTGGAATTCAAGTATGAGTTTTTGATCCGAACCGGAAAAACCTGCCAAATCCTCCGCCGAACAATCCTTGCCGGAAAGGATGGAGGACAATACTTTTGCTAAATCATTCATGCCAATAAAATTGTCTATTTCATTTTCCTATGCAGTTTACTTTTAAAAAAAGCGCCATTTGGACATGTCTATATTTTAACAGGGATTTTTGCGATTTCCCCGCAATCAATACCCCCCCGGTATTCGAAGCCCAATTTCCTGCTTCATATTTTCTTTTATACATCGGACGGTCCCCTCTTTCCAGTAAAATTGTGCATCTTCAAACCCCCTCCCCCAGGCAATCCGAAAATGCCCTCTCACCTCAAACGCCTCGCTTGAACATGCCAGAAAAGGATGATCCTTTTTACCCCACCGACAGTTCAAATCCCGCTATTGGTTCACCGGTCTCCGCGTGTGACGCCTTGCGTCGAGGAGCCATGTCTTCTCATAACTGTGACACACCCGGCAACCGGTTTGCCCGGCAAACTCCTTTTCGTTATACCTGTATTTCACATCGAACACATGGCTCTCGCCGTCAAACTTGCTGTGGGTATGGCACGAAATGCAGTACTCGTTTATTACCCTGTTCGATTCCGTCTCAACCATACCAGGCTTGAACGCCTTCTCCAGCGGACTGGACATGCAGGACGCCACCGTCGTCACCAAGGCGACTATTAACAAAATCTTTTTATGCAACTTAACTTCTCCCATTTGCCTATAGTATCTTCAATCCGCAAACTCCTGCCTGAAATCACCCCTTAATATCCGTCATTAGTATCCGTAAAGGCAAGGGGGAACGAATCTTCACGCAACTCTTGCGATACGGGCGGATAGCTCTTTCGCGCTTACAGGATTCTCTAAAAATGCGGTTATCCCTAGCTTTGTCATATCTTTTTTCGTCTCTGCCCCAGCCATCCCTGCCGCCATAAACAAAATTCCTTTTTCAAGCCGCTTTTCACGTATATTTTGAACGAATTTGGCGAGATCTTCCATGCCCAGCGCACAATCTGCGATTATTACATTGAAGCTTCCAAGCTCTACCCATTGCAGGGCATCTGCATAAATCCTGGCCTCTGTGAGATTTGCCCCTGTTTCCTGCAAATAATTCCTTGTCATATCGCGGTTGACCAGGTCGTAATAGACTAGAAGAATATTCAATCCGGTATCGGGAAATTCAAGTTTGAACTCGGAACCCTCCCCCTCACGCGATTCGACGGAAATATTGCCTCCGTGGGCCCGCAATATGTCCATGCAAAACGGAAGACCGAGCCCTGTCCCTCTCTCCCCCCCTGTCCCTATGCCGGAAGTTTTTATTTCGTGCTTGAAAAGATCCGGCAGAATTTTCGGCGCTACTCCGATACCGCTGTCCTTCACCACGATTGAAAAGCTTCGACGGTGAGGGACCGTGATAGAAACTGTGTCGCCGGCACGGCAAAACTTTATGGAGTTCGTCATGAGGTTTAAAAACACTTCCTGGATCAGATCCTTGTCGATGAACATATGCCTTTGCAGGGGCATCTCGTTTACCAGGGAAATCCCTTTCTGCGTGGCCGAATAGCCGATCTTCCCAATCATGTCGTTTATCAGCACGTAAATATTCACCCAGTTTCTCCTGACAATAAGTTTGCCTGTCTGCAAGCGGCTTATATTCAGAAGCGCGTCAATCGTCTCTACCATTTTCTCGCTTCCGGCAATTACCCTGTCGATGATATCGGCCTGTTTTTCGGTGAACTGACCGCTTCCTGCTTTTTTCAAGAGACGCAAGAGCCCGATGCTTGTCGACAAAGGCGCTTTCAGGTCGTGAGATACCAGCGAAACGAATTTATCCTTCATCGCGGTTGCATCTTCCGCCTGCGCCCTTCTCCTGTCCAGGAGAGACGACTTCAGGAACTCGTTGCGCGTATAGAATTCCAGAATATAATTTGCCGTCATCCCTATCCCGTTTATGGCCAGTATCCTGAGTATCTCGACCGCAACAAGATCAGGTGAAACTTTGGTGAAAATAACAGCGACGACAATATCAACAAGACTCAACAGGAGCATCGATGCAGTCGCGTAATAGAACCTGAGCCTGAAAAGGGTATATGCGACTATTATCAGCAACAGCAGAGAGGGATGGTGATGGAATATTATCGCCTCATCGTGCTGGTGAATTATCCCAAGCATCCCTATTCCAACGATAAACGCGACCATTGCCATGAGAGGCTGGTACACCTTTTTGAAATGCCTGGAATAACTGAATAGGAGAAAAGCGATGACTATCGGCGTAACAACCGCGAAACGGATAATCACCGCGTATATCCAGTTTGGATGGGGCATGCTCAAATCGTCGAAAACAAAAAGAAACCAGAATGCAACCCCAACGATTATCCCTATTCGCAAGGTTCTCAACGAATGTTGAAAATAGTCCTCGAGAAAAACCTTCTCCAGAATCGGGGGGAATTTAAGTGATCGAAACCCTTTTACCCTCGTGCTTTCCAGGAAATCAAGGTCGATAGTCCCATCTTCGGCTTTCACGTCATCACTCTGGGAGAAACCCACTTTTTAAAACCCCCTCCAACCTGTCGTTCCACTATTTGGCAACTCGACAGGAAATTGAACATTTTTGATGCTTTACTTTTTATTTTAACAGGTATAACCAGTTCGCGATATACCGGCGCCCTCATGAAAAATCGCAAATTTGCCAACATGTACCGATTCGCCAGCTTTCGGCTTGCTTAGATGAACCCCTCCCTCTAAATTAGATGAATGAACCTGAACGATACCATCGCCGCTATTGCCACCCCCGTCGGTGAAGGGGGGATAGGCGTGATCCGCGTATCGGGGCCGGACGCGCTGAAGGCAACGGCTAAAAACTTCCGCCCTTTGGGAAAACCGGCAAAAGAGATGGAATCCCACCGACTCTATTTTGGAACGCTTTTATCGGAAACGGAGATCATCGACGAGGTATGCCTCGTTTACATGAAAGCCCCCAGAAGCTACACAAGGCAGGATTGCGTGGAGATATCGTGCCACGGCTCCCCTGCCGTCCTGAGGCGCGCCCTGAAGCTGATAATGGATAACGGAGCACGAATGGCCGAACCGGGGGAGTTCACAAAAAGGGCCTTCCTAAACGGAAGGATAAACCTCTCGCAGGCCGAAGGGGTCATCGACCTCATAAAGGCGCGCTCGGAAGGGGCGGCAACGGCGGCGCTCCAGCTGATGGAGGGGGGGCTCTCGGCAAGGATAGAGGCGGCGAAACAGAAACTCCTCCAGATACTCAGCCACCTTGAAGCGTCTATAGACTTTCCGGACGAAGAGCTCGAAACAGCGACAGATGAACAGATACTGAAACTCCTGGACGAATCCATTCACAAGGTCGACTCGCTGGTAAGGAGCTATGAATCTGGAAGGTTCCTGAAAACAGGTATGAAGATAGCCATTATCGGCAAGCCGAATGTCGGAAAATCCTCCCTCCTGAACGCTCTCCTTGAGGAAGAGCGCGCCATCGTGACCAAACACCCAGGTACTACCCGCGACCTCATCCATGGCGAAAGCGAGATAGCCGGATTCCCGGTTGAATTCATCGATACCGCAGGATTGAACAAGTCGCCGGACGAGGTCGAATCTATCGGAATTGAGCGGACACTGAAGGCGGCAAGGGAGGCAGACCTTGTCATCGCTCTTTTCGACGGTTCGCGTCCATGGGACGAGGAGGACGACAAGGTTTTTGAAACCTTAAAAGAACTTAAAAACCTGATCGCGCTTATCAATAAATCGGATGCCGAAAGGAAACTTCTCTGGCCCGACGCCTCCATGAAGATAAGCGCGATATCGGTGAATAACCGAACCGGATTTGAATCTATCGAAGAGGCCGTTAAGATGACCGCTGGCTCCATAAGACCAGGGGTTGAACCGCTCGTTACGCGCGCCCGCCATCTCTCCATATTCAAGCGTATCTCCGACGATCTGAAGCGGGCCAGAAATGAGCTTGCAATTGGGCGGGAGATAGCCGCCGCGGAGATATGGGACGCCGTCGAAGAGATAAAGCGATTTACCGGCGAATCGTACACCGAAGAGGTTCTATCAAAAATCTTTGACGAGTTCTGCATCGGCAAATGAAGTACGACGTAATCGTGATTGGCGGAGGGCATGCCGGGTGCGAGGCGGCACACGCATCGGCAAAGCTCGGTTGCGCCACAGCGATGATCCTCCCCGATATAAAAAGCATCGCAAGGATGTCGTGCAATCCCGCTATCGGGGGGCCGGGGAAGAGCCAGATAGTATCGGAGATCGATGCCCTCGGCGGGCTGATGGCCTCCGTTACCGACCGAAGCGGAATACAGTTCCGCACCCTCAACGCCAGCAAGGGAGCGGCTGTCCGGGCAAACAGGGCGCAGGCCGATACTGCCGTCTATGAGAACGTGATGATGGAAACCCTCCAGGCGGTGGAGAACCTTTCAATGGTCGAGGGGAGCGTGTCCGGCATAATCGCGGAGGGGGGGAAGGTACTGGGCGTTCGCCTCAAATCCGGCGAGGAGCTTCCATGCAAAGCGTTGATAGTCTGTACCGGGACATTTCTCAACGGCCTTCTGCACACCGGGATGGAGAGCAGGCCAGGGGGGAGGAACGGTGAGCCCCCCTCGAAGGATCTCTCCGAATCGTTAAAAAAAATCGGCTTTGAGCTGAGCAGAATGAAAACAGGCACCCCGCCAAGACTACACCGCGACACCATCAACTACTCAAAACTCGCCATTCAGCCCGGCGATATTCCGCCAAGACCCTTTTCATTCTTCACAGAAAAACTCGAAAGGCCGGCAGTCCCGTGCCATCTCACATGGACAAACGAAAAAACCCACGAGGTGATAAGGAGATCGTTCGACCGCTCCCCGCTCTTCACGGGGGTGATCGAAGGTATCGGCCCCAGGTATTGCCCATCCATCGAAGACAAGGTGGTCCGTTTCCCGGAGCGGAACTCGCATCACATATTCATAGAGCCTGTCTCGCAAAGCTCCTCTCTTGTCTATCCGAACGGAATATCAACCTCGCTTCCGGCTGACGTACAGTTGGATTTCGTTCGCACCGTGAGCGGGCTTGAGGATGCGCAAATTGTTATCCCCGGCTACGCGGTTGAATACGATTTCGCTCCACCGACGCAGATCTTCCCTACGCTTGAAACGAAACTTGTATCTAACCTCTATTTTGCCGGACAGATAAACGGCACTTCCGGGTACGAAGAGGCGGCGGGACAGGGGATCCTCGCCGGAATAAACGCCGCATTGAAACTGCAAGGAAGGGAACCGGTCATCTTCCGGCGCCAGGAGAGCTACATCGGCGTAATGGTGGACGACCTCACCACGCTTGGGACAGACGAACCTTACAGGATGTTCACCTCCCGCGCCGAGCACCGGCTTCTGCTGAGACAGGATAACGCAGACACCCGCTTCTGCGGTATCGGAAGGGAAATAGGCCTCCTCCCGGAAGAGAAGTACCTTTTCTTTCTTGATAAACAGCGGAAGATAAAAAAACTGGTCTCCCGCCTGAAAGCGGAACAGCTCACGCCGTCGAAAGAGAACCTGCAAAAACTCAAGAATGCCGGTCTGCCGGAACCTGCCGATATATTGAGCCTCGCGCAATACCTGAAAAGACCGGACGTCTCGCTGAAGGATGAATCGGTTTTCGGGGATATGTCGGAATTTACCCAGGACGAGATCGAAAGAAGCGAGATAGAGATAAAGTATGAAGGGTACATCACCCGCCAGAAGCAGTGGATAAAGGAGTTGGAAGGGGTAGACAAAATGCCTCTCGGCAGGGAGACCGACTACAAAAATATCTCCGGCCTCTCCAGGGAGGTTGTTCAAAAACTTGAAAGTGTCCGCCCTGTCACATTCGGACAGGCGTCGAGGATCTCCGGCGTTACCCCCGCCGCGCTCTCTATGCTTTTAATCCATTTGAAAACAGGGGGCGGGAAGACAAAACATGTCCCCCCCAATGAGTGAATTTTGTCTATTGGTAACTTTGAGAGCATGATGAACGACCACCAGCGGGAAAAAATAGAAAAATACCTTGCGGAACTTTACCGCTGGAACAAAAAGATCAACCTCACCTCGGTCGATGAAGAGAAGGCATGGGAGACCCTCGTGGAGCCGTCGCTGGCGATGCTCGAATTCTTCCCCTCGCATGAAGGATTAAAGGTATTCGACATCGGCTCGGGGGGCGGGATACCTGCGATAATCCTGGCGGTCGCGATGCCGGGGAACACGTTCTTCGCAGTTGAATCTGTCGCGAAGAAGTGCGATTTCCTTACGCACATCGTCGCTATGCTGAAGATCGAGAACCTCCTCCCGCTTAACGTCCACACAAGTTCGATCCTTGAAAAGGAGGAGTATTTCGAGTCGGCTGATGTGGTCACGTCAAGACAGGTAAAGCCGAAGGAAGTTCTGGAAGCGGCCCGCCATCTCCTGCATGGCGGCGGGGTGGCTATTCTCCATAGATCGCCGAAAGAGGATTACGAGGAACCCGGTTTCAGGCTGACAGGCTCGAACAACAGCTCCGTCTCCCTGACAATGGAGTGAATACTCGCCACAACCTGCTAATATATAAATGCTACTGCTGAACGCCACTCCCGGTTACGGCTCTCCTCCGAACCGCGCGATCTTGCGATATTGAAGACAAAGCAGAAGTAAAAAAAATGGATAAATACACGAAACTCGAAGAGCTGAAATCGAACATCAACAAATGCGTACTCTGCGCCGGGTGCCACGCCGGATGCCCTACCTATCAGCACTCCCGAATGGAACACGATTCCGCGCGCGGCAAGGTGCTTCTAGCAGGCGCGTTGATGAGAGGCGAGATAGAGCCGGACAAAAAGCTGATGGAAAAATTCGAGCACTGTCTCACCTGCATGAACTGCCGGGAGGTCTGCCCCGCCGGAGCCGAACCGGTAAAGGTAATTAACGCGGCGAGAAGCGAGATTTTCACGCGAACGAACGGGAACAGGACAGCACGCTACATATATAACAGCATCCTGCCTGAAAAAAGGTTCCTCTCCATGTTCTCGAAAGGGATGGCACTGGCAACGTCCATTTTCAGGCTTCTCCCCTCAATGCCCGGACTCCCCTTTGTAAAGGATGGAAGGAAGCGTATCTTTCCGAATTTTAAACTCGGAAATCTTAAAAAGGATCTCCCCGATGTAATTCCGGCAGACGGAAAACCGCTTCTTAAAGCTGCCTATTTTACCGGTTGCATGGCAGACGCGGCATTTCACGACACCGGCAAGGCTGTAATAGATCTCCTTCATTCCGCCGGCATTGAGGTGCATCTTTTCAGGGACGAGGTATGCTGTTCCGCTCCCGCCTATTTCGCCGGTGATCATGATAGCTCGAAAGTGATGGCGGATAAAAATATCGAACTTTTCACCTCAAGGGAGGTCGATCTTATCGTCACGAGTTGCGCCACTTGCGGGTCGATGCTGAAAGAGATCTACCCGAAGATCGCGAGCCACCCCAAAAAAGAGGAATTTTCAGAAAAGATCATCGACTATCAGAAACTGATTGCCGATAAACTCACGGAAAAAATCAAATACGAAAAAGGGGGAACACCTCTCCGTGTTACATACCACGACCCATGCCATCTGAACAGGGGGATGAACATAAACAAGGAGCCGAGAGAGATACTGAAAAAACTTCCCGGCGTTGAATTCGTTGAGATGGAAAATCCGGGGAGCTGTTGCGGAGGCGCCGGCTCGTTTGCGCTGAAGTTTTACGGCGACTCCGTAGACATTGGACGAAGCAAGGGGGAGGCGATAGCAAAATCGGGAGCGGATATGGTTGTAACCGCATGCCCGTCATGCCGGATGCAGTTGAAGGATATTGCCACCCGCTATGCTCCCGGAGTAGAAGTGACCGATACAGCCGTTTTATTAGGGAAACTCCTTAAGAAGTGAATTTTGGGCCTGCATGATGGTAAACTTCCCATAGAATGCTGGAAAACCTGTTTAAAAAGAGCGGAAAACTCCTTTTCCTTGTACCGGGAAAATACTGGACGGGAGCGACCGCCGTCACAGCCAGCCTGATGCTCCTCGGTATCGGCAACACGATAATATCAAAACCGGAAATGCCGAAAACCGCTTCCATGAACATGGATGAGATCGACTCGGATCTTTCAGGAGTATTCGAAAGAAATGCTGTACAGATACCACCTTCACTCCTGGAAGAGAACATCTTCCGAAACGAACGCAAGAGCTACACCCCACCCTCTTCCCCTGCACAACAGGGTGATACCGCTAAGGAGAACGACACCTTCCCAGATATAAAACTCAAGGGGACGATCCTCGCCGGCGACAAGCGGATTGCCATACTTGACGGCGTCGTAAGGAAATACATCAAAACGGAAATCCATGAGCGCCCCGGCCTTAGCGGAGCGAAATTCCTTGAGGCGAAGGCAAAGGGAGAGAACTTTGAACTCCAGCCGATCGGGGAGGAAAAGCTAGCGGGTGAATCCTTTTACGAAGGCGCAGAAGTATCGAGCCATATAATCGAACGGATATATGAGGACCACATTGAAGTGACAAATATCAATACCGGAAAAAGGACATCGGTATATCTCGACATTGAAGAGCATGAAAATCATAAAAAAGCCGAACTGGCAGGAATAAAGAAAAACCCCGACGTAAAACCTCAGATGTCGGACTACGAGCTAAGCGGCGCCAGAACAAAAGGGAAATAACTTGAGCGAACTTGGAACCATAGAACAGATACTTAAAAATTCCGGGCGGATACCGGAAGAGAACTGGAGATCTATAAAAAATCAGTCCGCCGCCGGAAGGCAATCGCTCTGGAAAACCGCTGTAGCGCTTGGATATGTATCCGAGATAGAGGTGCTTAAGGCGATCGCGGAAAAATTCAATCTCCATCTTTACGACAAGGGGGATCTCCCGGAATCTTCTTTCGATCTGAAACGCCACAACGTATCTCTCGGCTTTCTTTCGGAAAACAAAATATACCCGGTGAAGACAAGCGGCGAGGTGGTGGAAGCTGTCGTAAACGACCCCGCGTCGATACCTCTTGTTGAAGCGATGTTCGTCGGAGAGGATAAAACAGTAGTCGCGAGTCTGGCAACCGAAAATCTAATCCATCACGCGATAGAAAAACGGTTCGGCACAGGAGCCTCGGTCATGGAATCGATCGTCGACAGGGTCGGCGCCATGGATAGTATGGCCGGCGAAGACGAGGAGGAAAGCATCGATTCCCTCGCCGACCTGGCAAGCGGCGCACCTGTCATCAAGATAGTAAACCTCCTTATCTCCCGCGCCGTAGAAACAGGCGCCTCCGATATTCACATAGAACCTTTTGAAAAGATCCTGTATGTCAGGTACCGCATAGACGGCGTTCTGCACGGGATGGAAGCTCCCCCTCTGAAAATGCACCCTTCGATCGTTTCCAGAGTGAAGATCATGGCAAGACTGAACATAGCGGAGAAGAGGCTTCCGCAGGACGGGAGAATGCGGAGTAGGATAGGAGGGAGGGATATCGACATGCGCGTATCCATAATCCCGACCGTTTACGGCGAATCGGTGGTAATCAGGATTCTCGATCGCGGAAACGTCCTGGTAGAACTTGAAAAACTAGGCTTCCCCGAGAATGAACTGACGATCCTGAACGAAATCATTAAAAGACCGTACGGAATGCTTTTGGTGACCGGCCCTACCGGTAGCGGAAAAACAACAACTCTTTACGCGGCGCTTCAAAAGATTAACACGCCGGACAAAAAGATAATCACCATCGAAGACCCGGTCGAATACCAGATGCAGGGAGTGAACCAGATACCGGTGCGTCCGAATATCGGGCTTACTTTCCAAAACGGCCTCAGGTCGATAGTCAGGCAGGACCCGGACGTAATAATGGTGGGAGAAATCAGAGATGTGGAGACGGCGGAGATCGCCATCCAGGCTTCCCTTACGGGCCACATGGTTTTCTCGACTGTCCATACAAACGATTCCGCCGGAGCGATAACCCGCCTCCTCGATATGGGTGTGGAACATTACCTGATAAGCTCCGCGCTGGTCGGTGCGCTTGCCCAAAGGCTCGTGCGAATACTCTGCACATCATGCCGAACCCCATACAAGCCCGACAGGGAAACATTGAAAATGATATCGGGCAAATCCTCCGCCATCGACACCACCATCTACCGTGAGAACGGATGCGTAGAGTGCGCCCATACAGGATACCGCGGGAGGATCGGGATCTATGAACTCCTTAATATCGATGACGAAATACGAAATCTTATTCTCTCGAAAACCAGCTCGCACATCATCAAGGAGAAAGCCCGCGAAAAGGGGCTCATCACACTTCGCGAAGACGGCTGGAGAAAAGTGCGCGAAGGTATCACGTCAGTCTCTGAAGTGATAAGAGTTACGACTGCCGAGGTCATCTGATGCCGATCTTCAGCTACATGGCTACCGACCCTTCCGGGAAAACTGCTACCGGCGTTATGGAAGCCCCGGACAAGGACGCGGTAATAGAAAAACTTCAGCGGGAAAGGTTTTTCCCCATCTCCATCGAACCTCAAAGAAAGTCCAGAAAAGGAGGGCTGGAACTTCCGTTCATGAAAAAATCGCTCTCGCCAAAAGAGACGATGAACTTCACCAGCCAGATGGCAACGCTCCTTCGTTCCGGAATGGAGATCGACAGATGCCTCAATGTGCTTCTTGAACTCGCGGATACCGAAAAAGGGCGCGAAACGATACGGCGCATAAGAGACTCGGTTAACGGCGGGGACACTCTCTCGACGGCGATGGGGAAGCAGAAGGGGGCCTTCACCACGCTCTACCTGAGCATGGTAAGAGCCGGCGAGACGGGAGGATTCCTTGAAAAAACCTTTGACCGCCTTGCATGGTTCCTCGATAGCAGGATGAAAATGATCGAATCCATAAAATCGGCGCTTGTGTATCCCGCGGTCGTCGCACTTACAGGTTTTGCCGCGATACTTGTACTCGCTACAAATGTGATACCGCGCTTTGCCTCCATCTTCGAAAAGATGGGTGGGGAGCTTCCCGCCTCGACAAGGTTCCTTGTGGCTTCCAGCAATTTCATACTTAACAACTGGATCGTACTTTCAATCGCGATCTTCGCTGTCATCGCGGGGATAAAAGCGTATATCTCTTCCGAGAACGGGAAAAGAAAATGGGACGCTCTCCTTTTCCACGTCCCTCTTGTCGGAGATATAATAAAAAAATCTTCCGTAGCGCAATTTACCAGAACCCTCGGCACCCTTTTGCAAAGCGGAGTTCCGATAGTCGAAGCGCTCGAAATAGTGAAACTGACACTCTCCAATACCGTCATATCCGATGCGGTTGGCAAAACGATCCAGGACGTCAAGGAAGGGAGAAGGATATCAAAAAGATTGAAAGATACAGGAGTATTCCCTACTCTTGCGGTTCATATGACGCTGGTCGGTGAAGAGACCGGCACCCTTGACGAAATGATGCTCAGAATGGCGCACATTTACGACGGGGAGGTGGAGACAAGCGTTAAAAGGGCTCTGACCCTATTTGAACCCGCAATGATCCTTGTGATGGGCCTAGGCGTCGCGTTTATCGTTGTCTCCATGCTTACCGCAATCGTATCGATAAACGACCTCCCGTTTTAAAAAGCTCTCAGCACGGGATAAAGAAAAACCGCAAATTGTTCGATGTGAAAAAAATTTTTCGTTTTCGCCCGGCGAAGAGCGAAAACAAAGGAACAGCTTCCAGATGAGTATTGATCCGGCAGGTTTGAAACCTGTGGTCTACCTGCTCTCTTTCGGCTTTAAGGCTTTCTCCTTTTCATCCTTTTCCTTTTTCAGCCTCTCCCGTTTCGATATCTGCATGTCCCACTTCTCTTCAGGCGTCGGATCGCGGTACAACTGCGGGCCCATGACCATCCCCTTTACCGGGTTTTCCTTTGTCATGGCGTAATAGGAAATAATCGTCAGGATTATTCCAATTACAATAAAACCAGGGGAAAACATGCTACCTTCCTTATCGTGAAGATTCTTGAAAGTCTGCTTGTCGATATTCGACATCAGGTTTATCTTGTGATCCTTGTCAAAATCCTTCAACACAATCCCGCATTCAGTGCAAACGGATGCGCCGTCATTCAGATTTGCTCCGCAATCAGGACATTCCATTCGATATCTCCTTGCATAAAAAAAAATAAATTCCCGTTCCGTCCCTAAAAAACGGACCTCTCCCAGACATGATAACTATTTACGCCCCTTTTCGCCACGGTTCTTTTATATTCTGAAAAAGAGCACGAAAATCAGCCAGATGCCATCGGTTAAAAGGTAGTCTGTAATTCGCCCGCAATTTCCCCCTTTCAAAAGACGCCGACACAAGTTATTATCTGTTCCCTGAAACGCAAACCATTCGGTTGAATAAAAAGACCGAAATAAACCCGTAGGAGCCGTATTGAAAATCCTGTTATTGAACCCGCCGTTCAAGGAAGAGCACGGCAGATTTAGCCGGGAGCAGAGATCCCCCGCTATAACCAAAGGTGGAACTTTCTACTACCCGATGTGGCTCTCGTATGCCACCGGCGTGCTTGAGAAAGCCGGATTTGAAGTGAAACTTGTCGATGCGCCCGCTTCCAGAGCCTCGTTTGAGGATGTAGCCGAGATCGCAAAAACCTTTGCGCCCCAACTTCTTGTAATAGACACATCAACCCCCAGCATAAATGCCGACGTCAAGAGCGCAGAGTCCCTCAAGGAACTTACGGGGGCCTTCACTGTACTTGTGGGGACACATCCTACCGCGCTCCCTGAAAACGCCCTCTCGCTATCCGGGAAGCTGGACGCAGTCGCAAGGAAAGAGTACGAAGAAACTTTGAAGGATCTTGCCGAAAGGATTAAATCCTCCAACGGGAAAATTTCCGCCGAAGAACTTGCCAAGATCGATGGATTGACTTTCAGGCACAACGGCAAAATAACCCAAAATCCCGACAGAAAATATATTGAGGATCTCGACAGCATTCCGTTCCTCTCCGAGGTCTACAAAAAACACCTCAACATCGAGGACTACTTTTATACCATCTGCCAATATCCGCAGGTCGCCATCTTTACGGGGAGGGGATGTCCTTTTCAATGTGTATACTGCGTTTACCCCCAGGTCATGCACGGACACAAGTACAGAAAACGGTCAATC
>Ga0224496_10001116_pt1 | contig 17129 bp, 12 predicted proteins | sample SF_Jul11_sed_USG_2_FD_168127 | JGI IMG/M metagenome (GOLD analysis project Ga0224496, IMG submission 168127) | Sediment microbial communities from San Francisco Bay, California, United States - SF_Jul11_sed_USGS_8_1 | ecosystem: Environmental > Aquatic > Marine > Sediment | place: USA...
AGGCGGGGATCCTGAGCGAGCTCAAGCGCCGCGAATACTACGACAAGCCCAGTGTGCGGAAGAAGAAGAAGGCGGCGGCAGCGCGCAAGCGTGCGCTCAAGAAGATGAGACGCATGGCGCGCTGACGAGGGGCGCTGGACGGGGGCGCGAAGAGTTGGGCCGAATCCCGGACGAGATCATCCAGCAGGTTCGCGACCACTGCGACGTGGTCGAACTCGTCGGGCGTACGGTGACTCTCAAGAGAGCGGGTCGCAACTACAAGGGGTTGTGCCCCTTCCACGACGAGAAGACCCCCTCCTTCAACGTCAATCCCGATCGCCAGAGCTATTACTGCTTTGGCTGCCACGAGGGAGGAGACGCGTTCTCCTTCCTGATGAAGATCGAAGGCCTGAGCTTCGCCGAGGCCGTGCGCGGGCTGGCACGCGAGAACGGCATCGCGGTGCCGGAGAGCGGCGAGGGAGATGCAGGGCTGTCCGAGCGCCTCGTCGAGGCCAACGCGCTCCTCGCCGAGCGCTACCGCGCCGAGCTCGCCAGCGCTTCGAATCCCGCGGCTGCCTATCTCGCCGAACGGGGACTCGAGGCGGACGCGATCGATCGCTTCGAGATCGGCTATGCGCCGGACCGCTGGGATTTCGCGCTGGAGGCGCTGCGCAAGCGGCGTATTTCCGTCGAGATCGGCGAGCGCGCCGGGCTGCTGGCGCCGCGTGCCTCGGGCGGACACTACGATCGGCTGCGCGGCCGGGTGGTCTTTCCGATTCGGGACGCGCGCGGGCGTGTCATTGGCTTCGGCGGACGTGCGCTCGGTGCGGACCAGACGCCGAAATACCTGAACACGCCGGAGAGCCCGCTCTTCCACAAGCGGGAGGCGCTCTACGGCCTGCCCCACGCGCTCGAGCCGATTCGCCGTGCCGACCGGGTCGTGGTCGTGGAGGGCTATTTCGATTGCATCGCGCTCCACCGGGCCGGGATCGAGGAGGCGCTGGCGACCTGCGGGACCGCGCTCACGGCGGATCACGCGCGCAATCTGCTGCGCCGGACGCGCAACGTCGTGCTCTTCTTCGACGGAGACGATGCGGGCCAGCGCGCGATCGAGCGGGCGCTCGAGGTGCTGCTGCCGGCCGGGCTGCGCGTGCGCGCCGCCTTGCTGCCGGCCGGCGACGATCCCGACAGCTTCCTCGCCCGCGAGGGCGCGAGCGCCCTGCGATCGCTCGTCGAGGGGGCGCGTGCCGCCGTGGATGTGGTGATCGACCGGGCGCTGTCGGGGGACACGAGCACGCCCTGGGCCAAGGCCGACGTGGTGGCGGCGCTGGCGCCCCTGCTGTCGCGCATCGGTTCCGCCGTCGAGCGGTCCGAGTACTGCAGCCGTCTGGCGCTCGCCGTGGGAACCGAATCCCGTCACGTCGAAGCGGCCGTGCACGCCGCCGCGCGGGGCCAGGATGCGCGCGACGCGCTGCCCGCCGCGCCGCGCCGCGCGGGGCCCGAGGAGCGCAATCTGCGCCAGCTCGCGCGCAGCCTGGTGGAGCACCCTGCCCTGGTGCCGCGCATCCCCTCCGAGGAGCTCCTGGCGTTGGTTCCCGCCGGCCCCTTCGCGCAGCTCATCGGGGTGTTGGTCGCCGCGGCCGCAGAGGATCGCGCCGTCGGTCTCGAAGAGCTGGCGGGCCGGCTCGAAGGCGAGGCGCGTGGATTGCTGCGTTCGCTGGTCGTCGGCGACGATGCGCCCGACGAAGCGGCTGCCGCGCGGACCGTGAACGACACGCTCCGCTGGCTTCGCCGGCGAGATCTGAAGCACAAGAAGCGCGCGATCACGGAGCGCCTGCGCCAGCCCGGTGCGGATGCCGACGCGCTGTTGGAGGAGAAGCAGCGATTGCTCGCGGAAAAGAAGGCGGTGTGCCACGACCGAGTGGAATCGCCGCTCTAGAAGACTCAGTCCCGTTGGTACCAGCAAGGAGCCCCCCATGGCCCATGGCGCCCCCCGAAGTTCCGAATCCTCCGGTGCGGAAGGCGACGTCGCTCGCGACGCGCAGTCACTCGGAAAGGCAGGCTCGAACGGGCGACGAGAAGCGTCGACCGGCGCGACCAACGGGCGTTGGATTCGCAAGGAGACGCGAGAGCTTCCCGAGGTGCGGCGACTCCTCGACCACGGCCGGCGTCAGGGCTTCCTCACGCTCGACGATGTCACCGAAGGACTCTCGTCCGAGAACACGGACGATCAGCGCCTCGACGAGGTTCGCGCCATCGCGACCGAAAACGGCATCCGGGTGGTGCGCAGCTCCCGAAGCGTCGCCGCGCCGCGCCACAGAGCGCTGCGCGCGGGTGCGGACGCGCACACCAACGATCCGGTTCGCGTGTATCTGCGCGAGATGGGACAGGTGTCGCTGCTGACCCGCGAGGGAGAGGTTGCGATCGCAAAGCGCATCGAGGCCGGCGAGCACGCTCAGGAGCGGGCGGTGCTCGGAACGCCCGTCGGCGTTCGCGAGGTCATCGCGCTGGCCGATCAGCTCAAGAAGGGCAAGATCGAGCTGGAGAGCGTGCTCGATGGATTCGACGATCCGGAGCCCGTCCAGGCACCCGAGGAACGGCGGCGAGATTTCCTGCAGAGCGTCGCGAAGATCAAGCGACTCGATGGAGAGATTGCCAAGAAGGTCGCCTCGATTGCGAACTCTCGGACCAGTGACGAGACCCGTGCGCGTCTTCGCCTGGAAGTCGAGGAGCTCTACGATCGGATCGCGGTGATGCTGCGCGAGACGCGCTTCGCGAAGGCGCACATCGCGGAGATCCGGGGCGAGCTGCGCAGTCTGGCAAAGCAGCTGCGGCGCCACGCGGCGGCAGCGCGGCGCATCACGGCGCCGTTCTCGATGAAGCCGGCCGCGTTCTGCGAGCTCTCGACGCTGGCCCTGCGGCGCAGCAAGAAGGCGCGCGCCGCGCTCGACCAGCTCGGCGGGGATGCGGAGCGCGTGAGGGAAGCCCTCGGGGAGCTCGACGCGGTGGATCGCGCCGTGCGCCGCATCGAGTCGGACGCGAGGATGACCCGGGTCGAGGTGCGGGACGCGGTCGCGAGATTGTCCGCCGCGACGGAGCGCACGCATCAGGCGAAGATCGAGCTCGTCGAGGCGAACCTGCGCCTGGTCGTTTCCATCGCCAAGAAGTACACGAACCGGGGTTTGCAGTTCCTGGATCTCATCCAGGAGGGCAACATCGGCCTGATGAAGGCGGTGGACAAGTTCGAGTATCAGCGCGGCTACAAGTTCTCCACGTATGCCACCTGGTGGATCCGGCAGGCGATCACGCGGGCGATCGCGGATCAGGCGCGCACCATTCGCATCCCGGTCCACATGATCGAGACCATCAACAAGCTGGTGCGCGCGCAGCGCTACCTCGTGCAGGTCCTGGGTCGGGAGCCCGCTCCCGAAGAGCTCTCCGTGAAGATGGAGCTGCCCGTAGAAAAGGTGCGGATGGTGCTCAAGATCGCGAAGGAGCCGGTGAGCCTCGAGACGCCGGTGGGCGAGGAAGAGGACAGCTCTCTCGGTGACTTCATCGAGGACAAGAGCGCGGTGTCGCCCCAGGACGCGATCCTGAACCACAATCTCGCCGAGAGCACGCGCCGTGTGCTCGCCACGCTGTCTCCGCGCGAAGAGCAGGTGCTCAAGATGCGCTTTGGCATCGGCGAGCGGGCCAACCACACGCTCGAAGAGGTGGGGCAGGACTTCGAAGTCACGCGCGAGCGCATTCGGCAGATCGAAGCCAAGGCGCTTCGCAAGCTGCGTCACCCGAGCCGCAGCCGGCTGCTGAAGGGCTTCACCGAGAGCTGAGGCGCCGCCCGGGCGCGCGCGTCCGCCTGGAGAGCCGTGCGGCTACGCCATGTCCGGCGGTGTCACGGCCTCGATCCAGGCCGCATAGCTGCCGGGATAGCCGACCGCTGCCTGCCGCTCGCGCACGCGCTTGCGCAGCGCGGCGAGCGCCTCGGGCGCGATCTCCGCCTGGCACTCGATGTGATCTGCGAGCTGGTGCGCGCGTTCTCTCGCGCGATCGTGCGCCGCGTCGACCAGCGTCTCCTCCCTCCCGGGCCCCTCGCTGCCCAGGCCGAGGAAGGCCTCGGTCACCTTTTCGCTGACGTCGCGCGCGTGCTTGCGCGACGCGACGATGTTGCCCTTCCCCGTGACCACATTGCCGGCGGAGAAGACCGTCGGGCACTCGGCGAGCCTGCCGAGCTCCAGGTCGCTGAAGTCGAAGAGCTCTCCACGCATCGGGATGCCTTCGATCGGCTCGGGAATGCTTCCGATGGAGCTGATGACACACGAGCCGCGGCGCTCGAAGGTCTCGTCGAGCAGCAGCACGCGGCCCTTCTCGATGCGCGTGCGCCGAAAACGCAGCCCGACGAGACGATCGCCTTCCGTGATGAGTCCATCGGGCGCGCACAGCGGCTCGAACTTGAACAGGTACTTCTCCATCGCCTTGCCGAGCATCCGCTCCCGGCCGGTGCGCACCTTTTCCAGCCGCCGCTCGTCGGCGTCCTCGGGAATCTCCATCAGCGGCATGTCCGCCGCGCTGCGCCGGTAGAACAGCGTGCAGCCCTTCAGGCCCAGCGAGTCGAAGGTGAGGCCGTGGCGCTCGAGAATCTTCGGGATGCCCTTCACCTCGAGCTCGACGAGATCTTCCTCGATCCCGCGCGCGCGCAGCGCGGCGCGCGTGGTCTCGAGCATCAGGACCTTCGCCACGTCGATGGATGCGAGCCCACCGCCCACGACGATCGCATCGTCCAGCACCTCGTAGCGCTCGCCCTGGTAGCCGGCCTGTTCCGCGTGGTTGAACCAGATGATGAATGGGTTCTGATAGATCAGACCCTTGCCGATGTACGCATCCGCACCCTCGACGGGGAACGGGCGATCGCGCCACGCGCCACACGCCAGAATGACGCCGGTGAAGCCCCACTCCGATACGAGCGCGCGGAAGTCGACGTCGCGTCCGACGCGCGTGTTCGGCACGAAGTGGACCCCGGGCTGCGACAAGCGGCTTCCGATGGTCTCGTACTCCTTGTGCCGCAGGGCGACGTGCCAGCGCGGCAGGCCGTCCTCGATCTTTCCGTACGGCCGCGGATTCTGATCGAAGACCACGACCTCGATGCCGCGCTCGGCCAGCGTGCCCGCGACCTCCGCGCCCGCGACGGCGCCACCGATGACGGCAATGCAGTGGGAGGGCTGTCTGTTCGACATGACGCACGGAGGATAACCCGTGCTTTCGATCAGGCGACCCGCAGCGCCGTGTCCGCGGGCCGCGCGTCTAGAGAGTCGGCTGCGGCTCGTCGGTGAGGGCGCGCAATGCGTCGAGGCGCGCCTGGATGTCCGGCGGCACGTGGGTTCCCGCCGAGCCCGTGTAGCCCGCCACCAAGAACTCCTCGAGCAGGTCGTAGGCGCGCAGCGCGACCGGGTCGCGGGGGGCGGCGCGAATCGCGGCTTCGAGATAGGCCTCCGCCTGGGAGAGCCAGAAAGACTTGCCCACCTGCGTCTCGATCATTCCGAGCAGGTAGTACGCCTCCGCCAGATCGGCTGGGGCCTTGGGGGGTCTGACCAGGAAGCGGTGCAGCGCCGCCGACGCCTGGAGGTAGTAGACGAGCGCATCGCGCTCGTCCTGGAACCGGCTCGCGTCCTGTGTCTGCTCGAGCAGTGCGCGCGCCTCGACCAGCGCACTCCGCGCCGGCTTGCGCCGCGCGAGCTCGCGGAGCGAGGCCATCCAGCGGGTCAGCTCGTCGCGCAGTGCAGGCGACGGGTCGCGGCGAGTCGCGAACTTCTCGAGCGCCGCGGCGGGCCGCTCCAGATCCCCGCGCACCCGGATGCACAGCTCCAGGTAATCATCGAGATACCCCATCATGTCGAGATCCGTGGCAGAGAAATGCTCGGACGCGAGGAGCGCCTCGTAGCTCTCGAGGGCGATCTCGAAGCGATGCGTCGCATAGGCGAGCTTGGCGCGCTGTTCGAGCGGCAGCCGCTCCAGGGTTTCCTCTCGGGCCAGGCGCGGGATCAGCCTCGCGTTCTTGCTCGGCAGCAGCGAGTGGCAGGCGATGCAGGTGTCGGTGAGCTGCTGCACCAGGAACTGCGTCTCCTGCACGTAGCCGGCCTCGAAACGGCGCCGGATGTCCCGCGCATCGACGGCGAGCGCCCGGCTCAGATACGAGAAGCCGGCTTCCTCCCGGCGCCCGTGCTCTTCGAGCAGCGATCCGCTGCGGGCGAGCAGCGCCAGCGCCTGCTCGATCTTGTCGCGCTGCGCGGGGTCGCTGAACTGCTGCTCGTCGAGACTCAGCGGCAGCAGGAAACGCATGGCTTCGAAGATCTCGGCCATCTGCTGCTTCGCCCCGCGCTCGGCGAAGGCGACCGCCGAGAGCCCGAGTGCCAGGGCGGGGAGCAGCAGCGCGACTCGCTTCACCGGGGTCTCCTTGCAGCCGAACGAACGCCGTGGCAGCCGGCGCAATGGAACACTGCCCCAGCGGGTCGCACACCCGCTAGCGTCCGCCTCCGATCGCGGCATCTCGCATCTGGATCGACTTCAGGTATTCGATCAGCACGGCGATCTTTCCGCGCGCCAGCGATTCGCCCACCCCGGCTTCGGGCACGCCCTCGCCCAGACGTGCGCCCCAGATGGGCATCACCCGCGCGTTTCCCGCCTGCGGGTCGAAGCGCCCGTCGATGAACTTCGCGATCTCGCCCGCCGGAAATACGCCCCCGCGGCGCGCGGCGATGCGCGTCAGGTCGGCCGGCGGCGTTCGCAAGCGCTTGCCGGCCGATCCGTGTCCCGTTGCCGCAACGCCGTGGCAGGACGCACAGAGGCGCTCGAAGTACGGTGCGCCCATCTGGGCGAGGACGGGATCCACGTCTTGCGCGGCGCTGGCCCGGACTCCGAGCAGCAGCGCAGCGAGCGCGAGCAGGCGCGCGCCGAGGCCGGCGATCTGCCTGCCGACGGATCGGTGGCGCAACGCCAATCCTCCTCGCGGTCTGCGGCAGCAGCAGAAGCCGCAGCCGCGTGCCGCTTCATTTCGTACCGCGCGATGTCCGCACGCCGTACGGGCTCCGCCCGCCTATGCCGGTGCGCCGATACCGTCGTCCCGCAGCGCCTTCGCGTCGACGAACGTGCGCTCCTCGTAGGACATGTCCTCGCGTAGCATGGTCGTCAGGTCGAGCAGATTCCGGGCGAGGACCGCAGCGGGTCGCGTCGTGTCGCGCAGCTTCTCCGATACGTAGCGCAACACCTGTCGCTGCTCGCTGTGATCCTCGCGCAGCAGCGCCTCCCGGCTCCGGCCCGACAGATCTGCTGCGCGCAGTACCGGTGCGAGGTGGGCATCTTCCCAGCTCATGTGCCGCTCGAGCGACGCCAGCAGGGCATCGCCGCGAGAGCGGAGCCGAGCGTCGAGGCCCCGGGCTCCGCCGAGCACATCCCGGGCGAGCGATTCCACCTCGGCGACACCGGTGCGCAGCAGTGCGTGATCGCGCAAGACGCGCTTTCGGATCTCGCCTGGCTGCATGGCTCCTCGTGCCTCCGCCTCCATCATAATGCACGCCGCGCGCCGGATGGGAGCAAACCTGATTCGATTCAGCGATCTGGACGTTGTGCAGGCGAAAACACACGCAGGGGGCCCGAGGCTCGGCCGGCGCAGCAGTCTCACCCTTTCCTGACTTCGTCGGTGCAGAATGCCGCCCCCGAGGCGGGCTCCACGCCTCATCGAGTCGCCTGCGCACGCGGCCGCCGCGCGAGCCTCTCCGCGGAGATGGCCTGGCGAAAGCGCCCGGGTGGGATCGGCGCGTGGCAGCGCAGCAGCGCCAGGTGCCAGGCCGGAGACGAGCCGAGCGCCCAGCGCAGATAGTGGATCAGTGCGCGCCCCGCGAGCCGCGCGCCGGGCAGACGCCGCAGGCCCAGCACGCGGCGCAGGCGCGCCGGGATCGTGGCAACGGCGGCGTGAAAGAGAATGGCGTAGCCGAGCCGCAATCGGCCGCCGAGCGGCGGCGCGCGCAGGAACGCCACGGTCTCGCGCATGCCCGGCGACGGCGCGGCGTCGGGGTGCTCCTCGATCCACGCGGCCAGCGAGGCCGCGTCTTCGGGAAGCGGTGCGGCGCCGAGCCGCCGACCCAGGAGCGTCTGCTCGATGACGAAGCGATCCGCCTCTGCGCGCGCGCAGCGGCCCGGGCCGAATGTCTGGTGCGAGACGAGAAACGAATCGGTGAGGGCGTTGTGCACCCACGCGGCCAGCTCCGGCGCCGAGGCGGCGTAGCGTCGGCCGCGGTGCGACACGCCCGACACGCCCCGATGTGCCTCGCGCACGATGCGGATCGCCCGCTCCACCTCGGGCATGGCGCCGAAGGCGGTCGCCGTGACGTAGGCCGAGGTGCGCGACAGGCGGCCCAGCGGATCCTCTTCGTACGCCGAGTGGTCGGCGACGCCCGCCACCACCTCGGGGTGCGCGGCCTGCACGAGCAGGGCGCGCACGCCGCCCAGGAAGGAGGCGGCGTCCCCGATCACGGCCCAGGTCGCCGAGTCCGGCCCGAACAGCCCCGGATCTGCGTCGTAGGCGAGGGTCTCTTCGAGCGGAAAGGGGGCGTGGGAGAAGGGGCTCGTCACCGACGCCTGCACCCGGCTGCGCAGCGCGTCGACTAGAGAGCGGAGCAGTCGCATACCGGAACCCGGCGCAGGAGCATCCTGAAGGCGTAACAAATCCGGCGCGGCGCCGGGGGCTGGGCGGAGCGAGCGCCGCGCGGCCCGGATTTGCCCGCCGCTCAGAGCCCCTGGCCCCTCCGCGTGGACGTCGCGCTCCACCTCGTGTACGTCCCCATCCGAGGCTCCCGCCGCGGCGCCGCACGGTCCAAGACAGGCGTGGCGGACACGCAGGCGAGGACACAGGGGACGCGCCCGTGATGCCGCTCAGCTGGATCGATGCCGCGGTCCTGGCCGCCTTCGTCGCCTATGCGATCGGGTCGGGGCTGCGCTCGCGGGCCGTGGCATCGCAGAACCTCGAGGAGTACTTCCTCGCGGGCCGCAGCCTGTCCGGCTGGCGGGCCGGCCTGAGCATGGCGGCCACCCAGTTCGCGGCGGACACGCCGCTGCTCGTGACCGGGCTCGTGGCCACGGCGGGCATCTTCGCGCTCTGGCAGCTGTGGATCTACGCGCTGGCTTTCTTGCTGATGGGCTTCGTGCTGGCGCCGAGCTGGCGCCGGGCCGGCGTGCTCACCGACGCCGAGCTGGCCGAGCTGCGCTACGCGGGCCGCACCGCGACGGCCCTGCGCGCGATCAAGGCGCTCTACTTCGGCACGCTCGTGAACTGTGTGGTGCTCGCCTGGGTGCTCTTCGCGGCGCGGGCCATCGCGGAGCCCTTCCTCGTCTGGAATGCCTGGCTGCCCGCCTCGGTGTACCGGCCGGTGCTCGCGCTGGTCACGCACGTGGGTGTCCCCCTGGCCACAAACCCCCAGGGTGCGGAGCTGTGGATCCACTCCGCGGACAACCTGATCTCGCTGGGCCTCGTCGTGGCGCTGACGCTCTTCTACTCGACGGCGGGCGGGCTGCGCAGCGTGGTGGCGACGGACACCGTGCAGCTCGCGCTCGCCATGCTCGGCACGGCGCTGTACACGGGCTTCGTCGTGCATCACGCGGGTGGGATGGGTGCCATCGCGGCGCAGATCGGCGAGCGCTTTGCCGAGGGCGGCCCGGGCGGCCTCCGGCCCGGCGAGATCCTCGCCTTCACGCCGTCCCGGGCGAAGGATGCCTCGCTGGCCCTGCTCGCCGTGTTCGCCCTGCAGTGGTTCATCCAATTGAATGCCGATGGCACCGGCTATCTCGCCCAGCGCTGCATGGCCTGCCGCACGGACCGCGACGCGAAGCTCGCGAGCGTGGTCTTCAGCGGCGTGCAGGTGTTGCTGCGCAGCCTGCTGTGGCTGCCCATTGCGCTCGGGCTGCTCGTGATCTTTCCGCCGGACCTGGCCGCACCCCTCGAGAGCCTCCGGCACGAGCGCGAGCTCAGCTTCGTGCGCGGCATTGCCGAGCTGCTGCCGTGGGGAATCCGGGGCGTGATGCTGACGGCGATGCTCGCGGCCCTGGCCTCGACGGTCGACACCCACTTGAATTGGGGCGCGTCCTACTGGGCGCGGGATCTCTACGAGCGCGTGCTCTGCCAGGCCTGGCTGCGCCGCGATCCCGATCCACGCAGCCTGGTGTGGGTCGCCCGTGCCGCCAACGCGGGGATCCTGCTCGTGGCCCTCGCGGTGATGACGCAGCTCACGTCGATCGAGCGGGCCTGGCGCATCGCGCTGCTGCTCGGCGCTGGCATGGGCCCGTTGCTCGTGTTGCGCTGGCTGTGGTGGCGCATCAGTGGCGTCGGCGAGATCGCGTGCATCGCGGTGTCGCTGGCCGCCGCGGCGCCGCTGCTCGCGGCGCCGCTCTCGGAGGCGGTGCGTCTGCTCGTGATGGCCGCGCTGGCCAGCGGCGCGGGAGTCGGCGCGTCGCTCCTGACGCCGGAGCCGCTCGAGCGCCTGCAGGCCTTCTTCGAGCGAGCGCACCCCCCCGGCTTCTGGGCGCCCGTCGCAACATCGCTCGGTGTCGATCCCGCGGAAGGCGTGCGCCGCCTCGCGCGCGGACTCGCCGCCGTGGCCGCCGCCGCGCTGTGCGTCTTCAGCCTGCTCACCGGTCTGGGTTCCTGGCTCTGCAGCAGCCCAGCACCGCTCTGGTGGCCCCTCGGCTGGGGCGCCTGGATCGCGTCGCAGCTCGCCCTCGGCTGCGGCCTCGTTCCGGCCTGGTGGCGCCTCGGCTTCTGCGACGCGCCGCTCCTCGCGCAATCCGCCCCTGCTAAGGTTAGCGGCGCGGGCCCTTAGCTCAGTTGGTCAGAGCAACCGGCTCATAACCGGACGGTCCCAGGTTCGAGTCCTGGAGGGCCCACCGTCGATGCGTCGAGCGCATCGACGGGGCGCCGCGGGCGCGCGACTCGCCGCAGCGCCCCGGCCGAACCGCCACCCGCGCGCGCCGCGCGCGGCCGAGCGGAAGTCGGCGCCCAGCAGATCCGCAGCAGCGACACTCTGCGCCGATCCGGCGCGCAAACCGGGCACCGGGCGCTGCGCGGCGGGGAGGAATGCCATAAGCCAGGCTGCGTTCGACGAGGACGGGGCCGCGAGCTTCGCGCAGCGCGTCACCGAGATCCTGAACAGTGGCGCGCTCGCGCTGATGACGAGCATCGGCCAGCCGACGGGTCTCTTCGCGGTGATGCACCAGCTTGGTGTAGGCAGCAGCGCGCGCATCGCCGAGAGCGCGCGTCTCGACGAGCGCGAGGTGCGCGAGTGGCTCGGCGCCATGCTGACGGGCGGCTTCGTCGCGTTCGACCCCGAGGCGGGCACCTACAATCTGCCGCCCGAGCACGCGACATGCCCCACGTCGGCGCCGGGCTCAGCGTCTGCGACGTGGCGCGCCTGCGCGGAGCGGATCGGCGCCGCAAGGGAGAGCGCCGGGCGCGTCCGAGCAGGGCCTGGGCGGCGGAGGTGCTCGACAGCATCTCAGCCTAGTACCCGAGCGCCGACGGCGATAAGCTCACCGCCTCTAGACAGCCGAGGTGCGCCGATTGATCGAGGCATTCCAGGGCCTGGTGGAGCTGTCTCAGGTGGACACCGAGCTGGCGGCGCACGAGCGTGAGCGCGCGGAGATTCCGGCCAAGCGCGCGGCGTGCGCCGAGGAGCGCGCGCGGATCGAGGCGCAGCGCGAGGCGGCCCGGGCCGCCATTGGCGAGGCGGAGCTCGTCCAGCGCCAGAGCGAGAGCCTGGCGCGGGACAAGCAGGCGCTCCTGCAGAAGCTCGAGAGCCAGCAGCACCAGGTGAAATCGAACGCGGCCTATACGGTCCTGCTCCACGAGATGGAGCAGGCCCGGGAGGCGATTTCGGACGCCGAGACGAAGATTCTCGAGGCGATGGAGGTCATCGAGCAGAGCCGCGCCAGTGCCGCATCCCTCGACCGCGAGGCGGCCGGCATCTCGGCCCGGCTCGAGGAGCGCGAGCGGGCCCTGGACGAGCGCGAGAGCGCCGCCGCCGGGGAGATCGCGCGCCTGCGCGCGCGCCGCGAGGACGTGGCGCGCAAGCTCGATGCGGTCATCCTGGCCCGATACGAGCGCATCGCCGGGCGGCGCAGCCCCGCCGTCGCGGTCGTCAGCCGGGAGATCTGCCTGGGCTGTCGCGTCGACATCCCGCCCCAGCGCTACATCGAGATCCTGAAGGGCGAGGAGGTCATCACCTGCGAGTACTGCCACCGGATCCTGATCCACCAGGATCAGCTCCGGCACTCGGCCGCCTCCTGAGCTTCGCCGCAAACATTCGGCAGAACGCCGGTTTAGCCGGCTGCCTGCGAGCCCTTCGGGGGCGCCCGGTTCGTGCGCGCCGGGGATTGAAAAACTTCATATATTTCAATAAGTTGCGGATCTGCTCCGACGGAGATATACACCGAGTTGAGGCGGCCCGGTCTGCTATGCTGCGGAACAATTCCACGGCTGGGGACTCCCCCCACCTTCCAGCGTGCGGACCATGAAGAACAACGATCGCTACTGGGATTGCCTGGATCAGGCGATGGAGGCGTCCCACGGCGGGCGCACGGACGAGGCGCTCGCCTGGCTCGATGAAGCCCTGCGCGCCCATCCGGACGGCGCGGAAGCGCACAACGGTCGCGGAGAGATCCTCTGGGACGACGGCAAGGTCGAGGAGGCGCTCCACGAGTTCGAGCGTTCGCTGCAGGCGGATCCGAAGTTCATCGCCGCCTACCTGAATCGCGCCGAGCTGCTCATCGAGGATCTCGGCGAGCACGAACAGGCCGTCGGGCTGTGCGACGAGCTGCTGGCCGGCAGCCGCGCTCTGCCGCGCCTGGATCGCGGCACCGAGGGCGAGCTCTACTACCTGAAGGCCAAGGCGGTCTTCTACATGGACGATCTCGAGGGCGCGCTCTTCCTGACCCGCCGGGCACTCAAGACCACCGGCGAGGTGGGCGTCTACCGCGCCTTCGACGGCCAGATCCTCTTCGAGCTGGGCCGCTTCGAAGAGGCGCGGCGCTCCCTCGAGCTGGCGGTCGTCCTCGATCCGGAGGCGGGGCACGCGCTCTACCATCTGGCGCTCGTGCTCGAGCGACTCGGCGAGGACGACGCCGCGGCGAATGCCTTCGCCAAGGCCAACGCGCTCGAGCCCGATCACTATCCCCTGCCCGTGGTCATCGACGACGCGACCTTCGAGCGTGCGGTGGCGGAGGCGCTGGACAATCTGCCGCGCTCGATCCGCGAGTACGTCTCCGACGTGCCCGTGCTCGTCGAGGAGTACCCGTCGGCGGAGATGCTCTCGAGCGAGAATGTCTCCCCCCAGATCCTCGGCCTCTACATCGGCGTGCCGCGCACCGAGGCGGACCAGAGCGCCCAGCAGACGGACCTGACCCGCGTGATCTTGTTCAAGCGGAATCTCGAGAAGGTCTGCGCGACGCGAGACGAGCTGATCGAACAGATCCAGATCACCTTGCGTCACGAGGTCGGTCATCACCTGGGCCTGTCCGAGGAGGACATGGAGAGGCTGGGTCTGGCGTAGCGCGGCGCGCGACCCGATACACTCCCCGCATGGACGGACTCGTCCGCGAGCTGCGGAACGTCGTCGGGGAGGCGGGCTGCCTGGTGCGGCCCGAAGAGCTCGCGGTGTATCAATGCGACGGCCTGACCTGCCATCGGGCCGATCCCGTCGCCGTGGTGTTTCCGCGCAGCCGCGTCGAGGTGCAGCGCGTGATCCGCGCGTGCCGAGCCGCCGGCACGCCCTTCGTCCCGCGCGGCGCCGGCACCGGTCTGTCCGGGGGTGCGCTGGCCGAGGGCGCCGTCGTCATCGAGTGCTCGCGCATGAAGCGCATCCTCGAGATCGACACCGCCAATCGAACCGCGCGCGTCGAGCCGGGCATCCCGAACGCGGAGGTGTCGAAGGCCGTTGCGCCCCACGGCCTGCACTACGCCCCGGATCCGTCGAGCCAGCTCGTCTGCACGATCGGCGGCAACGTGGCCGAGAATTCGGGCGGGCCCCACACGCTCAAGTACGGCACCACCACCAACCACGTGCTGGCGCTGGAGCTGGTGCTGCCCGACGGCGAGTGCGTGGAGCTCGGCTCGCCGACGGGCTGGGCGTCGGGCTACGACCTCGTGGGCGCGGTCGTGGGAAGCGAGGGAACCCTCGGGGTGGTCACCGCTGCGACCGTTCGGCTGGTGCCGCTTCCGGAAGGCGTCGAGACGCTGCTCGGCATCTTTCCCGACGTCGTGAGTGCGTGTCGCGCGGTCGGCGGGATCATCGAGGCGGGCATGGTGCCCGCGGCGCTCGAGATCGTCGACCAGCGCACGATTGCCGCCGTGGAGGCCAGCGTGTACGCCGCCGGACTCCCGACGGACGCGGGCGCCGTATTGCTCGTGGAGCTGGACGGAGCGGCCGTGGCGCTCGCGGCGCAGGTCGAGCGCGTGCGCGCCATCGCCGCGGGGGCGGGAGCGACGGCCGTCGAGGTCGCCCGCGACGAGGCCGAGCGCCAGCGCTTCTGGCGGGCGCGCAAGGGCGCCTTCGGCGCGATGGGACGACTCGCTCCGGATCTCTACGTGCACGACGCCGTGGTGCCCCGCAGCCGTCTGCCCGAGGTGCTCGAACGCATCTGCGCCATCGGCGATCGCTACGGGCTCAAGCTCTCGAACGTCTTCCACGCAGGCGATGGAAATCTGCACCCGAACATCTCCTTCGACCGCCGCGATCCCGACGAGCTGCGCCGGGTGTTCGCGGCGGGCGCCGAGATCCTCGAGCTGTGCGTCGCGGCGGGCGGCGTGATCACGGGCGAGCACGGCATCGGCAACGAGAAGCGGGATTTCATGAGGCTCGTGTTCGGCGACGACGATCTCGACGCCATGCACCGGCTGCGCGACGTCTTCGATCCCGACCACCTGTGCAATCCCGGCAAGGTGCTGCCCACCCCGCGTTTCTGCGTCGAGGCGAACCCCAAAGCGCGCGGATACGACCGGGTCGGATTCGAATGAGCGCGGAGCAGATGCTCGCGCCGCTGGCGGAGACGCTCGGCCCGGGAGCGCTCGAGCATCACGATCCCGTGTCCGTCGACGGCGTGTCCGTGCGCGCCACGCTGCACCCGCGCGACGGGCGCGCGCTGGCCCAGATGCTCGCCGAGATGGGGCGCCACGGAATCGCGGGCCTGCCGCGCGGCGGTGGCACACGGCTCGGAATCGGCAATCGCCCGGCGCGCGCCGACGTGCTGATCTCGACGCGCAAGCTGCGCGGCGTGGACACGTTCGAGCCCGCCGAGGGCGTCTGCCACGCGGGCGCGGGCACGCCTCTGGCCGAGCTGCGCGACATCGTTCGCGCGCAGCGCTGGGAGCTGCCCTTCGACGTCGCCGACGCTGCGGCCACGCTGGGCGGGGCGCTCGCCAGCGCCGCGGTCGGGCCGCGCACGCAGGGCTACGGACTGCCCAGAGACGTGGTGCTCGGGCTCGAGGTCGTGCTCGCCACGGGGGAACGCACGCGCTGCGGCGGCCGCGTGGTGAAGAACGTCACGGGTTACGATCTCGGCAAGCTCTACACCGGCTGCTTCGGAACGCTGGGCGTGATCGAGGGCGCATGGCTGCGGCTGCGTCCGGCGCCCGAGCGCGTCGCGCTGCTGGAGGCGCCGGGTGCCGAGATCGCGCCGGCGTGCGAAGGTGGGCTCGAGGCGGCGCGGCGCAGCAGCGTGCGCGCGTGCGCGCTGCTCTGCGACGCAGGCGCTGCGCTGCGCTGCGTGGTCGAGCTCGCCGGAGATGCGGCGAGCGTCGAGCGCGACGTGCACTGGCTCAGCGATCGGCTGCGCGCCGTGCCGGCGCCCGCCGACGCACTGCTGCGGGTGCAGCGCCGGCAGTGCGGTACGCAGGGGCCCCACGAGCTGCGATTCCGCCTCGGCGTGCTTCCCGCGCAGCTCTCGGCTGCGACGCAGCAGCTCGCAGCGGAGGGAGCCCGCATTCTCGCCTATCCGGGCCTCAATCTCGTGTACGCGCACTTCGCGCTGGCGGAAGCAGACGATCTGGAGGGCGCCGCGCGCGCGTTCCGGAGCGCCGCAGCGGTGGCGAGTCCGGGCGCGCTGCTGTGCGAGGCGGCGCCCGAGGCCGTCAAGCGCGGACGCGACGTGTTCAGCGGCGATCCCGCGCTGCTGCCGCTGATGCGCGCGCTGAAGCAGCGCTTCGATCCGGCTGCCGTGCTCAATCCCGGGCGCTTCGCGGGGGGGATCTGATGGCCTCCGCTCCGCGTTTCGAGGCCACCAGCGCCGCGCTGCCGGGCTGGGAGGGGGTGTACGCGCGCGCGCTCGACTGCGTGCACTGCGGCCTCTGCCTCGAGTCGTGCCCCACGTATCGGGAGACCGGCTCCGAGGTGTCTTCGCCGCGCGGCAGGATCCATCTGATGCGGGCGGTCGCCGAGGGTCTCTTTCCAGTGTCGGGCGTTCTCGCGCAAGAGGCCTATCTCTGCCTGGGCTGTCGCGCCTGCGAGACCGCGTGTCCGTCCGGTGTGGAGTACGGTGCGATGGTCGAGCACGTGCGCTGCGCGGTGGAGAGCGCCGGCCTGCGCAGGGGATGGGCCCGCTGGCTCGAGCGACACGCCCTGCGCGACCTGGTCGCGCATCCGCGGCGCCTGGCGTTCGCCTTCGACCTGATCGCCTGGGCCGAGCGGCTGCGCCTCGATCGGCTGCTGCTTCCGCTGCTGCCCTCCGCCCTGCGCGACGCCCGGGATCTCGTGCCGCGTGTTCCGCCGCGCGCGCAACGCGCGGCGCTGCCCGAGATCACGCCGGCGCGCGGGGCGCGGCGCGGCCGCGTGGGCTTCTTCGCGGGCTGCGTGATGCCACAGCTGTTCGGCGAGGTGAACGCCGCCACGCTTCGCGTGCTCGCGGCGAACGGCTTCGAGGTGGTCGTGCCGCGCGGACAGGCGTGCTGCGGCGCGCTCCACGCGCACGCCGGCGATGCCGACGCCGCCCGGGCGCTGGCGCGGCGCAACGCGCGCGCCTTCGCGGACGCGGAGGTGGAGGTGGTCGTGGTGAACGCGGCGGGCTGTGGCGCCGCCATGCGCGATGCAGCGCAGTGGCTGCCCGGGGAAGGCGAAGCCCTG